>Ga0335085_10002971_pt1 | contig 30475 bp, 25 predicted proteins | sample Lox_Sample_45_FD_206712 | JGI IMG/M metagenome (GOLD analysis project Ga0335085, IMG submission 206712) | Soil microbial communities from Loxahatchee National Wildlife Refuge, Florida, United States - Lox_Sample_4.5 | ecosystem: Environmental > Terrestrial > Soil > Wetlands | place: USA... | reverse complement strand
ATGTTCTGGACCGTCCGAGGAGCGAACGCCATCGTGGCCCTGCGCTGCTGTTGTCTCAACGGCCGCTTCGAGGATTACTGGGAGAGCCGCCGGGCAGCCTGACTTCCACTTTTATGTCGCGCACCCACCGCATGCCTGATACTTGACATTCAGCCACTGCGGGTAAAGACTTGAGTCGAAATTCTAATTTCTGCTTCTTGCATCGGAGAGCACTCATGTCAACTCCATCAGAACTGACTCGCCGCGACTTTCTGAAGGCCGGCGCCAAGACCACCGCGGGTGTGGCCGCGCTCAGCGGCATCACCATGCTCACGCGGCCGGAGCGTGTGTTCGGCGCCAACGATCGCGTGCGGGTCGCCATTTGCGGTCTTCATGGGCGTGGTAAGGATCACTTGGCTGGCTTCTCTCACCTGCCCAACGTCGAGGTGGCTGCCTTCTGCGACGTGGACGAGAACGTGTTGAACAAAGCGCTGGCGCGCATGAGCACCAAGCCTGAGAGCTACGTGGACGTGCGCAAGCTGCTGGACGATAAATCCATTGACGCTATCTCCATCGCCGTGCCGAATCACTGGCACTCACTGATGGCCATCTGGGGGTGTCAAGCGGGGAAAGACGTTTACGTGGAAAAACCCTGCTCGCACAACTTCTGGGAGGGAAAGCAACTGGTGGCCGCCGCCGAAAAGTACAACCGCATGGTGCAGCACGGCACGCAGATTCGCTCTGCGCCGGCGATTCAGGAGGCCATTAAGGGTGTCCGCAGCGGCGCGATTGGTGACGTTTACCTGGCGCGCGGGATCTGCTACAAGTGGCGCGACACCATCGGCCACAAGCTGCCGGAGCCCGTTCCCGACGGCGTTCACTATGACCTTTGGACCGGCCCGGCGCCCCTGAAGCCTTTCACGCGCAACCGGTTTCACTACAACTGGCACTGGATTTGGGACACGGGCAACGGCGACATCGGAAACCAGGGCGTGCATCAGATGGACGTGGCGCGCTGGGGACTTGGCCTGAAGTTTCCCAATCGCGCCTCGGCGGTGGGTGGCCATTTCATGTTCGATGACGATCAGCAAACGCCTAATACTCTCAACTGCGCCTTCGAGTATGACCTTCCCGACGGCAAGCGCAAAATGTTGGAGTTTGAGGTGCGGCACTGGATCACCAATCGTGAGGCGGGAGTTGGCGCGGCGGGCTTGGTGGCGGAGCAGGATTCGAACGCCATCGGCAATATCTTTTATGGCTCGAATGGATACCTTGCCACGGGGGATGAAGACGCCTGCGCCTACAAAACCTGGCTGGGCAGGGCTCAGAAGGAAGGGCCTTCCGGGCATGAGGCTGGAGACCACTACGCCAACTTCATCGACTGCGTTCGCAGCCGGAACAAAGAGAATCTGAACGCGCCCATTGAGGAAGGGCACATCTCCGCCACGCTGGTTCACTTGGCGAACGCTTCTTACCGGCTGGGGCGGGCGCTGCGTTTCGACCCCGAGAAGCAGTGCGTTATCGATGACGACGAAGCGAACACGCTGCTGCGCGACGGCGACCGTGGCTATCGCGCTCCGTTCGTCGTGCCGGAGAAGGTGTAAGCGACGCTTGGAGCGCGGGCGTCTCGCCCGCGCTTCCAAGGGTCTTCACGGCTGGGTATTCGTCACACCCTCCTCGCCGGGGCGGGGAAAGTGTTTCTCATACCATGCAATACAGCGGTCCGTTGAATCCACCTGGTGCTTTGTTTCCGCCAGCCCGTGGCCTTCGCGCGGATAGCGCACGAAGATTGTATCCACTCCTACATCTTTAAGCGCTACGTAATACTGCTCGGCCTCGGCGATGGGAACGTCAGGGTCATTCTCGCCGTGCATGAGCATGGTCGGGGTGTGTACGTTGGCGACGTGCTTGAGCGCCGAACGTTCCCAAGCCTCGTCCATCAAGTTGCCCTGATGAAAGAACTGGCCGAACTCCATCTCTTCATATTGATTGTAATACGTCATGTAGTTATAGCTTATAAGATTGGAAATTCCTGCGATCGGAATAGCCGCCTTGAATTCGTTGGTCTGAGTGATGAGCCAGTCGCTGAGCTGGCCGCCGTAGCTGACGCCTTCAATGCCCATACGCTCGCGGTCAAGCCAGAGGTAGCGTCGCAGCGCCGCGCTGACGCCGTAGAGCACGTCCTGGCCCTCGTTCCCATCCTGATCGCCGAACACCGCGTCTGCAAATTTCTGGCCGTATCCCGTGGAGCCCCGATAATTCACGTGCAGCGTGGCCCATCCCCGCGCGGCGTAGACCTGATCCTTGAAATTGAAGGCAGGTCCATTCTGGCCGTGCGGGCCGCCATGAATATTGACGATGAGAGGGTGCTTGGGGGCAGCCGCCATATCCGGCAGGCCCTGCGGCACCCCGGGCGGTTTGGTGAGAAACGCCTCCACTTCAAACTTGTTGTCATTACTGATGAAGGTGAAAGACTCGACGGGCGCAATCTGCTTGCCTTGCAGCACCTCGCGATTGAGATCGGTCAGCTTGTGGGGCTCGCCCGTTCCCGTTCGCACAAACAGTTGCGCCATATCCTGCGGAGTAGAGAAGCCGTAAGCCACCAGACCGTCTTTCCCCACAGACCAGCCGCTGACAGACCCGACGTCATTCACTACTGTTTCCGGCGAACCCGCGGAACCCGACGTCCCGACAGGCACGCGCACCAGGTGAACGCTGCCTCGATCCTGAGCGGTGAAGTAAACGGCGCTCCCGTCGGGCGACCAGCCGGGGTGGCCCTGGCGATTGTCAACGGCGGCGCCGATCTCGCGGCGATTGCTGCCGTCGGCGTTCATGATCCACGCATGGGTATCTTCCATGGTGGTCTCGCGATCGGTGAGTCCGCGCTTGGTGCCGGAGTAAACGATCATTTTGCCGTCGGGTGACCAGCGTGGCGCGTACTCGCAGCTCTCGGTGGCTGTCAGGCGCCGCACAGTACCGTCCGCGACCTTCAGGGCGAACACGTCGTAGTTGAAGAATTCATCCGACTTAGGCTCGTGGTTAGAAACAAACAGAAGTTCCTGGCCGTCGGGCGACCAATCGATGGAGTGCTCGTCATTCGTGCCCGTGGTGAGCTGGCGCACGTTTTTGGTGGCCAGGTCCACGGCGAAGAGATGCAGTCGGCGATTGTCATTGAAGTGCGAAAATCCTTCGCTGGCCGTGGGCTTGTAAAGGTAGCGCGTGATTACCATGGGGTCGCCCGAGGCCTCGGCCGTTTCAGGGCCGGGCGTTGCAGATACGAAGGCGATTTGCTTGCCGTCAGGAGACCAGGCGACGTCCTCGCCCTGGCCCGGAAGCGGGGAATTGCTGCCTTGCGTGGGAGCCATGAACGTGGCGCCTGAGCCGTCAGGGTGGACCACCCAGAGGCCGGACTTGTCGCCTTCGCCGCCCGAGTAGCTCAGCCACTGGCCGTCCGACGACCAGATGGGGTTTGATGTCGCCTCCTTTTCAGCGCCGATCCGCAGGGACTTCTGCGAAGCCACATTCATGATCCATACCTGGGAATAAGGCCGCCCGGGGCGGTCCCGCATGACGACGGTGTATGCGATGAGGCGATTATCCGGCGAGATGGCCACCGCACCCACCGAGCGAAAGCGGTAAAGATCGGCGCCCACCAGGCCTTGTGCCCAGACTTGTCGCACGGACGCGAGCGAGGTTACCAGACCCGCAAGGAATGCCAGAACTACGGTTGTGACCCTGACGAACGACGGCACGTGTACACGCATGAATTCTCCTCGCGTAACTTTTGTCGATTGCGTCGCGATTTTAGGCGGAATCAAGAAGGCAAGTCAACGCAGGTGACACGCAGGTGCACGATGAATAAGTATGCTAGCCCCGGTCATCCAAGATCGGACGCCGGCAGTGCTCGGAACCCACCAGCGAGGGGAAAACTGTTCGGAGTACGGCAGACCACAGCGCCGTCGCGGAACTTGGCCTTGCCGACAGCCTCGCGCACAAAATCGAGGTTTACAGTGTCACTCTCGGATGGCAATTCGGCCCACTTCGCCTCATAGAGTTCCATCTGACCACCAACATCCACCGCAAAGTCTACTTCGCGCGTGCGGTCGCGCCAGAAGAAGAGACTGCCTGTGCGTCCTGCCCGCCGTTCACGAGCGCGCAGTTGAGCAAAAACGAAGGTCTCCCAGACTGCGCCCGCCGCCGGTGACTGGCGGAGCGCGTCTTCCGAACGGATGTTTAGCAAAGCGCAAAGGAGTCCGGTATCAGCGAGGTAAAGCTTCGGGCTCTTGACGATGGACTTGGTACGGTTCGAGAACCAGGGTTCAAGCAGCACGACTTGCCCGGAAGCCTCGAGCGTAGAGAGCCAATGGTTCACGGTGGACGGGGCGATGCCGACGTCGCGCGCCAAATCGGCTTTGTTCAGCAGATTCGCAGAACGTAAAGCACAAGCGCGCAAGAAGCGCTCGAAGTCCCGCAGACTGCCGACGTTGGCCAGCGACCGCACGTCGCGCTCGAGGTAGGTGGCGAGATACGAGTTGTAGAAGGCCACGTGGTCAATGTCGGGGTTGGCGTGCAGTTCAGGAAAACCACCCCGAACGATTGCCGTCTCGAGTCCAGTCAGCGGCAAAGCGTTTCGGATTTCAGACCACGACAGAGTCTCCAGTTCCGCGATGTCAGCTCGCCCTGCCAACGATTCGGAGACGCTCTTCATGAGGGTAAATTTCTGCGAACCGGTAAGCAGGAACTGCCCATTACGGGCGCGACTGGCATCAACAGCTACCTTCAGATGCCGGAACAATCCCGGCGCATACTGTACCTCATCGACAATCACCGGAGACGGGTGGCGGCGAAGAAAGCCCTGGGGCTCTTTTTCGGCTTGCTCCGCCTCGGTGGGAAGGTCAAGGGAAACAAAGTGGTGATTCGGAAAAAGCCGGAGGAGGGTTGACGTCTTGCCAGTCTGCCGAGCCCCTGTGAGCACCACCACGGGACGGGTGCGGGCAGATCGCCTGAGCCTCGGCTCAATGTCACGTTCGATCCACATGTGCAAAATATGCGATGTAGTCGTATATTTTGCAAGCGGCTCTTTTCCGGTTGAACGTAGGGGCGGCCCTTGTGGCCGCCCGACTGATATAGCCACCCAAGAGCGCTCAGTAAATGGGCGGCTACAAGAAACTCGTGGATTCCCGCCTTCGCGGGAATGACGCGTTTGGGTAGACCCCGTAAATCCAATGGCGTCACCCCCGCGCAGGCGGGGGTCCACGGACCGGCACGCGCCAGCCGAGTTTTCACACAGAATCCACAAGGGCCGCCCCTACGTCTGAATCCGCTACTCGTACCTGAGCGCCACCATGGGATCCGTTCGCGAGGCGCGCAGTGCTGGGATGTAGCCAGCTACGGCGGCCACCACGAACATCAGGATCGCCGCAGACGCTAACGCCAGCGGATCAGTTGCCGTCAGGCCGAAGAGGGAGCTTTTGATTGCCCTTGAGACCGCCAAAACCGCGGGCAGTCCGATGGCGAGTCCAATCACCACCAAGAGCAGTGACTCGCGCAGCACCAGCCAGACGACGTCGCCGCGTTGCGCACCGAGGGCCATGCGGATGCCGATTTCGCTGGTGCGGCCGGCTACGGCGTAGGCCATAATTCCGTAAATTCCGATGCAGGCCAGTAGCACGGCCAGCGCGCCGAAGAACCCCGTCAGTTTGGTGATCATGCGGTCACTGGTAAGCGACTCGCTCACGAGATCGTTCATGGTGTGAATCCCGAGGGGCGGCAGGTTCGGAGCTGTCTGCTTCACCGCGGCGCGCACGGCGTCTGCTCACGCAGGTTGTTGTACTTGGCGTCGGCCGCGACGCCCACCACCACAAAATCTTCGTGCGAGGTAGGGAACATGTCCCAGATGCGTCTGCCAATGGGATTCTCGTTGCCAAAGTAGTAGCGCGCCATGGTCTGGTTGATCAGGCCGACGCGCTGGCCGTTGCCGCCGTCCTCAGGCGTGATGTCGCGGCCCATGAGGATCGGAATGCCCACAGTCGCAAAGTAGTTCGGGCCCACTTCGTCGAAGCGGGCATGCATGTTCTGGCCGGACTTTGGCTTGTAGCCATCGATCGAAATCTGGTCTGCAGATTCGGAGTGGCTGAACAGGCCGTTTTGCGACAGCGTCACGCCGCGCACGCCGGGAATGGTGCAGATGTTCTCCATGAGAGCTTTGTACATCTCGGCGATGGCCGGCCCCTTGTAGCCGGATTCCACCGGATCGACGCCGAAGAGCAGCAGGTGGTCGTGATCGTAGCCGAGCTGCACTTCGGTGAGCTTCTGAAAGCTGTGTACGAATAGCCCTGCGACCACCAGCAAGAGAACCGAAAAAGCTACTTGCGCCACCACCAGAACCTTGCCCACCGGCACCCGTCCTGCTTGAGTCGCGCTTCCAACGACGCTCCGGGAGGTTCCCTTGAGAACGGAATTGAGGTCCACGCGCGCAGCCCGGATGGCCGGCGCCAGGCCGAACAGAATTCCGGTGAGCAGCGAGACACCGAGCGTGAAGCCGAGGATCTTGGCGTCGGGGTGGGTGTCGAGCGGGATGGGTGAAGGGCCGCGGGAGACGAGGCGCAGCAGGACCGCGTCCGCCCATTGGGCCAGTAGTAGTCCAAGTACGCCTCCGATGCCGGCGAGAAGCACGCTTTCGGTGAGGAGCTGCCGGAATAATCGGGCACGTCCCGCGCCCATGGCCACGCGCACCGCGATCTCCTTTTGACGCGAGGCCGCGCGCGCCAGCAGCAGATTGGCGACGTTGGCGCACGCAATCAGCAGCACCAACCCGACCACGCCCATCAGAATCAGCAGCGGTGTGCCGAACTCGCCTTGCAGCAGCGAGGCTCCGCGGCTTCCACCCGCAACGGGCAGGTGCTCATTCAGGAAGTTGTGCCGGTCATTTTCTGAGATATCGCCAAGTTGGGATTGGAGGTATTGCTGAAACGTCAGGTCAAGGCTGGCCTTGGCCTGCGCCACCGTAACGCCGGGCTTGAGCCTTCCCATCACTTGCAGCCACTCTGTCTTCTCGATGGGGTGCTTTTCCACCGTGAGCCAGTCTTCGCCCGGATAGACCTCCGCCTGCATGGTGAGCGGCACCCAGACATCGGGCGCGGCGCCCACGGTCATGCCAAAGAAGCGTTGCGGCATGACGCCGATAATGTCGTACACCGTCTTACGGACGCGAAGCTTCCGGGTGAGCACCGACGCGTCTCCCCCAAAACGACGCTGCCAGAAGCTGTAGCTGATCACGGCCACTGGGCTCGCATCCCGGAGCTTGTCCACGTCTGTGGTGAAAGTCCGGCCCAGCAGCGGCGCGACTCCCAGAACGCCGAAGAACGACCCGCTTACCATGTCCACGGCAGCTTGGGCGGCTGCGCCGTCCTGCCGCGATCCCTCCACCGCCACTGGGATCTCATCGTGCATCGCGTCCGCAGCGAAAGTGCCCGAAAGTACCGTGTTGCGGGCGGCGAGGTCCTGAAACTCAGCGTAGGTCAGCATGTCACGGTCACCCGTCGAGCTGCCCACGCTCATTCCGCCAGTACCCGGGTCCGTCAGCAGAACGAGCTGCTGCGGGTTCTTCACGGGCAGCGTGCTGAGCAGAACCGAGTTGATGACGGTGAAGATGGCAGTGTTGGCGCCAATGCCGAGCGCCAGGGTTAGCGCGGCGATGGTGGCAAAGCCCGGATTCTTCGCCAGCATCCGGATTCCGTAACGAAGGTCTTGCAATAGCGTTCCCATCATGCACCTCGATCCCTATTTGACGGTGAAAGCCCCGGGTTGGGTAGTTCTGCTCCCGGCTGCGACTTCGGAATCGAAGCCGGTGTTCCCGGGCCCCGCAGCCGGCTGCGGGCAGAGGAACGGACTCGTCCTGAACGGCCACAAGTGTAGCCGTTTGGATTAGGCCAATGCGCTACCTCGATCGTAAGAATTCTTTGGATTGTCATAAATACTTAAAATAACTGCTCTTAAAATAGTCGGGTATACTAGGTGTGGATTAAGCTTCTCAAGGCGTGATCTGGAGATCGTTCATGAACACCCAATACGACCTTTTCGAAGTAGTCCCCGACCAGTTTCCCCGCTGGATCGGCGCCGCAGCCAACTTGGCTCACGCCAAGGAAAGGTTGAACGACCTCGCCCAGTCTTCGTCAGAGCGTGAGTATTTTGTGCGAGACTTCTGCTCCGGTTCCGTGGTGGCACACTCGCAGAAGCGCCAAGCCCGTAAGCCTGCCGAAGCATAACTCTCTCAACCAACCGATTGCCATTCGTCACACTGTCTTGTCCCGCGAGTCGCATAGGCTCTCCATGGGACAGGAAGCGCATAGAGGCTTGCGCGCCTGACAGACCTTCCGGCCAAACCAGATTACTTGATGGGCGAAGGAAATCCAGCGTTCGCGGGGCACGAGCTTCATGAGGTCCTGCTCGATCCGCTCCGGCGTCTTCTCTTTGGAGAGCTTCAACCGGCCCGCGATGCGGGAGACGTGAGTATCCACAACGACGCCGACCGGAATGCCATAGGCAGTGCCGAGCACCACGTTTGCAGTCTTGCGAGCCACACCCGGCAAGGTCAGCAACTCTTCCATCGATTGCGGCACTTCACCTTTGAAATCCTCCACCAGCTTTTTCGCGGCGCCGATAATGCTTTTCGCTTTGTTGCGAAAAAAGCCGGTGGAACGAATGTCCTCCTGCAGCACTTCAGGGTTCAGAGCGGCAAAGTCCTGGGGCGTGGGATACTTGGCGAAGAGGCCGGGCGTCACTTTGTTCACACGCTCATCCGTACATTGCGCGGAGAGGATCGTAGCCACTAAAAGCTGAAAGGCATTGTCATGACGGAGAGCGCATTCGGCTTTGGGAAAAAGCTGATCGAGCGCGGCGAAGATCTTTGCGAGCCGCGCCGGAGAGGTGTAGTCCTTTCGGGTCAACTTGGTTTTAGGCCTTTGCTTACTGGGCGACGCGCCGCCGTTGGGTCTCTTTCCCTGAGCAGGACGCGTTTTGACCTTTCGGCTTGCCGGCATGGCCGCTAGGATAGCACGGATTATTCTCTGCGATGTTCCGTGCCGGAAAGAGGCGCGACTGCGACGGCCTCCGCAGTGCGCTCTGAGCGTGTTGAGTTTTCGACATAGTCCAGCAGCTTTCGAAAAGCCTCGCCGCGGTGCGAGACGGCAAACTTCGCCTCCGGACTCAGCTCCGCGAACGTTGCGTCGAGCGGAGAATAGAAGAAATAGGGATCGTAGCCAAACCCGCCCGAACCGCGCGGCTGCTCGATGATGGTCCCATCCGCGCGCCCCACGGTCACGGTCAGGATTCTGCCGCGCTCGGCCAGAGCAATCACACAGACATAATGGGCTGCGGTACGGGGCCGAATGCCGGCGACGGTTGAAGCCGTGACTTCGCTCCTCCAATTGCCGGAACCCAAAGTCCGGCGCAGCTCCTCAATCAGCCTAAAGTTGTTGGCGGAATCGCTCGCGCCCTCACCGGCAAAGCGGGCCGAGAAGACGCCCGGGGCGCCGCCCAGCGCATCCACGCACAATCCTGAATCGTCAGCGAAGACCAGGCCTTCAGCCGCCCGCGAGTAGTAGAGCGCCTTCTTGCGAGCATTCTCCTCGAAAGTGCTGCCGTCCTCGACACACGGCGCAATCGCTGTGATTCCGGGAAGAGCTTCGACACGGACACCGCGGACCAAGCCAGCCTCCCGAAATTCGCGAAGCTTGCCGGAACTGGTTGAAGCCAGCCACAACTGGAGGGGATCGCGCATCGCCCGCCGGGCGCCGGCTCCCGTTTTAAGGCCTGGCCCCGATTTTAACCAACGAGCGCTGCGCTTCCACAAGCTTGTCGATCGCGGGTTGAGCCAGCTCAAGCAGTTGATTTAGATCATCCCGCGAATAGGGTTTGCCCTCAGCGGTGGCCTGCACCTCTACGAGGTTTCCTGAGCCCGTCATCACCACGTTCATGTCGACCTCAGCGTGGGAGTCTTCGGCGTATTCAAGGTCGAGGAGCATCTCGCCTCCCACAATGCCCACGCTGATGGCGGCCAGGTAGTCCCGAAGCGGAGAGCGAGGGATGGCCTTGAAAGAGATCAGCTTCTCAAAGGCGAGCCCGAGGGCTACCAGCGCGCCCGTAATCGATGCGGTGCGAGTGCCGCCGTCGGCGCGAATCACGTCACAGTCAATCCACGCGGTTCGCTCGCCGAGCGCTTCGAGATTGGTGACCGCCCGCAGCGACCGCCCAATGAGGCGCTGGATTTCCATGGTGCGGCCGCTCTGTCGTCCGCGGGTCGCCTCGCGTGGCGTGCGTGTCTCCGTCGCGCGGGGAATCATGGCATATTCGCTCGAAATCCAGCCCCGGCCGGAACCCTTCTGGAAGGGCGGCACGCCGTCTTCCACTGAAGCTGTGCAGATCACCCTTGTTTCACCCAGACGAAGAAGCACCGAGCCCTCGGCGCTCGAGATGAAGTTGGGAGTGATCTCTAGAGGGCGCAGTTCCCGGGCGCCGCGCCCACCCGCCCGCATGAGTTTGCCGCCCGTGTAAAGCAGACCGCTTACCGGACGCGGTGTGTTTCCCGTCATCGATCAACCTTTCTAACGACCTCTACGGTAGTGGCGGTCTACGACCGCCGTCGTTTCGGACCTCACAGAGCGCCGCTGCAGGACTTGTCTGACTGCGTTCCGAATCCTCGCGGCTGCTTGGGACTGGAGTCAGTTCTGCGCCGGACCTGCCTCGGGTTGAGCCGCCGGCGCCGCCGGTGCCACCGAGGCGATCCACGACTGATCAGGCGCGTAGGGCGCGGTGAGATCAGCATGACCGTCCAGCGTGTCCACTTCCTGCCCCTGGACCAGAAACTGCACGCGCTTCACTTCCGGAAGATTGGCTGCCAGCGAATCCACGACCGAATAGATGGCCAGCGTCTCGCTTTCGATCCCCGGATTGAAATCAGCCACCGCGCTGCTGGAAAAATCGAGATAGGCCGTTCCATCCTGCGTCAAAAAGACGGCCCGCACATCCGCGGACGGTGACAGCGCTCGCGTTTGACCCTGCTTGGGACCTTCGATGAGCGCCAGCACAATCTGGCGGATACGATCCACGGGGCGGGGCGCAATGGCCAGCTCCCTAGCCTCCGGCTGAAGCTTGCCTGCGGAATAAGAAGGAAAGTAAAGGGTAACGGTGCGGGTGGGCCCCCCGGCGGTCTGCAAGGCTTCCTGGCTCAGCCGGGTGCGCTCCGTGCTCTCCGCGGGTTGGCGTCTTTCGAAGAATACCCGGCTCACCAGGGAGCGCAAGTAGAGCGAACCCGCTACCAGCACGGGGAGAATCACCAGGACCAGAATTTTGGCTCGTCCCGACATCGCTCAGGAGCCTCCTTGAACGAGTGTGGTGACGGCATCAGCCACCGCCTTTGCCACCGGGTCTTGAAATGCGCCCGAGTTCAGCGAGCCGGCGTCCTGGCTGGGCGCCAGCGTTCCCAGTTCCACAGCCACCGCAGGAGCGTCGATGCTGCGGAGTTGCCGCACCGGAGCGGCGGCCGGGCTGCGGACGGCCAGGCCATCGATGTGCCCGAATTGCTGAGCCAGCCAGGTGGCGAAGTCGCGGCTGCGCGCGAGATGAGCCTGCTGGGCCTCGTTCCAGGGCACGAAGAGCGCCTGCGGGCCGGCCAGAGCATCCGGTGTGGAAGGTGCCTGATAGGTGTAAATCTGGGCCGCCGGAGCACCTCCACCCAGATCGCCGGCGTGGAACGTCAGGAAGGCCACGGGGCGCGCCAGATTCGTCATCACATCGCGTTCGTCGGCTGTGGGATCATTTGACCCCTGGCGCGTCAGAATGACACGAACCTTCCCCGTCGACGTCAGTGAACCGCGGACCCGCTCTACGAGCGCCGCCACGAGATCGCGCTCGGTCACGCCGTCCCGGCTGTGGGCACCCGTATCAGACCCGCCGTGACCGGCATCCAGAACCACCACGGGCAGCGGAGGAGGCGCAGGGACGGGGGCGACGGTACCGGCGGCATTGGCTGCGGGGCCTGCAGGCTGCGGAGTCGTGGCTGCACCCGGCGCGCCGCCAGGCTGCTGAGGCGGCGCACCTTGAGCGGACTGGGCGGGCCTGGCCGCCTCGGCGGATTGGGCAGGATTACTGGGCTGAGCGGGCTGAATAACGTCCGCTTGGAAAATGCGCCCGCCGTCCGCGACTGACGGGTAGAAGTTGAGATTGGCTGTCGCCGGCGTGATGATGAGCTTGGGCACGCCGTCCTGATCATCAAACGTCAAGCCGCTGATATCGTGATCTTTAAACGTTATGCGCTGTTCGAGGGGCTGGAGCGCCTTGTTGCCTAAGAATATCACCCACTGTCCGTTGGTGGAGGCGGTCTGCACCGTGACCGGGTCGCTGAACTGAATGGTAAGACGCGAACCGTTGGCAAGGGGCGTCAGACGTGTGGAAAAAGTGAGCGGCCTGACATCGCCGATGAACATGCGTTCGTCACCGACCCGGTACGCCAGGGTTTGGGTGGTTAGCCTGGGCAAAACTGCGTATAGAAAATCCAGCGGCACCATCCACTCACCGTTTTCCACCCGCACCGCGCTCCCGATCTCCATGTCGTGCCGGTCCAACTTCAGCTTTCGCTCGCCCGCGTGCAACTCAAGTTCGTTGCTGCCGATCAAGACTTTCAGGGAATGACGTTTCGGCTGCACGTCTGAAACTGTACCCACCAGGTTGAGGACGCGGAGCAGCGGAACGTAGCGGATGTTATCCAGCGTCTGCACCGGAACCAGTTGGCGGCTGTTCGGCAGATAAAAGACGAAATTGTCGCTGCGCGCGGAGCGTGGCGGCCATAGCCAAAACAAGATGCCGAGCGCGGTGGCCGCCACCCAGAAGCGTCGCCTGCCGCCCACTGAACGGATGAGCCGAGAAGTTGGATGGGTAGAGCTCAAGATTGCGCCGGTGACTCGCGGGCTTCCCGCTGCCGAGTCAGGTTGATTACACGCCCCTCGTTAACTTTAACCCATTCGATTGGGCCTCTACAAATCGTCTGGGCTAGGGTGGGGTAGGGTCTCAGTTTGACGTAGGGGCGGGCCTTGTGCCCGCCCATTTCGAGGGGGTTCAGTCATCGGCTCATCGCCATCGCATGGGAGTATGATCCTGGGCCGCCGGAACACTATGAGCCGCGGCTGGGCCCGCTGGCCAGAAATCACATCCCTCATATGGTGGCTTCAGGAGTGACGAGTTGGAACCAGATCGCGCCCGATTTCGAACGTAGCTTTGAGAACATCGACACTTTCTTGGCGGTCGCTCGAACCTCGCGCGCCCTGGGACTGATGAACACCCTCTGGACAGACGACGGCCAGATGCTGATGCGGATGACGTGGCCGGGCATCGCCTACGGTGCGGCGGCTGCCTGGCAGAACCAGTCGATGGACGAGAGAAACTTCTTCAGCGAATATTCGCAACTCACGACTGCGGCGCCCGCAGCCCCGGAGGTAGCGTCCGCGCTCGGAGATCTGGCGCAGGCGGAAACGGCCGTTCAGAAAGTGCTGGCTGATGATTCGATGCTGAGCTTCTGGGACAATCCCTTTTCCCCGGCCATGCTCAAAAAGTGCACGGAGAATCAGGAAGCGCTGCACCAGGCGCGAATGTTGGCCGAAGACGCCGAAGAGCACCTGGGCCGCGCCCGCGCGCTTGGAGCAGACGCCGCCTCGCTCAACAGCTTTGTGGTGGCGGGAGCAGAATGCTGGACTACGCCGGGCAAAAGTTCCAGACAGGTCCCGAGCTCATTGCCCTGTGGCAGCGGCTGGGACCGAAGCGCCCAGCCGGTGAACTGTGGTGGAACGAATGGGAATCGCAGGTGACTTACCAGGACCATTCCCGCATTGTGGATTTGATGGACGCCATCACCGGGCTTCGCGAAGAGTACCGGCAAGAATGGCTGGCTGAGTACACCCCGTACCGCCTGGCATCTGCCCTGGGACGTTGGGACGCCGAGTATGAGTTCTGGCGGCAGTTTCAGGCACGCCTGACGGCATTCTCCAATAGCTCCAAAGAAGGGGACACTCTTCCTCCTCTCTCGTCGCTCGCGCCCTGAAGTGACTCTTCGGCGCCCTTCCGGCTACTCGGGATAAGGTGCGCCGGCCTTCGCCACTCGAATCCAGTGATCGCTGAATTTGAAATGGATGCCCGGAATTTCAGTCTTCGGCATATGGCAAGTGACGCATTTCTGCTTTGCGACGGGGCAAGCGGAGGCCGCCGTACCCATCTTCAGCGTCTGCCCGCTTCGGCTTGAAGCGTGGCACGCCAGGCATTTTGAGTCGTAGAAAGCCGCGTCCCTCACCAGAGGCTTATGCGGGTTGTGGCAGGCCGTGCAGGCGATGCGGCGGTCATCGGTTGCCGAGCAGCGGCTGCGCGCCAACCGGTAACCTTGGAAGCGCACGTTCTGGACACCGCGGATCGCGAGAAGTTTCTCAGCCAAGGTCGTGCGATGACAGGAGCCACAGAAGTCATTCAGGTCACCGGGCGGCAGGGAACCCGGATTGAAGATGTGCAGATCCTGCGCCTGACCGCTCTTGACGGCGGCAATGTGATGCGCTCCCGGGCCGTGGCAACCTTCGCAACTGACGCCGGGCATCATCTGGTCAAGCTGAAGCCGGTTTTCGCCGGCTCCTGCCGTTGAATGGCATCCGAAGCAGAGCCACTGGTCGCGCCACGGAAGCCGGATGCCCAGCGCGCCTTCCAGAAACGCCGGAGTGGTGTTCTGATGGCCCGGTGTGATGTCGAGACCACGGATGGAATCGTAATAGCTGACCTCGCTTTCGAAAAAGAAGCCCTGGTATTGGAAAACGTAAGTCTGTGCGACGGCGCCGAGACCATATCCCACAGCCGCCAGGATGGGCACCACAAGGGTGCGCTGCCCGTCCGACACTGCGTAGACGGCGCCATTCCCTTCGCGGCGAATTTCATACTTGTAGCGGCCCTTGCTGAAGGTCAACCGCGGATGTTGCTGCAGCACGTCCGAGTCTGCCGGAAGCCGAAGCGCCTTAGCCATGAGAGTGCGTGGCTGCGAAGCCGCCTCGGCGGCGTGACACGGGGCGCAAGCGGGGTCACCGGCATAGCGAGCGCCCGGCGCGGCGATGGTGGGCTCCCACTGCCAGCGGGGAAAGTCACTCGGAATCGGGCTTTGAGCGCGGCCCGTAACGACAACGAAAACCACGGAAGCGGCCACGATCGCGAAGCGCCGGGGCCGAGGCGATGAGCGGCGATATCTGGCCAACGGCGGCGCACTCCTGCGCGACTTCGACATTTTCAAGAGCGCGGGCGGTGACAACCGCGCAGTCACATCGAACTCGAGCCCGAATGAGGTCGACGGCTAACTGGGTCCAGTCTCTCTCAGGAACGTTCCTTCGCGGAGTTCGGTGAAGGCCTGCCGAAGCTGCTCCTGCGTATTCATCACAATAGGTCCGTACCAGGCCACCGGCTCCTCGATCGGCTTGCCCGAAACCAGCAGAAACCGGATGCCGTCGTCCCCGGCCTGCACCATGAGTTCGTCCCCTTGGTCAAACAATATGAGAGACCGGTTCTCTGCCTGTGCGGGAGGAGCGGTGTCCAACCAGCCGACCGGTTCGGTAGGCACGGCGAGCGGACCTGACGCGTTGCAGAACTTACCTGCGCCCGCAAAGACGTAAGCAAAGGCATGGCGCGTGGTCTCAACAGGCAGGGTCTTCCGGCGCCCAGAAGGCACCGTGACGTCGAGGTAGATCGGATCGGCCGCGATGCCGTCCACAGGGCCCTTCTTACCCCAGAAGGTTCCACAGACGATGCGGACCTCCGTGCCGTCGTCGTCCTTGATCACTGGTATTCCCTCTGACTTCACTTCCTGGTAGTGCGGTGCCGTCATTTTCAGTGACGAAGGAAGGTTCGCCCACAATTGAAAGCCGTGCATGCGGCCGGCGTGGTCACCTTTGGGCATTTCCTGGTGGATGATCCCGCGACCCGCCGTCATCCACTGGACGTCGCCGGAAGAGATCACGCCGCTGTTGCCCATGCTGTCGCCGTGCTCCACGGTTCCAGCGAGCACGTAAGTGATGGTCTCAATGCCACGGTGTGGGTGCCAGGGAAAGCCGGCGAGGTAGTCGTCCGGAACGTCATTGCGAAAGTCATCGAGGAGAAGAAAGGGATCGAAGTCCGTCGTGTTGCCGAAGCCAAACGCGCGCCGCAGATGCACGCCCGCGCCTTCCAGTGTCGGCTTCGAGGTGATGACTCGTTTGATCGGCCGAAGGGACATTGGCGGCTCCTTTCTGGGTTAGAGAGCGCACAAGCGCGCAACTTGATGCAGCAGCCGGCACACCGCCATCAGAACTTTCGGCGCCTACCAAGCTTGGGCTGCCGGCGTCCGCCTTTAAAGAAGTCAGCGGAGAGCTCAGTGAGCAGGCGAAATGCATCGCTAAGGCTCTGCGGCTGCTCTCGCAGAACGAGCTCGTTGCCGCGGCGGAAGATCTCGACTTCGTTCGACCGAAGACGAAAGCTGCGAGGAATCCGAACCGCTTGGAAGTTTCCCCTGCGAAAAACCTTGGCTATGGCCATATCCAAAATATATACGTCGCGTTATCGCGGTTCAACCCTTCAGCACTTGAAGCGCGGCACGAGCTCGAAGACTAAGAAGGCGAGGATTGCTCCCCGCCCTTTTGGCGCGCTAGGTGGCCCCAGAAACCGGACGGTGAGGACTACACCCCGACCACGCGCTAGTCGCGACCGTTCTCAGAAAGGAATCTCCCACGAGTCATCCTGAGAACTTTCGGAAGGGGATGTGACGCCGCGCTCAAACAACGTGATCGCTCTGGCAGGGGAGAGCGCGTCGAGACTTAAGGCAAAGCCTTCGAATTGCCTGAGGAATTTCATCGCACCGCAATTCTGCACGAGACACTCGCGCCTCCCCTTCGGGCATTCGCCGAAGTTGCAGAGACGGCCGAGATACGCGTTAGTCTCCGCCGCCATCAGGAAGACGTCAACCTGATGATGCGCCACCCCAACCCCATGCTCGTCGAACAGATTGTTGAGTGCCCGGCTGCGCGCCCGCTGCAGCAATTTCAGGTTCGTCAAGTCGGTCAGCCAGACCGCCAAATCTACGTCTCTGCACTCGTGAAAACTGCTCTGGTCGGCGCGGCGGAAATTCCCGAACCTTGAAACCTCCTTCGTGAGCGGCAGGGCGACTGACCCGAAGAGCGCAACCTTCTGCACCGCCTCGAACTGTTCAAACGCGGCGGCGACGTATTTTGCCGCGAGCTCGAACTCCCAACATCGACGCAGCATCAGCTCGGCTTCTGCGCCCTCCTGATGCGCCGGGAGACCAAAATCGTACGGCCATTCCTCGAACTCGGGCGTCGAAGGGTAGTCGCGCAGATTCATCATCTCAGGCGGCGCCTCGCGGGACGCCCCAGCGGTTTTGCTGATCCTTTTCGCGTAAAGGTTTCGAATCCAAACTCCCACAGGCGCTTTCCATCGCTGCTTAGGGTTCGGAATGTTCTTGATCAGCGCGCGAGGACCGATTCCCAGCTCGCGGGCCATTCCCACTTCTTCGTCCGAAAGCCGGCATGACGCTTTTGCCTTCATCCACTCCTTGTTCTTCCTATCCTTGCTCACGGAAACGCCATCTCCCGGAGAGGCGGCTTTCCCGCCTCCAAAGACTCGCTTTGGGCGCGCTGAACAGCTTGCCATCACGCCCAAGCGGATTCGCCGCGTCCCAGGAAATCATACCAAAACAAAAGGGCGGGGATTGCTCCCCGCCCTCGATTCACTGCCTTGTGCTGAAAAGCCGCAGGGCTGAATCAATCCCTGCGCTACTGTCGACTGTCAACTGTAAACTGCCGACTGCTTCTTAGTACATCCCGCCGCCGCCGGGAGGCATGGCCGGAGCCTTGTCTTCCTTTTGCGGGATCTCGCTCACCAGCGCCTCGGTGGTGAGGAGCAGGGACGCGATGGAAGAAGCGTTCTGAAGAGCGGTGCGAACCACTTTCGTGGGATCGATCACGCCTTCGTCAACCAGATCGCCAAAAGATTCCGTCTGGGCGTTGAAGCCGTAGTTGGAGTTGGAGTTGGTGCGAACCTTCTCCACCACCACCGCGCCCTCATGCCCGGCGTTCTGGGCGATCATGCGCAGCGGCTCTTCGAGCGAGCGCTTCACGATGTTGATGCCGATCTGCTCGTCGCCTTCGGCCTTCAGCTTCTCGAGAGCCGAGAGGCTACGAACCAAGGCTACACCGCCGCCGGGCACGATGCCTTCCTCGACAGCCGCTTTGGTGGCGTGCATGGCGTCCTCAACCCGAGCCTTCTTCTCCTTCATCTCGGTTTCGGTCGCCGCGCCCACCTTGATCTGGGCGACGCCGCCCACCAGCTTCGCCAGCCGCTCCTGCAGCTTCTCGCGGTCATAGTCCGAAGTGGTTTCGTCGATCTGGGTGCGGAGCTGCTTCACGCGGCCTTCGATGTCGGCCGTTTTGCCCGAGCCTTCGACGATGGTGGTGTTGTCCTTGTCAATGGTGATCTTCTTGGCCTTGCCGAGGTCTTCAAGCCGCACGTTCTCCAGCTTGATACCCAGGTCTTCCGTCACCGCCTTGCCGCCGCTGAGGATAGCGATATCCTCCAGCATGGCTTTGCGGCGATCGCCGAAGCCGGGAGCCTTTACGGCCGCGCACTGCAGCGTGCCGCGCAGCTTGTTCACCACCAGGGTGGCCAGGGCTTCGCCCTCAACCTCTTCGGCGATGATCAGCAGCGGCTTGCCGCTCTTCGCGATCTGCTCGAGCAGGGGCAGCAGGTCTTTCATGGAGCTGATCTTCTTTTCGTGGATCAGGATGTAGACGTTCTCCAGCGCGCACTCCATGCGGTCCGGATCGGTAACGAAGTAGGGGGAGAGGTAACCGCGATCGAACTGCATTCCCTCCACCACTTCGAGGGCGGTTTCCATGGTCTTCGATTCCTCGACCGTGATCACGCCGTCCTTGCCGACCTTCTTCATGGCCTCGGCGATGATGGCGCCGATGGTGTGGTCGTTATTGGCGGAAACGGTGCCCACCTGCGCCACCATGCTGCCCTCGACGGGCTTCGAGAGCTTGTCCAGTTCGCCCTTCACGTGCTTCTTGTCGCCGCTCTTGGTGAGTTCGTCGTAACCGCAAATGGTGCGAACGGCGGTTTCGATGCCCCGCTTCAGGGCCATCGGATTGGCGCCGGCTGCTACGGTCTTCACGCCCTCGCGGAAGATCGCCTGGGCCAGCACGGTGGCGGTGGTGGTTCCATCGCCCGCCACGTCTGAGGTCTTCGAGGCCACTTCGCGCACCATCTGGGCGCCCATGTTCTCGAGAGGATCCTTCAGTTCGATTTCCTTGGCTACCGTCACGCCGTCCTTGGTGATCGTGGGTGAGCCGAATTTCTTATCCAGCACCACGTTCCGGCCCTTGGGACCGAGCGTGACTTTCACGACATCCGCCAGTTGATTCACGCCCCGCAGAATCGATTGGCGGCTGTCTTCGCCACGTACAATTTGCTTAGCATTTGCCATCTTTCATTCCTCCAAGATTTGATCTTTGAATCTCGCTGCTAAAGCCTTCAGCTCTCAGCTCTCAGCTTTCAGCAAGCACCGAACTCAGGATCTGCTGACGGCTGATCGCTGATAGCTAATTGCTACTTCTTCCCGCCGGCTGCCTTGGCTGCATGTTCAATGACGCCCAGCACTTCGTCCTCACGGATGATGAGAAACTCCTCGCCTTCCAGTTTGATTTCAGTGCCAGAGTACTTGCCGAACAGAATGCGGTCGCCGACCTTCACGTCCAGAGCAATCACTTCGCCCTTGTCGGTTTTCTTGCCGTGTCCGACCGCGATCACCTCGCCCTCCTGGGGCTTCTCTTTAGCCGAGTCAGGGATGATGATTCCACCCTTCACGGTTTCTTTCTCTTCAATCCTCCTGATCACAATGCGATCATGAAGAGGTCTGACGTTCATGGTGCGTCTCCTTTCCAACGTTGGGTTATTGTGGGTTCCGGGGTGTCGAGCCATTGCCGCCGGACTTCGCCAGCAGCCGCTCTTGCCCTCTCAGGCTTCTCGCATTAGTCCGCCACCCGGCTGACTTGATCCGAGTCAGAATTGCGTTTTAGCACTCAAGCCTTGAGAGTGCTAATTTATCCGAGGTGAATTGTGTCTGTCAACAAAATTTTTTATGGGGTACTGATACAGTTTGACGTAGGGGCGGCCCTTGTGGCCGCCCAAACAGCAGAACGGAACCAAATGGGCGGCCACAAGGGCGCCCCTACGCGCCCGTAAGCTAACCCATTGTGCATCAATATGATGACGGATATCCTCGAACAAGTTAAGTAGAATCAATTATTTGCTGGGTTCCCTTGAAAATCGCCGTCGCGAAACCTAGTATTTGTGGGTAAACAACTGCGCATCAATAATATGCTGGGTTATTAGCATCAACACATTTAGAATCAGTAAGTTGCTGGATTCTCCTGAAATTTGTGTTGAAAACAAAAAGTCTTAGGCTTCGATCACTACCCTCTTTTTTTCGATACCCAGCCCTCGCCCAGCGAATCTCATCCTCCACATCACTCGACGAGCGGAAGAGCCGCAGCAGCTCCTGACACTGCAAACGCTGCTCACAGGCCATCAGCCGGTCAGCGATCTCTAGAACCTCACCGACGGGCGCGGTTGCGAGAACTTTCCAAAACAGGTCCATAGCCTTGGACCGGCCACCCCCGCGCATCGCGTTGAGGCTTGACCGGCGCTTGCCGGTTTCGGTGCGCGGTCCCGTCGATTTGAGGGCGCTGCGGCGATTCGCCGCCAGGCGTGCTGCCGTCACCGTGTGTTTGAGACGAAATGACATGCCATCACTCGGCCGACGAGACTGAAATTAAACTAGCGCTGTATTACGCTTTTGTCAACAGTGCGTCGTGTACGACCTAGGCGAACGGGGAGCAGGACGAGCTTGCTGGATCGACTGTGTCGCTTTTCGGTCCGCAACTATGGAATCACCAGGAAGGCGTGGAACTCGTCCTCACAGAAGCGCCGAATGTCCGCTTGATGCTGCCATAGTACCGTCGCCATGCGGCAGCTTGCCAGCGAAGTGAAGGAAGGTGGGCGCGCGCGTCTTCTTGCGGAAGTCACTGCCTCCCGCTGAATGGCCCATCGCGTCGCCCAACGCGGTACTTGGGGGATTTCCCCGTGTGTTATCCGGACGACCAGCTCTGCGCGCTGTGGGCTGAGGCGCTGCTACACCCTACCTGTTGAATCGTGCGGCCCCGCCGGACTGTGGAGAAAGGGACGATATCGCCGGGAGGCCGACCTTGTTTTTTCAACGACTTCGGCGCTCATCGAGCGCCGTCTGGAGTTTGTACATTTACAGCATGGCCAAGATGGCCATGCCACGTGGCACGGGCTTCCAGCCCGTGCTTCGGCGGTCATAGAGCGCCGCTACAGCAGCAGAAGGAATTCTTTCAAACCTTCTAAAGGATGGGCTCGTAGCCGCCGATACGAATAAGGTATTGCATTCTCGGCGGAGTCTCGTGTGTGGGTGCATTCTAATTTAGGCGTCAGGCGCGCTTTAGGTTCACATCTCTGGTGGGCTGCGGGTCTTCTCATCTTGATTCTGACCCCTGCCAGGGGCCTTTGGGGTCAGGCCGCGGGACCTTCCCACCTGCCTGAACTCACCACCGCCAAACAGATCCGCGCGCTTACTGCCGATCAAGCCAACCAGGGGTATCCTGTCCGCCTTCGTGCTGTTGTCACCTACAGCGATCTTGCCGGCATGGACCTGTTCGTACAGGACTCCACCGCCGGCATCTACATCAATCTGGGCGGCGCGAGTCCGCGCTACCGGTCGGGGGAGCTGCTGGAAATTGAAGGAGTTAGTGAGCAGCCAGACTTCGCCCCGCAGATTGGCAAGCCTCGATTTCGGGATTTGGGACGTGCGCCCCCGCCACGGGCTCGCAAGGTGACGATCGACGATTTGCTATCGAGCCGGGAGGACAGCCAATGGGTGCAAGTCGAAGGCATCGTGCAGGACGTCGAACCTGACCGCGGACGCCTGAAACTCTATATGGTGAGTGAGGGCCGGCACCTGCCGGCTTACGTCATGGATGCCTCTGGGCTGAACAGGGACCGCCTCATTGACGCGAAAGTGAGAGTTACCGGCGTTTGCGCTTCACTGTTCAATTCGAACAATCAGTTGGTTGGCGTACGGCTAGACGCTCCAACGTCAGCCCAGGTCAGCATCGAAGAGCCGCCCTTGGCTGATCCCTTCTCGGCGCCTGTCAGCGCGATCAAAAGCTTGATGGCGTTCACGGCCCAGAACACTTCGGCTCACCGGGTGCGCGTGCAGGGCACGGTCACGCTCCAAAGATACAGGGGTGTCTTCATTCAGGACGGCCGGCAAGGGCTCTACGTCCTCAGTTTGCCAAACGCGCCGCTGCGGGCGGGCGATCGGGTGGACGTGGTGGGCTTCGCCGATATCGGCGATTTCACGCCGGTGCTTCAGCACGCCCTCTTCCGCAAAATCGGTTCTGCCACGGTTCCGCCGCCTGTCCGGGTGACCGCCCGGGACGCGCTGGGCGGCGACTTCGACACCCTGCGCGTGACGCTCGATGCCACGCTGCGGGACGTGAGGCGCAGTGAAGCGGATCGCACGCTGGTGCTGCAAGATGGCGGGGCGCTCTTTGAGGCAAGGATCGCGGAGAGTATCGCCTCCCGCGCCTGGCCGCAACTGCTTCCCGGAAGCCGCTTGAGGCTCACGGGCGTCTGTACGGTTAGCGTGGACCGCGACCGCGCGCCCGACGCCATCGATATTCTGCTGGATTCGCCCGACAGTATCACGGTGCTCGCGAGACCTTCGTGGTGGACGCTGCGGAATACGGTCCTGGTGCTGGCGCTGGTGGCGGTGGTTGCCCTCGCCGTAGGAGTTTGGGTGGTAGTGTTGCGCCGCCGCGTGCACGCACAGACCGAGGTCATCCGGCGCCGCCTGGAGAGCGAAGCGGCTCTGGAGAAGCGATTCCAATACGTCGCCCGCGCCACCAACGACACCATCTGGGACTGCGACCTGGCGAGGCAATCCGTCTCCTGGAATACTGGAATCCAGTCTACTTTTCGGTACTCGGCCGAAGAGGTTGGGTCAACCGTGGCCTGGTGGCTCGAGCGCATTCACCCGGAAGACCGCGAGCGGGTGGAAGGCAGCGGTCAGGCGGCCCTGCAGAGCGGCGAAGACACGTGGTCGGCGGAATACCGGTTCCTTTGCGGTGACGGGCAATACGCCTACGTTCTGGACCGGGGCTACGTCATGCGCGATAGCGCTGGCCGGGCAGTGCGAATGATCGGCGCCATGATGGATATGACCGGCCGCAAGGAAGTGGAGAAAGAAATGCAACGGGCCAAGGAGGCAGCGGAAGCAGCCAGCCAGGCCAAGAGCCAGTTTCTCGCCAACGTCAGCCACGAGATTCGCACGCCCATGAATGGGGTCATGGGAATGACGGAACTCCTGCTGGATACGGAACTGGACCTCGAACAGCGCGACTACGCCGGAACGGTGAAGGCCTCTGCCGATTTGCTGCTGAAGATCATTAACGACGTTCTGGACTTTTCGAAAATCGAGGCTGGCAAGCTTGAGTTCGAGACCGTTGAATTCAACCTGCGAGGCTCTATCGAGCCCGCTCTTCGAACCCTGGTTCTTCAAGCCCAGCAGAAGGGCTTGGAGCTGAACTGCGCTGTAGAACCTGACGTGCCCGAGGGTCTGGCTGGCGATCCCACCCGCTTGCGCCAGGTTCTGATGAACCTGCTCGGGAACTCGCTGAAGTTTACGGAAAGCGGGAAAGTGAATCTGAGGGTTCAGCAGTCGGCGGTGAGCGCGGAGTCCGTTACACTTCACTTCGCCGTCGAAGACACCGGCATCGGTATTCCCGCCGACAAACAGGCAGCCATCTTCGAGGCCTTCACCCAGGCTGACGGCTCCACGGCCCGCCGCTTTGGCGGCACCGGCCTGGGACTCACCATCAGCCGCCGGCTGGTGGAAGAAATGGGAGGCCGCATCTGGGTGGAAAGCACGCCGAACCAAGGCAGCATTTTCCACTTCACGGCTAGTTTTGGCATTCCCACCAGCGTCGCACCCGCGAAGCCATCGGAGATGACCCTATTGGGGACATTCTGCTGACGCCCCGCCGGTGGCTGCCCTGCGGGGCAGCAAAGGAGCGGACGATCTCGGAATGGCAAGCTCCCATAAAGCTGTCCTCTTTCGGCGCGCGTCCCAACATCCCACATCCTGCTACACTAACAGCGTGATGAAAAACGGCGTACGATTCATGTCATTTCGAGCGCAGCGAGAAATCTCGCTCTGAAAAGAGAAGACTTACGAGATTTCTCGCTGCCATGAAAATAGCCGGAGCCATTGCTGAAAATACAGGACTTATCGTCATAAGGCATTTTCATGATAGGTGGCGAGCCGAAGGCTCATGAAGTCTTCGCTCGAAATGACATGAATCGGATTTTTCATCATCCTGCTAAGCTAAAGAATCAACCAAAAATCTGGAGCGGACGTGAACGGGATCGCGGAGAGGACTCAAAACGAGTTGGGTACGGAGACGGTATTCACGATTCTCGCAACCGTGAGTTTCTGTCATCTCCTGAACGATCTCGTGCAATCGGTACTCCCGGCGCTGTTTCCCATCCTGAAAAGTTCCCTTAACCTCAGTTTTGGGCGCGTCGGCCTCATCGCGTTGACCGCTCAAGTAACTGCTTCTCTGCTCCAGCCGCTCGTGGGCTTTTATACGGACCGCCGATCCACACCCTACTCGCTGCCCTTCGGGATGTGCTTCTCGCTCGTCGGGGTGTTGCTGCTGGCGCTCGCCACCACCTTCGCCACTCTTCTGATAGCGGCGGCATTGATGGGGGTCGGTTCGGCCGTGTTTCACCCCGAGTCGTCCCGGGTGGCCCGGATGGCTTCGGGCGGACAGCACGGCCTTGCGCAGTCGCTCTTTCAGGTTGGTGGAAACGCAGGATCAGCCTTGGGGCCGCTGCTGGCGGCGCTCATCGTCGTGGGCGGGCAACGCGGCTCTGCCTGGTTTTCGCTGGCGGTTCTTCTGATGATCATCCTGCTCGTCAGGGTCGGTAGCTGGTACCAAGAACATGCACCCCACCACGAGCGGGCGAGGCACGAGGCCCTTCTGGGGAGGCCGGCGCTGCCCTCCCGAACCGTGGCCACATCCGTCGCCGTTCTACTGGCGCTCATCTTTTCGAAGTACTTTTATCTGGCGAGCCTCGTCAGCTACTATACTTTTTTCCTCATCAGCAAATTCCATCTTTCCGTGCGAAGCGCTCAAATCCATCTTTTTATATTTCTGGCTGCCGTGGCTGCGGGCACTATTGTGGGAGGTCCGGTCGGTGATCGCTTCGGCCGAAAAGTCGTAATCTGGTGTTCGATTCTCGGCGTACTCCCGTTTACCTTGCTCCTGCCTTACGCCAGCCTCTTCTGGACCGTTATTCTAAGCGTGCTCATCGGGCTCATTCTCTCGTCGGCTTTCTCTGCGATTTTGGTCTACGCGCAGGAGCTGATGCCGGGGAAAGTCGGCATGGTGTCCGGATTCTTCTTCGGCTTCGCTTTCGGGATGGGCGGGATCGGTGCAGCGTTTCTGGGCAAGCTGGCCGACCTCACCAGCATCGGATTTGTGTACAAGGTTTGCTCGTTTCTGCCTGTGATTGGCCTGCTCACGGGATTCCTGCCTAATATCGAGGGATGGCGGGCCGTCCGGCGCGACGAGTAACCAGAACGGGCTTCGACGAGAAGTGCGGCGCGACGGAAGCCAGTCTTGCGTATCGCGTGCCGGGCCCCACCCGACGATGAGAAGCTGTGAAAAAACCCTGGGAGCGCGGGCGTCCCGCCCGCTCTCGATGCTGAGTCCTTGGGAGGAGGCCCGACGGGCGGGCGAGACGCCCGCGCTCCTAGATTTTTTCACACGCTCTGACACGTTATTCGGCCGTGATAACATATCCGGAAGCATGCGATCTTTCCCGAGACTATTGGGCCTGCGTGCGCTAGCCGCGACTCTCGCGCTCATCTCGATGCCCGAAGCTCTTTTTGCAATAGGGCAGCACCGTTCACAGGTGGTGGAGGCCGCACAGGCTCGAATCGAAGGCTTCGTCGCCGCCTGCACTGTTGAGCTGGATGCCAGCCCTGCCGGTAAGACAGACTCGCAAGGCACGGCCACGCTCACCACGATTGAGCCCGGGGACCACTACGTCCACATTGCTTGTCCCGGCCAGGAGGAACAGGCTTTCTTCATTTCGCCGAAGCCCGGAGAACACCTTGAGTTGCGGCCCAAGAGCGCGACTGCAGCGCCCTCACCCCTCGATGCCGCCGCAGCCCACCGGGAGTTGCAAGGTTTGGTGCAGAAGGCGGTTCAGGAGCGCACAGCCGGGCAGTCTGATCAGGCCATTGCCGACTTGCGGCACGCCGCGGAGATGGACCCGGAAAACCCCGACCTGCACCGGGAGCTGGGAATCACTTTTCTCTTGATGAAGGATTGGGAGCGCGCTCGCGTGGAGTACATGGAAGCCATCAAGCATGATCCGAGCGAGGCGGAGTCTCACAACGGGCTCGGTTATGCGCTCGATAAAATGGGTGAAATCGAGGCTGCGGTCAACGAATTTCGCACGGCTACGCGGCTCGATCCCGACGACGACAGCTATCGCCAGCACTATATCGAAACGCTCGCTGAGATCGAAGTGCTCAAGGAAAGAGGCAAGAAGAAAAAGCAGTAACAGAGGCGAGAGACGAGGGAACAGAGACGAGAGACCAGAAAACAGAGACAAGAGACGAGACAGCAGAGGCCAGAGACGAGAGGCCAGCGAACAGTCCGTCGTCTCTTGTCTCTCGTCTCTGTTCTCTTGTCTCTCCTTTTCAGTGCACCGTCACTTTCGCGGCCATAACCTCTCGAACCCTCTTCACGGCCTGCTGACACTGGGCGCGGTCCACGTCGTAATGTGTCACCATCCGCAGGATGGTGGGAGACATGGCGCTGGCCAGCACGCCGCGCTCCGCGAGCCGCCTGGAAAGCTCGGCGGCCGTCAGGCGGGTCTCGGAAACATCGAACACCAGGATGTTGGTGCCAACTTTGGCGGGATCGATCCTGAGCCCTGGCAGGTCCGCCAGGGACTCAGCCAGGTAATAGGCGTTTTCGTGATCGAGGTGCAACCGCTTGGGTGATTCCTCCAGCGCTACCAGACCGGCCGCCGCCAACACACCCGCCTGGCGCATGCCGCCGCCCAACATCTTGCGCACCAGCCGCGCCTCTTCGATGAAGTCCCGCGAGCCCAAAACCAGAGAGCCCACCGGCGCGCCCAGGCCTTTGGAGAGGCAGAACATCACCGAGTCAAAGCCGCGAGTAATTTCGGCCACCGGCTGGCCGAGGTAAACGGACGCGTTGAAAATGCGCGCGCCGTCCAGATGAATGGGCAGCCCGACGGCGCGCGCGCGCTCGCAGATCTCGTCGCACAGCTCGGTGGGATAGACGGTGCCGCCCGCGAGGTTTGAGGTGTTCTCGAGTGAGATCAGGCCGGTCACTGCGTGGTGGTCACTTCGGCGCCGGATGGCCGGGAGGATCAACGGCCACGTCAAAATGCCGTCCTGAGCGTGCACGGCGCGAGGCATGCACCCCGCGAAGGCAGCCATCGTCGCCATCTCATACTCCAGGATGTGCGACCGCTCTTCGCAGATGACTTCCTGGCCGTGGCGAGTGTGAACTTTGATGGCAATCTGGTTTCCCATGGTTCCGGAAGGCACGAAGAGCGCAGCTTCGCGCTCAAAGAGCTCAGCAGCGCGCTCTTCCAGGCGATTCACGGTGGGGTCCTCGCGGTAAACGTCGTCGCCCACCTCGGCCTCCGCCATCGCCTTCCGCATGGCGGGCGTGGGGCGGGTCACGGTGTCGCTTCGAAGGTCAATGAGGCTGTTCATGGCTTAAGTTCGCGACGATCTGACGTAGGGGCGGGCCTTGTGAGTTTGTGTGAAAACGTGCCGCAACGTGCTGTAGCGGCGATCTCTGATCGCCGAAATGATTGATTTCAAAAGCCGGCGGTCAGAGACCGCCGCTACAGCACCCGGTTTCCACACAAACTCCTTGGCCCGCCCAATTGCGGCTCCATTGCAAGCAGCCGGTTAGTCCAAAAACTCTTGGAAAACCTCGTTTGAAATCAGGTACGCGTGAGGTGCCAGGCGGACGCGCCCGCCGTCCGTCTCGAGCAGTCCCTTGTGCAAGAGCGAGGCCACCCGCGGCTGCCAGGCTTCCAGTGAGCTTACCCCAAAGCGTTTGAGTGCTCGCTCAATATCGATTCCTTCTTGCTGGCGCAAGCCAAGGAAGAAGAACTCCTCGATCTGCTCGTTGGGTTCGAGCGTCCTCCATTCTTCGATGGGCAGTTCCTCCCGAGCCAGCATGGCCGCGTAGTGGTCTGTCGAGGCGACGTTGGCCCAACGAGAGTGCCCGTCAAAAGAATGCGCGCCCGCCCCAATGCCCAGGTAGGGGTCGAGGCGCCAGTACTTCTGATTGTGCCGGGATTCGAAACCCGGTCGCGCAAAGTTGGAGATTTCGTACTGAACGTAGCCCGCGTCCGAAAACATTTCTTGAGCGCGCTCGTAGGCATCGGCCATGAAATCCTCGTCTGGGACCTCACTGGCGTGAAAGCGCTCGCCGTGACGCAGGACCTCGTTTCCCAAGCGGCTCTTTTCATCGACCTCAAACAAGTAGACGGAGATATGCTCGGGCGCCAGATCGAGGGTGTTCCGCAAACTTCGAAGCCATGATGCCTCGTTTTGATAGGGAAGGCCCGCAATCAGGTCGATGCTGATATTCTCGAAGCCAGCGGCTCGGGCCAGCCGAACCTGCTCGACGGTTTCGATGCCGGAGTGAAGGCGACCGACCGTGCGAAGTTCACGATCGTCGAAGGATTGAGCTCCAACGCTCAAACGGTTGATCCCTTGTTGGCGGCAGACCGTGAGCAGCCCTGCGTCCGCCGATCCTGGCGTCATCTCCAGCGTAACCTCGGGCACGCTCGCAAACAGAAACTGCCGCCGAAGTGCGGCGAAAATGCGGTTGAGTCCGTCCGCACCTGCCAGCGTCGGCGTGCCTCCCCCGAGATAAACGGAATTAACCGGCAGGGCCAGAAAGCTGCTAGAGACCCGCTTACCGGCGGCGCCGTCATTCAAGGAGCCAAGCGCGCGCGGGAGAAGATCGATTTCCCGCTCCAGGTTGCCGAGGTAGTCTTCAAGAGTCTTGGCGGGCGCAACTTTTGAACTGAAGTTACAGAAGCTGCACTTCGATGAGCAAAAAGGGATTTGAATATATACGCCGAGGGTGGCCATGTTGATGCATTGACGGGCGGCGAGAGACCCGGTTAATCGGCGACGATCTTAAGGTGCAACTGACGGCTTCTCGGACCGTCAAACTCACAGAAGAAGACGCCTTGCCAGCGCCCGAGCACCAGCCGCCGATTCTCAATCAGCAGTGTCTTGGAGCAGCCCAACAGGGATGCTTTGAGGTGCGCGTCGCAATTCCCGTCATCGTGGCGATAGCTGGCATCACGGGGAGCGAGCCCACAGAGGAACCTGTCCAAGTCCATCAGTAATGAGGGATCAGCATTCTCTTGCACCAGAACCGCCGCCGACGTGTGCGGGACGAAGACGTGACAAACGCCGCCCGTGACGCCTGACTCGGCAATCAGCTTCTCGATCTTCGCCGTAACGTCCCTGAACTCCACGCGCGCGCCCGTCTGCAATTCGAGCGAGTGAAAACCGCTCGCGCGCTCGAGCGATACCGCCCTGCCCAATTCCGGTGCCATATACACCTCCGTGCACATCAACGTTACACTAGAGTTGAGGGCCGCCACAACCGGAGGACGGGGCCGGGCCGGAGGCCGCGGAGGCCGGCGGGGCCGGAGGAGGGCTGTTGGGGATGACGGGGCCGATGATCAAGGCAGATGTGAAGGCTGCATGAGCGGCTGTAACGCAGCGTCAAAATCGGCAACGTGCCCTGGGAGCGCGGGCGTCTCGCCCGCTCTATAATAATAGATGTCTGGTCGGAGCAGGATCTGAACGAATATGGCAAGCTTCGGTAGTGGTGCAGTTTGCAGTCGCCGACCACCCCTCAGTACCCTGGGGTGGGTAAGGTCCGACGGCAAAAAACCAGGTTCCCGACAAGGCACCCCCCCCCGGGGTCACCCTGTGTGCGCTAACGAACCAAAACTTGTATCCTATTGTTGCAGCGTATGTTAATGGCCATCCGGCGGCCTATTTGCCAAACGAGTCGAAAAAACGAACCCAAAACACTTAACCCGCAGATTCGAATATGGATAAGAGTCAAAAAGGGGCCAATTTGGCGTTCGAAAACGAACCTAAAGAAAGCGCCGGGATAAACCGACCTGGAGTTGAGGATGAAAGAGCCTCACAGGAAAGGAGTAGCGATCCACCCTGACCCCGAGTCAT
>Ga0335085_10002970_pt1 | contig 30480 bp, 26 predicted proteins | sample Lox_Sample_45_FD_206712 | JGI IMG/M metagenome (GOLD analysis project Ga0335085, IMG submission 206712) | Soil microbial communities from Loxahatchee National Wildlife Refuge, Florida, United States - Lox_Sample_4.5 | ecosystem: Environmental > Terrestrial > Soil > Wetlands | place: USA... | reverse complement strand
TGGAAGAGCGCCGCGGCGGGCTGGATGAACGGACCGAGGTAGCCCCCCCGCCCGGCCGCCGCGTCGATGCTCGAGAAGGGTCCGACGCCGAACACGTACCAGCTGAAGACGCTCGCCGGCGGCAGGGTGAACCCGAGCGAAGCGGCATCGGGAAGGGTGGCCGAGGCGCCGGCGGTGACGACGACGAAGGTGCTGCTCCCCCGGACGACGAGCAGCGAGATGCCCCCCGGCGAGGGCGACCAGCTGAAGACCGTGCCCATCGTCACCCCCATCGCTCCGTCGGCCGGAGCGGCCAGGTCGGCCGCCGGCTGCAGGGGGGCGGAGAGGCCGGTGCCCTGGGTGGGGAGCGGCTGGTAGCCGGTGGAGACCGCAGAGCCAGCGGAGGCGCGGGCGACGAGGAGCAGGGCCGCACCGGGAGGCGCCGGGGCGAGGAAGCTGAACGCGGTGGCGGCGCCCGTCTCGCGGACGAGCTCGACGGCGCCCTGGTCCGCCCCGAACACGAGCAGCAAGCGGCGGTTGCTCGGCGTGTACCCGCTCGGAGGCGCGACGGAACCGGAGACCTGGCCGGAGCCCACCGGAGCGAGCGTCAGGTCCTGCCCGGTGAGGGTCACGCCGTCGGTCAGCGTCACGCCGGTCCGGGAGGCGAAGCCGGTGTAGCTCGACGGCAGACCTGCCGCGTCGTACTGCCACTGGAGCGCGTAGAGCGTCCCGGTGGTGGACGGCGTGCCCCACCAGCTCGGGCCCACCTGGTAGGCGCCGGTGGCCCCGTCGGCGCTGGCCACCCCGCCGCCCTCGGCCGAGCCGAACGCCACCCGCGTCCGAGCGTTGGGGGGAAGGGGGAGGGATGCGCCTCCAGAGACGGCCCCCTGCACCGTCGCCGCCGGATGCGAGGGCACCGAGCTCCCCAACGAGACCAGCGTCGGATCCGAGCGAGTCAGCCCCTGGTAGAGCGTCACCTCGGCCAGCGCCGGGACGACGAGCATCGCGTCGTATGGCGTCGGGACGCCGCTCACCGAGAACCCGCCGTCGCCGTCGGTGGTGGCGGTGGCGGTGAAGCTCCCGCTCCGGAGCTGGACGGTGGCGCCGGCCACCGGCTGCAGGTCATTGCCGATGGCCTGGCCGGCGACGTTCTCGGGGCCGGTGCCGCTGCAGGCGGCGCCGAGGAACAGCACGGCGGCGAGCGCGAGGCTTCGGAGAGGAAGGGGAGTCACCGGAAGCCACGAGTCTACTGGACCGGCGCCCTCGGCACGGGCAGCGGCCGTGCCTCCGGCATGGCGGTCGAGGAGAGTGCGCAGGGGCAAGTCTGGGGAGGTGTGCGATGCAGCGCGGGGTGAGCCCCCTGCGGCCCGGGCGTGGCTTCTCGGCGCGCTGGCTCTGATGCGCGCGGCGGGGGAAGCTGCCGCCGAGCGGCTAGAGCGGGGGCACCTCGCGCCGCCGCCAGGGACGCTCCACCGTCTTGTTCACCGTGCGGCGCAGGGCGAGGGCCAGCTGCCGCCGCGTGTCGCGCGGGTCGACGATGTCGTCGATCATCCCCAGCGCCGCCGCTCGGTCGACGCGCACGTGGGGCCGCAGGCGGCCGGTCAGCTCCTCGCGGAGGGCCTTGGCCGCCTCGGGGCTCTCGGCGTCCCCGAGCAGCTTGCGTGCGGCGATGGCCACCAGGCCGTCAGCGCCCATGATGCCGATCTCCGCGCCCGGCCAGGCGACGAGCAGGTCCGGCTCGAAGGCCCGCCCATTCATCACGTAGTAGCCGGCTCCGAAGCCCTTGCGGACCACCACCGTGAACTTGGGCACGGTGGCCGAGGCCACCGCCTGGAGCATCCTCGCCCCGTGGCGGATGAGCCCCTGCTGCTCGGTCTTCGTCCCGACAAGGAACCCGGGCACGTCCTGGAGGAAGAGGAGCGGGATGCGGAAGGCGTCGCAGAGGGCGACGAAGCGCGCCGCCTTGTCGCTCGCCGCCACGTCGAGCACCCCGCCGAGGAACATGGAGTTGGAGGCGACGATGCCCAGGCTGAAGCCGTCGATGCGGCCCAGGCCGGTGATCAGGTTCCGGGCAAAGCGCGGCTTGAGCGGGAAGAACTGCCGGTCATCGAGGAGCGGGACGATGACCTTGTGCATGTCGAAGGCCTGGCGGGGGTTTTCCGGGACCACGGAGAGGAGCGCCTCGTCCCGCCGATCCACCGGGTCGGCGCAGGACCGGCGCGGCGGCCGCTCCTCGCAGTGCGAGGGGAAGAAGGAGAGGTAGGTCCGCACCGCGGTCAGGCAGGCGGCGTCGTCGGGAAACTCTCCGTCGGCGACGCCTGAGACCTCGTTGTGCATCCGGCTTCCGCCCAGCTCCTGCTCGCTGACCTTCTCGCCGACGGTGGCCTCGACCAGCGCCGGACCGCCCACGGCGATGGAGCCGATGTCCTTCACCATCGGAACGTAGTCGGCCAGCCCGGGGATGTAGGCGGTTCCGGCCGCTCCCGGCCCGAGCATGGCCGCCACCTGGGGCACCACGCCGGAGAGCACGGACTGCTCCCGGAAGAGGTACCCGGTGTCGGCGAACCCGGCCAGCCGGCGCGGGTCGGCCTCCGTCTCCAGCCGCGCCCCGCCCGAGTCGACGAGCCAGACCAGGGGAAGCCGGTCCTTGAGGGCCAGGTCGCGCAGCCGTGTCACCTTGCGCTCGCCCACCTCGCCGATCGTCCCGCCCAGCACGGTGAAGTCGTAGATCGCCGCCGCCACCGGGCGGCCCTCCACTTGGCCGATGGCGGTGATCACCCCGTCGGCGGCGGTGGGGCGCCCACTCTCCTCCTCCTCGGGAAGCCGTCCCTCGGCGGCGGCCAGCCCTCCCAGCTCCTGCACCGTGCCGGCGTCGAAGAGGAGTTCCAGCCGCGCCCGTGCGTCGAGCTTGTTCCGAGCCCGCTGCCGGGCGACGCGCTCCGCACCGCCCATCTCCGCCTTGCGCAACCGGAGGCGCTCCAGCGCCTCCACCCACTCCTTCATCCCCATCGGCTGCTGGCACCTCCGCCCGGGAAGGTTAGCATCGGCTGGTCATGTCTCGACGGCCGCTGCGCGTCGTCAGCTACAACGTTCGTTACTTCGGTCATGCGCTGAAGGGTCTGGCCACCACCCGCCGCTCGATGGAGGGCATCGCCCACGGGCTGGCGCGCCTCACACCACCCGCCGACGTGGTCTGCTTCCAGGAGGTGGAGACCCGGAGCCTGCGCTCCACGCTTGCCCTCCCCAGGCATTCCTACACCCAGCTGGAAGCCTTCATGGCCGCCCTGGAGGCGGAGTTCGCCAAGCTGAGGCGTCCCTTTCCCTATCAGGCCTACCACTTCCCGGCCCACACCTACCGGTTTCGGCGCACCACGCTCTACACCACCGGTCTGGCGGTGCTGGTCAACACCGAGCATCTCACCGTGTCCGGCCACAACGTCCGGGCGCCGCATCCCATCACCCATCACCATGTCGAGCGGCTGCGCGACACGAAGCAGAGCCGGATCTGCGCGCACGTCCAGCTCAGCACCGGTGCCGGGCGGACCCTGCACGTCTTCAACACCCATCTCAGCCTTCCCACCCCGTTCACGCGGTCCTTCTGGTCCGGGGGAGGGAAGATGGGCTTCGGGCCCAACCAGGTCCACGAGGCACGAAAGCTGGTGGCCTTCGTCCAGTCGCTGGCCGGCACCGACCCCTTCGTGGTGGCCGGGGACTTCAACTCTCCACCCGCCTCTCCGGTGTACCGCTACCTCACCGAGGAAGCGCACTGGAACGGGGCGCAGGAGCGGCTCCGGCAGATAGACGCCGGGGAGCGGGCCGCCTTCCCCACCGCCGGCTTCTTCCGCCTGCGGATGCATCTCGACCACCTCTTCGCCGGCAACGGCATCCGCTGGGTGGACCTGGAGGGCACCGCGCCCTTCGGGGCTGGCCCCTTCCGGGGCCTGTCCGACCACATCCCACTCATCGCCCGCTTCCAGCTGGGAGGCCAGGCCGCCCCCAGGGCGGACGACGTGGCGTAAGCTTCATCGTCTCCGAAGCACTTTGGCTCGCCTCGATCCCATCTTCGAGCGGCTCCACCGCGACCGCGGCAGCGAGCTCGTCTTCGCCTCCGGCCAGCCGGTGGTGATGCGCACGCCGGCCGGAGAGGTGGCCGTGCTGCGGCAGCAGCTCACCGCCCAGCAGATCGCCGGGGTCTTCTCGGAGCTCGTCCCTCCCGACATCCGCAACGGCTTTCCGTCCCCGGGCGTGACGCGCTTCGCCTACGAGGCCCCGGCCGGGAAGGTGGCCGTTCACTTCGAGCGCAAGGACGCCCAGGTGCGCGCGCTGGTGCGCCCGCAGCCCGAGGCCGCGCCCGAGCCGAGCCCGGCCGCCTCCGATCCGGCCCCGGCGGGGCGAGCGGCCGGCGGGCGCGGAGCAGCGGCGGCCCGAGCTCCGGAGCCGGCGGCCCCGGCGCCGGCCGCTCCCCCGGCCCGGGCCGAGCCGCTGCCCCGGCCCCCCGGGGATCCGAGGGCCGCCCTGGAGCAGCTCCTCGTTCTCACCGTCGACCGCCGCGCCTCGGACCTCCATCTGACCAGCGACGCGCCTCCCGCGCTGCGCATCGACGGGGACATGGTCTCGCTCGAGGAGTACGGCCCGATTCCCTCCTCCCGGCTCCGGGAGATGATCTTCACCATCACCCCGCCGAAGAACCGCGCCCAGTGGGAGACAGACCACGACACCGACTTCGCCCTCGAGCTGCCCGGGGTGCGCTTCCGGGTCAACGTCTTCGAGGACCGCCGGGGCATCGGGGCGGCCATGCGCCAGGTGCCGGCCACCATTCGCACCGTGGAGGAGCTGGCCCTGCCCAAGGCGGTGGTCGACCTCTGTGACCACTCCAAAGGCCTGGTGCTGGTCACCGGCCCCACCGGCTCGGGCAAGTCGACGACCCTGGCCGCGCTGGTGGACCACGTCAACCGCACCCGCGCCCAGCACATCATCACCATCGAGGACCCGGTGGAGTTCGTCCATCCCAACCGGCGCTGCCTGGTTCACCAGCGCGAGGTGGGGGTCCACACCCACTCCTTCAAGCAGGCCCTCCGGGCGGCGCTCCGCGAGGACCCGGACGTGGTGCTGGTGGGCGAGATGCGCGATCTGGAAACCATCTCCATCGCCCTGGAGACGGCGGAGACGGGCCACCTGGTCTTCGGGACGCTGCACACCAACACCGCGCCGTCGACGGTGGACCGGATCATCGACCAGTTCCCGGCGGACCGGCAGCCGCAGGTGCGGACCATGCTCTCGGAGAGCCTGCGCGGCATCGTCTCCCAGGTCCTGTGCAAGCGCCGGGCGGGCGGGCGGATGGCGGCGCTCGAGGTCCTGGTGGTCACTCCTCCGGTGGCCAACCTCATCCGGGAGGGGAAGACCTTCCAGATCCCCTCCACCATGCAGACCGGGAAGTCCTACGGCATGCAGACCCTGAACGATTCGCTGATGGAGCTGGTCAAGACCCGGCAGGTGGACCCGGACGAGGCCTACGCCAAGGCCATCGCCAAGGCGGAGCTCCGCCAGCAGCTGGAGCGGGCGGGCTTCAAGCTCACCGCGACGGAGGAGCGCTAACCGCCGGCCCCGGGGCGGGGCGGCGGGGAGAGCACGTCATTGACCGAGGGCATGCGCCGGATGTCAGTCCGGGCGACCTTCCAGGCCTGCTGGACGATCCACGACAGGGAGCGGTCCTGGCGGGTGGCCTCGTGCTGAATCTCCTCGAGCATGTCCTCGGGGAAATAGAGGCTCTGCTTGCGATGGTCGGTGCCGGGCATCCGCGCTAGCCCTCCTCTCGCAGGTCGGGCAGGGCCGGCTCTCCGGTGACGTCGTTCACGGCCGGGAAGGACTTGATCCGCTCCCGGGCGATGCGCCAGGCCTGCTGGACGACCCAGGAGAGCGAACGATCCTGCCGGGTCGCCTCCTCCTGGATCTCCCGGAGCATCTCCTCGGGGAAGTACAGCGACTGCTTGCGCTTGTCAGTTCCCGCCATGCTTTGCCGTCTCCCTCTGGGGTCGTGGGAGGGGCCTTGCGGCACTCCCCCACACTGGGCATCCCTCTTCCCGAGGTTATCCGACAGCCTTGCGGGCGGGTCAAACAAGCGACCCGCGCCCGAGCGAGGGAGGCGGAGAAAAGGGAACGCCCCGGCCCTCCCGAGGAGGAGGACCGGGGCGCTCCGGAGAGAAGGGCACCCTGGCGAGCCCGCGAGGGCTCCCAGGACGCCCCGTGGACCCAGAGGGGGAGGGGGGGGACCCCTGGGTCCAGCTATCCGACGAATTTCTTAGACCGAAAACACGCCGGGGCGCGTTTTCATTCCAGGTGGCATCCTAACGAGGGGGCCCGCTGCGCTTCAACGGAGCGGCGCACCGACACTGTCCTGCATCGCGCTCGTCCACTGCCATGGGAAAGGCCACACCTCCGTCGCCCGTCGTTGCCGCGCTGCGGGACTTTTTCGCCGGATACCCCGGGCGCACGCTGCTCGCCGTCTCCGGCGGCGCCGACTCGCTCGCGCTCCTCACCGGAGCGGCCGAGGTGGCCCCCACCCGGGTGGGTGTGGCCAGCCTCGACCACGGGCTCCGTCCCTCCTCGGCGGACGAGGTGCAGGGCGTCCGCCTCCAGGCCGGGCGGCTCGGGCTCCCCTTTCACACCGCCCAGCTCGGCCTTGCGCCCGGTCCGGGGATGGAGGCGCGGGCGCGCGAGGCGCGCTATGCGGTGCTGGAGCGCGTCCGGGCCGGCGGCGGCTACGCCTGGATCGCCACCGCGCACACGCGGGACGACCAGGCCGAGACCCTGCTCATGCGGCTCTCCCGGGGGACGGCGCTGCGGGGTGCCGGGGCCATCCGGGAGCGCGCCGGGAGGGTGGTCCGGCCGCTGCTCGGGGTGGGCCGGGGCGACATCGAGGCCCACCTCGCGGCCCGGGGGCTGATCCCGGTCCAGGATCCGAGCAACCGCGACGCCTCGCTCCTGCGCACGCGCATCCGGGCCTCCGTCCTCCCCGCCCTGGTGGCGGCGGCGGGACCGACTGCGCCGGAGAAGCTGGCCGCCTTCGCCGCGCAGGCGGCGGAAGACGAGGGCCTGCTCGCCGAGCAGGCCGGCCGTGCGCTGGAGCGGGCGCGGGTGGAGGGCGGCCTCGACGCGGTGGCGCTGCGCAGTCTGCCCGGGCCTCTGCGCCGGCGGGCGCTCCTCGCCTTCCTGGCCGGGGCCGGGATCGGCGCCGACGCGCGACTGCTCGGGCGGGTCGAGGCGGCGGTGGGGCGCGGCGGGCGCACCGGGCTGCCCGGCCATCGCCTGCTGCGGAGCGAGGGCGGGCTGGTCCGCATCGCCTCGGCGGCCGAGACGCCCCTGGAGGCCAGGCTGCCGGAGGGCGCCTGGGTCCGCTTCGGGAGGTTCCGCCTCCTGCGCGAGGGGACGGTGTCCCGGGGGGTGCGTGCCTTCGCCCTGGAGAGGGGCGCCGGGGAGGTGGGCGTGCGCGGGCGCCGCCGGGGAGACCGCGTGGAGGGGGCCGGCGGACAGCGGCGGGCGGTCCAGGACATCCTCGTCGACGCCCGGGTGCCGGCCGAGGAGCGGGATGCCTGGCCGCTCCTCGTCGACGCCGCCGGCCGGGTGCTGTGGGTGGTGGCGCTGTGGCCTCCGGCAGAAGAGGGCATCGTCGGGCCGGCCGTCCGCGCCGAACCGACGAGCGCCAGTCCCTCCGACGGGTTATAGCGAGCGGACGAACGCTTGCGACAGGCCGGCGAAGGCCGTCAGAATGAGCGTCGCGCAGCACGAAAGGGCATCGGGACGTGCGATCGAGCTACAAGACCATCGGGCTGTGGGTGATCCTCATCGCCCTGTTCGTCTGCTTCTACAACATCTTCTCGCGGCAGACCGAGGAGGTTCAGGAGCCGACGTTCACCCAGCTGCTCACCAAGATCGACGAGAAGAAGGTCCGTCTGGTGAGCGTCAAGGGCAACACCTACTCCGGGACCTTCGAGGACACGCACGAGAAGTTCCGCACCACCGGCCCGGTCGCCGACGCGACGATGCTCAAGCAGCTCCGCGACACCGGCGTGGACGTGAAGTACGAGAAGGAAGAGCAGAACAGCCTCTGGCTGACCATCCTCGGGCAGTGGATGCCGGTGGTGTTCCTCTTCGTCTTCTTCGTCCTCTTCATGCGTCAGCTGCAGGGGACGGGCGGCAAGGCGATGACCTTCGGGAAGTCGAAGGCCAAGCTCCTCAGCGAGAGCCACAACAAGGTCACCTTCTCCGACGTGGCCGGCATCGACGAGTGCAAGGAGGAGCTGGAGGAGATCATCGCCTTCCTCAAGGATCCGAAGAAGTTCACCAAGCTCGGGGGTCGGATCCCGAAGGGCGTGCTGATGATGGGGCCGCCGGGTACGGGGAAGACCCTGCTCGCCAAGGCGGTGGCCGGGGAAGCCGGGGTGCCCTTCTTCTCCATCAGCGGCTCGGACTTCGTGGAGATGTTCGTCGGCGTGGGGGCCAGCCGGGTGCGCGACCTGTTCGAGCAGGGGAAGAAGAACGCGCCGTGCATCATCTTCATCGACGAGATCGACGCCGTGGGCCGCCACCGGGGAGCCGGGCTGGGCGGCGGTCACGACGAGCGGGAGCAGACGCTCAACCAGCTGCTGGTGGAGATGGACGGATTCGAGTCCAACGAGGGCGTGATCCTCATCGCTGCCACCAACCGTCCGGACGTGCTCGATCCGGCGCTGCAGCGGCCGGGCCGCTTCGACCGGCGCATCGTCGTCCCCCGGCCGGACCTGAACGGGCGGATCGGCGTGCTGCAAGTACATACCAAGCGCGTCCCGCTCTCCCCGGAGGTGGATCTGGAGATCATCGCCCGGGGCACGCCGGGGATGACCGGGGCGGATCTGGAGAACCTGGTCAACGAGGCGGCGCTCTTCGCCGCCCGGCAGAACAAGGACAAGGTGGAGATCTCCGACTTCGAGAGCGCCAAGGACAAGGTGTTCATGGGGCCGGAGCGCAAGTCGATGATCATGACCGAGCAGGAGAAGCGGAACACCGCCGTGCACGAGGCCGGGCACGCGCTGGTGGCCAAGCTCCTCCCCGGATGTGACCCGGTGCACAAGGTGACGATCATCCCCCGCGGGCAGGCGCTGGGCGTCACCTGGTCGCTCCCCACCGAGGACCGGCTCAATCTCTACCGCCAGTCCACCCTGGACCGGATCTGCATGGCCATGGGCGGCCGCATCGCCGAGGAGCTGGTGTTCAACGAGATCAGCTCCGGGGCGGCCAACGACATCGAGCGGGCCACCGAGACGGCCCGGGCGATGGTCTGCCGCTGGGGGATGAGCAGCAAGCTCGGGCCGCTCTCTTTCGGCGCTCGCGAGGGCGAGGTGTTCCTCGGCCGCGATCTCTACAGCCGTCCCGACTACTCCGAGGAGACGGCGCGGCAGATCGACTCCGAGGTCCGGGAGATCGTCATCAGCTGCTACGACCGGGCGAAGAAGCTCCTGCAAGAAAACTTCGAGACGCTGAACCGCATCGCCAACGCGCTCATCGAGTACGAGACGCTGGAGGCTGAGGACGTGGAGGTGCTGGTGAAGGGCGGGACAATCACCCGCGAGCGTCCGAAGCCGAGGGTCAACGCGCCGCCGAAGTTGGAGAAGAAGGACAAGCGCAAGATCCTCGATGCGCTGGAGCCGATGCCGGCGCTGGAGCCGAACAAGGCGTAGGCCGGCCTTCTCAGCTCAGAGCTTGACCGTCAAGGGGCTCGATCGGCTTGTAGGCATCGGGATGCTCCTCGTAGAGGAGCGCCGAATCATCGCACAGGACCCGGCCGCCGAGCGGGGAGCGGGCCAGCTCCTCGCGGCGATAGCGCTCCTGGAGCCGGGCCCGGGCCTCGGTGCGGCTCACCCTCCGCCCCGCCCCGTGGGCGACGGAGCGAAGCGCGCCCTCCGATCCGCGGCCGAGCATGATCCAGGAGGGCGCGCCCCGGCTGCCCAGGACCACGGTCGGCAGGTCGAGGTGGGCGGGCGCGGCGCCCTTGCGGTGCACCCACACCTCGTCCGGGCCGAGGCGCTCGGCGCGTACGTCATTGTGGATGACGTCGAGAGATCCGCGGATCTCGGCCGGTCGGGTGACGCCCAGCGAACGGAGCACCCGGTAGGCGAGCAGGAGTCGGTTGGCGGTCGCGAAGCGGCAGGCTCCGGCGTGCTCGGCGAGGTAGGCCTCCGCCTCCGCGCCGCGGCGTCCGGCTAGGCGCTCCCGCTCGTGGGGAAGTCGTTTCCGGACGGTTCGGCCTCGCACATCGCCACGAGCAGCTCAGGGAGGCCGGACAGGGTGAGCAACCCCCTCGGGCCCTCGGACCAGACGGCCTGGAAGAGCTCGTCCGGCGGGATGTTGTCGAGCACCGGCGCAGGGGCGGTGAACGCCGCGCGGAGCTTTCGCTCCAGCCGATCCCGGGACACGCGGTCGAGATCGGTGAAGTCCACCCGGGCGCCGCACCCGATGTCGCTTCCGACCAGGTGCGGAAAGATGACCCCGGCCATCGCGAAGCCCGCGCCGACCGGGATGCCCCGGCCCGGATGCAGATCGGGCATCCCGGCGGCACGGACGCAGCCGGGCAGGGCGGCGGCCGCGGCAAACTGTGACAGCGCCTCGTCGGTGATCCGGGAGGTGCCAGCTCCGAGGACGCGCGTCTTCTGGCTCATGGTCGTCGACGGGCTCAGCGATGGGGCGGACGCGGACCGTCGCGCGCAGCCGGCGCTGATCGGCCGGCGTCATCGCCTGCTCGGGGACCCACTGGAAGAAGTGATAGGGGCGCCCGTGGAACCAGTGGTGGAGGCGAAGCCGGTAACAGCGAGGCTCGGCGCAGGCATCGCCCGCCGGTTCCCCGGGTGAACCACCACCAGCCACGGTGGGTCGGCGCCGCGCCGCGTCGGCTGGCCCAGCTCCGCGTCTCACGCCCGAGCCGCGACCAGGTGGGGGTGTACCAGCGGCTGATGCGCAGGATGCCGTGGGCGTCGACGAAGAACTCCGGGCGCATCCACGGCTGGCTGGACTCCGGGTCATGGGTCTCGACCATGCCCAGGAGGTGGTCATGGAGGATGTGCCGGCCGGTGAGGGTGCGAACATCGAAGCTTGCGAACAGCTCGGCATGCGCCTTCGACCAGGGGCGCCCGACCTGGCTCCCGAGCCAGCGCCATCCTGCCCCGAGCTTGTCGCTGAACTCCTTGGCCACCCTCGGTCGCTTGCCCGGCGCACTGGCCTCGGCCGCGTCTGCATCGCGCTTCACCCGGTCCAGCCAGGCGCGCGTGGAGGCGCGCTCCGTACGGTGGGATTGCCGACGGTCGTAGACGTTCCGATGAGAGCGCCCGCCCTCGATGACGGTGCGCGAGAGATCCTTGCGAGCCACGACTGCTCCTCCAGCCAGAAATCCTGCACGGCGGCAGGCTCGGCCGACGGAGCGCCTAGGGCGCGACTCGGCCGATGCGTCCGCCTCGAACGACTCCGAGACACGTGACGATCGACATGGCGCAGCCTTCTAAAGGCTCCTCGAGCGGCGATCAAGGGGAGCCAGGCATCGGGTTCCAGGATTCGGGTCGGACCGGATCGCCCCGACGGACCTTGAGGGTGGGAGCCCAGGGGCTGCTCGGAGGGGAGCGGGAGAATCGGGGTCGTGAGCCCTGGCCAGAGGCGAGCTAGCCGCGGCGACCTCGAGCCACGGGGAGCCCAGCGCTGCGCCGATCCGGCACGCGGAGCCTGACGCGGGGATGCGTCGGCGAGGATCATTCGCCGCCAGCCGGTGAGACGGCGTGGACCCGAGTCTTGGCACGGCGTCTGATCAAGTGTGCTCGGGGTGGTTGCGAATTCGAGAAAGGCCCGGCCTGGCCGATGGCGGCCCGGAGGGGGATGACAGAAACGTATCGTTGGACGATACGTTTTCGTCGAGAGGCCGAGCCGCGGGTTTCTCCCCGAGCGCAAGAACGTATCGCCGGACGATACGTATCTGTCGATGCCCTGAACCGCGCCCGCCGCGGGGGTGTCCCGCTCGACGGACGTCCGGCTGCCCCGCCGCACGCGCTGCGCAATGGAAGCGATGGCCCAGGCGGTGCATCAGGGCAGGGGAGTGCGTCGAAAGACCAAGTGGGAGGAGCTCCTGCTCCTCGCCAGTGCACGGGGTGGCCTCTTCAGCGCTCACGAGGCGCACACCATCGGCCTGACCCGGCAGGGTCTGCAGCACCACCTGCGGCGGGGTGCAATCTTCCGGGTCGCCCGGGGCATCTACCGGATCCCCAACATGGCCGTGCGACCACATGAGTCCCTGGTCTGCGCCTGGCTCCACTTCAAGGACGACGCTACGGTCAGCCACGGGTCGGCCCTCGCTCTGCACGGTCTGAGCGTGAAGCCTGCGGTGCACCAGCTCACCACCGCGTACACGCGCTGGCGTCGCCGCCGCGTCCCGCGGGACGTGGAGCTCCACTTTGCGCCGCTGACCTGGCGCGACTTGACGTACGTAGATGGACTACCGGTGACGCTGGTGCTGAGGACGCTGGTCGACTGTCACCACAGCTCGATGGACCCCGAGCGTGTGGATGAGGCCTGCGCCCGGGCCGTCGAGCGAGATCTCGTGGACGCCGGGCGCCTCACCTCGGCCCGAGCCGCTCCGCGGTGGCTCCGCCCGCCGCTCCCCCGGGCGCCTCCGTCCGGTCGGTCTCGCCGGCGGCATCGGTAGAGCGGCGCCTCGGTCGACCGGCACGACCGCGCTTGCCTCGGCACGCCCTCCCGTGCTGTCTCGACTCCCTTCCAGGCCAGACCGCCCTCGATGATCCTCGCCCGCCCCATCGCCCTGGACCGCTCGTCCGACCTCGAGCCGGCGCTGGTGCGCCTCGGCCTCCCCACGCCGGCGCGGGCCTACCTCCTCGACAAGCTGCCCCACGCCCAGCTGCTCCTCACCGGGCTCGGGCGCCCGGAGGGCCGCTTCCTCCGCGAGGCCTGCGAGACCACCTCGGCCGCCGGCCTCCTCCCCCGCTACGTCCCGGGCAACCACCAGCTCCGGCCCGGGACGGCGCTGGTCTCGGGTGCGCGCGACCAGCTGGACCGGCTGGCCCAGGCCGCGCGCGCCGCGGAGGGCATGCGCCCCCTCGCCGCCGCCCTGGAGCGCGCCCTGGCGGTCGACGTTCCGCCCCCGCCGATGAGCCTCGGCGAGCGCACGTTCGCCTGGGGCGAGCGGACCTACCTGATGGGAGTCCTCAACGTGACCCCGGACAGCTTCTCCGACGGCGGTCTCCACGCCTCGCCCCAGGCGGCCATCGCCCGCGGCCTCGAGCTCGCCGGGGCCGGCGCCGACCTCCTCGACATCGGCGGCGAATCCACCCGCCCCGGCGCGGCGGCGGTCTCCACCGACGAGGAGCTGCAGCGCGTCCTCCCCGTCATCGAGGAGCTCCACGCCCGCATCGACGTTCCGCTCTCCGTCGACACCAGCAAGTCCGCCGTAGCGAGAGCCGCGCTCGGTGCCGGGGCGGCGATGGTCAACGATGTCACCGCCTTCGCCGGCGATTCCGAGCTGGCCGCGGTCACTGCCGCCGCTGGTGCCGCCGCATGCCTGATGCACATGCAGGGCACCCCCCGGACCATGCAGTCCGACCCCCGCTACGAGGACGTGGTGGCCGAGGTCCTCGAGCAGCTCCAGACAGCCATCGACCGGGCCGAGGCCGGCGGCATGCCCCGGGTGCGGGTCCTGATCGACCCCGGAATCGGCTTCGGCAAGACGCCCGCCCACAACCTCTTTCTGCTCCGGCACCTCCCCGAGCTGCGCGTGCTCGGCTGTCCAGTGCTGGTCGGCACCAGCCGCAAATCCTTCGTCGGTGCGCTCACCGGCCAGAAGGCGCCCCATCGGCGCCTGTTTGGGACACTCGGGTCGGTGGCCGCCGTCGCGGCCAGGGCCGGTGCCGACCTGGTTCGCGTGCACGACGTTGGTGAGGCCCGCGAAGCGCTGGCGGTGGTGGATGCCATCAGCCGAGCGAACGACGGTGGCACGCTCTGGGCCCCCACCGGGCGCAGCTGAGGCATACTGCCTCATTCCACGCTGGGAGGCGTCCATGGCCCTCGAGCATCTCCTCAACGTTGGCGAGGTCTTTCCTGCCCCGGAGTCGCTCCGGCGGTCGGCGAATCCCCCGGACGTGGCCGCGGAACGGAAGCGCAGCCTGGAGGACCCGGACGGCTTCTGGGGGGGCTGGGCCAAACGGTTTCGCTGGAGCCAGCCGTGGACCAAGGTCTTCGACTGGCAGTACCCGGACCACCGCTGGTTCGTGGGTGGCAAGACCAACGTCGTCGACAACGCGCTGGATCGGCACGCCGATGGGCTCCGCAAGAACCACACCGCGCTGATCTGCGTCTCAGAGGACGGAGCCGAGCGCCGGGTGAGCTACGCCGAGCTCCGGGACATGGTCTCTCGCCTCTCCACCGGGCTGCGCTCCCTCGGCGTCCAAACCGGCGACCGGGTGCTGATCTACATGCCCCTCACGCTGGAGGGCGTGGTCTCGATGCTGGCCGTGGCTCGGCTGGGCGCGATCCACTCCGTGGTCTACGCGGGCCTGGGGGTGGGGTCACTGCGAGACCGCATCGTCGACGCCGGTGCCAAGGTGATCATCTCCGGGGACGTGGGCTTCCGGCGCGGCAAGCCGGTCGAGCTGCAGGCCCTCATGGACGAGGCCACCCAAGGTCTGGACGTCCGCGCCATCGTCTGGTTTCAGCGGCGGGCTGGGGGCGGCCGCGCCCTCAAGTCCAACGAGGTGGATTTTCACCAGCTGCTCGCCCGGCACCGCCCGGAGACCGCGCCGGTTCAGGTCGACGCCGAGCACCCGCTGTTCATCCTCTACACCTCCGGATCCACCGGCAAACCGAGGGGCGTGGTCCATGTGCACGGCGGCTTCATGGTGGGCACCACCTACCACCTGCGCACGTTCTTCGACGTCCACGACGACGACGTCTACTGGTCCACCAGCGACATCGGCTGGGTCGTCGGCCACTCCTACATCGTCTATGCGCCGCTCCTCGAAGGCGTCACCGCCGTGCTGCGGGAGGGCTCGCTCGATTTTCCCGACCCCGGCGTGACCTGGAGAGTGGTCGAGAAGCTCGGCGTGAACGTGATGTTCACCGCTCCCACCGCCATCCGGATGTTCATGAAGTTCGGCGGGGACTTCCCGGCCAAGGCGAACCTCTCCTCGCTCCGGCTGGTGACCGTGGCCGGCGAGCCACTCAATCCCGAGGCCTGGCGGTGGGCCTTCGAGCACCTGGTGGACAACGGCAAGCGCGGCTTCATCGCCGACAATTGGTGGCAAACCGAGCTCGGAGGCCCGGCGCTGGGCACGCCCACCTCGCTTCCCGCCAAGCCGGGGAGCGTGGGCGTGGCCCTCCCCGGCGTCGATGCGGCGGTGATCGACGCCGACGGGCGTGAGGTCCCCAAGGGCAAGGGCGGTCTGCTCGCGCTGAGGCGGCCCTTCCCCCACATGATGCGCACCGTGTGGGGCGACCACGAGCGCTACAAGCAGTACTGGGAGGAGTTTTCCGGTCAGGTCTACGCCGCCGGGGACGTGGCCAGCTGGGACAAGGACGGCTACATCACCGTCCTCGGGCGGAGCGACGACGTGCTCAACGTGGCCGGCCACCGCATCGGGACCGCCGACGTGGAGAGCGCCCTGGTCAGCCATCCGGCGGTGGCCGAGGCGGCGGTGATCGGCATCCCGGACGCCCTCAAGGGCGAGGCCATCCAGGCCTTCGTGCTGCTCCGGGCCGGACAGACCAAGTCGACCAAGCTCCAGGCCGACCTGGTGGAGCACGTCCGGCACGTCCTGGGACCCATCGCCACCCCGAACGCCATCGAGATCCGGGACCGGCTGCCGAAGACGCGGAGCGGGAAAATTATGCGGCGGCTGCTCCGGGCGGAGGTGCTCGGGCTGGAGAAGGGCGATACTTCGACCCTGGAGGAATAGCGAACGATGGGGAGGCGGCTGTTCGGGACGGACGGGGTGCGGGGGACGGCCAATGTCTGGCCGATGACCGCCGAGGTGGCGATGCAGCTCGGCCGGGCCCTGGCCTACCTCATCCGCAGCGGGACGCACCGCCACCGGGTGGTGATCGGCAAGGACACCCGGCTCTCCTGCTACATGCTCGAGCAGGCGCTCGCCGCCGGCATCACCTCCATGGGCGTGGACGTGGAGCTGGTCGGCCCGCTCCCCACCCCGGGCATCGCCAACATCACCACCTCCATGCGGGCCGACGCCGGGGCGGTGATCTCCGCCTCCCACAATCCCTACCAGGACAACGGCATCAAGTTCTTCTGGCGGGACGGCTTCAAGCTCCCCGACGAGACGGAGGCCAAGCTCGAGGAGCTGCTCGACAGCCACCACGTCGACGAGATCCGTCCCACCGCGGACAAGGTGGGGCGCGCCTTCCGCCTCGACGACGCGCGCGGGCGGTACATCGTCTTCCTGAAGAACACCTTCCCCCGTGAGCTGACGCTGGAGGGCCTGACCATCGCCGTGGACTGCGCCCATGGCGCGGCCTACCGCACCGCTCCGGAGACGCTGCGCGAGCTGGGAGCGACGGTCATCCCGCTGGGCTGTGAGCCGAACGGCCTGAACATCAACGACGAGTGCGGGGCGCTGCATCCACAGATGCTCGCCCGGACGGTGGTGGAGCGCGGGGCGCACCTCGGACTGGCGCTGGACGGCGACGCCGACCGCCTGGTGGTGGTGGACGAGCGGGGGCAGGTGGTGGACGGCGATGCGGTGCTGGCCATCTGTGCCGGAGAGCTGGTGGAGCGGGGCGCGCTGCCCACCCGCACGCTGGTCACCACCGTGATGTCGAGCATGGGGCTGGAGCGGGCCGTCGACCGGTGGGGGGTGAAGGTCCTCCGCACCCAGGTCGGCGACCGGTACGTGGTGGAGGAGATGCGCCGCGGCGGCCACGCCTTCGGCGGCGAGCAGTCCGGCCACCTGGTCTTCCTCGGCCATGCCACCACCGGCGACGGGACGCTGGCCGCCCTCCAGCTCTTGGCCGTGCTCTGCCGGAAGGCCAAGCCTCTCTCCGAGCTGACACGCATCTTCCAGCCCATCCCCCAGACCCTGCTCAGCTGCGGCGTGCGCGAGCGGCGCCCGCTGGAGCAGCTCCCCGACGTCCAGCGGGCCATCCGGGGCGCCGAGGAGCGGCTCGGGCGGGAGGGGAGGGTGGTGGTCCGCTTCTCGGGCACCGAGGCCAAGGTGCGCATCCTGGTGGAAGGCCCGGACCGCGACCAGAACGACGCCCACGCCCGCGAGATCGCGGATGTCCTCTCGGCCGCGCTCGGCTAGAAGGGCGGCATGCACCAGCGCCTGGGAGTGAACGTCGACCACGTGGCCACGCTGCGCCAGGTCCGGCGCGCCGCCTATCCGGATCCGGTGACTGCCGCGGCCCTCGCCGAGACCGCCGGCGCCCACCAGATCACCATCCACCTCCGCGAGGACCGCCGCCACATCCAGGAGCGGGACCTGCGCATCCTGCGCGAGACCTGCCAGACGGCGCTCAATCTGGAGATGGCCGCCACCCAGGACATGGTGAAGGTGGCTTACGAGGTGAAGCCGGACCTGGTCACCCTCGTCCCGGAGCGGCGGGAGGAGCTCACCACCGAGGGCGGGCTGGACGTCGCCGCGCAGCGGGAGTCGCTGGCCCAGCTCATCCGCCACCTCAAGGATGGCGAGATCGAGGTCTCCCTCTTCGTCGACCCGGACCTGGACCAGGTGCGGGCCTCACACAAGGTGGATGCCGACCGCGTCGAGCTCCACACCGGACGCTACTGCGAGGCACGCAACGCCCGGGAGCGGCAGCGCGAGCTGGAGCGGCTGGTGGACGCGGCCAAGGCCGCCACCAAGCTGGGCATGGGCTGCGCCGCCGGGCACGGCCTGAACTACGACAACGTCCGTCCGGTGGCGCTCATCGCCGAAATCGACGAGCTGAACATCGGACACGCCATCGTCGCCCGGGCGGTGCTGGTCGGGCTCGATCGCGCGGTGCGGGACATGCTCGCCCTGATGCGGCGGGAGTGAACATCGGTGGGCGAACCGTGAAGCCGCTGGTCACCGCCGAGGAGATGCGTGCCCGCGAGGCCGAGGCGGAGCGCCAGGGCACCACCACCCGCGAGCTGATGGAGCGCGCCGGCCGCGCCCTCACCGCGGCGGCCCTCCACCTCGCCGCCCCCGAGGGCCGCTTCGCCGTCCTGTGCGGGCCGGGCAACAACGGCGGGGACGGGTTGGTCGCCGCCCGGCACCTGGCCCAGGCCGGTCGGCAAGTCTCGGTCGTCCTCGTCGCCGACCCCACCCGGCTCAAGGGCGATCCGGCGGCCAACCTCGAGGCGCTGCGCGCCATGGGCGGCTCGACCTCGGGCACCGTGGAGCAATTCTCCCCGCGGGCCGGGGATGTCGCGCTGGATGCGCTGCTCGGGACGGGGCTGGACCGCCCTCCGGAGGGGGCGCTGGCCGACGCCATCCATGCGCTGTGGAAGTGGCGCGCCCTGGGCGTGCGGGTGCTCTCCGCCGACCTCCCCTCCGGGCTCCACAGTGACACCGGCATCCCCTTCCGCCCCTGCGTCCAGGCCGACGCCACCGTGGCCTTCGGGGCGATGAAGGTCGGCCAGGCGCTCGAGCCGGGCGCCTCGCTGTGCGGAGACCTGTCGGTGGCGGACATCGGGCTGTCCGTCGAGCGGGCCACCACCGGCCTCCTCGAGGAGGAGGACGTCCAGAGCTGCCTTCCCGTCCGCCCGGCCGACAGCCACAAGGGCTCCTTCGGCCACCTCTTGGTCATCGCCGGCAGCCGGGGCCGGAGCGGAGCGGCGGCGCTGGCCGGGCTGGCCGCCCTGCGCAGCGGCGTGGGGCTGTGCACGGTGGCCACGCCGGACGATGCCCTCTCCGACGTCCTCGGCCACGCCCCGGAGCTGATGGGGGTGGGGCTGGACGACGAGAAGCCGCTCGGCCCCCTCCATCTCGAGGCCCTGCTCGAAGCCGCCCAGGGCAAGGACGCGCTGGTCATCGGCCCCGGCATTCCCCGCGGCAAGAAGACCTACCTCTTGCTCGCCGAGCTCCTCCAGCGCTTCCCCGGGCCGGTGCTCCTCGACGCCGACGCCCTCAACGCCCTCGAGGGACGGCTCGACGTGCTCGGCACCGCCCAGGGGCCACTCGTGCTCACCCCGCATCCGGGCGAGATGGCGCGGCTGTGCGGGCTCTCGGTGGCGGAGATCCAGGCCAACCGGGTGGAAGCCGCCCGCAGCGTCGCCCGCGCGCACCGGGTGGTGCTCGTGCTCAAAGGCGCTCGGACGGTGGTGGCGCTTCCCGACGGGCGGGTGGGGATCAACCCCACCGGCAATCCGGGGATGGCCACCGGCGGCTCCGGCGACGTGCTCTCCGGGGTGTGCGGGGCGCTGCTCGCCCAGGGGCTGGCCCCGGCGGACGCGGCCACGGTGGGCACCTTCGCCCACGGGCTGGCCGGGGACCTGGAGGAGGAGTGGCGCGGGCAGCTCGGCCTCATCGCCTCGGACCTGCTCACCGGGCTCACCTCGGTGTGGGCGCGATGGAACCGCTGAGCGCGTCCTTCGTCACCCGCTCGGCGTCCGAGACGCGTGCGCTCGGCGCGGCCCTGGGGCGGGTGCTCGCCCCGGGCGACTTCGTGGCCCTGCTGGGAGAGCTCGGGGCGGGGAAGACCGAGTTCGCGCGCGGAGCGGCCGAGGGGTGCCGGGTGCCGCCGGAGGAAGTGGCCAGCCCGAGCTTCGCCCTCATCCATCGCTACCACGGACGCATCCCGCTCGCCCATGCCGACCTCTACCGGCTCGGAGACGAGGACGACCTGTACGGCACCGGGTACTTCGAGCTCCGCGACGCCGGGGACGAGGCGCTGATGGTGGAGTGGGCAGACCGCATCCCCCGGGCCATCGCCTCCGATGCCCTTCGCGTGCGCTTTGTACTCCCGGCGGAGGGGGACCGGCGCGACGTCGATGCCGCCGCGACCGGTCCCACCTCGCGCCGCCTACTCGAACGCTGGAGGACGGAGCTGGCCTCGGGGGTCAGCTCCCGACCAGCATCCGCTTCGCCTCCGGGCGGACGAAGGCATAGCGGGGGTCGAGGGCGTTGAAGTCCGTGACTGCCTGGGCCGCGGCGCGTGCACGGGCCAGGTCGCCCTTCCCCTGGAGCGCAACCGCGGTGAGGTAGAGCACGCGCGGGTTCTGATCGGTGGACCGGCCCAGCTCGACCAGCGCCAGCTCGTAGTCCTTGGCGGCGATGGCGATCATCCCGTTGAGCTCGTGCAGCTGCCACATCTCGAAGGGGATCTTCCTGACCTCCACCAGCTTCTGGTACTCGGCCGCCTGGGCCCGGGCCCCCTTGAGGTCTCCCTTGGCGATGGCCACCCGGGCGGTGTTGAACAGGCTGTTCCGCTTGTTGGCCTCCTTGACCTCCGCCGGGACGGCCGCCTTGCCCATCAGGGTGACGGCCTCGGCGAACGAGGCGGCCGCGGCGTCCGGCTTGCCCGCCTTGAGCTCGATGTTGCCGATGAACTGCGCGTCGCCGGACTGGGCGCCGAAGTCTCCGGACTTGACGGCGATGGCTCGCTCCTCCTGGACGGCCTTCACCGCCTCGGCGTAGCGACCCTCGATGACGTAGGACTGCGCCGTCCAGAACAGCGCCTGTCGACGCTCGCCGTCGTTGCGCGCCACCGCGGTGAGCTGGCCGAGCGTCTTGCGCGCCTCGGTGCCCTTTCCCTGGAACATCTGATCGTTGGCGATGCCCACCAGCGAGGCGATGAAGGTGGGGTCGACCTCGAGCGCCTTCCGGTAGCTGGCGATCGACTCGTCGAACCGACCCATCTTCATCAGGAACTCGGCGTAGGAGTCGTAGGGGTTCGGGTCCCCGGGGAGGACCTCGATGTACTTCTTGAAGGCCCTCTCCGCCTCGGGGTACTTCGCCTCGAAGCGGTAGGCGTAGCCGAGCTGGTTGTAGGCCTGCGTGAAGTTGGGCGCGATCTCCGCCGCCCGGCTCAGGTACTGGATGGCCAGCGGGTACTTCTGCTGGGCGAAGTAGAAGTTGCCGAGCAGGGTGGCGGCCCGCTCGTCGTTGGGGAACTTCTCGACCAGCTCGGTGTACATCTTCCGCTGACCCTCGGGATTGCTGTTCACCCCGGCATCCAGCCCGAGGATCATCAGCCGCTCGCCGTCGCTGACCTTGCCGGCCAGGGCCACCGCCTGCTTCAGGGCGCTGAAGAAGGTCTGGTTGGTGGGCGCGGCGTTGGCCAGGCCCAGGTAGCCGAGGGCAAATCCCGGATCCTTGGCCACCGCCTTCTCGAAGACCGGGTAGGCGTCGGCGGCGCGGAGCTTCTCCACCAGGTCGCGTCCCTGGACGTAGAGCTGGCGCGCCTCCTCCGACGAGGTGGTGATGGGGACCTTGCCCGTGCCGGCCTGCGCCAGCGCCGTTCCGGCGAGCAGCAGGCTGGCGAGCAAGGGTGGTGCAGTGCTTTGAAGGCGCATGTGGTTTCCTCCGCTGACCCCTCGGGACAGCGGCTTACGCCAGGCGGTTGCGCCGTGCGCCGGCGCCTGCAGCCAGGGGCTGCCCGGGCGCCGGGAGCAGCAGGTCAGGCCTTGGCGCCGAGGAGCAGCGGCACGGGGGCAGCGAAGAAGCGAACCGCCGAGTCGACCCCCACCACGCCCTCCTCGGGCACCTCCAGCCAGACGTCCTGCCCGCCCAGATGCTCGCTGGCCACCTGGAAGGCGTACAGCCGCTGGGCCGGGCCGGGCCAGCCGCGCAGCGGTCGGTCCGGCTCCGCCTCGCTGGACATCCACAGGCTGCGGCCCCGGCGGGTGGCGACCATCAGCTCCCCGTCGGTGACCAGGAAGTTCATCGCGCTCCGCGGCTGGCCGGGTCGATCGGTGAGCCTGGCCACCGAATCCATGGTCTCCGCCAGCGCCCAGGCCACCAGCTCCACCGGGGGATGGGCGTCCTCCTTCACCCGGGAGAAGAGCCGGCTGAGGAAGATGCCGAAGCACCGTTCCGAATCCGTCGTCCCCACCAGCCGCCGGCGGAACTTGGGGGCCATCAGCCGCTCCACCTCGAGCTGGGCGCGGCGGAAGTCGGCCAGCGTCCCGTTGTGACAGAACGCCCACCGTCCGTAGACGAAGGGGTGGACATTGGCCGGCGAGACCTCGCCCACCGAGGCCAGCCGGATGTGGGCCAGCACCGCCCGCGCCTTGGTCAGCCCGCTGACCCGCTCGAACTCCGGGTCGAGGTGGGCCGGCCCCAGGCCATGTGCCACCTCGGGAAGGGGGCCCTTGACGTAGGCGGCGATGCCCCAGCCGTCCGGATGCTCGAGCGACTGGCGGCGCAGCGAATTGCGCTCGGCAACGAGCGGGGCATGCACCGTTTCATGGCCTGAGCAGCGAAAGCCGTAGAAGCGACACATCGGTCGAAGCGACTGTCTACAACGGGACACCCACGCCTGGCGCGGGTGTCGGGTGAGACTCAGTGGAAAGATGAAATGGATTTGCCCGCCCGCGCGTTAGGGCGGACATGGGTGTTCTGCCCCTCCGGTGGTCGGAAGGCAGAGCGGGAAAGCCCTGACCCCGGGGCCGCCCTTGGATGGGGCGGACCCCCGGGGCCTCTTCCCGCTACGGGCACCGCGCCGCATCCATCTCCCGGTGCACGATGCGCCCGCCCTTCACCACCGCCCGTGCATGCCGGATGCCCAGGTGAGCGGCGAGGTGCGCCACCTCGCGGCAGCCGAGGACGAGCAGGTCCGCCGGGCCGCCCCTCCACAGCCGCCCCAGCTCGCTCTTGCCCAGCGCCCGGGCTCCCCAGCGCGTCACGCCGAGCAGCGCCTCGTCCGGGGTGAGCCCGTTGAGCAGGCAGGCGAGCCCGAGGGTGAGGGAGAGGTTCTCGGTGGGCGCCGACCCGGGGTTGACGTTGCTCGCCAGCGCCACCGGCACGCCGGCCTCGCGGAGCGCCTTGCCCGGGGCATAGCCCGGCCGGCGGAGCACCAGCGTGGCCACCGGGACGAGCACCGCCGTCACCCCGGCCCGGGCCAGCGCGGCGATGCCCGCCTCGGAGACACACTCCAGATGGTCGGCGCTCAGCGCGCCCAGCTCCGCGGCCAGCTCGGCCCCCTGCCCGGCGCTGAGCTGGTCGACGTGGAGCCGGGGCTGGAGCCCGAGCCGCTTCGCCTCGGTGAGGAAGCGCCGCGCCTCGTCCCGGGTGAAGGCGCCCTGTTCCACGAAGGCATCGGCGAACTCGGCCAGCCCCTCCTCGGCCACCGTCTCCAGCGTGCGCAGCCCGAGCTGGAGGTAGCCCGCCCGGTCCTCCCTCCACTCCTGGGGGAGGGCATGCAGCCAGAGGAAGGTGGGCACCAGCGTGATCGGCTGCAACGTCCCCAGCCGGCGGATGACCCGGAGGAGCTTCAGCTCGTCCTCCGCCGTCAGCCCGTAGCCGCTCTTCACCTCCAGGGTGGTCACCCCGTGGGCGAGGAGCCGCTCCAGGCGGGGCAGGGCGAGGCGGACCAGCGTGTCCTCGTCGGCGGCCCGGGTGGCGAGGACGGTGGAGAGGATGCCGCCGCCGGCGCGGGTGATGCCCACCGCGTCCACGTCGAGGGAGCGGAGGGCGAACTCCTCGGAGCGGTCTCCGGCGTAGACCAGGTGGCTGTGCGCGTCGACGAAGCCGGGCACGATCAGGCCGCCCTCGGCGTCGAGCAGCTCCGTCCCCCGGGTGACCGCTCCGTGGGGGAGCGCCGACTCGGGGCCGATCCACGTCACCCGTCCGGCGCGGATCCCCACTGCCTCGGCGGGGAGCGCGCCCAGGGTGGCCCCGGCGTCGGCGCCCTCCGGTCCGTCGGCGGTGATCACCGCCGTCGCTCCACGGACCAGGAGCGTGAACGGGGCATCGGGGGGAGGGGAGGGACGCGGCGTCATGCGGTGAGCCCGGGAATCTTCACCCCGCGCTCGCGCGCCACCTCGACCGCCCGCGGGTAGCCGGCATCGGCGTGGCGCAGCACCCCCATCCCCGGGTCCGAAGTGAGCACCCGCTCGATGCGGCGGGCGGCGGCCTCGGTGCCGTCGGCGACGATGACCTGACCGGCGTGGAGCGAGTAGCCGATGCCCACCCCGCCGCCGTTGTGCACGCTCACCCAGGAGGCGCCGTTCACCGCGTTCACCAGCGCGTTGAGGATCGGCCAGTCCGCCACCACGTCGCTCCCGTCGGCCATGGCCTCCGTCTCCCGGTTGGGGGAGGCCACCGAGCCGCAGTCCAGGTGGTCCCGGCCGATGACGATGGGGGCCTTCACCTCGCCGCGGCGGACGAGCTCGTTGAAGGCCAGCCCCGCCCGGTGCCGCTCGCCGTGTCCGAGCCAGCAGATGCGCGCCGGCAGCCCCTGGAAGGCGACTCGCTCCGCGGCCAGGGTGATCCACCGCCGCAGCGCTGGCTTGTCCCCGAAGAGCTCGAGGATGGCCCGGTCCGTCCGGTGGATGTCCGCCGCCTCCCCGGAGAGCGCCACCCAGCGGAAGGGCCCGCTGCCCTCGCAGAAGAGCGGCCGGATGTAGGCCGGGACGAACCCGGGGAAGGCGAAGGCGTCCTCCACCCCGGCCAGCTGGGCGCCGGCGCGCAGGTTGTTCCCGTAGTCGAAGACGTGGGAGCCGGCGCTCTGGAAATCGAGCATCGCCCGCACCTGGACGGCCATCGAGGCGCGGGCGCGCCGCACGTACTCGTCCGGGTCGCGCGCGCGCAGGGAGGCCGCCTGCTCCAGGGTGAAGCCGTGCGGGATGTAGCCGTTGAGCGGGTCGTGGGCCGAGGTCTGGTCGGTGACCAGGTCCGGGCGCAGGCCTCGGCGGTAAAGCTCGGGGTAGACGTCCGCGGTGTTGCCGATGATGGCGATGCTCCTCGGCTGCCGCTTGGCGCGCGCCTCCTCGGCGAGGCGGAGCGCCTCGTCGACGTCGCGGGCCACCACGTCCAGGTAGCGCGTCTCCAGCCGCCGCTTCGCCCGGAGCGGGTCGACCTCCACGCCGAGGAAGACGCCGTTGCACATGGTGGCCGCCAGCGGCTGGGCACCGCCCATGCCCCCGAGGCCCCCGGAGAGGAGGAGGCGGCCGGACAGGTCGTCGGTGGAGAAGTGCGTGCGCCCCGCCTGGGCGAAGGTCTCGTAGGTGCCTTGCAAGATGCCTTGCGTGCCGATGTAGATCCACGAGCCGGCGGTCATCTGGCCGTACATGATCAGGCCCCTGGCCTCGAGGTCCCGGAACACCTCCCAGGTGGACCAGCGGCCCACCAGGTTGGAGTTGGCCAGGAGCACCCGGGGCGCGTCGGGATGGGTGCGGAGCACACCCACCGGCTTTCCGGACTGGACGAGCATCGTCTCGTCGTCGCGCAGCGTGCGGAGGGTGGACACCATCCGGTCGAAGGCTTCCCAGCTCCGCGCCGCCTTCCCCGTGCCGCCGTAGACCACCAAGTCTTGCGGTCTCTCGGCCACCTCGGGGTCGAGGTTGTTCATGAGCATGCGCAGGGCCGCTTCCTGAACCCAGCCGAGACACGATTTCTGGGTGCCGCGCGGTGCGCGGACGACGCGGGCGTCGGACATGGCAACCCGAGGTCGTACGCCGCCCGGGGGGGCCGACTCAAGCGCGGAAGAGGCTCCTCTCGGAGCGGCGGGCGTTGACAGCCGCCCCGACCTGGTTAGCTTGCCTCCCGTGCGAGTCAACGACCGCCGACGCTTCCACCCCGACGGCGCGCCCCGGGAATCCGCTCCCCAGGCGCCGGCCCGCCCGGCCTCCGAGGCGGCGGCGGAGACGGCCCCTGCCCCAGAGACGATCGCCGAGCTGGACCAGCTCCGCGCCGAGCTGGTCGCGGCGCGGGCCCGGGTCAACGAGCTGGCCCGCGGGCTCCAGGACGCCGTCCGGGAGCGCGCCGCCTTCCAGGAGCGCATCACGCGCGAGAACGAGCGGCGCCGCGAGGTGGAGAAGGGCGAGTTCGCCCTTCCGGTCATCGAGGCCATCGACGCCCTGGACCTGAGCCTCCAGGCGGACGACGGCTCGCCGCTGGCTCGCGGGGTGCGGCTCATCCGCGAGGACCTCCTGGCCAAGCTCGCCGCCCGGGGCATCGAGCGGCTCCAGCTCGCCGGCGCGCCCTTCGACCCGCACCAGGCCGAGGCAGTGGATACCGAGATCGTCCCCGACGCTTCCCAGGACGGCCGGGTGCTCTCCGAGGTGAGGGCCGGCTACGTCCTCGGGGGCCGGGTGGTGCGGCCGGCGCGGGTCCGGGTGGGCCGATATGTCGAGCCGGCCCAGGCGTAGACTCGGGCAGGCGCCCGATGCTCCTCCCCGTCCTCCTCCTCCTCGCCACCGTCGACCCCCAGCACACCCTGGCTGACTGGGCGCGCGAGCGGGCCCGGGCCTTCGAGGGAGACCTCCTCCCATCGACGCAGATCTGGCGCGAGCGGACGCCGGGTGCCGTGCCGCGCGACTTCACCCCGTCCGCCTCGCTGGCCCCGCTCATCCGCGCGGTGAGCCCGGGCGTGGTCAACGTGATCACCTACCAGAACCCCGGAGACGGCATCCAGGCCGGCCGCGTGCCGGCGGCGATGGGGTCCGGCTTCCTCCTCGGCCCGGAGGGCTACGCCGTCACCAACTACCACGTGGTGCGTGGAGCGGCCGGCATCCAGGTCCGCCTCGGCGACGGGCGGGTCTTCGACGCCGAGCTCGTCGGCTCGGACCCGGGCACGGACGTGGCCATCATCCGGGTGCAGGCTCCCGGGGTCCGCGACCTGCCCTGGGTCATCCTCGGAGACTCCGACACCCTCGAGGTGGGGGACTGGGTGGTGGCCATCGGCAACCCCTTCGGTCTGGAGCGGAGCATCTCGCACGGCCTCATCTCCGCCAAGGAGCGGGTGCTCGGGGTGGGCGCCTTCGACGACTTCCTCCAGACCGACGCGCTGATCAACCCCGGCAACTCCGGCGGCCCGCTGTTCAACATGCGAGGCGAGGTGATCGGCGTGGCCACCGCGGTGGTCACCCATGCCCAGGGCATCGGGTTCGCCGTGCCGATCAACATGGTCAAGGACCTCCTGCCCAACCTCCTGGACAATGGCCACCTGGAGCGCGGCTGGCTCGGCCTGACCATCGCCGAGCAGCCCGGGGCGGACGGGCGCGCGCGGGTGGCGGTGGTCCAGGACGTCATCCCCGCCAGCCCGGCCGCGGCGGCCGGGCTGAGGCCGGGGGACCGCATCACCCACGTGAACGGCCGGCCCTTCGACTCCTACCTGGCCCTGCTCCGGAAGATCTCCCTGCTCGCGCCGGGGACGCTGGTGCGGCTCACCACCCAGCGGGGCGGCGGGCCGCCGCGCGAGCTGGCCGCGCGGGTGGGAGAGCCGCCGGCGCAGAGGCCCGGGCCCCTGCCCGAGGCGCCCCCCGCCGAGTGACGCCTCGAGCTCAGCGGGGCTCGTAGCGGGCGAGCACCGCTCCGCTGGTGGTGGTCACCAAGAGCGCGTCCAGCCGCCCGCGGCATCCGGTGAGCGGCTTCTCGCCCTTGCGCGGGAGGCTCCACAGGGCCTCGGGGGTGAAGAGGATCTCCACCCGCACCCCGCGCCGGTGGAAGAGCCGCTCCACCGAGTCCTCGGTCTCGCCCTCGGGGAGAAGCCCGGGGAGCGCGAGGTTGGGGAAGACGGGATTGCCGTGCGGGTCGGTCTTCTTCGGCGTCTGGTTGGTGAAGGCGTGGGCGCCGCCGGGGAAGAAGGGCGTGACCAGCACCGTGTAGTTGCCCCCCGCCGGTCCGGCCGGGGCGAAGGCCACCATCCCCGCCGCGTCCTCGCGAAGAAGGGCGTAGAAGCGCTTGCCGGCCACGCTCTTGCGGTAGGCCTCGGCCTTCTGCCGGCACTGCGGCGTGTTCGAGGCGTCGCCGCAATCCCCCGTGTACTGCTCGAGGAACGCCGCCAGGCCGCCATCCACGGTCTCGGCGGTGGCCTTGAGCGCCTCGAAGCGCGCGTCGTCACCCCAGGCCACCAGCGGCAGGAGCCCCAGCACCCACGTCCAGCGTTTCACGCGTCCCCCGGTTGAAAGTCGGTATTTTGACTACATCTGACTACCCGCTACCGTTCGACTCCATCATGCACGACCGCCGAGGGAGCCTGCGCTTCGACAAGGTCTTCACCGTCTACATGACCACCTCGGACGGAATGGCGCGCGGCATCGCCCGCAACATCTCCTCCAGCGGCCTCTACGTCGAGACTCAGGCCGCCGTCCCCCTCGGCGGCCGGCTCCGGCTCACCTTCACCGGCCAGGATGGCACGGAGATGACCTGCCTGTGCGAGGTACGCTACCAGGTGGCACTCTCCTATGGCTCCAAGGACGGCCGCGCCGGACACACCCGGGGCCTGGGCCTGCGCGTCGTGGCCTACGAGACGCGCGAGGACGAGCCGCTCCTCCTCGTCGACCGGCAGCGGGTGATGCACTAGGCGGGGGGCGCGCTAGTTGGAGAAGCCCTCCAGCAGGTAGTGCGCCTCGATGCGCTTCAGGGCGAGGATCATCGCCGCCAGCCGGGGCTCCACCTCCTTGCCCACGCAGAACGGCCGGCTGTCGTGCATCTCCGTCCGCCGCGGCCGGTTCCGGCAGATGTCGCGGATGATGCGGTAGTTGCGCTTGATGGCGTGCTCGAGCTTGGCGTTCACCTCCTGCTCGGTCCACGACTCCATCCGCTTGTTCTGGAGCCACTCGTAGTAGCTCACCGTCACGCCGCCGGCGTTGGCGATGATGTCCGGGATGAGGTCGATGCCCCGCTTGAGGAGCACCTGGTCGGCCTCCGGGGTGGTGGGGCCGTTGGCACCCTCGGCGATGAGCTTGACCTTCATGCGCTCGGCGACGTCGCCGGTGACCTCTCCGCCCAGCGCGGCGGGGATGAACATGTCCGCCTGGACCTCCCACAGGTCCTTCTTCTCCACCCGCTGGGCGCCGGGGAAGCCGGCCACGCTGTGCTTCAGGTTCTTCGGGTCGTTGACGTAGGCGATGAGCGCCGGCACGTCGATGCCGTCGCCGTTGTAGAGCGTTCCGTCCGCGTCGTTGACCGCCAGCAGCCGAGCCCCCATGGCGGCCAGGATCTCCGCGGCGTTGGAGCCGACGTTGCCGAAGCCCTGGAGGGTGAACGTCTTGCCCCGGAGCGACTCGCCCTTCTCGGCGTAGTAGTCCTCGATGCAGTAGACGACGCCCTGCCCGGTGGCCTTCACCCGGCCCTCGGATCCGCCGATGCGCACGTCCTTGCCGGTGACGATGGCCCGGCCGATGTGCCGCTCGCGCTCGCCGTCGATGTACTGGCGCATGAGCAGGGCCATGATCTCGCTGTTCGTCCCCACGTCCGGCGCCGGGATGTCGATGCTCGGACCGATGAGGTTCTTGAGCTTGAACATGAAGCGCAGGGTGATGTTCTGCAGCTCCTCGCGGCCGTACTGCCGGGGGTCGATCTGGATGCCGCCCTTGCCCCCGCCGAAGGGGATCTCGGAGATGGCCGTCTTCCAGGTCATCTCCGCCGCCAGGGCCTTGAACAGGTCGAGCGACACGTCGCGGTGGTAGCGGATGCCGCCCTTGTACGGGCCGCGGGCCTGGTTGTGCTGCACCCGGTAGGCCTTGAAGCGCGCCGACTCGCCGGGAACCAGCTGGTAGACGTTGCCGTTGGGGAGCCGGAGATGTCCGCGGCGGATGACCACGTCCGAGCCGAGGAGCGCCTTGCCATTGAGGATGATCTGCCCGTCGGCCAGGAGCTCCAGGCCCCCGGCATCGCGGACCTGGGTCACCGGAAGGTCGGAGAACTGCGTCGCCTGGTCCTTGTTCAGCGGCCGGAGGCGATCCTTGAGCTTGGTGGTGACGTAGAAGATGTGCTCGTAGTCGGGCTCCTCCAGCTCGAGCCGGACGCGCGGATTGAGGCCGATGGTGTCCGAGGCGCGATGGAAGATTTCCATCGCGTCGGTGTAGAGGGTCCGGCGCGGCGTCGGTGACGGCACGCGCATGAAGTTCTCGGGATCGGGCATGTGCGGATTCTCGGGAGAGATGGTGGAAGGCAATCGGTATTGGCCGTTGGCCGCGTGAAACGTCTGGCGCCGCCTGGGGCCTAGCAAGGGCTGCGCCCCTCTACCCTCGAGGGGAATGCGCGGTCAACGCGGGCCTCTTCGCACGGATCGCGAGCGAAAACAAATGCTTGCGCGGTGCGTCGAGAGGCCTGCCTGGGTCAGGACTGCCCGTGCGCGAAGCGTGATGCGCAGAAATCGCGCGGCGTGCTTCGCACCTGAATGAGCAAGGAGCGACCTGTCGCACGTCCCTCCTTCAAACGGGGGTTTCCAGATGACTCGCTGGCCTGCGTCGTGGATGTTCGCTGCGCTGCTCGTCGCCTGCTCGAGCAGCAACTCGCCGGTCCCGCCGACGGGGACGACGATCGGAGCGGGCGGGGGGACGGTGACCTCGTCGGACGGGCAGGTCTCGCTGGTTGTGCC
>Ga0335085_10002969_pt1 | contig 30494 bp, 35 predicted proteins | sample Lox_Sample_45_FD_206712 | JGI IMG/M metagenome (GOLD analysis project Ga0335085, IMG submission 206712) | Soil microbial communities from Loxahatchee National Wildlife Refuge, Florida, United States - Lox_Sample_4.5 | ecosystem: Environmental > Terrestrial > Soil > Wetlands | place: USA... | reverse complement strand
GGAAGACGCCATCGTCATGATTAAGGAGATGGCCTAAGCGAAAGACTATCTGCGATGGGGACCCGCATTGGACAACCTTCCCCGATAAAAGCGTTTCCGGGCTGATGCTCACTTCCTTGAAATTCCCAGCTTCCTGCTAAAATACGCCCTCCAAATCCCCTCAAGGGCCCAACATGCTCCAACCTTTCTATACCTTCCTTTCCTTCGTGCGCGACATCGGCGAGGAAAGCTTCGAGATCCTCCTCAAAAAACCCCTCTTTCACATCGGCCAACACGGCCTCAAGGTGCGCGGCATGTTCGCGGGGATCCAAACCCGGCAAGCCGTAACCATCTACGTGGGGATTCTTTGGGTCATCCCCATCGTGATCGCCCAGCCCTATGTTTACCTTTACGCCAACCAATTGGGGCTATCCGAAACCGAAGTGGGGGTTTACCAATCCCTCATGAGCTTCGTGGGACTGCTTTTTTTCTTTATTGGGGGCTATTGTTCCGATATTTGGGGCCGGAAAAAGGCCCTCATTTTTTTCGACACCATCAGCTGGGAAGGCTATTGCCTTTGCCTGGCCCTGGCTACCAACAAGTGGTGGTGCATCGCGGCCATTTTTTTCATGGCGACCAATGCGGCGTCCGGGCCGCCCTACTTGAGCCTTTTATCCGAGGGGGTCCCACCCAAGAACCGGGCCTTCGTCTTCACGGTCTTAAGCATGGCCAACATGGCCCCGGCTCTGGCGTTCCTCCCGCTTCTGGGCGGGATTTGGATCAACAAGGCCGGGTTCATCCCGGCCAACCACCAAATGTACTGGTTGCACGCGGCCCTGGTGGGACTTGGAATTTTCCTTCGCTGGAAACTTTTGCCGGAATCGGAGGTTTATGAGAAATCGGCCGAATCCTGGTTGCGCGCTTTGAGTGAGGCCTTCCGGCAATACCGGCAGGCCCTGGCCGCTTTTTTCCAGAAACCCATCTCAAAAATGTTCCTTATCTCCAAGTTCTTGGACGAATGGATCATCTTCGTTTGGACCACCTATGCCTCTCTTTATTACGTCAAACACCTCGGGCTCCAAGAGTCCTATCTTTCCACTCTTTCGCCCATCTCCACCTATGCGGCTTTCTTGAGCCTCTTCCTCGTCATCCCCAACCTCACTGAGAAGTTCATGATGAGGATATTGGGGTTCGACCAGCTTTTCGGCCTGGTGGCCATGACGGTACTGCTTTTACTAAGCCGGGGCGGCCAGAGCGTCCTGTTGGTTTGCCTGCTTTCCTCGGGGTTGGCGGCGGTCGGTGGCGCTTTTTACGGCTCCGTGAGCGCGGCGGTCTGGATGAATATCATGGAAGAACGGGATAGGGCCAAAGTGGTCGCTGCCTGCTATGCCCTGATCAAAGTCGGCCTGTTTTTGACGGGCTCCTTGGGAGCCTTGCTTTATGGGAAGGTCTCGCCCGAATCGCTTTTGTGGGTTTTCATCGGGATAAGGGTGGTAGGATTCATCCTCTTGCGGCGGGTGGCCAAGCAAATGTCCGCCCAATTAACAGCTTGAAGGGGGGCAGGTGAATCCAGGTTATCTTTACGCTTTCGGGGCTTTCCTGTTTATCGGCAGTTACCTGATGCCGGTGCGCTTCGCCACGGCCAAGGGGCTCCTGTTCTTCCCCTTCATGGGGCTTGGTATGGCCGTCGTATTGCTTTTCCGCTTTTCCTCCCTGACGGCCCTTTGGGCCCATCCCCTTTGGTTTTGGGGTTCGGTGCTGGCGGGGGTGCTTTGGGCCGCCGGGCAAACCCTGGCCAACATGGCCCTGGAACAGGTGAGCCTGGCCAAAGGCTCCGTGCTTTTCAACGTCAACACTTTCATCAATATCGCTTTCGGTTTGCTGGTCTTTCACGAAGCCTCCGGCCTGAAGGCTTATCTCTTCCTTCTGGGGGGTGGAGTCCTTCTTTTCGCCGGAGCTTGGTGGGTGGCCCGTATTTCGGCCGCTTCCTCTCAAAAGGAAAACCTTAAAAAAGGCGTACTTTACGGTTTGTTGGCCGGACTTTTTTGGGGAGTTTATTTTTCACCCACGAAGGCCGTTCAGGTTTGGGATCCCCAACCGGCCTTGTCTTCGCTGGATGTTTTGAGTGGAATGATGCTGGGTGGCGCGGTTCCGGCTTTGGTTTTGTTCGCCTTTTGCCCCAAGGGATTGTGGACGGCCCGGAACCTTGCCGCCGGGATGGGAACGACCCTGCTTTGGGCTTCGGGGACGGCTTTCTTCCTGATGGCCAACCAGGCGCTGGGGATTTCACGGGCCATTCCCATCGTGAACGCCAGCGGGCTAGTTTACGCCTTTTGGTCGCTGTTCGTTTTCAAGGAACTCCCGCTGTCGGCTTGGCCGAAAGTCGTGAGCGGAACTTTGGTGGTGGTGGTGGGGACGATCCTCATGGCCCTCTCCCATTAAGCGCGAGCGCGCCGAAGCCTTTAATCCTTGAAACTTCCCTTTGAAAATCCCATAATCTCCTCCTTATGAAACTTCAAAACAACATGGCACTCAAGGAATGGGCCGTTGTCCTCAAGGCCTTGGAGGAAGGGAAGCAAACCATCCTCCTGCGCAAGGGCGGGATCCAGGAAGAGGGCGGGGAGTTCAAGCCCGAACACCCCGAGTTCTTCCTTTATCCGACCTTTGAGCACGAATCGGCCGCGGACATCAAGCCCGATTGGCGCCCCCGGCTTGCCGCCATCGAAAAGGAAAACAAAGACCCCAAGCGCATCCACTTCCGCCTTTACGCCATCGCGGAAAGGGTGGAAAAGGTCACCGATTGGGAAGCCTGCAAACGCCTGATCCCCTTTACCGTGATGAGCGACGAGGCTATCGAGAAGCGCTTCAACTACGGCGATTGGCAGGGTGTTTACGTCTTCATCGTCCGGGTCTTTTCACTGCCAGTTCCCATGGACCTGCCCGTGAAGCCCGTCTATGAGGGTTGCAAGAGCTGGGTACCCCTGGAAACGTCCATGTTCACGGCCGGTTCCATGCCGGTCCTGCCGGACGGGGCCTGGCCCTATACGAGGGATAAGATCTCCAAAGTCGTCCACTCGGCATAACCGCTTTCTCCTCCCCAAAATTCCTTTCAAACCTGGGGTGAACCCATGAAACTGCAACCGGTCGTGGCAGGCGCTTTTTATCCTGGGAATAAAAAAGAACTCAAGGCGGCCTTGGATTCCTTCGGCCGTGAGGTTGTTCCCAAGCTGGAAGGCGAGCCCGTGGCCTTCCTCTTACCCCATGCCGGCTATGTCTATTCCGGGGCGGTGGCCGCCTTGGGATACCGGGCCCTTCCGTCCTTTTTTGAAACCGTGCTAGTGGCTGGTCCCAGCCATTACATTCCTTTCCGGGGGGTGTCGGTCTTCGCGGGGGAGTCGGTCGTGACACCCCTGGGGGAAGTGGCGGTGGACGTCGAAGCGGCCGAATTCCTCATGAAATCCGATGCCCGTATCGCCGAAATCATGCCCGCCTTCGCCCGGGAGCACTCGGTGGAAGTCCATCTTCCCATGATCCAGACCTACCTGCCCGGGGCCAAGGTGGTTCCCATCGTGATGGGTCAGGGCGAAAAAGAAGCGGTTGAACCCCTGGCCAAGGCCCTTTTGGCCCTTCATTCAAAGAAGCCTTTTCTCTTCGTGGCCTCCTCGGACCTCTCCCACTACCCGGCCTATGAGACGGCGGTCAAGACCGACCGGCAGTTTTTAGATGCCCTCCTCACGGGGGACGTTAAAAAGGTCAAGGGAGTGGATGAAAAGATCATGTCCCAGGGCTATCCTGACTACTATTGCACCCATTGCGGGCATGAGCCGGTCGAAACCTTGCTGAGGTTCGCCAAAGGAATGGGCGCGGAGAAGATACAGCTTTTAAACTACCGCAACTCGGGCGACGTCACCGGCGACCGTTCCCGGGTGGTGGGTTATGGGGCCGTGGCGTTTTGCAAATAAAGTTTTAAATTATGGATGGTGGGCCATTTCCAATATGAATTGGAAATAAACCTAAATTCAAAATTTAGAATTCAAAATTGAGGCTTTTGTTGAATCCTTCCGAAATGGTCGAACCCAAAGACCAGCAACTGCTCCTGGAACTGGCCCGCCATGCCATCCAGACCACTATCCAAAAAGGCCGGCGCCTGCCGGCGGTGGAATCCCTTTCGCCCCTTTTGCGCGAGAAAAGAGGGACCTTCGTCACACTTTGGGAGGACCAGTTGCGGGGCTGCATCGGCTTTCCTTATCCCGTTAAGTCCCTGGCCGAGGCGGTGCAGGAGGCCGCGGTAAGCGCGGCCCTGCAGGACCCCAGGTTTCCGCCCGTTCGCTTGGAGGAATTACCGCACCTGGAGATCGAAATTTCGGTGCTGACAGTGCCCAAGCCTATTGAGCGTTCCCAGATCCAAGTGGGGGTCCATGGCCTCATCGCCAGCCGTGCCAACCGGTCGGGGCTGCTCCTTCCCCAGGTGGCCATGGAATACAAGTGGGACGCCAAGACCTTCGTGGAGCAAACCTGCGTGAAGGCGGGGTTGCCGGCGGACGCTTGGAAGGACAACGGCTTAAACCTTTTCGCTTTTGAGGCGCAGGTTTTCAGCGAATCGGATTTAAAGAAGAAATAGAAGACGCCAGCGGTAATTCTTTTTTCCCCCCTCGTTGAAAGGGGGCGCCTCCGGACTTATAATCAATTCGTAACGCTAAGTTTGCCTGTCGTTCGCCCGGTCGGTTGAATCCTGCCCTTGAAAAACAACGACACCCTCCCCTTGATTAAGCGGGAAAGTCTTTTTGATGGAGCCGAACCATGATTGAAATGAAGGTGCGGGGAATCGCCATTGATCCCAACCTCAAACAGCCCGCGGTCATCCTGACCGACGAGGATGAAAAGCGCTACCTGCCCATCTGGATCGGGGTGGCGGAGGCCACCGCCATTTTCCTGAAATTGAGCGACCAGACGATCGCCCGGCCCATGAGCCATGACCTTTTAAAAAGCGTCATCGACGCCCTGGGGGCCAAGGTTTCCAAGGTGCTGGTCAGCGACATCGACAAGAACACCTTTTTTGCCCGTGTTTTCATGGAAATCCCCGAGACGGGGGACAAGGTGGACGTGGACGCCCGGCCCTCGGACGCCATCGCCCTGGCCCTTCGCACCGGGTCCCCTATTTACGTGGCCGAAAAGGTGGTGGTGGCCCCCGGCGTGGTGATCCTCGACAAGGACAAATGTAAGGAAGAGATGAGCGAGTTCAAGAAGTTCCTTGAAAACCTCTCGCCGACCGACTTTAATTTCCCCGGAACCAATAAACCATGATCGAAATGAAAGTCCGCGGTATCGCGGTAGACCCGGGGCTCAAGATCCCCATGGTCATCTTGACGGACGAGGAAGAGAAGCGCTACCTTCCCATCCCCATCGGGGTGGCGGAAGCTACCGCCATTTTCATCCAGCTCCAGGAGCAGGTCATCCCACGGCCCATGACCCACGACCTGTTGAAGAACATCCTGGAAGTCCTCGGCGCCAAGCTGGTCAAGGTGCTCGTCAACGACCTGCACCAAAACACCTTCTTTGCCCGGCTCTTCCTGGAATTGCCCGACGGGGGGGAAAAGCTGGAGGTGGACGCCCGGCCCTCGGACGCCATCGCCCTGGCCCTTCGCACCGGTTCGCCCATCTTCGTGGCGGAAAAGGTGGTGGTGAACGCCACCATCGTGGACAAGGAGAAGTATAAAGAGGAAATGAGCGAGTTCAAAAAGTTCCTCGAGAACCTTTCCCCCACCGACTTCAACCTGCCGGGGCCGACCTGAGCCTCCCTCCCTACCGGGGTTGAAGGAGTTCCCATGCCTTCCCAAGGTTCACCGCGGCTGGACTTGACCGACAAGCATTTCGTCCTGCTTTTCCATACCACCCACGAGACCATGCACGCTGAATCCATTCTCAAAAACAGCCGGATGCGGTTTAAACTGATACCCAGGCCCCGCGACATCCAGGATGACTGCGGCCTGGGCCTGGTGATCGTGAAGGAAGACCGGCCCAAGGTCGAGGCCCTTTTACCCACGGAGGACGTCTATATCAAGGCGGCCTTCCATATTGAAAAGGACGGACAATGGATAAGGGAAAACTATCCACCGGCGCCATTCTCCTACGACTCTCCACCCTCGGCATAAACTTCGTCCTTTGCACCTTCGCGGGCTTGGGACTGGGGCTCTTGGCCAAGAAATTTCTCCACCTGGGGGATTGGGTGATCGTCGTGGGCCTCGTTTTCGGAATTGTTACCAGCTATGCCGTTCTTTTTCAGGATTTGAAGATGATCAATAAAGATGTGGATAATCCCCCGCGCCCATGACCAGTTCCATGCTCTATCGAAACCGAGACAAAACACCCGTCGATCCCGGGGACAGCCATATTTGGCTCAAGAAAACCACGGTTCTGGTTCTTGTCGGAGGACTTGTGGGCGCCGCTGTCGTTTTTTTTATTCATCAAAAAGACCTGGCCTTGGGATTTTTTTTAGGGTCAGTGCTTTCCATCCTTTATTTCCGCTCCCTGCGCGATTTGAGCGGAAAAATTTTGAAGGCGGGGGACCGGGGCCGAAAAATTTTCTGGGCCTGGACTATTCTGCGATGGGCCCTTGCCGCACTGGTTTGCTGGGGCCTGGTTCTCATTTCGCCATCCTGTTTATTAGGCTCCTTGGGTGGATATCTTTGGGCACTGGGGGTTTTGGTATGGAACGGATGGCGTGCCGCTAGGGGGAACCCTTCGACCGGACATTAGAAAAAAGTTAAATTACAACGAGCCAGGATTGACCAAATTTTAGGAAATCATTAAACTACCCGCGCTTTGTGAAGGATTTCACAAAGTTTTTCCTGAAAGCGCCGGTTCAACACCCATCCTTTTTTCCAGTCCCCGTGACGCTTCAAGTTTAAAAGAAAGGTTTTTCCATGGAATCGGCCGAGAGTCCTATTTTCATTCCCTTCCATCTATTCGGCCTGGAGAACGCCATTAACGCCCTAACCGTGGGTTGGTTCGTCACACTTCTTTTGATGGCCCTCTTCCTCCTGACCAGGCGTCGCCTGAGAGCGGTGCCGAAAGGCCTCCAAAACTTCTTCGAGATGATTGTCGATTTTGTCCACGACCTGGCTGTTTCCCAGGTAGGTCGCCACGCCGATTTCTTTTTCCCGCTCTTCTTTTATCTCTTCATTTTCATCTTTTTTTCTAACCTCATGGGCCTTATTCCCGGCTCCATGTCGCCCACCAGCCGCGTGGACGTGAACGTGGGCATGGCCCTCATCGTGTTCCTTTCGACCCATGTCTGGGGCATCAAACAGAAAGGGCCGTTGAAGTATTTTTCCCATTTCCTGCCTCCGCCCATTCCGGTGGATCCTAAGGCGGCCTTATGGTTGAAGATATTGATACGCACCATTTCACTCGGCTTGCTCATCATGATGCCGGCCATCCATCTAGTGGGGGAGCTGGTGAGGCCCGTCTCCCTGACGCTCCGTTTGTTCGGCAACATGATGGGAAAGGAAAAAATCCTAGCCGTCTCGATCCTTCTGGTCATGATCCTGTGGGGCATTTCCCCCGCCTTCAAGGTCTTTTCCATCCTCCCCTTCCTTCTTCGCGTGATCATCGTGGTGTTGGGAGTTTTTGTTTCCTTCATCCAGGCCTTCGTTTTCATGTTCCTCGCAATGGTTTATATCGGCGGGGCCATCCAGGAGCACGAGGACCACGCGGAGGGGGAAGCCGCCGCCCATTGACGGACGATGTTCCCGCGCAAGCGGGATTCCACAGGGCTTGCCCCCGCTTGCCCCTGGGGATTCGTTGGATTATTTTTTTAGGAGTCGTGAAATGAAAAAGATTTGGTCGCTGGTCTTGATGTTGTTGTTGTTCATGGCGGTGAACGGCCCCGTTTGGGCCGATGCGGCCGCCGGAAAGGCCGCCGAGGGCAGTGTCTGGTTCTTCGGGATGACGGTCCTTGGAGCGGGCTTGGCTATCGGCCTGGGTGCCATTGGCGCCGGGATCGGCCAGGGAACGGCCGTGGGAAAGGCGTTGGAAGCCATGGCGCGCCAGCCCGAGATGGTGAGCACTCTCCAGACCAACATGTTCATTGGCCTGGCCTTCATCGAATCCCTTTGTATCTACGCCTTGGCGGTTGCGATGATTTTAATTTACGCCAATCCTTTTAAGAGCTTGTTCGTCGGTTAACCCCAACGGCGCCTTGGGAAGCCGGCTTCCCAAGGCGCTTTTTTTGAAAAGGTAGGAAAATGGAATTCAACTTGAACGTTTTCATCCTGAACCTGGCCACCTTCCTGGTCGGTATGTGGTTATCCTCCAAGATCTTTCTCCCCTATTTAAGAGGCTGGATGTTGGACCGGCAAAAGCGCATCGAAGACCAACTGGCCACCGCCGAAAAGCGGCAAAAAGACGCTGAGGCCCTGAAAGCCGAATTCGAGAACAAGGTGAAGGACCTGGAGCAAAATACCGCCGAGATCCTCCAACGCACGCGCCAGGAAGCCACCAAGAGCCGGGAGGAAGTGATCCAGGCGGCCCGCAAGGAAGCCGAACTCATCCTTTCGGACGCGCGAAAGGCCATCGAAAGCGAGCGGCAGGAGGTGACCCAGGCCCTGCAACAGGAAGTGGGGGTCCTGTCGGTTGCCATCGCCGAAAAGATATTGAGGACCACCGTAGACGCCAAGGCCCAGGAAAAACTGGTCCAGGAAAGCGTGAAGGAATTGGGAGCAAGAAAAAACTAAATATTTCACCACCAAGTCACCAAGGGCACCAAGAAAGGCTGAATAAGGAAAAGTGACTAAAATCAAAAATTGAGTTTTGCTTTTCTTGGTGTCTTGGTGGTTCAACAGCATTTTCGTTGGAGAAAAAATGGAATCAGTTATCGCCGAAAAATACGCCGTCGCCCTCCTGCAGGTGGCCCAGGAAAAAAAGACCGTGGACGCCATCGGGGCCGAAATCCAGTCCATCCAAAAGATGGTGGAAACGAACGCCGATTTGAAGAGTACCCTCGAACACCCCCGAGTCAAGGCGGGTGAAAAACTCTCGGCCCTCCAGGATTTCTTAGGAAGGAAGCTTTCCGCGACCATGGAAAACTTCCTGATGCTTCTCCTCGTGAAAAAGCGGATTAAACACCTGAAGGCGGTCGCCGACCATTATGAAAAGCTCCTCTACGGTCTCAAGGGCAAGGCCGTGGCACGGGTCCTGACCGCCATGCCCCTGCCCGCCGCCCAAAAGCAGACCTTGACCGACAAACTTTCCCAGATGTTCGGGGTGTCCGTGGAACTTAAGGAAGAAGTCAAGCCCAACCTCATCGGCGGCATGATGATTTACCTGGGCGACCAACGGATGGATGGAAGCGTGCTGGGTCAGTTGGAACGCATGAAGCAAAGGCTCATTAAAGTCGATATCGAGTAACGATAGCTCGCAGTTGGCGGGTAAGACGGGGAAATTTTCGCGAAGCGGAAATAACCAAAATTAAAAATTGAGAATTTAAAATTCAAAACTGCTTTTGGAGGCTGTTATGGCGATTCAAGCGGATGAAGTTACCAAGGTCCTGAAATCCCGCATCGAGGAGTTCAAGACGGGCGCCGAACTCACCGAGGTCGGGGAAGTCCTCAAGGTGGGGGACGGCGTGGCCGTCATTTACGGCCTGAAGAACGCCATGGCCGGGGAACTGCTCAAATTCCCCAACGACGTCTACGGCATCACCTTCAACCTGGAAACGGACGTGGTGGGCGCGGTCTTGATGGGCGAGACCCGCAAGGTGCACGAGGGCGACCCGGTGCACTTGACCGGCCGCATCGCCGAAGTGCCCACAGGCAAGGAACTACTGGGCCGCGTGGTCAACCCCCTGGGAATCCCCTTGGACGGCAAAGGGCCCCTAAAGGCCTCCTCCAGTCGGCACATCGAATTCAAAGCTCCCGGCGTGGTCCAGCGCCAGCCGGTGAAGGAGCCCCTGCAAACGGGCATCAAGGCCATCGACTGCATGATCCCCATCGGCCGCGGGCAGCGCGAGCTCATTATCGGCGACCGCCAGACGGGCAAGACGGCGGTGGCCTTGGACGCCATCCTCAACCTCAAGGGCAAGGGTGTTACCTGCGTTTACGTGGCCATCGGCCAGAAGCAATCCACCGTGGCGCAGGTGGTGCGCACCTTGGAAGAGCACGACGCCCTCAACTATTGCATCATCGTTTCCGCCACCGCTTCCGACCCGGCGCCCTTGCAGTACATCGCGCCCTACGCCGGATGCGCCATGGCCGAGGAATTCACCTACAACGGCGGCCATTCGCTGGTGGTCTACGACGACTTGTCCAAGCAGGCCGTGGCCTACCGCGAATTGTCCTTGCTGCTGCGCCGCCCGCCGGGCCGCGAAGCCTACCCGGGCGACGTTTTCTACCTGCACTCGCGCCTTTTGGAGCGCGCCTGCAAGCTCAACGAGAAGCTGGGCGGGGGTTCCTTGACGGCCCTTCCCATCATCGAGACCCAGGCCGGGGACGTGACGGCTTACATCCCCACGAACGTCATTTCCATCACCGACGGGCAGATTTTCCTGGAGGCGAACCTGTTTTATTCGGGGATCCGGCCCGCCATTAACGTGGGTATCTCGGTCTCCCGCGTGGGCGGCAACGCCCAAACCAAGGCCACCAAAAAGGTGGCGGGAAAGCTGAAACTCGACATGGCCCAATACAACGAATTGGCGGCTTTCGCCCAGTTCGGCGCGGAACTCGACAAGGCTTCCATGGCCCAACTCAACCGCGGCGCGCGGCTGGTGGAGCTTTTGAAACAGCCCCAATACGCGCCCATGGAAATGGAAGAACAGGTGGTATCCATTTTTGCGGGTAACAACGGCTACCTGGATCCGCTGTCCATGGACAAGGTCAAGGCTTTCGAAACCGGCCTGCTGTCCTTCTTGAAGTCCAAGCATCCGGAAATCCTCAAGGACATTAAGGCCAAGAACGACCTGGCGGACGACACCAAAACCAAGCTGACCGCCGCCATCGAGGAGTTTACGAAGACGTTTTATTGATAGGCAATTAACCACGGATGCACACGGATAAACACGAATAAGCTTAAGAAAAAGAAAGCTACAAATTCTTGTCTTATCTGTGTGAATCCGTGTTCATCCGTGGCAAAGAAAGGTTTTAGCTGTGGCGCAAATTAAAGAAATCAAAACCCGCATCAAAAGCGTGAAGAACATCGGGCAGATCACCAAGGCCATGAAGATGGTGGCCTCGGCGCGCCTGAAACGCGCCCAGGAACGCATTTTGGGCGCCCGTCCCTACGCCATCAAGATGGCGGACGTGATGAAGAACCTGGCCTCCAAGGCCGGGGAGGAGGTCCATCCGCTCTTGAGCGTGCGCGAGGAAGGCAAGACCGCGTTGATGGTCATTACCGCCGACCGCGGGCTTTGCGGGAGCTTCAATACCAACATCCTGCGGCAGGCCTATGCCTATATGAAGGAAAACCCCCAGACGGTGTTGCTCACGGTCGGCAAGAAGGGCCGGGACTTTTTCAAGCGCCGCAACTACCCCATCCGCCGCGAATGGCTCAACGTGTTCCCCCGGGTGGCCATGGAAACGGTTTTAGAGATGCGCGACGAGATCGAGACCCTGTTCGTCACCGAAAAGTTCAAGACCGTCAAGGTTCTTTATACCGAATTCAGGAGCGTGATCACCCAAAAGGCCGCGATGGATACCCTGCTTCCCATCAAGGTTGAGGAATTGCCGGGGGAGGGGCAGAAGAAGGACTACGTAGCGGGGGATTACGAGTTCGAGCCGGACATCGAAACCATCATGGAGAGGCTGATTTCCCAGTACCTGGCCACCCAAATCCACCGTTACCTCCTGGAAAGTTTCTCCTCCGAGATGGGGGCGAAACGCAATGCCATGGAGGCGGCCAGCAAGAATGCCTCCGAGATGATGGCCAAGCTGACGCTGGAGTTCAACCGGGCCCGGCAGGCCATGATCACCAAGGAAATCGCAGAAATCGTGGGCGGCGCGGCCGCCCTTCAATAAGCCGCGGGTTGGGATTTCTTTCACTTTAACGAAACGAGGGAATTTATGAGCGCAGCCAAGACCGAAACCAAAGCCAATACCGGGGTCATCGTGCAGGTTATCGGACCCGTGGTGGACGTGAAGTTTGAGGGAGGCGTCCCCCCCATCTATAACGCCTTGAAGGTTGTCGACGAGAAGGCGGGCCTCAACATCACCTTCGAAATAGCCCAACACTTGGGCGACCAGACGGTGCGCGCTGTGGCCATGAGCTCCACCGACGGTTTACGCCGGGGCACGACGGTCACCGACACCGGTGCCCCCATTTCGGTCCCCGTGGGCCGCGGGGCCCTGGGGCGCATCGTGAACGTTTTAGGCGACCCGGTGGACGAGATGGGCGAGGTGAAAACCGAGAAACGCTATCCTATCCACCGCCCGGCGCCGCCCTTGGTGGAACAATCCACGAAGAAGCAGATCCTCGAAACGGGAATCAAGGTCATCGACCTACTGGCCCCCTACCAAAAGGGCGGCAAGGTCGGCCTCTTCGGGGGGGCCGGTGTGGGTAAGACCGTCGTCATCATGGAACTCATCCGCAACATCGCCACCCAGCACGGCGGGTTCTCCGTGTTCACTGGCGTGGGTGAGCGTACTCGTGAGGGAAACGACCTATGGCTTGAAATGAAGGGATCGGGCGTCATCGACAAGACCGCCCTGGTCTATGGCCAGATGAACGAGCCGCCCGGAGCCCGTGCCCGCGTGGGACTTGCCGGCCTGACCATCGCCGAATACTTCCGCGACGAGGAGAACCAGGACGTTCTTCTCTTTATCGACAACATCTTCCGTTTCACCCAGGCGGGGTCCGAAGTGTCGGCTCTCCTGGGCCGCATGCCTTCGGCCGTGGGTTACCAGCCCACCCTAGCCACCGAAATGGGCGCGCTGCAGGAGCGCATCACCTCCACCCAAAAGGGTTCCATCACCTCGGTGCAGGCCATCTACGTGCCGGCCGACGACTTGACCGACCCGGCGCCGGCCACTTCCTTCTCGCATTTGGACGCCACCACCGTCTTGAACCGCGCCCTGACGGAGCTCGGCATTTACCCGGCGGTGGACCCGTTGGATTCGACTTCCCGCATGCTGGACCCCCTGGTCATCGGGGACGAGCATTACGCCGTCGCCCGCAAGGTGCAGCAGACCCTGCAACGCTACAAGGAACTGCGGGATATCATCGCCATCCTGGGTATCGACGAACTGTCCGACGACGACAAGATGATCGTCAACCGGGCGCGCCGCATCCAGAAGTTCCTGTCCCAGCCCTTCTTCGTGGCCCAGGAATTCACCGGCACCCCCGGCCGCTACGTCTCCCTGGCCGACACCCTGCGTTCCTTCAAGGGGCTGGTGGAAGGGCAGTACGACAACATTCCCGAGCAAGCCTTCTATATGGTGGGGAGCATCGAAGAGGTCCTGGAAAAAGCGAAGAAAATGTGACGACAGTTCTTAATTTTGAATTTTGAATTCTTAATTAAAAACTAAAAATTAAGAATTAAAAATTGAGGTTTTGATGAAGACCTTTAAATTGCAAGTCGTGGCGCCGGACCATCCCGTTCTGGCTGAGGAGCCGACCCTAGTCGAACTTCCCGGCGAAGTGGGGGAATTCGGCGTCATGGCCGGCCACATGTCCCTTTTGTCCATTTTGAAGCCGGGCACCCTTCGCATTATCAAGGGCCACGAGAGGGAGCTTTATTTCGTGGCGGGCGGGTTCGCCGAAGTCAACGCGGCCTCGGTCATCGTGCTGGCGGAAGAATACGTCAAGGCCGGCGAAATCGACGTGGAGGAAGCCAAGAAGGCCAAGAAGCAGTCCGAAGAAATCCTTTCCGAAAAGAAGGAAGGCGCCGACCTCAAGGCCGCCCTGCATGCCCTCTCCCGCGCCGAGGCCCGTTTGAAGGCCGCGGAAGAGTACAGGTCCCTCAAGAAATAATCTTTAAATCCCCATCATTCCAATAAGCTATAACCCTTTGGCCCCTCTGTTCTTGGATTTAACGACCCTGAAAGATAAAATGGTTCCGGTGTTCTTGTAACAAAGGGTATGCAACATGATCGTGGGATTGGGTGTGGATTTGATCGAGATCGAGCGGGTGAAGCGGGCCCATGAGAAGCACGGGCAGCGCTTCATCGACCGCCTTTTCACGTCCGCTGAGGCCAAATACTGCCTCAAGAAAAGCGACCCCTATCCGTCCCTGGCCGGGCGTTTCGCCGCCAAGGAAGCCGTCATCAAGGCCTTCAGCCACGGGTTTGGCGGCCGGTGGAAATGGACCCAGATCGAAGTAGTCCGGGAATTAAGCGGCAAACCCGGGTTGAAGCTCACCGGCATCATGGAAAAACTCCGCGTCCAAAGAAAAATCAACTCCATGCACCTGACCATCGCCCACAGCAAACGGGACGCGACAGCCACCGTGATTTTCGAATCCACCGTCAAAAGCCGTAAAAAATGACCGAACCGCGTCCCTATCAACCGCGCCAACTGACACCTACCCAATGGGCTTGGTTCTTGGCCTTCATGGGGCTTCTGGCGCGGCTTCCGTTCCTGAAGGTCTTTTCCGCCGAGACCACCGACGGCATCCTCTGCCTGACCTATTTTTCGCCTGACTTCGTCCAGACGCCGCGCTTCGTCATCTTGCCCGGTTATCCCGCCTTGTTGTGGATGGGGCAGGCCTTGGGAATGCCGGGGTGGCTGTGGGGAAGGATTGTTTCCACGATCGCGGGCCTTCTTTTTCTTATCCCTTTGTGGAAGCTTTCCCGGCGTTGGGTGCCGGCGGAAATGGCGGGCGTCATCTGCGTGATGGCGCTTTTTTCGCCGCTGCTCTGGGAATGGTCCCTGCGGGTCATGCCCGATACCATGTTCTTGATGGCCTTCTGGTGGTGCCTGGAAAGGTTGACCACGGTTTATATCGAAAAGAAACCCGCCGCCTGGTGGCATGCCTGCCTTTGGGGCGCGTTGGCCGCCCTTACAAGGCCCGAGGGGTTTCTTTTATTGCCTTGGATTCTCATTTCTGGAGTGTCCCTTTCCAAGGAAGCGGTATGGAAAAGGCTCATCGGCTTAGCCCTGGCTTGGGCGGGTCCCCTTTATTTCATCAGCCCAAAAATCCTGACCCTTCTTTTCGCCTACCAGGAGGGAATGGGCCTTACTGAAGGCCTGGAACGGGTCCGTTTTCCCTTCGTTAATTTTATCGACCATTTCTACACCTACCTCTCCCAACCACTTTATGTTTTTACTCCGCTCATTTTCTGGTTCGCCGTCCTGGGCCTGGCCAAAATGGCGCGCCGGAGCGGCCCGGAGGGGGAAGCCTTCCGGAAAATCCTGCTGCAAGTCTATATCCTGGTTTTCCTCTCTCGCCTCATCCCGGCCACCTACCAGGATCGGCACATGCTGCCCTTCGTTCCCCTGCTTGTCCTAGCCGCGGGCTACCAGTTGGAATCCTTCTTTGAGAGCTTGGAGCGGCACCGGGGGACCATCCGCCTGATGTTCTGGAAAAATGGCCTGCTCACCTTTTGCCTGGCCTGGCTCGCCCTTTTCGGCTCGGCGGTTTTGATGGGCGCGAACGATTCCTTCGGGGACATCAAACGAACCTCCGAGTTCCTACAAACCCTGCCCCCGGACGCGCTCATTTATACCGACGAGGTTCCCAAGACCCAATATTGGTCGGGGCGGAAAGTCACCCTCATGCCTTACCTTTCCCAGAATGTGCAGTTCAACCCCAAGGCCGGGGACTATGTCGTCCTTCATAGCTGCTACATCCCCCGGATCAACGAAGTGGATCGGCACCTGACCGAGGTCCATGACGCCAAATTGCTCAAGGAGGAAACGAGCATGGTGGTGCCCCTCTTGACCGACCTCATGGAAGACCCCAACCTCCAGAACCGGACGGCTTCCACGGCCTTCCGTTTCAAACCGCAGTTTTTCAAGAGCCGGGTTTATGAAATCCGGAAATAGCCGGGGGAGACGATGAAGCTAGCCACCGCCCAGGACATGCGAAAGATCGACGAATCGGCCGTCAAGGACCACGGCTTGACCGTGCCGCAACTGATGGAATCGGCGGGAACCGCCGTCCTCAAGGCCATGGTGGAGACCTGGGAAGACCTGCCGGAAAAGACGGTCGGCGTCCTTTGCGGAAAGGGAAACAACGGCGGGGACGGCTTGGTGGTAGCCCGGCTGCTCAAGCAAAAAAAGGCCAGCGTGGTAGTCGTTCTCACGGGCGAGGAGGGGGATCTTTCCCCGGAGGCCAAGAACCAGTACCACAAGGCCAAAGCGGCCAAGGTGCCCATTATTCCACTCCTGGACGCCGAGGGGATGAAAACGGTCCGGGCCGCGCTGGAAGAATGCGATCTTTTGGTCGACGCCCTTTTCGGCACCGGGCTTTCCCGCCCAACCGAAGGTATCAGCCGGGAACTGATCCAGGCCGCCAAGAGCCTTGGAAAACCCGTGGTGGCAGTGGATATTCCTTCGGGCCTTTCCGCCGATTCGGGCTATCCCCTGGGGGAGGCCCTGCCCGCTCAATTAACGGTCACCTTCGGCCTTGCCAAGGTCGGTTTTTACACGCCCGTGGGGGCCAGTTTCACGGGCCGGGTAGTGGTGGATGACATCGGCTTTCCGCAAGCCCTTTTGGGGGCGAATTCCTTAAAACATGAACTGACCGAACGGGAGACGGTTCAAAAAGCCCTGCCCCGGTACGATGAGAACACCCACAAGGGAACGCGAGGGCGGTTGGTCATCGTGGCGGGGGCGACGGGCTTAACCGGCGCGGCGGCCCTGAGCGCCTATGGCGCCCAACGCATCGGCGCGGGGCTTGTGACGGTAGCCTGCCCGGAGAGCCTCATTCCCATTTTGGGGGCCAAGCTGACCGAGCCTATGACGGCGCCCGTGCCCGAAGTGGAAGGTGGTTTTCTTTCCCTGAAGGCGGCGGGGCGTATCCTGCACCTGACCACCAACGTCAACGCGGTGGTCATCGGTCCGGGAATCGGGCGGCACCGTGAAACGGGCCAGTTGCTGCGGGAGATCCTCACCAAGCTCACCATCCCCATGGTGGTGGACGCGGACGCCCTCAACCTGCTGGGGGGGCAATTGGACATCTTCAAGGCCGTGCGGGTTCCCGCCGTTTTAACACCCCATCCGGGGGAGGCGGCCTGGCTTTTAAAGACCACCATCAACGAAGTGGAACAAAACCGGGTGAAAGTTGCGAAGCAAATAGCCGAGGGCTATAATGTCACGGCTGTCTTAAAAGGGCGCTTCACGGTGATCGCCGGCCCCGACGGCAGGGTGCGCATCAACCCCACGGGGAGCCGCGCCTTGGCCACGGGCGGCACGGGCGACGTCCTTTCGGGGATCATCGGCGGCCTTTTGGCCCAACGGATGGCCCCCTTCGAGGCGGCCACCGCCGGGGTTTACCTGCACGGACTGGCGGGCGAATGGGCCGGCCGGAAAATGGGGCCCGACGGAGTGCTGGCGGGAGACCTTTTGCCCCTTCTTCCGCGCCTGCTGAGACAGTTGAAAGAAAACGACCGGGAGCCCCTATGGCCGTCGCATCCGAACTCCAAAACCAGTGGGAAGCCTTCCTCAAGCTCGTCCAAGTCCGGGAGCCCCGCCTCCACGAACACCTCCAAGCCGCGCGGATCAAAGAAGTAACCAAGTACAACATCATTGTTTATGCCCATACGGCCGATGACTTGAAGGAGATCGAGGTCGGCCTCAAGGTCTATCATGAAAAGATAAGTGAATTCACCGCCATGGTTTTCGGAGAAAACAAGGGCATCAAGACCGAGCTGGCCTCCGAGGACGATTGGAAGGCGGCGGAGCCTGCTTTGCAGGCCGCGCCGGCGGCGGGAGCGCCCGTCATTACGGTGGCGGCGGATCAAAACGAGCTTTTAAAGGTGCTGGAATCCTCTATCCGCCAGAAGCTGGAGGCGGAGATCAAGGCCACGGTCCAGGCGGCCGCCGCTTCCCCCGAGGCCCAGCAGCAGATGATGCAGAAGTTGAAGGAAGATTTCGAGCAAGAGGAAGAAAACCGGCGCTTGGCCGTACGCATGGCCCTCATCGCCGAGGGGGACAAGATCCTCACCCAACTGGTCATGGGCTGGCAGCAGGCCAAGCAGAACGGGGATGGCGGGCCCCAATGGAACGAGGTCAAGATAAGGCTCTTGGAACTCTTGGACGCCACCGTCCAACTGACCCACTCCTGATCCTGGTTTGACAGGGCGCTAAAAATGCCGTTATGCCCTGTCTACAGCCCCGGGCTTCGGACGAATCATTATTAACCCCTTGGTTTTAAAGGGGTGATTCGTGACACAGGCAGGAAAAAGTCCGTCTTTGGGACTTTTTCATCAAACTGTAAGGATAAATACAAGACGGTAGGCTTGAGAAACAAAGCGGATTTTGGGGTTTTTCATTAAAATTTTTCTTCGCGGTTCCCGGTGCCTTGGGGTTAAATAGGTAGCCTCTAGAATTCGAAAGGATAGAACATGTTGAACCAATACATCGGGGCAGCCCCGGGCTTCCTCATCCTGACCTTCCTGACCTCCTGCATTACCTTCGCCATCGTGGTCTTCGGTGTGATGTTGCGACGCAAGATCCTATTGTGGGACGACCAGTGGGAAGAAAACATCAAGTCCACCGGTGTTTCCATCGCTGATTACGCCGACGACCTGGAGAGGACCTTCCACAAGATCCGCGGCACCTTCCGCCTACTGGGTTTTTTTGTTTTCATCATCGCGGTCCTGATGGGGCTGGTGGTCTGGGCGGGGCTTAGCCCCAAGCCCGTGCTGGGGGCCTTCCAAGTCATGAGCAGCCTGTGGCTTCTGCTTCTGGTGGCCTTGTCGGTCGTGCTTCCGGCCTTCGCCAGCTTCGGCGTGGGCAGCTACATGGCCGAGACCATGCTGCTCAAGGCCAATGCCTTTGCCTGGCGCGAAGCGCGGGAAGACTATAAAGAGAAGAAAGCCAAGATGCAGATGGTGGAAAAGGCCAAGGAACTCAGGGCCAAACGGGATGCCGCCCGGACGGCCGCAGCCGCCGCGCCGCCGCCCGACGCCGGTAAACCCGCTCCCGCCGGAAAATAAAGAGCGGATTCCAACCGTTGGCTCCCATGCCCCTCCCTACCTCCATCCCGACTTTCCTTCAAAGACCCGCCTGGGCGGGTCTTTTTATTTTTCTTTTTTGCCTCCTTTCGGGATGCGCCTCCATCGGCATCCGGGATTCTTCCCTCCAACTTCAAGTCACGCCCCTGCCCGTCTTGCGGGGACAGCCGGCCCTGGCCCAAATTAACGCTTCGATGGACGCCGAAAAAGTGGAGGGCGTGGTGCTGGTGATGGGAAGTCCCCGGCTGGAATTCCGCAAGGACGCCGACAAGGGCATCTGGTACTTCTACGGCACTATTCCCTTTTCACCCTGGGTGAAGCCCGGCACCTATACCGTGAGGGTGTTGGTGAGTTCGACCCATGAGGAACCCCACTACACGGAAATGAAGGTGGACTTGAAATGAAAAACGAAGCGGTCACGGTCGTCATCCCGGCTTACAACGAAGAAAAAGCCGTGGCCGAAGTGGTCGGGGAAGTGCGCCGAGTCCTGAGGAAGGCGCGGGTGCCCCACGAAATCCTGGTCGTGGACGACGGGAGCCGGGACCAGACCGCCGCCCTGGCCAAAAAAGCCGGGGCACGGGTCGTTGCCATGGGCGAGAACCGGGGCTACGGGGCCTCCATTAAGGCCGGGATGCGGGAGTCCAAGTACGGCCTCATCGCCATCACCGACGCGGACGGAACCTACCCTTCCAGGGAGTTGCCCGAACTCCTGCGGATGGTCGAAACGGCCGATATGGCCGTAGGCGCCCGGGTAAAATCGGGTGCGGCGATCCCTTCCTTGAGGCGCCCCGCGAAGTGGCTTTTAGGCAAATGGGCCAATTACCTGGCTGACCGCAAGATCCCGGACCTGAATTCGGGCCTGAGGGTCTTTAAAAAGAACATAGCTGCCCGTTATGAGGGACTTTGCCCCAACGGCTTCTCATTTACCACGACCATTACCCTAGCCCTGGAATGCCACGGTTATATCGTCAAATACCGCCCAATTGCCTATGCCCCGCGCGTGGGAGAATCGAAAATCCGCCCTTTCCGCGATACCTTCAATTTCTTCTCCCTAGTTTTACGGGTGGTTATGTACTTCAAACCCTTGAAGATTTTTATCCCCTTAAGCGGTATCATATTCATCGGCGGCTTGGCACTGGGACTGACCACCTGGTGGAATCGCCAGCCGTTCACCAATACCACGTTGTTCCTGCTGGTCACCAGCCTCCAAATTGCCCTCTGGATCGCCATCACCGGACTCCTAGCCGACCTACTTGTCAAACGAGGAAGATAAAACCATGAAAGTATTGCTCATCAACCCCCCATCCGAACACATGATCACCACCAATATCCCTTCCGTGATCGATGAAGAGCGGGGTTTTAACCCGCCCCTGGGACTTCTTTACGTCGCCGGTTACGCCAAGGCCAAGACGCCCCATGAGATCCTGGTCATGGACTGCCAGGTGGAGGAGGTTTCGCAGGAAGAGGTGGAGGAGCGCATCCGCGCCCTCCAACCCGACGTCGTCGGCATCCAGGCCCTGACCTTCACCATCATCGACGCGCGAATGGTGGCGCAGGCGGCCAAGCGGGCCAACCCGAAGTGCAAGGTGGTCATGGGCGGGCCGCACGTGCACATCTTCGCCCGCGAAACCCTGGCCATGCCGGAGGTCGACTTCGCCATCAAGGGCGAGGGGGAACTGGCTTTCAGCCAGCTTTTGTCCGCCCTGGAAGGCCAGATGACCTTCGACAAGGTCTTCGGTTTGGCCTACCGCGACCCCGTCACGGGCCAAGTGAAGGACAACCCCCCGGCCCCGCCGGTGGAGGACCTGGACAGCCTGCCCTATCCGGCGCGGGAACTGACGCCCATCCACAAGTACTACTCCCTGATCGCCAAGCACAACCCCATCACCACCATGTTCACCAGCCGGGGATGCCCTTACCGCTGCCTTTTCTGCGACCGCCCCACCATGGGCCGCCGTTTCCGCAGCCATTCGGCCCTGGCAGTGGTCAACGAGATGGAAACCTGCGTGAAGATGGGCATCCGGGAATTTTTCATCTATGACGACACCTTCAACGTAAACCGCAAGCGGGTTTTCGAGATTTGCGAGGAAATCAAAAAACGCAAACTGGACATCGCTTTCGACATCCGCGCCCGGGCCGACCGAATGGACGAGGAAATGCTGGCCGAACTGGCCTCGGCGGGTTGCGATCGCATCCACTACGGGGTGGAGTCGGGCAACGAGGAAGTGTTGGAAACCCTCCTGAAGGACCTGGACCTGAACCACGTTCGCAAGATGTTCAAGGCCACCCGGGCCCACAGTATGAAGACCCTGGCCTATTTCATGATCGGCAATCCCGGCGAGACCCGGGAGATGGCCCTGAAGACCATCCAATTCGCCAAGGAATTGGACCCGGACTTCGTGCATTTCTCCGTGCTCACGCCCTTTCCCGCCACCGCCATCTACTACAAGGCGCTGGAAGAAGGCCGGTTTGATACCGACTATTGGGCGGAGTTCGCCAAGAACCCCACGCCCGACTTCAAGCCGAAGCTTTGGGAAGAATTCATGAACCGGGATGAACTGATCGACCTGTTGAAATACGCCTACAAATCCTTCTACCTGCGTCCCAAAATGGTGGTCAAGAACATGGCCTACACCCATTCCCCGGTGGACTTTTTCCGCAAAGCCCGTGCCGGATTGAAGATGCTTCGTATATAATTTTCCCCAGACATCCCGTGATTCGCCGAAGAGACCCTTAAAAGGAAACATTTCATCCTATGTGGAAACGACTTTTAGTCATTGTCGTCGCCATCGGTTTGCTGGCTTTGTCCCTCAAAGGCGTGAAGCTCCATGAGACACTGGAGATCTTGAAAGGGGCGAATTGGCTGCTTTGCTTCCTCGCCCTCGTCATCCTCGTCTTTATGACCTACCTGCGCGGCGTCCGGTGGAGTTACCTCCTCAAAATGCAGGGATACCAATACTCCGCCTGGAATTGCTTCCTGGTCTATATGGTCAGCATGTTTTGGGGAAACGTGACTCCGGGCCGGGCCGGGGACTTTGTGAAGGTCCTCTACGCGAAACAAGACGTCAAGGCCCCCATTGGCTCGGGCATGGCCAGCGTCCTGGTCGACCGGGTTCTTGATCTCTACCTGCTTTTGGTCATGGGGGGGCTGGGCCTCTGGATCAACCCGATGCCGACGGACCCCGATTCGGTCAACATGATCAAGGCCGTGAAATATTTGTTCGTAATCCTGCTGCTCATCTCCCTTTTGGCGTTCAATAAGAAAATCGGGGGATTTCTCTTAAAAATCGCTTCCCGGGCCATGATGAAACAAGCCCACCAGGAAAAGACCGACAAGATCTTCGGCGATTTCCACAAGGGCATGGAAAGCTTCTACCGGCCGGCCATGATTTGGCCGGTGGTTCTTTCGATCATCGCCTATGCCCTCATTTATTGGTCCTGCCAGCTCTTGGCCCAAAGCATCGGGCTGAATATCAACATCTATTACATTACTTTCACTATTTCAGTAGTGAACATCGTCTCGCTCCTGACCCTATTCGGCTTGGGCACCCGGGACCTGGCCATCCAGAAACTCCTGGGGCTTATTTCCATCAGCCGGGAGCCGGCCGAAGCCTTTTCGCTCCTGATTTTTTTCTTCGCGACCGCGCTTTTCACCCTCATTTGTTTCCTTTTTTCATTCCTCAAACCGCTTCCCATTGGGGGTCTTTCGCAGGCTGCCCAAGACGCCGGTCCCGTAAAACAAAAAGGCCCCTCTGTTTCCCGCAGAAAAAAATCCAAGAAAAAACGCTGAAGTTATTTTAGGCCCACCCTGAACGGCTGCCCGGCGTGATTGCCGTGCCTTACTGCCGGTGTTATAGTGTCGCCCCCATGGCTCACCCGCGTTTCCACGAAGTAAAATTATGGGCTTGTTTAGGATTGGCTGGCTTGGCCGCCTGGGGTTGCGCCCCCGCGCCCCAAGCGAGGGCGGAAGCAAAGGGAAGTTATGAGGATGCCCAGAAACTGTACGACCAGGGAAAAGCGGCGGACGCTGAAAAGATCCTGTTGTATTTGAAAACCAAGAACCCCTCCGACCCTAAAACTCATTTTTTGTTGGGCCGGATTTACAAGGACACCCAGAGACCGGACCAGGCCATCGAGGAATTGGAAGGTGTCGTCAATTTGGACCCTTCGAACGCCTCCGCTTACGCCACCCTGGCTCGGCTTTACCAATCCAAGGGCTTGTTCGATCAGGCGCTGGCTTCGGCGCTCCAGGCCCGGAAGCTCGACCCGGAAGCGGGAGGGGTCTACAACATCCTCGGGACGGTTTATTTCGACAAGGGAGACTACGAGGGGGCGGTCAAGAGTTACGAGAAAGCTTTGATCTATGAGGAGGATTCGGCCTGGGTCTATAATAACCTCGGCTTGGTTTACATCCAGCTCAAGAAATGGCCCGAGGCGGAAGGGCAATTGAGGAAAGCCATTGAGGCCGATCCGGAAAACGCCGTGGCCCATAACAACCTGGGTGTGGTCTTGAACGCGCGAGGGGAGAGCGAAAAAGCGCTCCGTGAATTCCAGGCGGCCGTCTCCCTGGACCCCAATTACCCAAAAGCGTCGCAAAACATCGCCGACACCCAAAAACTGATCGAACGGGCGAAGAAGAAGACGGCGAGAAAATAATTTGAACCACCAAGGTCACCAAGCCCACCAAGAAAAGCTTTTAAAAGCCTAAGATGTGCCGGTTTATTGTTCGTTTAGCCGTTCTTGGTGCCCTTGGTGTCTTGGTGGTTCATTAGTCTTGGTTTTTAAGGAATAAAGATGGCGCGCATTATCTGCATCACCAATCAAAAGGGCGGGGTGGGAAAAACCACCACCACCGTCAACCTGGCCTCCTGCCTGGCGGCGATCGAAAAGAAAACCCTGCTCGTGGACATGGACCCGCAGGGCAACTCCACCAGCGGCGTAGGGCTGGACAAGACCCAGTGCGACCCCAACATCTACAACGTGCTGATGGGGGACGCGGATATCCTGGGGGTCATCCGGCCCACCGAACTTAAAAAGCTTTTTTGCGCCCCTTCCAACGGCCAATTAACCGGCGCCGAAGTGGAACTGGTGGGCATGGAAGAGCGGGAAACCCGGCTGAAAAAAGCCCTTTTATCCATCGAAAAGGACTTTGATTTCATCCTCATCGACTGTCCCCCCTCGCTGGGTTTTTTGACCCTCAACGCCCTGGTGGCCGCCGACTCGGTGCTGATCCCGGTGCAAAGCGAGTATTACGCCCTGGAGGGTTTGAGCTCCCTGGTGGAAACGGTGGAGCGAATCCGGGAAAGCCTGAACCCCAAACTCGAAATCGAGGGGGCCCTTTTGACCATGCACGACTCGCGTACCCGGCTCTCCAACCAGGTGGCGGATGAAGTGAGAAAGTTTTTCGGCGAAAAAGTGTACAATACGGTCATTCCGCGCAACGTCCAGCTTTCCGAGTCGCCTTCCTTCGGGAAGCCCATCATCCTTTACGACATCCGCTCCAGCGGCGCGCAGGCTTACTTGAACCTCACCAAGGAGATCGTCACAAATGGCTAAAAAAGCCCTCGGCCGCGGCCTGGAAGCCCTCATCCCCAAAAGGGTCCTCGAAGAGAAAAAGGGTTCCGCCCAGCAGGTGCCCCTGTCCAAGATCAAACCCAATCCTTTCCAGCCCCGCAAGGTCTTCCGTGCCGAAGAACTGCAGGATCTGGTGCAGTCGGTCAAGGAGAGGGGGATTCTTCAGCCCATCGTGGTGCGCAAAAAGGGCGAGCTTTGGGAGATTATCGCCGGTGAGCGCCGCTACCGGGCCGCGCAAAAACTGGGACATTTGACCATCCCGGTCATTGAGGTGACGGCCTCGGATGTGGAATCCCTGGAATTAGCCCTCATCGAGAACCTCCAGCGCTCCGACCTTTCGCCCCTTGAAGAGGCGGAGGGCTACCGGCGCCTGCAGGACGAATTCAACATGACCCAGGAGCAGATCGCCCAAAAGGTGGGGAAGGACCGGGCCACGGTGGCCAACGCTATGCGGCTATTGAAGCTTTCGCCGGAGGTCAAGGCCATGCTGGCCTCGGGCGAGTTGACCGCCGGTCATGCCCGGGTTTTGGCGGCCTTGCCGACGCCGCAGGAACAATACAAGTGGGCCGACCGCATTGTGCGCCAGGGTTTCACGGTCCGGGACGTTGAAAAATGGCTGCAAAACCAGAAGGGTCCGGTGAAGAAAACCAAAGGCAACGGCAAACCGAACGACGCGAACGTCGCCAAGCTGGAAGAGAACCTGCGCAACTGGCTGGGCACCAAAGTGACAATCAAAACCCAGGGAAAGCAAAAGGGAGTTGTTTACTTCGAATATTATTCCTTGGACGACTTGGATCGCATCCTCAGCCTTTTCCGTAAGGCCGGGTATCGTTGACAATCAAAGACGTTATGCTAAATTAAAACCACGAGTTTGACCCGGAAACAACGGTTCCCGGGAAACCTTTTGGCCGAAGGAGAACCAAACGTGGGAATTACGGCAGCGGAACAAATCGCCAAAAAAATGGAAGGAGAGGTCAAGCGGCTTGCGCCCCAGGCCGTGATCCGTAACGACTACTCCAGTTATAAGGATGACGGGGTTGACATTTACGTGTACGCCCCCCGGAAAGTCGCCGACATGTTGCGCGGGCGTTTGAAGGGCACCATGGAAGCCGAGTTGCGCCGCGTGAAGGGCGTGAAGGCGCGCCTCTTGATGGAAGACATCGAGAACATGACGCCGGAAGCCAAGAAGAAATACGGAATTCCTGTTTAATTGCGGGTTATTTAAAAACGTTTTTTGCTGATAAAATAAGAGCCTCTTTCCGTGAACGGAAAGGGGCTTTTTTGTTGAAAATCGAATTTTGAATGTTGAATTCCTAATTTTAAATTTCGGTTATTTTCAGGGAGTGAAAATTCCGATGATTCAAAATTTAACATTTAAAATTCATAATTGGTGGTTATATGCCTTTTTCAGTTGAGCTCTTTTTCGATCCCAAATCCTCCGTGGCGGTCCAACAATGTGGGGCTTCCCTGGAAAAAGCCGGGGTCCCTTCGATTTTCTCCACCCTGGGGGCCAGTCCCCACGTCAGCTTGGCGGTCTTCGAGCAGTACAACCCCGAGCGCCTGCACGCCCTTTTAAAGAAGCTGGCGGCCAGCTACCGGCCGATTCCTTTCCGACTTTCCAGCCTTGGAACTTTTTTCGGAAAGGAAGGCGTGCTTTTTTTGGCTCCGGTCGTCACGGATTCCCTCTTGGGTATTCACAATTGGATCCATCGCGCCCTGCCCAAGGCAGTGGAAGGGAATTGGATTTATTATTTACCCGGCGGGTGGGTGCCCCATTGCACCCTGGCCATCCGGTTGGCCCCGAAAAAACTGGTCAAAGGCTTTGAGATACTGCGCCGCAAGGGAGTTTCCATCCAGGGCCATTATAGTCATCTGGCTTTGGTGGAAACCCATCCCCGGATCAAGCCCATCCGGCTCATTTACTCCATTCCTTTCTCCCACAAAAAATTATCAGTAGGCGGGTAGTTGTTGGTTTTAGCGGATAGGGCTTATTTTGGGTTTGAAACTGCCGGTGAAGGCCGGATTCCTCCACGTTCATAGTGGTCAATCCTGCAATTAAGCTTCTTTATTCCACCTATCCAGAAAGCTATAGGCAACTCTTCAAATCCAGAACTTACATAATCCATTAAATAGGGCTTCTGACGGCAAGAAAGAAGGAAGCCGGATGAATTTGACATCGCTACTTAGACCCCGTCTTTTACAGTTTTTCATGGAGACCTCCATCTGCGGGAGGTTAGGAAGAGGTAGTGAGTGGGGGGGCAGGTTCCGTGTACAAGCGAGGCCTTTCACCATCAATTGGACAAATTGGCTGGTAATGCCGTCCGTGACCCAGAAAACCGGCGCCAACTCCAAAATGTGGGAATGCCCTATAGAAGCGGAGTTGCTTTTTCTGGCGGGAGGGCTCACTGTTAGGCGGATCAACAGTTAACCTTATACCCGCTATGTTTGGGTGGAATCGCTTTTGTCAAACCGCCCTTGTAAATCCCTCAAGATTAAGGTTTAAGGGGATCTAAATGGGTCAGCCAGGTTATTCGGTTCTTTGCGACTTTATTTCTTTAAAACTCCTTAAATTCGCGGTCTTTTTGAAGTTGTCCACAATCCTTTGACATTTACCACAATAAAACCCCATCCCCTGGGGTTAGATTGTTCAAAAACGTTGTTTTCGGCTTGACGGCCCTAACTGGCAGGCTTTATAGTTTGCCAGTTGTGTTTGGGGTCGGTTTTCGAGGATTTTGGCCGGAAAACCACCGCAATTAACACAAGTTTCCTGTGAAACGGGTTCGACGAGCTCACCGCATGGCGGGTTCGAAAAGCTTACCGTTTAGGAAGAGCCTGTCGAGGGTGGCGCTTTTTTGGGAAGCGGCCCACGCTCGTATTGTTCTTCAGTTGTTGGGACCCCTTGGCAAGGGTTCCGGAGCAGGTTTGCTCGGGTGTGGCACTCTTCCCTGAGGAGTGCAACCCAAAAAAGGTTGAGAGGCCGTGCTTTTCCCTGAGAAGTACGGCAAAAAAAGCTAAAGGAGAGAGAAGAATGAAGAAAGGACTTTTGCTTTTGATGGCGGTTTTTATGGCCTTCTTTGGTGTTTCGGCCAAGGTGATGGCGGATGTGCGTTCGGAAGCCTTGAACGCCAATCCACAAATGATTGACGATATGGATTTGATTTTTCTATATCCCAATTTGGCCAACGATTTTAAGAATGTTTTCGACATTCGCACCAACTCATTGAGCTCTGCCAATGTTTGGGGTGGCTTGTTGGATGGTGAACATAGCGATCTGGGTGTTATTGGCGCCTATGTGAACCGTCCGGTGGGTTACGATGGCGGTCGCGCTTGGTATTTCAATGGCCCTGGGTGGAATGGCGTAGGTTCGGGTTGGGCTGGCAATTCATGGGATCTTTTCAGCGCAAATTACACTGGAACCATCAATGCTCCAGGCCACTTTACCGCCCCGACCCCGGAAAACAAGGTGGACGTCTTCTGGGCTTCCAACTTGGACAACAAAACAAATTTTGGGGTGCAAGTAAATTACGCCGACAACCAACCTAATGGCGGGGACGTTTACAACAACCAAAATACCAATTCAACTGATAACTCCGCCACTGCGGTTAATTCATCCACTAGCCAAGCTGATGATGCCCGGGTTTTGGGGATCAATCTTGGTTTGGGGATGCAGGACTTTGGCCCCTTCAATACCGCCAACATTCACCTTGGGTATTACCTCGGATCATTGGACATGGAGGATAAAAATACCCCAAGGGCGGCCGGAACGGGCGTCTATGATTCATCCTTGAAGGACGGCGGGATTTATACAGCCACCTTGGGCGCCTTGTTGAAGCACAATCTGGATGAGAACAGCGATATGCGCGTGTTCGCCAACGCCTATTTGGACCAGAATAACCAGAAGGAAGTCCAGACCTTTGATTCCACTGGTGATGGCTTACACAACAATGCCGCCGACTGGGATGAAAGATACAATGGAAATTATAACGACATCCTTTTAGATTTGGGTGCCGGCTGTCACCACAAAGTATTGGATGGTAAGGCTGTTATCAGCTCGGGCCTGGAAGCTGTCTGGGCAAACAGCGATTCCAAGTTATCCGGTACCAGCCAAAACGGCAACACTGCCACTGTTACCTATATCCCCCAGAACGCCGGCGCCGCCGGTTGGGATGAACAGACCCTGGATGAGTGGTCGGTTCAATGGAACGCCAATGTGGAGGCCAAGGCTTCCGATTGGTTGACGATCCGCGCCGGAATCAATCGTCCTGTGGTCGACCGCTTGACCACGGTCAATACCATCAATACTTATAACGCGGATGGATCGGTCAAGAGCACTGTCAAGAACACCAGCGTGGCCGACAATTATTTTGGCGGCAACAACTTCACCTATTCGACTGGTTTTGGGATTAACTGGGAAAACTGGGAACTGGATGGTGTGGTGCGTACTGCCAGCCTGTTCAACTCCATCAACAATGTGTCTCCTGGCAATGGGATTTTCTTCACCAATGGAAACGGGATTGTCACCGTCTACGATGCGGATCTTCGTTTCCGCTTCTAAGGACTAAGCTGTAAAGCCCCGTCTTGGTTACCAAGACGGGGCTTTTTATTTTCTGCGCCCGGCACGGGTTTGGGTTTTTGAGCCCTTTGGTTTTGGGATGGGTTTATAAGCACCTATCCACAAAGCGGTGAAAGTGTTTTTTTTTGATCCTCAATAAATGAATCCACGGCGCCGAGCTCATATAGTCAAGATGGCTTTTTAATAAAAAGCGGGGTGCTTCGAGGTTCTTGCCCCCCAATATGGGGTGTTTTGAAGCCAGTGGTTTTAAAAGGAATAATGAGAAATGAAATTTTGGGCCATGATGATATTTGGGTTTTTGGGGGCCGGAACTCAAATGGTTTATGGGCAAATTTCGACACCCCAATCTACCCCGACATTGACCCTGGACCAGGAAAAACAACGGTTGGAAATGGAAAAACTGGAGCTGGAAAACGAAAAGTTAAAGCTCGAAATGGAAAAACTACAATTAACAGCTACGCCTGTTTCCGGTCCTTCAGGACAGAATTTGGGGCAAGGAAAAACCGAGAATGAGCTTGAGAGAGAGGCCAATGATTACCAGGCAGAAATGACAGAAAAAGCTGAAAAAACTGCTAAAACCAATAAGGACAACCCGGACATAGTCGTGGTAGATCTCGCCAACGCGGAGATTTGGCACAAAGGTGTGAGGTACGGGATTCACCAGTTATTCGACCTGGCGGAAGACAACCATTACGAGATGGTAAAAAAGGTTGATCAAATTGATCCTGCTGGCGATTCACGGTACCTCTACCGGTTTAAAAACCTGTCTCTGCTGAGGTATGAGAGCAAGAAAAGGGGGATCGTGGAGATTTTGGCTCCCGCCAACGAAGGAGACTTCAAGATGCTAAGCCCAGAGGGGATCTCCTTTGATTCGGGTATCGGCGACGTGCGCAATGCCTTCCATAACATTTATTTCATTTATGACGGGGAAGACCACGAGGACCACCGAAAAGTCCTGAAATATGTCCACAAGGTTTCTTGGGATTTTTCAGACCGGCTGAATTTTGAGTTTGATAAAGATGGAAGATTACTCGAGATCAGGTTCGGCGTCCTGGACGAACATTAAACCAGCCCCGGCCGGAGGCGGACCACAAAACCCGTTCTTTTGACGATTTAAAAGAACCTTTTTGGACATTTAAGTTGTTGAACACCAACAGATACAACTGATACACTTGAACCGTTTCCTGAGGTAAAGGCCCCTTCCCTGAAGATTTTAGGGGCCTGGGGAAGCACAAAGCTCATAAAAGAGGAGAGAACTTCTA
>Ga0335085_10002968_pt1 | contig 30499 bp, 24 predicted proteins | sample Lox_Sample_45_FD_206712 | JGI IMG/M metagenome (GOLD analysis project Ga0335085, IMG submission 206712) | Soil microbial communities from Loxahatchee National Wildlife Refuge, Florida, United States - Lox_Sample_4.5 | ecosystem: Environmental > Terrestrial > Soil > Wetlands | place: USA... | reverse complement strand
GGGTATGTGCGGGCCGTGGGGCGGGCGATCGCCGGCCCAACGGCACTCACTCGGCTCTCGGGTCCGGCGGCGGTGTGGCGCTTGCGGCCCATGGGGTTCTTGAGGCTGCTGGGGCGTTAGCCGGGGCGGCGGCGCCTTGGACCCGCTCCTCGACGAGGCCTTAGCGCTCCGCGGCCCTCCTGTCCGAGCAACGTATACCGCGTTTGGGGCAAAGTTCCTGCCTGTTTGACCGTTTTGTCCCACCGGAAATCAGTACACGTTACTGGCGTGGCTGAGCCTACGGCGCTAGGAGCCGGTTAGCTGGGGTCCTCGGGCCAGCCGGCCAGGGTGTGGACGGTGCCGTCCTTGGCTACCAGGCGGGACGGGAGCTTGAGGCCGGTCAGCCACGGGAGCGCCTGATGGCCCCTGATGATCGCGGCGGTGGCGGCCGTGTTCGCGTCGGCGCAAGTCGCGGCGGCCACCGAGACGGTACGCCAGACGGGGGCGGCGGGGCGGCCGGTGCGCGGATCGAGGATGTGGTGCAGGATGTCGCCGCCGCGCCGCCAGCGCCGCGCGGCCGTCGACGACGTTGCCAGGCCGCCATCGCGGATGGTCACCACCTGACTTGGGCCGCTTGGCGGCTCGTCGGGCAGCGTCGTCCTGTCCTGCACCCTGATCCGCCAGCCGCCCTCGGGCGGCTCCCCCGCCACCGCGGTGTCACCACCCAGGCTGACGAGCACACCGCAGCCGAGCCGTTCCGCGATCCTCGCGGCCGAGCGGTCGGCCGCCCATCCCTTGACCGTCGCACCGAGATCGAGCTGAACGCCGGCCGGCACGGTGAGCCGCATCCGGGCCAGGTCCACCCGGACGGCCCGCCACCCGGGAATGACCCGCACACCGAGTCGCCCGCGCAGCGGCGTCACGGTCGCGTCGGCCACGGCGAGCCCGTCACCTCCAGGCTCCCCCGACCCAAGCTCAGCGAAGTCCCTGTCATATCCGAGCGCCGCCAGCGCACCGCCCACCGTCGGGTCCACGTCCCCGTCGGTCAGCTGAGCCGCCCGCAATGACACCGCCACCGCCTCCGCGAGCAGCGGACTGACGGAAACCGTAGTCTCACCGGCGGCCCCCCGAGCCGTCTTCCCGACAGCGACGAGCTCGGAATCAGACCGGAACCGGGAACAAGCCAGGTCAAGAGCAAGAAGATCGGCTTCGAGCAGCTCCCGCGCCGGAGCAACCACGCCAGGATCGGTCACGACCAGCTGTACTAGAAACCCAAGCGCCGTCCAGGCAGAGAAGCCAAGCGAGCCGTCCCCCACAGACGGGACCTCAACCTCGAACTCCGACATTTCACTTCTAAGCATGCCCACTACCTCCCATGAGCGGTGGACCGGGGAGATTCCCCGCCGGCCTTCCGCAGGAGCGCCGGCGGAAATCTTCCCCGGGCGCCCGGCCCCGCTTAGGTTTTGCCCTTGACTTCGGTTTTGCCCTTGACTTCGGTTTTGACGTTGATTCCGGTTTCTGACCTTGATCGTTGGCTTTAACCTTGATCGTTGGCGTTGACCTCGGTCCTGCCCGCCTTGGCGGTGTTAACTCCGGCTTAGCCCCGGAGATGGGTGTCACGACCCACCCGAGGTAGAGCCGCCGAAGCCGCCGCCTCCTCCGCCGCCACTGCCACCGAACTGCGGCGGACTATCCGGCGCCGAGAAGCTGCCCCCGTCCCCCGTTGAGCTGCTGTTGGAGTCGCTCGACGAGTCATCGGAGTTGCCCGACCCGGACGAGCCAGTACCGGAGGACCCGGTATTGGAGGACCCGGTACCGGACGAGCCGGCGCCGGCCGCCGATGAGCCACTGCCGGAAGACGACGAGCCGTTGCCGGTCTGCGTCGCGGCATGGCCAGAGCCGGGCAGGATCGCCGCCACGGCGCCCGCCGCGACCACGCTGGCGGCTGTCAGGGTGACCGTGGTCGCGTTCAGCCGGCGTCGTCCCTGCTCACGGCCGGCCACGGCGTGCGCGACCTGGCGCGCGGCGGCGCGATCTGACGTGCCACGGTGAGCCGACCACGGGTTCTCCGGTGCGGGCCCGACGCCATCCGGCGCGGTGCCTTTGGGTGCCGCGCCTTGGGGTGCCGCGCCTTGGGGTGCGGTGCCATTCGGCACAGTGGCGTCCGGCGCGGGCCGGACGCCGCCGGGCGCGGTGGCGTCCGGCGCGTTAGCGTCCGGCTGGCCGGCGGCGTTCTCGTCACTGCTGTTCACGTAAGGCAGTCTCGCACGCACTGCTGTAGGCGCTGTCGGGGAAGTTTCTCAGAGTCTTCTGACTGCCGGGCCTTTGCTGAATGCGGTGCTTTGCGGCGTCTGCCCGGTGCCGGGCATCTGCTGAGTGCCGACGGGCAGACCACGCAGGTTGCCGACTGGCCCGGCCGACGGCGGAGGTGCCGGCGGCCTGAGGTGCCGGGGCGCGGCCGGAGGTTATCGGCGGCCTGAGGTGCCGGGGCGCGGCCGGAGGTTATCGGCGGCCTGAGGTGCCGGGGCGCGGCCGGAAGTGCCGGGGCGCGGCCGGCGGCGGGGTTTGCCGGGCCGGCCGGAGCTGCCAGTATTGAGCAATGCGCAACGAGGCCACCGCTGAGTCACCAAGCACGGGCGCCTCGGACGACGAGGGCTACATCACCTACGTGGGCCGCACCGACGACGTGTTCAAGGCGTCCGACTACCGGATCTCCCCGTTCGAGCTCGAATCGGTGCTCATCGAGCACCCGGCGGTGGCCGAGGCCGCCGTCGTCCCGTCACCCGACCCGCTGCGGCTCGCCGTACCCAAGGCCTACGTGATCGTCGCGGGGAACGCGCAGCCGTCCGCCGAACTGGCGCGGGACATCATGGCCTTCGTCCGCGAGCGGGTGCCCGGCTACAAGCGCATCCGCCGGGTCGAGTTCAGCGACCTGCCCAAGACCATCTCGGGCAAGATCCGCCGGGTTGAGCTGCGCGGCCAGGAGGACGAGGCCCGCGGCACCCGCGGCACCACGGAGTTCTGGGAGGAAGACTTCAGCTGGTGACGTCGGACGAGGTGAACCTGGCCCAGGCGATGCAGCAGAAGATGCCCGCGTAGATCAGGAACGACGCGAGCCCGTGCCACAGCGTCGTGGTGTCGATCGGCGTGCGCAGCAGCGAGTCGAACGACAGCCACCAGTGCGTCGGCAGGTACGGTGCCACCGGCGCGAACTGCTGGATGTTGTCCACCACCTCGCTGCCCACCACGATGATCATCGCCGCCGCGATCGCGCCGATCGAGTGCTCGGTGAACGTCGAGATCGCCAGCCCGATCGCACCGAGCGCCGCCATCGCCGCGCACACGTACAGCGTCACCCACAGCACGTGCACAAGACCGGCGGCGAGCGACACGGTGGTGCCGGAAAGCAGCGTCACCGGGCCCGCACCGAACAGCGCCACGCCGGTGAGCAGCGCGACCACCGACACGACGAACGTGGCGACGACGGCCCACACGACGATCGTCGCGTACTTGACCGCGAGCAGCCTGGTCCGCCCGGCCGGCACGGCCAGCAGGTAGCGCAGCGTGCCGTAGCCGGCCTCGCCGGCGATCGAGTCGCCGGACACGACCGCGACCATCATCGGCAGCACCAGGATCAGCAGCAGCGACAGGGCGACGAAGGTGAGGAACACCCCGTTGCCCGCGAGCTGGCTGAAGTAGGCGGCGCCGCTGGCGCCCGGCCCGCGTCCGCCGCCACCGCCACCCTGCGGCGCGGCGGCCTTCAGGCCGATGCCGATGAGCAGCGGGAACACCGCCACCACGAGCAGCAGCAGCTGGTTGCGGCGGCGGAAGAAGGTGACCCGCAGCTCGTTGGCGAAAAACCGCAGATCACTCTGAACGGTTGCGGCCGCCCCTGGCCGGCCCGCGGCTTCCCCGGGCGCGGACATCCGGTCAAGTACGTCAGCGCTCGACATCGAAACCCTCCCCGGTCAGGCCGACGAAAAGATCCTCAAGGCTCGGCGACTCCACGGTCAGCGCGCGAACCCCGACCCCGGCGTGCACCAGTTCCGCGGTGATCCGCTCCGGCTGGGTGTCGCCGAGCTCGGCGGTGATCAGCTCCTCCGCGAGCACCGGGTCGGCCAGACCGAGCTTCGCGAACACCTCGCCCGCCGCCGCGACGTCGCCGGTGCGGACCGAGACCCGGGGCGCGGCGGTGCGCCGCAGCTCGGCGAGCTCGCCCTGGAAGACCAGCTTGCCGAGACGCATGACGCCGACGTGCGTGGACACCTGCTCGACCTCGGCGAGCAGGTGCGAGGAGACGAACACGGTGATCCCGTCGGCCGCGATCTGCCGCACAAGCGCGCGGACCTCGCGGGTGCCCTGCGGGTCGAGTCCGTTGGTCGGCTCGTCCAGGATGATCAGCTCACGGGGAGTGAGCAGCGCGGCGGCGATCGCGAGACGCTGCTTCATGCCCAGGGAGTAGTTGCGGAACCGCTTCTTCGACGCGGCGGTGAGGCCGACCCGCTCAAGCGCCTCGCCGATCCGCGCCTTAGCTGTCGCGCCGGCGGTGGCCCGGTCGGCGGCGTCGTAACGGGCCAGGTTGTCCCAGCCGGACAGGTACGGGTAGAAGGCCGGGCCCTCCACCAGCGAGCCGACCCGGGACAGCACGCGCACCGCGCCGTCGGGCACCGGCGTGCCGAGGACCTCGGCGGAGCCGCTGGTCGGGTAGGCGAGGCCGAGCAGCATCCGGATCGTCGTGGTCTTGCCCGAGCCGTTCGGGCCGAGGAAGCCGTAGACGGCGCCGCGCGGCACCGCCAGGTTCACCGAGTCAACGGCGACCTGGCCGCCGCGGAATCGCTTGGTCAGCCCGGTACTGGCGATCGCCAGCCCGGGGCCGGGTACGGCCGCGGCCGGGGCCGCCGAAGCGGTCCCGGCCTGCGAGACAGTTGTGTCGTCGGGAGCGGGTGCGGTCATGAGGTCGTGTGCCCCACGGCCGCGTAGAGCACGCTCGGCTCCACGGCTCCGATGTAGACCTCGCCGTTGGTTATCAGCATCGAGACCAGGCTAGTGGTCACCAGGGTGCCGCTGCCCCAGCTGCCGTGCACCGGCTTGGCGGACCCGAGCACCGCGTTCAGCACCTCCTGCGCGGAGACGCTGACCGAGCCGCCCTTGGCGGAGTAGATGTCCGGCTGCTTGCCCGGAGCCTGCGAGGGGCCGGAGCCGCCCAGGTTGCCGCTGAGTGCCGCGGAAAGATCCCGCTGCGGGAACGACACCACGGTGAGCCAGCTCTTGCCGTAGCTGCCGAAGCCGGTCAAGCTCGACTTCCCGGACTTCGCGATCGCCTTGCCGGAATTGGCGCCGAGCTTCACCACGTCCACCGACGCGCCGGGCGGCGGGGTGAAGGCGAAGTTCGCCGGGTCGGGGTTGGTGAACGCCAGGGCCGTGTAGCCGACCTGGAACGCCGCCGAGTTCGCGCCCTTGGCGAAGATCTGGAAGCGGAGCGGCACGCCGTACTTCCCGTCGATCGCGATCACGATCTTGCCGATGAGCGAGCGGTGGTCCTTCGGCGCCAGCACGAGCTGATACGCGGGCTCACCCTCGACCATCACGTTGGCCTGCACGGACACGATCGTGGTCTTGCCGACCTTCGCAAGCACCTCGTTCGCGGCCTGCTGCGGGGTGAGCGGCGCCGTGGGAAGCTTGGCCTTGGCGTGTTCGCCCTTGCCTGAGGGGACGAACTCGGTGACCGAGTCCGAAGTCGACTGCCAGAGCCACACCTTGGAGCCGTCCGCGATCACGTCGGTCTCTGACGAGGGCTGCGGGACCGCCAGCCGGTAGTGCGTGGCGTCCTGGTAGTAGACCTTCACCGTGTGCGAGCCGGTGAGCAGCGACGTGATGCTGGTCGCCGAGGTGGCCGCCTGCGGCAGCTGCGGCAGGCCGAGCGACGTGGTTTCCACCACGGTGCCGGTCAGCGGCGGCACCTTCGAGTCGCTGCTCAGGCTGGCGAGCAGTTGCGCCGGAGTCTTGTCCGGCAGGTTCGGCGACGCCTCCGCGGCCGGGATCTGCAGCGCCGCGACCACGGCCGCGGTAACGGCGACCGCCGTAGCCGGCACGGCCCAGCGGGCTCGCCTTGACATCTTTACTCGCATCGCATCCTCACCCGTTCTTCGGGCCCTCGTTCCCCTTGTGAGTATCACTCTGGTCCGGACCTGCTGTGGACATGCTGAGAGGGGGCTGGCTAGCGCGATGGCCGCCGCCCAGCCGGATGGATGTGGCACCGATACGGTCAGGGGCGGCTGGTTGCCGCAACCATCGGGATGCTGGACAGTTCTTGGTCCGCGCAGCGGACATCGGGGGGCGGATCCGGGGGCACGGATCGGGGGGCAGATCCGGGGGCACGGATCGGGGGGCGGGGGGTCGTCCCCCGGGGGAATGCTGAGGGTTGGCTGAGAGTGTGGTGCGGGGGCTGTACCGGTTGAGTGACACTGGTCGCGTGCGTGTGCTTGTAGTGGAGGATGAGCGGCGGCTCGCCGCCGCGGTGAAGCGCGGCCTCGAGGCCTCGGGTTTTGCCGTCGATCTCGCGTTTGACGGTGTCAGCGGGCTGCACCTGGCGCGCGAGGGCGGGTATGACGGCGTGGTGCTGGACATCATGCTGCCCGGCATGTCCGGTTACACGGTGTGCGAACGGCTGCGCGCCGAGGAGAACTGGGTACCCGTGCTGTTCCTGTCCGCCAAGGACGGCGAGTACGACCAGGCCGACGGCCTCGACCTGGGCGCCGACGACTACCTGACCAAGCCATTCTCCTACATAGTGCTCGCCGCGCGGCTGCGCGCCCTGCTGCGCCGCGGCGCCGCGCCGCGGCCCGCCGTGCTCCAGGCAGGCGATCTATTCCTCGACCCCGCCTCCCGGACGGTCCGCAGGGGCGCGCTGCCCGTGGAGCTGACCGCGCGGGAGTTCTCGCTGCTCGAGTACCTGATGCGGCGCTGCGGCGCGGTCGTGTCCAAGGCCGAACTGCTCGCGCATGTCTGGGACGACCCGGACGAGATCGCAGACCTCAACGTGGTCGAGGTGTACGTCGGGTACCTGCGGCGGAAGATCGACGCGCCGTTCGGCCGCAAGTCGGTGCAAACCGTGCGCGGCGCCGGATACCTGCTGGCGGACGACGGTGGCTAGCACGGCGCACGGCCCGCGGCCGGCGGCACTGTGGCGGTGGTGGCTGCGGCACGGCCTCGGCCCTGTGCTCGTGCGCTGGTGGCGGCGGCTCGGGCTGCGAGCCAGGGTGACGCTGATCGCCGCGCTCGGCCTGCTCGTCGCCCTGATCGTGGGCGACCTGCTGCTGCTGAACACGCTGCGAGTGTCGCTGACCCATTCGGTGGACGCGTCGGCTAAGTCCGGGGCGTCCGAGGTGGCGGCGCTGATCGACGCGGACCGGCTGCCCGTCCCTGTCCCCGTCGCCGCGGGCATCACGATCCAGGTGCTCAACTCCGCCGGGCGGATCTCCGACGTGTCGCCGCAAGCTGACTGGGTGGTGCCGCTCGTCTCCCCGGCCCGGGCCAGGGCGCTCGCCGACGGCGGCGACGCCATGCTGGTGCACGGTGCCCCGTTCGACATGCCATCGCTGCTGCGGGTCGCGGTCGTCAAGGCGGACGGCGGCCACCTGGTGATCGCCGCGGTGCCGTTCAGCGAGGCGTCTGGATCACTGAACGTGGTGGCGCGCGGTCTCGTGATCGGCACACCGGTGCTGTTTCTCGTGTTCACCGGCGCAATCTGGCTGGTGACGGGGCAGACGCTGCGGCCGATCGGCGCGCTGCGCAGGGGCGCGGCCAAGGTGACTGCTACCGGCCAGGTCACCGACCTTCCGGTGCCCGAGGCACGGGACGAGGTGCGGCTGCTCGCGGTCACACTCAACGACATGCTGTCCAAGCTCGCCGCCGCGCAGCAGCGGCAGCGGGCCCTGGTCTCCGACACCGCCCACGAGCTGCGCTCCCCGATCGCATCGATCCGCACCCAGCTCGAGGTGGCGCTCGACTTCCCGGCCGGCCAGGACTGGGAGACGACTGCGCGGGACGTGCACGCGGACGTGCTGCGCCTGGCGCGGCTCGCTGAGGACCTGCTGCTCCTGGCCCGCCTCGACGAGCAGGCGGGCCATGAGCCTGCGCAGCGCGGCACGCCCGTCGACCTGGTCGCGCTGTGCCGCTCTGCCATCTGCCGCTACGCTGACGCCGCGGTGCCGGTGAGCTACGAGTTGGTGAGCTCCCCGGCGTACGCCACCCCAGTCGCCCAGGACCGCCCGGACGCCGCGGACACGGCGGACGCCCGAGACACCGCGGACACGGCGGACGCCCGAGACACCGCGGACACGGCGGACGCCCGAGACACCGCGGACAGCCCTGAGGACGTGCGGGTCCCGGTGACCGGGGACTGGGAGCGGCTTGACCGGCTGCTCGTGAACCTGGTGGACAACGCGGTGCGCTACGCGAAGTCGGCGGTGACAATCTCGGTACGGCAGGGCGGCGGCTGGGCGGAGCTGTCGGTGACCGACGACGGGCCAGGCATCCCCGCCGCGGACCTGGAGCGGGCGTTCGACCGGTTCGCCCGGCTTGACGACGCGCGCAGCAGGGAGGGGGACGAGGCAGGCGGCGCCGGACTCGGCCTGGCCATCGTCCGTGCTACCGCGCAGGCCTGTGGCGGCACCGCGCGCCTGGAGGCGGCCGCGCCGCCGCCGGGGTTGCGGGCGGTCGTACGGCTCCCGGTGAGGGCGCCGGCCGGGGCCGCGGCGACCGCTGCCGCGCCGGACGCCGGCAAGGCAGATAAGGAAATGCCGACAGGCCGACCGGGGCCGGCCTGACGGCATCAGCTGTCCAGCCCCGCCGCGCCCTGTGGAGATGCGGGCGCGGCGGGGCGGGGCACTTAATCGTTCGGGATCATGGTTCTGGGTTCTGTCACGGGAAACTGGTGACGGTGGACGGGGTGGTGTTGGTCGGCGTCGCCGCTCCGGTCTCGTTGACGACATGCTCGATGACACCGACGTTTCCCAGGGAAACGGTGAGCAGGTCGTTGAGGTGGATTCCTGAGCCGGTCGGCGCCTCGAAGGCGTGGTCTGCCACCACCGCCGGGTTGATGTTGAAGTAGCAGTAACTGCCGAGGCCGTAGGCCGTGTGAGTGGTCACGCTCGGGCCGACCTCGTAGGCGGCGTATCCGTCCGATGAGCCATTCATCCAGGCCGCCTGGTTCGGCGGGTCGTAGGGCATCTCGTTCTGGAAGAAGATGGTCTCGCCGCCGTTGCCGAACCACTGCACGTCGTAGTTCTGGTAGTGCTCGACGAACAGGCCGGTGGCAAGGACGTTGTTGCCGTTGACGACGAGGCCGTGCTGTGCCGTGTTGACGGTCCAGCCGACGGTGCCCGAGTTGCCGTGGTCGGCGCGCCAGGCCCAGATGTCATCAAGCAGGGCGTTGTTGGAGTTCACGACCAGGCTGTTGGTGGCCTGGCCCGCGATGTCGCCGCCGATCCTGAAGAACACATCCTGGATCGAGGTCGGGTTGCTCGCGTGGCTCGCGCTCGAGCCGGCCGGGCCGACCTGGAGCAGCGTGCTGGAGTTGGTGGTGCCGGCGTCGAACAGCAGGCCCTGGAGCCGCACGCCGTCCACGTCGGCGATGTGCATGGTGTCCACGCCGCCGGTCGGGATGAGGGTGGGGAAGCCGAGGCCGAGCACGACGGTGTTCGGGTTGTTGACGTTGATGGTCTGGCTGATGCTGTAAACGCCGGGGGTGAAGAGCAGGTTGCACCCCTCGGCAAGGGCGGCGTTGATCTGCGCGGCGGTGTTGGACGGGGTGGCGACGAAGAACGTGCTCATCGGCACGCTGGTGCCGGGAGTGTTGCTGGTGGGCGACCAGCTCGGGCCGACCGCGTTGGTCCGCAGGCTGGGCTCGAACACGTTGTAGTTGCCGCTGCTGTCGACGTAGAGGTAGGGGATGTCCCTGGCGACCGGGGTGCTGGCCAGGGTGGTCATCGGCGGGGTGGGGTAGCTCTGCGCGGGCGCGCCGTTCACGCCGGAGAACACCATGTTCCACACCGAGCCGCTCCAGCTGCCAAGCGTGCTGTCCTTCGTGTAGTACTGCTGCTGGGACACGCTTGACGCCTGGCCGGTAACGATGCTGTCGGCGATGTAACCGCCGCTGGCGTAGCCGTAGCTGGCCGGGTAGAGCTCCAGCCCGCCGTTGATGTCCATCCGCTCGAACGGTCCGGCCTGGGCGACGGCCCAGCGGTCGTTGCCTGCGGAGGGGGTGATCTCCATGTTTTCGGCGCTGCGCCAGAAGTTGTCGGTCGCGTTGCCGGTGCCGTCGAAGGAGTCAACGGTGACGTCGCTGTTGTTCAGCTGGACCGAGCTGGGGTTCTGCCCGAGGCCCTGGACCGACACGTAGTAGCCGACGTTGTCCTCGATGCCGGTGTAGGTGCCCGGCATGAACAGCTCGGCGTAGCGCTGGGTGCCGAACTGGTTGACCTTCTGCGAGTTGAAGACCGTGTTCAGCGTGTTGTTGATCGTGGTGGCCGACTCGCTCGGAGTGAAGATGTACACGTTCGGACCGAAGTTCGGCTGGTCCGACCCGCCGACGCAGCCGGCAGCCGCCGCGTTGACCGTCCAGCTGAACGTGGCCGAGCCGGACGCCCCGGTGGTGTCGGTGGCGGTCACCGTGGCGCTGCCGGTGCCGGCCGTGGTCGGGGTTCCGGAGATCTGCCCGCTCGAGGAGTTGATGGACAGCCCGGCCGGCAGCCCGGTCGCGGAGTAGGTCAGCGTCTGCCCCGACGCCGAGTCACTGGCCTGGATCTGCAGGCTTGCCGCGGTGTTGACGGTCCAGGTCTCGGCGCCCGGGTTGGTCACCGTGACTGTGTTGCCGGTGCCGCCGCCGGCCGGCTGCACCTCGATGCCGTTGACCTGTGCGTTGTCCTTGACGGTGACGAACTGGATGGTGACCGCCCCGGCGCTGCTCGCGGTGGCGGTGAACGACTCGGCGACCCCCTTGTACTCCCCGCCTGCGGTGGCGAAGATGTCGAAGTTGGTCAGCACCTGGGTGCCGTTGATGAGGACGTTGAAGGTCCGTGATCCCGCCGCCGTCCAGTACTCCTCGGCGAAATCGAGCCGCACGCTGTAGTTAGCGCCCGCGGTCAGGCCGGGGATCGTGTAGGTGAAGTTGCCGTACCGGTTGTGCTGCCAGACCGATTGCGGGGCCGGGTTGGTGATGCCGGTGGTGCTGATCGCGGTGGTGGTGGAGGTGGCCGTGCCGCCGGAGTAGTACTCGTCGGCCACGAACGGCGCCGCCGCCGGGCCGCCTGCCGAGATGTCGACGCCGCCGGTACCGGTGCCGCCGCTGCTGGTGGCGAACACCTGGAACTCCCACAGCGAGTAGCCGTACTGGGTGGCCCGCGTGGTGCCGTACATCCGGATGTACCGGCCGGTGCCGGACAGGCCCGTCAGGTTCTGGGTACCGCCGGTGCCCGTCGTGGTCGAGTAGATGCTCGTCCAGTTGGTGTTGTCGGTCGATACCTGGATCTGGAACGCGGTCGCGTACGCGGCCTCCCAGTTGAGGGTCACGCCGCAGATGCTCTGCGAGGAGCCAAGGTCAACCTCCAGCCACTGCGGGTCGGAGAAGGCGCTCGACCACCGGGTGCCGGTGTTGCCGTCGACCGCGTTGCTCGCCGGGAAGCTCGCGTTCTCCAGCGAGGAGGCGGTGGCAGGCTGGTTCAGCGCGATGTTGGTGGTGCCGCAGGTCGCGGCGGACGCCTTGGGCGCCGTCGCGCCGAGGCCGGCTACCAGGAGCGATACGACAAGCGCGGCGAAGGCCAGCAGGCTCATCGCCGCGCGGCCGGATGCGGGTGCCCGCCTCCTGAGTCTTCTTTGAAGCAGGTGCCGTGCGTTCACATTTCCCTCCGAATGGGCATCACAGCTATGGCTGTGACTTATTTCAAGCCGGAACGTAACTCGATCGAAATCTAGGGTCAATAGGCAGGAAGTTGAGTAAACGACGCAGCCAGAAGCGGGCTATATCGTTTGATGACAGCCTTGACCTGTGGGGGGACCGCATGCGGGACCGAAAGCGTGGCACGGTCCGGGACCTGCGGCGGGAGAACAGAGCCGCGGTCCTGTGGTCGCTCTATCTGAGCCAGTCACGGAGCCGGCACGAACTGAGCGCCGCGACAGGGCTCAGTCCCGCCTCCGTGACCAACGTCATCCGCGAGCTGATCGACGAGGGCATCGTCATCGAGACCGGGCTCGCCGAGTCCGACGGGGGGCGGCCGCGGGCGATGCTCGGGATGAACCCGGCCTACGGCTACGTCATCGGCGTGGACATCGGCGAGACGCGCACCCGGGTCGAGCTGTTCGACCTCACCATGACGGAGCGCGCGCAGGTGGAGTACCCGCTTGACCGGGTCGCCGAGCACGACATCGACGTGGTGGTCGGGCAGATCGCGGCGGGCATTCGCACCGTGCTCGCCGACAGCGGCGTGGGCGCCGAGGAGATACTCGGCGTCGGCGTCGGCGTGCCAGGCATCATCGAGCAGGGGCCCGAGGTGCTCGTGCACGGCCAGACCTATGGCTGGAACGCGGTGCCGCTCGAGCGGCTGGTCCGCATGCACACCGGGCTGCCGCCCGAGATCCCGCTGCGCTTCGACAACGGCGCGAAGACCATGGGCCAGGCCGAGCTGTGGTTCGGTGCCGGCCGGGGGGCGCGCAACGCGGTCGTGGTGCTGATCGGCTCCGGCGTCGGCGCGTCGCTGATCTCCGGCGGCGCCACCTACCAGGGGGCTACCTCCAGCGCGGCGGAATTCGGCCATGTCACGGTCGTCGTCGGCGGCAGGAAGTGCCGCTGCGGCTCGACCGGCTGCCTTGAGGCGTACGCCGGCGCCGAGGCCATACTCGAGCGGTACGGGCGCCCGATGGCGGCCGACGACCAGGAGCTGGCGCTCGCCGAGCTGATCGACGCCGCGGCCACGTCGCCGCTCGCGGCCGCCATACTCGAGGAGACCGCGCAGTACCTGGGCGCCGGGATCGGCACCCTGATCAACTTGTTCAATCCGGAGCGCGTCATCCTCGGCGGCTGGGCCGGCCTGCTGCTCGGCGCGCAGCTGCTGCCCGACATCCGCGAGTCCGCCCGGCAGCATTCGCTGCGCCACCCGTTCGCCGCCACCTCGATCGAGCTCGGGCGGCTCGGTCCCGGGGTGGTCGCGCTCGGGGCGGCGACGCTTCCGATGGAGTCCTTCCTCAACGGGGCCGGGCCGCGGGCCCAGCCGCGCGAAGGCGGCTGAGCCCGGCGATCCCGCCAGGTCACCTGTCACTGAGGTCACCTTGCCGTTGCGTGTCGTCGCGGGTGTCATGATCACGCGGTCGTGTACGCCTGGAACTCCCACAGGGAGTAGCCGTACTGGGTGGCGCGCGCCGTGCCGTACATCCGGATGTAGCGGCCGGTGCCGGAGACCGTCAGGTTCTGCACGCCGCCGGTTCCGGTCGTGGTGGAGTAGACCGTCGTCCAGTTCGTGTTGTCGGTCGACACCTGGATCTGGAACGCGGTCGCGTAGGCGGCCTCCCAGTCAAGGCCCACCTGGCAGATGCTCTGCGACGAGCCGAGGTCCACCTCCAGCCACTGCGGGTCGGAGAACGCACTCGACCACCGCGTCCCGGTGTTGCCGTCAACCGCGGCACTCGCCGGATACGCCGTCTGGCTCTCGTACGACGAAGCGGTCGCGGTCTTGTTCAGCGCCACGTTGGTGGTGCCGCAGCTGCCGGTGCCTCCGCCGCCGCCGCCGCTGGGCAGCGTCCACTGCTGGTCGGCGGCGTCGGTACAGGTCTCGATGTCGAGCCTGGCTCCGGTATTGCCGCCGGGATCGGTGAGGCACAGGCCGGAGCTCGGGTTGACGAGCTCGCCGTTGGACTGATGCGTCCAGTTCTGCGCCGCCGTCCCGTTGCACGCGTACCAGTCGACGTCGGTGCCGCTCGTCGTGCCCGCGCTCACCACGTCGAGGCAGCCGCCCTGGACCCGCAGCGTGCCGTCGGTGTAGGGGGACCACTCCTCGCCAGGGTCGGCGTCGCAATTGGCGAGGACCATCGGGTTGCCCTCGGTGTTGAGCACGTTCTGGTTCGCCAGGCACAGCCCGCTGTACCCGCCGACCTCGCCGGTCGCGGTGGCGGTGCCGGCCGGCGTGGAGTTGCCGCCCTGCTCGTAGACGGCCACGTAGCCGACGCTCATCGACGCGCCAGAGGTGGTGGCGGAGGCCGGGCTGGTGCAGCCGCAGATCCCGTTCGGGTAGTTGCCGCCCATGGCCAGGTCGAAGATGATGAAGAACCCGTGGTCGATGGCCGCCTGCCAGGCCGCGGTGCCGACCGAGGCCTCGGTGATCGTCGACTCCACGGTCCCGTCCATCAGGAACTGGAGCGTCTCCGCGCTGGTGTTCGTCCTGTCGACGATGACCGAGTAGGTGTGGTAGCCGGCCTGGCAGGAGGAGGCCGTGTCCGGGCAGGCGATTAGCGCGTGGCCGCTGCTGCCCGCCGAGTCGTGCAGTGTCTGCGACGCCTCGTTGAGCCCGTTGACGTCCTCCATCATGTCGATCTCGCCGGACTGCGGCCAGCCGCCGCCGGCTCGCATGGGCGAGCCGAGCGCCCAGAAGGCGGGCCAGTAGCCGAGGCCGCTCGCCGGGTTGGGCTGCTGGATCTCGGCGGTCATCTCCAGCTTGCCGCCCGCGGGGGCCTGGAAGTCGTCGCGCGTCGACTCGATCCGCGCGCTGGTCCAGGTGCCGCCGTTGTTGATGGCCTTGAGCACCAGGTGGCCGTTGCCGTCCAGGTAGACGTTGTTCGTCGAGCTCGTGGTCTGCTCGGTCTCGCCCGTGCCGTAGCCGGTGCCGATGTCATAGAACCAGTTCTGCGCCGACGGGGCGGCGCCAGCCGCGCCCGCGAAGTTGTCGCTGAACACCGTGTTCCAGCCGGACGGCGCGGGCGGCACGGTGTCGGCCCTGGCCGGCGCGACGCCGAGGGCGGAGAACGCGACCGCCGCCAGGCAGCTGGCCAGCAGCAGCAGGGCGCTGAACACCGCGCGGCGCAGCTTTGTCCGTGGGCCGCCCGGCGGTCCTGGTGCGTCTTTCGTTCCGTGGCTCATCATTGGGCCTCCTCGGTCGAGCGGGGTACCGCGGGAGGGCCACCGTGCCTTTACATTTCTTTCATTTCTTTCATTCTTTACATTCCGGAAATCGGTGGCTTACCCAAGATGGTCACTTAGTTCAGGACTTATTTAAAGTTAAAATAGCGTTAATAATCCGGCTCGCCCCCGTGTTCGCGAAGCGGCGCCGGTCAGCGCGGCGATGCGCCGCGACAGGCCCTGGGAGGCGGCAGACGCCGAGGTGAGGGCATGGTTGCGAGAAGCGTTATGCGCGTAAGGAAAAAGTGTTATGCATGTGCAAAGTTTTTGCTGTCATCGGATTTTCGCGATCATGTTCGACGCGAAATACCCATTTGGGCGGCGGTATAGGAGCCGGGCCGGCGGCCTAGGTGACCGTCCATTTCTGATCGGCTGCGGCGGAACACGACTGGAGCTGCGGTGCGGTGCCCGGGCTTGACAGGCAGAGGCCGGAGGAGGAGTTGTAGAACTCGCCGTTGGACTGGCGTGTCCAGGTCTCCGTCGAGCTGCCGGTGCAGGGATACCAGCCGACCTGGCTGCCGCTCGTCTTGCCGCCGATGTCCAGGCAGCCGCCCTGCGTGCGCAGCGTGCCGTCGCTGTACACCGACCACTGCTGACCCGCGCTGCCGTCGCAGTCACTCAGGCTGATCGGGTTGTAGGGGGTGGGCAGCGAGTTGGCGTTGCTGAGGCACTTGCCGCCAGGGCCGGTGATCCGGCCGGACGCGGTGACCGTCCCCGCCGGCGTCGAGTTGCCGCCCTGCTCGTAGACCGCCACGTAGCCGACCCGCATCGTGCCGCCCGAGGTGGTGCCCGACGTGGGTGAGGTGCAGTTGCACTGGCCGTTCGGCCAGGTCCCGCCCATCGCCAGGTCGAGGATGATGAAGAAGCCGTGGTCGATCGCGGCCTGCCAGGTGGCGGTGCCGACCTGAGCCTCGGTATAGGTGGCCTGCACCGTTCCGTCGAGCAGGAACTGCAGCGTCTCCGCGCTCGTGTTGGTCCTGTCGATGAGCACCGAGTAGGTGTGGAAGCCGGTCTGGCAGGTCGACCCGCCCTGGCAGGACTTCATGCCGGGGCTGAGCTGGCTCGAGTTTCCGTAGTGGAACGTCTGCGATGCCGTGTTCAGGCCGTTGATGTCCTCGAGCATGTCGATCTCGCCGGACTGCGGCCAGCCGCCGCCGGTGCGCATCGGCGCGCCGAGCGCCCAGAACGCCGGCCAGTAGCCGAGCGGGTTGGCCACGTTGGGCTGCTGTATGGACGCGGACATCTCCATCTTGCCGCCGGCCGGCGCCGCGAAATCGTCGCGCGCGGACTCGATCTGCGCCGACGTCCACGATCCGTTGCTCTGGTTGGCCTGCAGGACGAGGTCGCCCTGGCCGTCCAGGTAGGTGTTGCTCGTCGAGCTTGTGGTCTGCTGCACCTCGTTGTTGCCGAAGCCGGTGCCGATGTCGTAGAACCAGTTCTGCGACGAGGGCGCCGAGCCGGCCGGGCCGGCGAAGTTGTCGCTGAAGACGGTGGTGAACCCGGCAGGCGCGTCGGGCATGGGGCCGCCCCCCTGCTGCTGCGTGACCGGGGGCGCCGTGGCGGACGAGGAAGAGCCGACGGCGGAAGACGACGGCGTGACTGACGGAGACTTGGCCGCGTGCGTCGGCGTCTTCGACGGCGAGGCCGCCGCCGACGGCATCGACGCGAGGATCGGCGGCGCGGCGCCGCGCGGCACCACCCGCAGCAAGGTCCACGGCTCGAAGGGGCGGGACGCGTCTGGCACCGGGTTCAGCTCCGAGAGCACCACCGCCGCCAGGCAGGATACGAAGAACACCACCCAGAGCGCACCCAGCCACTGTCTCGGTCGTGGACTGCCCGGCGCAGGGCCCCCCGTTCTCTCGCGGTCAGGACTTGCCTTCCGCGTGGAAATCACGAACCGCCCACCGGCCTTTCACTCGGGGGTCCAGACGATCGCCCTCGAGCAATGCTTTCATGATCCATTCCGGTGGCGTGCGGAAAGTGATTGTTTGGGGACACGGCGAGGGTCCGAGGGGCGGGATCGGGCGGAGCGCGCAACCGTTCGGGATGATGCTGATTGGCTTACCAGCGGCCTACCGGCAGCAGCGCGGCGACGGCGACCACGGCGAACAGCAGGGTCAGATAGCCGATCGAGAGGTGGAAGAGGCGCATCGGGAAGGGCTTGGCCGTGTCGGTCTGCTGGGAGACGGTGCCGTGCAGCCGGTGCGCCTCGGCGACGAACCAGGCGCCGAGCCCGACCGCGGCGACGGTGTAGAGCCAGCCGGCGTACGGGGCGAGCGCCAGGGTCGCGGCGACCATCAGGCAGGAGTAGACGAGGATCTTGCGGGTGACGGCGGCTGGCTTGGCCACCACCGGGAGCATCGGCACCCCGGCCGCCGCATAGTCGTCCTTGAACTTCATCGCGAGCGCCCAGAAGTGCGGCGGCGTCCACAGGAAGATGACCGCGAACAGCACGATCGCGGGGATCGCGACGGTGTTGGTGACGGCCGCCCAGCCGACGAGGACGGGGAAGCAGCCGGCCGCGCCGCCGATCACGATGTTGGACGGCGAGCGGCGCTTGAGCAGCAGCGTGTAGACGAAGACGTAGAACAGGATCGCGGTGTCGGCGAGGATCGCCGCCAGCCAGTTGGCGGCCAGGCCGAGCGTCGCCGTGGCAGCGGCGCCAAGCACGATGCCCCAGATCAGCGCCTCGGTCGGCTTGACCATGCCCTGCTTGTTGACGAGCGGACGCCGCGAGGTGCGCTTCATCACCGCGTCGATGTCGCGGTCGATGTAGCAGTTGATGGTGTTCGCGCTGCCGGCGGCGAGAGTGCCGCCGATCAGCGTGGCCAGGACCAGTTTGAGCGACGGGAGCCCGCGCTGGGCGAGCAGCATAGTCGGCACCGTGGTGACGAGCAGCAGCTCGATGATGCGCGGCTTGGTCAGGGCGACAAGCGCCCCGGCCACCGCCCGTGGGTGGCGCCGGGCTGCAGGCTGGCCGGCCGCACGGCCAGCCTGCACCGCGAGCGCCTCGGAAGCGAGAGTCACTACTCCCCCGCCTCCGGTTCGGCGTTCGTTTCTGATTCCGCGGCGGTTTCCGCTTCCGGTTCTTGTGGTGCCGCCGTGGCGGGCTCGGCCGCGGGCTCCACCGCCGCTACCGGGGGAGCGGGCACCGGGCCTGGTTCTCTGGTGCCAAGCGAGTTGAACGGGGCGGTGGCCAGGTACCTGAGCCTCGCGCCCGAGTGCCTGATACGGAACAGGTAGTACAGCGCGACCGAGGCCGCGACGAACGCGCCCATCGGCAGCGCGAAGGTCATGATCGTCCCGCCGAAGTACATGGCGGGGCCGTCAGCCAGGGGTGTCGACATGCTTGTCAGTCCTCCAGCTCAGCGCACGTAGAACAGCAGCCAGAATATGAACGTGACGATGGCGAGGTAGTTCCACACCACCGTGAAGGCACTCAGTCCCGCCTGGAACCGCTGCACCTCATGCGCCTGCGCGTAAGTCGGCGGCTGCTCCACGAAGGAGATGGCCGGGATGTTCCGCGACCGTGCCACCAGGATCTCCAGCCAGATCATCGCACCCAGCCAGGTGACGAGTGCCACCGGGTAGAACCCGACGAAGACGCTGGCGAAGCCTGACTGACCGGGCTGGAACGGGAGGTTGAGCAGCTCGACGAGCTGCAACGCCACTGCCGCGAGTCCGAAGACCAGCGCGACGGCCGCCGACACGAACCAGTCGCCCTTCTTGCCGCCCTTGATCCGCTGCAGGCCGACGGTCTGAATGACCGCGCTGAGCATGATCAGGCCCACGATCGCCTCGCCGTAGTGGGCCGACGGGATCCTTGTCGAGCTCGGCAGCCACTTGCCGTGGCCGTTCGACGAGAACAGGTAGAAGTACGCGAAGGCGAACGCGCCGAACAGGAACGACAGCGCGCCGATCGCCAGCCTGCTACCCGTCCACGCCGCGTTGAGCGCCGCCTCATGGTAGTAGGCAGCCTCTTCCGTCGCCCGGACAGCGGCCTCGCCGCTGCCCGGGGCAGTGATTTCCGCCATCTGTCTAGGCCTCCGATCCGGTGCTTGCCGCGCCGGCCAGGACCGGCGGCGCCAGGGAGCCGTCGATCACGCCGGCCGGCGGATGCAGGTCCGCCACCGGCAGCGCGTCCGGGTCGCCGTACTCGTACGGGCCGGCCAGGACCACCGGGATGTACTCGAAGTTGTCGGCTGGCGGCGGGCTCGGTACCTGCCACTCCAGGCCGCGGGACTGCCACGGGTTCTCCGCCGCCTTCTTGCGCCAGACCACCGTGGACATCACGAAGTTGAAGATGAACACGCACATCGACCCGCCGAGGCAGAACGCGGAGATGCTCACCCAGTCGTTCAGCGTCTGCAGGTTGGCGGCGTACTCGAAGACCCTTCGCGGCTGGCCGAGCATGCCCACCGCGAACAGCGGCATGAAGGTCGAGTTGAACGCGATGAACATCGTCCAGAAGTGGATCTTGCCAAGGCGCTCGTTCATGGTGATGCCCATGACCTTCGGCAGCCAGTAGTAGATGCCGCCGAAGAACGCGAAGATCAGGCCGCCCATGATCGTGTAGTGGAAGTGCGCCATCACGAAGAAGCTGCCGTGCGCGGTGGTGTCCGCGGGCACGTCGCTCAGGAACACGCCGCTGATGCCACCGAACAGGAAGTTGATGAACAACGCCATGGCGAACAGCATCGGCACGGTGAGCCTGAGCTTCGCCTTCCAGAAGGTGCCCATCGCCACCAGGAAGATGAACCCGGTCGGGATCGAGATCAGCTCCGTCGTCAGCATGAACAGCGGCCGCATGTCCGGGTCCATGCCGGAGTCGAACAGATGGTGCTGCCACACGAAGAACGACAGGATCGCGACGCCGAACATGCCGGCCACGCTGATCTTGTAACCGAACAGCGGCTTCCTGGTGAAGACCGGGATGATCTCGGACACGATGCCGAATCCTGGCAGCGCCAGGATGTAGACCTCGGGGTGCCCGAAGAACCAGAACAGGTCCTCGTACAGGTAGTTAGATCCGCCGAGCTGGTCGACGAAGAACGCGGTCTGCGCCGTCCGGTCGGTGATGATCATGTACATGCCGCCGACCAGCACGGGCGCGGCGAGCACGAGCAGGAAACCCGTGGTGAGCATCGCCCAGACGAAGGCGGGCAGCCGGGACCAGCGCATGCCCGGTGCCCGGTAGCAGATGATCGTGACAACGATGTTGAAGCCGGCCAGGATCACCGAGATGCCCATCAGGCCGAAGGCGAACGCATAACCGTCCATGCCCGCGGCGGCCTGGATGGACAGCGGCGCATAGCCGGTCCAGCCGGTCGGGAACCCGCCGGTGAGGAAGGCCGAGAGCAGGATGAGGTACGCGCACGGCGTGAGCCAGAAGCTCAGCGCCTCGAGCCGCGGGAACGCGACCCGCTTGGACCCGATCATGAGCGGCACCAGATAGTTGCCGAACGGTCCGACGATGACCGAAGTCATCATCATCATCATCATGGTGCCGTGCTCGCCGACGATCTGGAGGTACATGGTCGGGGTCATCACGTGATAGCTCGGCGAGAGCAGCTCGGTCCTGATCCCGATCGCCAGCAGGCCGCCGGTGAAGAAGTAGACCAGCATGCCGACCAGGTACTGCAGGCCCACGACCTTGTGGTCGAGCGTGAACCTGAAGTACTTCGCCATGCCCTTGCCGTTGACGTGACCCGCGTGAAGAGGAACATTCCTGTTCAGCGGCCTGCCGAGCATCTGGCGGAACAGGTCGTTGAATACGCCGAGCCCGATCAGCCAGCCGACGACGAGAAAGGCGTAGCCGAGCACGATCGCCGTGTCGTTGTTGTCAGCCGCGCCACCGCCCGTCGCCGTGAAGCTCGGGATCATGTAGTTGCCGAGCCAGTGACCGATGGGATATCCGATCGCGGCCCCGAGAATCGCGGTGAGAATGTTAGGGCGCAGCCACCAGGAACGCTCCCTGGTAATGGCACCCGGCCCACCGCTTCCGCCGCCGGGGACCTGGGCACTCGCCGGCTGGGTTTCGATAGCCATGGGGTTACCTCGCTCCTTTCCTACGGCTGTTCCGGGTCCGCCGGGTTGTAGAAACCGCCGCCGGCGCTGGTGAGGCCGAGGGCCTGGTTGATCTTGCCCGCCGGGATGGTGGTCGGGTCATAGGTGAGCGCGTACGGCGGCAGGATCTTGGTGACGGACGCCATCTTGACCTGCGTCGCCTTCGTCCACGCCAGGAAGTCCGCGTCGCTCATCACCTGGCCGGTGTCGTACATCGCCCCGTGCCAGATGCCGCACAACTCGTCGCAGCGCACCTGGAAGTAACCCGTTGCCTTGGCGGTGGTGTACGCGACGTTGTTCACTCCGGGGTTGGCATCGGCCTTGACGCCGAGCGTGTAGGCCCAGAAGGAGTGGACGACATCGAGCGATGTGACGTTGAACTGCACCGGCTGGCCGACGGGAAGCACGAGCTCGGTGGTCTCGAACCCGCCGAACTGCGGGTAGCGGAACGTCCACGCCCACTGCTGGCCGATCACCTGGATCTGCAGGAGGTTGTTCGAGTTGGGCGTCCACGAAGTAAGCGACGCCGCCGGCGGCATGCCGTTCCTGAAAACCGGCTGCGGCCCCTGGCCCGCGCCCGCCCCGGCCGGGTTGATCAGCTCGACCGTCCCGTAGATGGCAAGGGCGAGCACGATGGTCGCGGTGCTGGCGATCCAGGTGACCTGGACCTTGGTGTTGCCGTGCAGCGGCGCCGCATCGGTCTCGTCACCCGGCTTCTGCCGCCAGAAGGCGAGCGCCCAGCCGAAGTAGAGCAGGACGCCGATGATCACCGGGGTGGCCATCGTGCCGAGCACGGTGATGTCGGTCTGCTGGCTCGCCGCCTGCTCCGAGGCGCGTCCCGGGGGTATGTGCGGTCCCCAGACCAGCGCCACCAGCAGGCAGCCGATCACGCTGAGGACGATCCACAGAATAAGCAGCCACAGGCCGTCCCTGCGGCCGCCTTCGGTGGCTGGCGTGGCGCTTGACGCGTCCGCGGCCATCAGGCCTCCACCTCCATCTGGCCCATCATGTAGCCCGGCGTGCCCATCGGGCCGCCGTTACCGTCCACGTAGCCGCCGCCGCACGGCACGAAGCACTGCCAGCGGAAGGTGCCAGCCGTCTTCGGTGTCTTGAAGCTGAAGGTCACCACGGAGTGCGGTGCGTTACCCGAGGCCGTATCGGTCCCCACGCACGGGCTGACGGTGCACAGGTTGTTGTTCTCCTCGACCGTCGGCGGCGACGCGACAGGCACGTTGAGCCCCAGTCCGGGGATCGCGAACGTGTGCTGCACCGAGCAGTCCGCCCACGAGTCGAAGGTCGACACGGCCTGCGTCGGGGTGGTCGTCCCCTTGTTGTAGTAACCGACGTGCTCGACGTCGCCCACCACGCCCGCAACCCTGCCCCAGAGCGGGTTGCGCAGCGGAGTGCACCCGTCGTAACCCAGGATCGTCACGTTGATCGTGGTGTTGGCAGGTACTTCGAAGTACGTCGTGTGTTCAAACTGACCGGTCGCCGGGTTCTTGATGAAGTACGAGACCCAGTCGGGCTTGTTCGACGTCGTCGTCTGAGGCGTGGTCATCAGCGTGATGTCCACCGCTCCGTTCTTCGCGTACGGAGCGTAATTCTCAACAGGCGGCTGCTCGCCGACGATATGGAATGCAACGAAAACTACGCCCGCGACAACCGCCAGGAAGGCGACCACCAAGGCCGCCACCCGAGCCGGTAGTGACACCGGACACCACCTCGATCCAGCACAGGTTTGCCCACTTACGCCCCTGATGGTGACGGCGGTCACAGCGCAGTAGCAACACTCAAGGCCATGGATGACAAAATTGTCATGCGGGTCCTGATGGCTAAGTGCTGGCGGCTATGCGAGTCTTCGCTGCAGGCTCACAATCGTTTGCGCTGCATTCAGGTAACAAGTCCGACACGGCGCACCTCACCAAGTTGAACCCAGAAAAGATCACAGACACCATCAAGAGGACACTGATCGGTCAGGCAGGTGAACGTGGTACCTCTGGGGCGGATCCTCATCGTCGACGACGAGCCCAAGATCCTTTCGTTCGTCGGCCGGGCGCTGGCAGCCGCCGGTTACGCGCCCGAGTCGGCGGGCAGCGGCGCCGAAGCCGTGCGCAGCGTCGCCGCGCACCGCTACGACCTGGTCATACTCGACCTGGTGATGTCGGACATGGATGGCAGGCAGGTACTGCGTGAACTGCTGTCCTGCCGGCCCGACCAGGCCGTGATCGTGCTGTCCTGCGTGGCGGACGTGGCCGCCAAGGTCGACCTGCTCGAGCGAGGCGCCCAGGACTACCTGACCAAGCCGTTCTCCCTCGCCGAGCTGCTCGCCCGGGTCCGCGTCCGGCTCCGCGACGACGCGCACGAGGCCGGCGCCGCCGGCCATCCGGAGCCGCGCCCGCTGATGCCGCCGCTCACCGTGCCGCGCCACTCGGGCACCGCGGTGGGCGAGGTGATCAAGGCGGGCCATGTCACGCTGGACGTCGGGCGGCTCGTCGCGGACATCGGGCACGGGCCGGTGCCGCTGACCAGGCTGGAGTTCCTGCTGCTTCGCGAGCTCGCCGAGCACGCGGGCGAATCGGTGTCGAAGGGCAGGCTGCTCGCCTCCGTCTGGGGATACGACTTCGATCCCGGCTCCAACGTGGTCGACGTGTGCGTCCGCCGGATCCGCTCGAAGCTCGGCTTCGAGCTGATCAAGACGGTGCGGGGTGAGGGCTATCAGCTCGTCTCCTAGCGGCCTTTCCGTTGGCCCCTCGGGCCTCACGGTCAGGCTCCGGCAGGCACAGGCTCGGCTCGTCGCGCTGCGCTGGCCGTACAGCCCGCGCGCGCTCGACGTGGGCTGGGCCGTGTTCTCCGTGCTCAACCTGTCCGCGATGTACTACTTCGCGTACTGGGAGACGATCCCGTTCCACTTCATCTGGATCAGCATCACCCTGCTCTACGGGTTCCGTTCCTGGTCGACGGGGCCGACCCTGTGGATACTCGGCGCGGTCATGGCGACCACCGCCTTGGGCATCGGCCTCGACGTGTGGCGGCAGACCGAGCCGGCCGAGGAGCTGACCGAGGTACCGCTGATGGCGGCCGTGTTCCTCTCCATGGTCTGGCACGCGCAGCGCAAGCAGGCGGCGGAGCGATCGCTGCGGCTGATCAGCGAGCAGAACGCCAGGCTCCTCGGCGACCAGCGGCAGTTCCTGCAGGACGCAGCGCACCAGCTGCGCACCCCCATCACGATCGCGCTCGGTCACGCGGAGCTGCTCGCCGAGGATCTGCACAGCCAGCAGGGCAGGGACATCGAGGTCGTCATCGGCGAGCTGGACCGGCTGCGGCGGATCTCCGAGCGGCTGCTGCTCATCGCCGCCGCCGGCGATCCCGCCTTCCTGCACCCCGAATACGTGTCGCTTGACCAGATGATCGCCGAGCACGTCAGGCGCTGGCGGCCCACCGTCAACCGGCAGCTGCGGATCGGGCAGCTGGACACCGTGGCGGTGCGGGCAGACAAGGAGCGGCTCGGTCTCGCACTCGACGCGCTGATCGAGAACGCTGTCCGCCATACCGGAAGCAACGACGTCATCCAGCTGTCGGTGATCCGGGGCTACCCGGGTGCTCCCGCGCGGATCATCGTCGCGGACACCGGCAGCGGCATACCGGAGGACGAGGTGCCGCTCATCTTCGACCGGTTCCGCACCAGGCAGGTGCACGACAGCGATCCCCGCCCAGGCGACGACGGACAGTCGCGGGGAACCGGACTCGGGCTGCCCCTGGTGCGCGCGGTCGCCCGCGCGCATGGCGGCAACGTCACCGTGCACAGCGAGCTTGGCAGGGGCAGCGAGTTCGAGCTGACGCTTCCCGCGCCGTCCGGCAGCCAGCACGCGCTGCCCGTCGGCGGCAGCGGTGTCGGCGCTGGCCTCGACGTTGGCCTCGGCATCCCGGTGAGCGCCGGTCCCGTGGGTGCGGCCGGCGCCGTGGATACGGTAGACGCTGGTGTTGTGGGCGTTGCTGTCGTGGACGTTTGCGGCGTGGACGCCGGTGCTGTGGATACGGTGGGCGCCGGTACGGCCGGCGCCGGTACTGTGGACGGCGCCGACGGCGATGCCGGAGCGGACAACGACTCGCCGGGACAGGCGAGGGACCACGGGCAAGGGAGTGCCAGACGATGAACGGACCGGGCGTGGCTCGGCAGCCGGTCGCGCGAGCGGCCAGGCTGATCGGCAGGCACAAGGTGATCTCCTCGGCCGTCGCGGTGTTCGCCGCCGCCGTGATCGTGGTCAGCGTGGCCACAAGCGGCTCGGCCGCGCCGGAGAACCACCCGGCCGCGGCGGGCTTCACGCTGACGGCCCTCGGCCAGCCGGGCGAGCAGGTATCGCTCAGCCAGTACAAGGGCAAGCCGGTGATCATTAACTTCTGGGCCTCCTGGTGCGACCCGTGCGCGAAGGAGACCCCGCTGCTGGCCAGCTGGTACAAGCAGCAGCACGGGCACGTCGTCTTGCTCGGCCTCGACGAGAACGACAGCACGACGAACGCGCTCAAGTTCGTCCGGGCCAAGGGCGTCACCTACCCCATCGGCTTCGACCCCAACGTGACCGTGGCCGGCAAGTACGGCGTCGACGGCCTTCCGCAGACCTTCTTCCTCAACGCCAAGCACCAGATCGTGGATCACGTGCTCGGCGCGGTGACCAAGGCCGAGCTGGCCAAGGGCGTGCTCCTGATGAACTCCGCCTCGTGAAGCACTCGTAGAGCCTTGTGAACACTTGTAGGGCCATGTGAAAGGGTGAGCGGCCGATGACCTCTCCCGCGCAGACGCGGCTGCCTGGCGCGCCGCTGCGGCCGTCCGGCTGGGCTACCCGGCGCACCCCGCTGTGGGTCTTCGCCGCGCTTGCCGTTCTCGCTGTCGGAGTGCTCCTCGTCTCCCTGTCGCACAAGCCGTCGGCCTCACAGCGAGCCGCGGACCTCACCGGGTACTTCCGCGACGTGCAGGCCGGCATCGGCTCCTGCGCGGCCGGCCTGCACGACTCGGAGAACGCCTACCAGCAGGTGCTCGGCGGCGACACCGCGCACGAGAAGACCGCGGAGTCGGTCTTCACCTACGGCGGCAATAACTGCACGGTGGCGGGCAACCAGGCGCTGACCGACTTCGCCGGCTACCAGGTCACGGAGTCGCTTTCCTCCCTGAACCTCGACGCGGCGGACAACGGTGTCATCACGTGGTCCTTCGACGCCACGGCTGTGCAGAAGGACATGCTTGCCGTGGTCCGGGCCACTGGCACCGCCCGGACGAATGCCCAGGCAACGCTCGCGTCCGGGCTCGCCAAGCTAGACGCGGAGCGGGCGGCCATCGACGCGATCTGGACCGCCGCGAAGCACGCCACTGGCGCCACATCCGCGTTCCCCAGCCTGCCGGCCTGAGGCCCGTCCGGTCCGTCCGGTTTGCCTGCATACCGAGGCCATCCGGCATCTTGGCTGGTCAAAGCAGGAATGACCGGGTGAAGGCGCGGGAAATATTGCTAAGGTGATGCCGCACGAGCCTGGCCCTAGTCGGACGCTGATCCCGCTGCTTGTCGCCGTTCTTGGCATCATCCTCGGCACTGGCGGGCTCGCCTTGCTGCGCAAGTTCACCCCGGTGCCTCCGACCACGCTGGCCGCCGCCGCCAAGGGGAGCGCGGGGAAAGCACTGTCCGAGGAGGCCATCGGCGCGCGGATCGAGCCGAGCGTCGTCGATGTCACCGCCACGCTGACCTATGACGACGAGACCGCCTCTGGCACCGGGTTCGTCGTCGACGCCAAGACGGGGCTCATTCTCACCAACAACCACGTGATCAGGGACGCCACCAAGGTCTCCGTCACCGTGCCGTCGACCGGGCAGAGCTACTCGGCCCAGATCGTCGGCGCGGACGTACCCGCCGACATCGCCGTCCTGGAGATCAAGCCCGTGCCGGGGCTGACGGAGGCTCCGATCGGCGACTCGGCCACACTCGACGCCGGCGACAGGGTCATGTCCTTCGGCAACCAGGCGGGCGCCGGAGGCTCGCCAGCAGTCGCCACCGGGGTGATCAGCGGCACCGGACGGACCATCCAGGCGGCCGACGGCGCTTCGGGGTTCAGCGAGACGCTGCACGCGATGCTGGCCACGACCGCGAAGATCGAACCAGGTGACTCAGGCGGCCCGCTGGCCGACTCCACGGGCACCGTCGTCGGCGTGGACACGGCGGCGGGCACCGGCGGCACCTCCACCGGCTACGCGATCCCGATCAACGCCGCGATGGCCGCCGAGCGGCAAATCACCGAGGGACGCCCGGGACCTGGCATCAGTCTCGGCGTCAACGGCTTCCTCGGCGTCGTCGTGGGATCGAGCAAGGCGTCATCTCCCGCCAGGCAGCGAGCGCAGGAACACCGCAGAGGAACGGGTGGGGCTGACTCACCCGGCGGCTGTGTCTCCACCCAGGCGGACGTCCTGACGCCCACCGCGATCGCCCCAGTGCGGGCCGGGGCCCTTGTCATGGGCGTGCTGTGCGGCACCGGCGCCGCCTCGGCCGGCATCGCCTCAGGCGACGTGATCACCGAGGCCGCCGGACGCCGGATCGGCTCGTCGAATGAGCTGACCGCCATCGTGAACGGCACCCGGCCGGGTAGCGTGGTGTCGGTCACCTGGGTCAGCAGGTCGGGGACCCTGCGGACGTCACAGGTCCGGCTCAGTGCCGCCCCGGCCCTCTGACCCTGGGGGGGCGTCTCTTCCTGAGGGCGGTCAGGTGGCAGTCGGCATAATTCACGTGTCTTATGCCGTTGCAATGATGGAGACCGGTCCGGTGAGGCCGCCAACCCTTAGCGGCCTTACAGCTTCTCTTCAGGTTTGAGACGCTTACTAATAAGTGACGGCACGTGGCAGCCGCCGCCGCCCGTCACGGACAACACCGACGCTGTTCTTGTGAAGGCGAGATTGATGCACGACGACGAGAGTGATGGCGCTCAGCACGGCGGATGGCAGCCACCCGAGTACGTGAGCCCCTGGATCCCCGCGTCGAGCCCGGATGACGACGAATCCGGCAGCGCTCCCGGCGGCATGCCGCGGGAAGCGACAGGGCAAGGCGGCGACGGCAACGACACGATTTCCTTCGGCCAGGACCGCGGCCAGGCGTACGGGCCGGGCGGCTACCCGCCGCCGGGTTACCCGCCGCCCGGGTACGGCGCGCAGCCGGGCTACGGGCCGCCCGGCTACCCGCAGCCCGAATATGGGCAGCCCGGCTACGGCCAGGCCGGATACGGTCAGGCCGGCTACAGTCAGCCGGGTTATGGCCAGTACCCGTGGGGCGGTTACGGCGCCCCGCCGCCGCCTCCTCGCTCCGGATTCGGGCGGACGCTCGCCTACCTGGCCGTGGCGGTGCTCGCGGCCGGCGCCGGCGCGGGCGCGGCAGTGGCGCTGAACCACTCGAACAGCAGCGCGCCGGTCTCACTCGGAAGCGGGAGCGGTTCGCAGGCCAACCCGTACGGCGGCGGCACCGGCAACGGGAACGGGAACGGCAACCCGAATTTCACGTATCCGTCCGCCGGAGCCGTGCCGAACGGCAACTCGGGCAACTCAGGAGCAAGCGGCAACAGCGGCACCGGGTCCCTGGACGCGAGCGCGCTCGCCAAGAAGGTCGACCCGGGCATCGTCGACATCACGTCGGACTTGCAGTACAGCGACGCCACCGCAGAGGGCACCGGCATGGTGATCTCCTCCGACGGCCTCGTGCTTACCAACAACCACGTCATCGACGAGGCGACCAAGGTGTCGGCCACGCTGGTGACCACGGGCCATGCGTACACGGCCAGGGTGCTCGGCTACGACTCGACCGATGACGTGGCGCTGCTCCAGTTGCAGGGCGTGTCGGGGCTGAAGACCGTCACCATGTCCGACTCGACCAAGGCCAAGGTCGGCGAGGCGGTGCTAGCGCTCGGCAACGCCGGCGGCAGGGGCGGACTCCCGTCGACCGCGCAGGGCACCATCCAGGCGCTCAACCAGTCCATCGAGGCGAGCGACAGCGGCGCGGGTACCACAGAGAAGCTGCACGGCATGATCGAGACGAACGCGCCGATCCAGCAGGGCGACTCGGGCGGCCCGCTCGTCAACGGCAGCGGCGCGGTGATCGGCATGAACACCGCGGCCAACTCGAGCGGCGGCTACGGCGCCTACTCCACGGCCACCACCGGCTTCGCCATCCCGATCAACTCCGCGCTCACCATCGCCAACCAGATCAAGTCCGGCCAGGCGACGGGCAACGTACACATCGGCCTCGCCGGCTTCATCGGCGTCAGCAACCCGGCCAACTGCGAGACGACCGGCGGGTTCGGCAATCAGGGATCGACTTCCGGCGCGCTGATCTGCGACGTCATCCATGGGACTCCCGCCGCGGAAGCGGGCCTGGCCGGCGGCGACTCGATCACCTCAGTCAACGGAAAGACGATCAGCAGCTTCGACGGGCTGAGCGCCATCATGGAGGACACTCACCCGGGCACCAAGCTGTCTATCGTGTTCGTCGACCAGTACGGGTCGAAGCACACCACCAGCGTCACCCTCACCGGCTGGGCACGGTAGCAGGGTGACGCTGGACGCTGAATGACCCGATTGGGTAGTGAGCCAGGCCTGGCCCGGCATCGACCCCGACGACAAGGGGGTCGTGGTGAACATCTTTACAAGCACTCGCGGGTCGGGCAGTACCTGAAAGAGGGCCGGACGATGCGGACCGAGACCGTCGTCAACTGCCCCCGCGACCTTAACTGCAATGCCCGGGAGGGTTCCGGGTGCGGTGGCGGCGCTGGCACGGCGACTCGGAGGCGGACCTGGACGACGCGCACCTGATGCGGCTGGCGGGCCGGTTCGCCCGACGGGTCCGTGCCTGGGCGAAGGCGAACGGCGTCCCGGTGATCGACTGCAAGGCTGGGGAGCGCAAGCACCGGATCGCGGAGGAGTACCTGGCGGAGAACACTGTCAGCACGTGGGTGTTCATGATACTGGTCGCCCGGGCCCGGGCGACGGTGTGGAAGGTGAAGCGGTCCGCTTCCGGGGTCATCGGGAACCTGGAGAAGAAGAGCGAGCACGTCAATCATTACTCGTTCCACATCATGGACCCGGCGGGGGGCCACCTGGTGGTCAAGATGTCCGGGCACCCGCCGTTCGGCGCGCAGGTCATGCTCAACGGCCACGAGTACGTCGCCTGCCAGGCGCAGGCGGCGGGCATCGGTTTTGCCAAGGAGGGGAGGGGAAGCGCTTTACTGCTCTCCCCTGAGCGCGCCAGAGTCCTGGTAGTCCCGAATCAGGCG
>Ga0335085_10002967_pt1 | contig 30504 bp, 29 predicted proteins | sample Lox_Sample_45_FD_206712 | JGI IMG/M metagenome (GOLD analysis project Ga0335085, IMG submission 206712) | Soil microbial communities from Loxahatchee National Wildlife Refuge, Florida, United States - Lox_Sample_4.5 | ecosystem: Environmental > Terrestrial > Soil > Wetlands | place: USA... | reverse complement strand
TTTAATGCGATGCCCTGCTCGGCTACCGTGGCGCTCAGTGAAGCAATAGCTTCCGGCACGGGATAGAGGCGAAGAGCAACTTCGTTGGAATTTGGGGAAGGGTGCTTTTCGGAGACGAGCGTGCGGACGCGGTAGACAAAGGGCAGTCCGGTGCGAAGCTGGGGATCCGTAGGGGCGACCGGATCCACAAATACAATTTGACCATGCTGCGAATAGCGCGCGGCGAGCGCGCCGGGAACCGTATCCACGACGCGGAACGACTTGGAATCGTCGCTCCCATCGGCTCGCTGCGCTCCCCGCCATACCTCAAAGGTAGGAGCTTCCGTCAGTCTTTCACCCAAGGTACTTTTTCCGGGCATCGTGAACGTGAGCCGTACGCCGTCGCCAGCCTGCTGTGCGGCCAGATCTGTGATCGCTTGGGGAACGGGCGGGATCGGCGGCGTAGGCTCGCCGGGAGCTCCGCAGCCAACAGCCAATAGGAGAATGGAAAACAGAAAATAGAAAATAGAATCGGATCGAGCGGGGCGTTGGAGAAGGTTGAAAGTCGTCCCTTTTCTATTTTCCATTTTCGAATTTCGATTTTCAAAAGTTAGAGGATGTAACGGCTCAAATCCTGGTTTTTGACGATGTCGGCGAGCTGCTTGTTGACGTACGCCGCATCCACCTTGACGGTTTTCTTTTTCAGGTCCGGCGCCTCGAAGGAAAGTTCATCGAGCACTTTCTCGAGAATGGTGTGCAAGCGGCGGGCGCCTATATTTTCCGTTTGTTCGTTGACATTGGTGGCAAAGCGTGCAATCGCCTGCACGGCGTCATCGGTGATCTGCAGCTTCACGCCCTCGGTCTCGAGCAGCGCGATGTACTGCTTGATGAGCGCGTTCTTCGGCTCAGTCAGAATACGCACGAAATCCTCTTCCTTGAGCGATTGCATTTCCACACGAATCGGCAGGCGGCCCTGCAGCTCCGGAATCAGATCCGAGGGCTTGGTGACGTGGAACGCGCCGGCGGCGATGAACAGAATGTGGTCGGTGCGGATCATGCCGTAGCGCGTGTTGACGGTAGTGCCTTCGATAATTGGCAGAATGTCGCGTTGCACGCCTTCGCGGGAAACATCCGGGCCATGTCCGGACTCGCGGCCGGCAACCTTGTCGATTTCATCCACGAAGATGATGCCCATCTGCTCGGCGCGCTCGACCGCGATCCGCGTTACCTGCTCCATATCAATCAGCTTGTTCTCTTCTTCCTGGATCAGGTACTCGAACGCGTCCGCGACGCTCATCTTGCGCTTCTTCTTCTGCTGACCGAACATGCCGCTGAGCATGTCCTTGATATTGACATCCATCTCCTCAACGCCCTGATTGGAGATGATCTCGAACGAAGGCATGGAACGTTCGCGGACTTCCAGATCCACCATGCGCTGGTCGAGTTTTCCTTCGCGCAATTGCGCGCGTAGCTTCTCGCGTGTGCGCTGCGTCTGCTCCCGTTGCGCCGCACGATCCGCCTCCGGCATTCCCGGCGATTCCACCTGTGGGGGCAGTAGCAGATCCAGAACGCGTTCTTCGGCGGCTTGTTCGGCGCGATCGGCCACTTCATCCAGCTTTTCCTCGCGGACCATGTCAATCGAGGTTTCCACAAGGTCGCGGACCATGGACTCCACATCTCGCCCAACGTAGCCCACTTCGGTGTATTTCGAAGCTTCCACTTTGACGAAGGGGCAGCCGGCCAGGCGCGCCAAGCGACGCGCGATTTCCGTTTTGCCCACGCCAGTGGGCCCGATCATCAGGATGTTCTTCGGCAAAACGTCCTCAGCGATCTCCGGCGGAAGCTTCTGGCGCCGCACACGATTGCGCAGGGCGACCGCGACCGCGCGCTTGGCAGCCGCTTGCCCCACAATATATTTGTCGAGCTCTATGACGATTTCCCGCGGGGTCATGTCGTCGAGCGCGGGAAGGAGCTCGCCTTCCTCCGGCGAAGCGGCGCCGTTGCCGCCCGGAAACAACGTAATCTCTTTATCAGTCTTGATAGCCATGGATGTTTGATTCCTTGCCTGGGCCGGAGGACACGATTCCGGCCGTTCCCCTAGATCTCTTCTACGGTAAAGTTTGCGTTGCTGTAAATGCAAATCTCACTGGCGATGCGCATGGCCTCGAGCGCGAGATCCTTCATCGGCAGCTTGGTGTGCTTCAGCAAAGCGCGAGCCGCCGCCAAAGCATAGATGCCGCCGGAGCCGATGGCGCAGAGGCCGTCATCCGGCTCGATTACATCGCCGTTGCCGGAAAGGACGAACGTGGCCTTGGCATCGGCGACGATCAGCAAAGCCTCCAAATGACGCAGCGCGCGATCTTTGCGCCACTCTTTGGCCAGTTCCACTGAGGCTTTCTGCAGATTCCCGGAATGCTCCTGGAGTTTGCCCTCAAAGCGTTCAAAGAGCGAGATGGCGTCGGCGGTCGAGCCCGCAAATCCGGCCACTACCCTGTCGTTATAGAGTCGCCGCGTTTTCCGTGCCGTGTGCTTTAACACATGGTCGCCCATGGTGACCTGACCGTCGGCGATGAGCACGACTTTATTGTCCTTGCGGACGCACAAAACCGTTGTGCCGTGCATCTGTGAGTCTCGAGAGGAATGAGCCATTTGTGTAGTATACCGCGCCGGCGCGGTCCGGTCATTCTTGCGGGCGAAGCAGACAAAGTAGCCCAGGAAAAAATGTCAGTTCGTTAGAGGAATTTCCTTGAAGGAGATTACTTTGTAGGTGATCGGTCCCTGGGCACTTTGCGCGATGCAGCTATTGAAGTTAATGCCGCTGCCAAGACTTCCTCCCGAGCCCGTCTGGCTGAAGGACGCAGAGCCAAGTGTAGCGAGCAGATTGCCTGAGGAATCGCGCGTTTTGGCGATGAACATTGCGCCATCGATCCCGCCAATGCCCGCTTTCGTGGAAACGAAACTTCCCTGCCCGATGACTAGCACGACGCCCTCCCAACTAGCGTCCGGGTCGTAGGTCAGCGTTCCCGTCACGACCAGCAGCCCGTAGCCGGTGTTATGCCATGAGGTCAGATCGAGATTCCCGTTCACGACGATGGTCATCGGGTGGGTTGGAGACATCCCCGAGGGAAAACTGCCGGGTGTGGTCGGACCCTGAATGACGGAATCCGCGCTCTTGGTGATGTCTTGCACGACAGCGTCGAGTCCGCTGGGAGTCTGCCAATTGGGATTCATCTGGTTGCCGACGTAGCTGATTGTGGTCGGCGCAACGGCCGGTGCGGGCGGAGGTCCGGGAGCAACGGGAGCCCCCTGATAGTTGCCCGCAGGCGTCGCCCCGGTTTTGATGTTATTGAAAGAGCTGTCGCTGTTATTCGTGTACCCAATCGCGGGCATAGCAAGGGAAGAACCTGAGCACTGATCCTGTCCCTTGATGAAGAAACTCGCTGTGCCCGGACCCGTAAAAGCTACGTTGTTTCCCGCGAGCGTAAGAGCAGCGGGAAACTGCGGTGTGTTGAGGCCGGGAAATACAACCGTGGGCTTCACGATATATTGCAGCATTTTCTCGCCGCCAGTCGGCAGGACCGCGTAAGCGGTGATCTCCAGCACCTGTCCGGCGGTGGAAGGCGGTGTTGCATTCTCAATCAAACCCGGGCTCAGCACGTTAAAGCCGTTTAGGTTCACAGGGTTGAAAAAAAGTGGAGTGAACTGATCCACGTTTCCGTCTGAATTGACGTCAACCCCAGTGCCCCCATCGCCCATCGATTGCTCCGTGACCGGATTGATGCGTACCCATTTGTACGCGGGCCCGGGAAGACCAGCCACGGGAGATGCGGACGCATAGGTCGTAACCACTCGCGTGGAAACGTCCACGCCAAATTCCTGTTTGTATTCCGTGTCGGGATATGTGGTGGGACTACCTGTGTTTTGCGGCGCGACGGTTTCCCCGCCCAGAGGGTTGATGATGTAGATGACTTGTGTAAGAGGCATCGGCGAACCAGGCAACGGAATATAGTTCGGATTGCTCGGCAGCAGTCTGCCGCGCGCTTCCTCCATACCAGCAAGCGCCGCGTAGTAGGCATTGGTCGAGGTGCGGTAATTCCGCGCCAAAGCGGAATCCGTGCCCGAAGAAACAATCAGCGCGATGGCCACAACGCTGATCAGCAACAACGCAAAAATGGCGATCAGCAGGGCGGCGCCGGATTCCCTGCGGCTCTTTCCGAATTGACGTGCACGCTTCATTCGTCGCTTCTCAAGTTCCTCTTCAGTTCGGCGGGTTCACCCGGTGTCCTCTTCCCGCCAGCTCGACCAGTTTTGGTAATTGCGTCTGCATGTCGAGCTGCCGAGTCGCTACGATCAAAATGATGTCCACGTCGCGAATATTGGACGGGATGCCATTCGTCCCAGCCGCGGAACATAGTTGAGGGCCAGCCGGGGTGTCACATGTATAAGTGAAAATCGGCTGCGGATTTCCGCCGGGAAACATCGATGGGTAAGTGGCCACAATTTCCGAATAGAAAGCGGGCTGTGCGGACTGCGCGTTGTTCATGACGTTGGTCAAGAACGGAACCATTGTCCCCGCCGCCGATGTTGCTGCCACAGGGTCCGCACCGGCCGTCTTCGGCACGATGGAGCGGTAGAGCGTGGTCCCAATCAATTGATAGCGGATCCAGCTGACTCCGTTTCCCAGATCCGTTTCGACGATCAGATCAAAATCCCCGGGAGTCGCGCAGGAAGACCCCACCTGACAAGGGGTCACGGCGTAATTGGGATCCCAGGCCACGGGACTCAACGCGTATTTCGAAGAATCGCCGGGGACGCTCGAAAACAGACTCACCGCGGGGTTCCCAGAGACATTAAAATCGCGCACGATCTGGTCGATCGCCAGACGCGTTTCCTGGAACGCTCCGGTCATTTGCGATTCGCTGCTGTATTTTTGTTGGGAAACTTGCAACAAGCCGAACATTGCCGCGCACAAGACCAGAAAAATGGCCGTGGCGATCAGCAACTCCAGGATGGAAAAGCCGCGGGTACTGCCTTGCGCTGCGGCTTTCATTTGGACACCATCGTTTCGAGCGAGATGGGAAAGCTCAGCGAGTTCATTCCACGCCGGAATGCTCCCACGATGATCCGCCTGCCGGTGACCGTGCCATTCGTTGTAGTGATCACCGCCCAACGCACATCGTTCACCGCACCGGTGGGATCGTTCAGATCGGTATAGGTAAACCCGTAACCAGGAACCAGTGGCTGGGTGTAATCGATAATGGGCGAATTGTTGAGAATCGTTACCGGGCTCCCGACTACCACCCCGGGATTCGCCGGATCTCCGATATTGCACATAGTGGCGAGAGGACAGGTGACTCCCTGGGGATCGGCAAATGTCGTTTGCGTAAGGGGAACCGCCCGAAGCGCTTCCATCTCCTTTTGTGCAAGGACCAGCGCGGTGCCGTCGCTGCGGTTATTGGCGTTCATCATCAACGACGAGGGCACCAGTTGAGCCACAGCCACCAGCCCAATCACCACAATCAGCGTGGCCATCAGCATCTCAATGAGCGTGAAACCCCCTTCACGGCGGCGCCGTGGAGCAGGCAGGACGTTGGCAGATGAAGCTGGTCGGTTCATCGCAGTTGTTGCCAATTTCCGGATGCGTCTCCCGTCCAAATTTGAATGGAACCCGCGGGCATCAGAAGAACCGCGCGGTAGCCGGAATTCACGTCACCGGGCGAGTTCAAATAAAACACATCCACATTGCCAGACGTCAGAGCTCCACGCGCGTCAAATTGCAGAGTTCCTCCAGTGGAAGGCATGCCCACGGGCACCGTCGCGCCGAGGGCCGCGGCCGAGGGCAAGGCGGCTGCTCCGGGGACCGCGCCCGGATCCACAAGACTTCCGGCCGAACCCAACAAGATCACTTTGGCGCTTAGACCCGTCAGCGGGTTGCCGCTGGTGTCCCCCAAAGAACCTTGCATCGTGGTCGGATCGGTGGGGCTGGGTTGAAACACGCAATTGATCGGCTTGTTCAGACGAATCGCTTCGTACCGGCCGAGCCGGAGAAGGTCGGAGACTTGCGTTGCCGCGCCGGTTAAGCGATAGGAATTGTAGGCACGCAGGAATGATGGCAAGGCGACAGCCATCAGGATCAGGCCCACCGCCAGCGCCACGACGAGTTCCGTCAAGCTGAATCCGGAATCTCGCCGGGGACTCCACCATGTTGCGTTCCCACGGCTTTTCATGACACCCGTCCGAAGCTCTGCTCGCGGCTCCGTCGCGCGTCTCCTGGTGGCTGGGACCCGGTACGTTAGCAAGGATTCGGGCTGCCAGATAGGGGATACCCTTCTGGCTAATATCCAGCCGCTAAGCGCGCGCCGCACGGCAAGAATCTTTAGAAAATTATGAGACAAGGAACGTCTTTTGGCGATGGGAATGGGGGTCTACTTACCCTTTTTGCCACCCGTTTCCTTAAAGCGCTGAACCAGCGCTTCGCGGGTGAAATAGTCCCCTGGCAAGGCGGGATTGATTTCACAAGTTTCATAGAAGAGCTGGGAGATACGGCGGCCATCGCGCTCGCGGGTGATCTGCATAGGCAGTTGAACACCGTTCTTCGGCTGGTAGTTTGTATAAATGGAGACGTCTTCGCGAATCTCGCCGGTGTCGAGGTTTTTGATTCGAACGACGCTGCGGACCAGCAGATGCGACATGCGATCCACCGCCAGGCGGTACGTGCGATCCTCCCGATCAGAGATTTCCACCCAGTCCACTTCGTGCAGATCCACGGTGTCCAGGCCGCCCCAGCGGAAACTGTAGTCTGGATTCTTCAAGCCCACGCGGAGTAGATTTTCCGGAAGCCTCTGCACAGCGGCCTGGAACTCGGCAACCGTGTCGTCCGGCGCGTCGGAGACACCACCCTTATCCATCGTCCAGCCCTTGTCGCCGTTAAACGTGGTGATAATCAAGCCACCGTGGGTGATGTCCAGATCCTGCACGCCGATGATGTAGCCGAGCATAGTGTTGCGGCTCTTCGCGAAATAGTCCGTGCGGTTTTTGTCGGGATAATCCCAGGATTCGCGGAATTGGACGTAACCCGCCAGGGCGCCATCATGCCCGATCAGGGCACGGCGTCCATCGCACTGGCGTTCTCGCATGCCGAGGAAAGATTGCCCGCCGAGTCCTTGAATCAATTGATTCAGAACCTTCCTCGCGCGGGCTTCGCTCTCCTCCGGGGCTATGGTATCCGGGTTCTGTGCGTGCACCACCAGCGGAGCCATAATCGCCAGCAACAAACAGAGACACATTTTCCTGCAAACTAGCCGCACAACACCGAACCTCCGTTAACGTTCAGAATTTCTCCAGTCATGAAATTCGCAAAGTCGGAAGCCAGGAACAGAATGGGCCCGGCGATTTCCTCAGCCGTGGCTGCACGCCCAAGTGGGATCACGCTGGCAGCCATTTTCTTGCCGGCTTTGGTGTCCAACACCGGATTCGACATATCCGTCGCCACCCAGCCGGGCGCCACGCTGTTGACCAGAATTCCGTGACGTGCCAGCTCCGTCGAAAGCCCCTTGGTGAGGCTGATAATGCCGCCCTTCGAAGCGCCATAGTGCGTATGGAGCGATTCGCCCCGCTGCCCGGCCGTCGAGCTGATGGGGATGATCTTGCCGCTCTTCTGCTTGATCATCTGCGGCACAGAAAAATGAACGATCGAATAAACGCTCTTCAGATTGATGCGGATCATGTCGTCCCATTGTTTTTCAGTCATTTTCTCGATGGGCAGGTCTTCCAGATTCCAGACTCCGGCATTGGGCACGAGGATGTCCAGCCGCCCCAGCCGTTTGATGGTGTGCTCCACCAGCTTGCGATTGTCTTCGTGCTTACCCGCGTCGGCCTTGAACGCTTCTACGCGCGTGCCGTGCTTTGCCGCTTCTTGTTCGACCTGCTTCGCGGCTTCCTTTGCGGAGTTATAACTGAAGATCACATCGGCACCCGCCTGCGCAAACAGCTTGACCGCCGCCGCACCGATGCCGCGTGAACCTCCAGTGATAAGTGCCGCCTTGCCCGCCAATGAAATCATGATTCCCCCAAGTATGATTCGTAAACTCGGCTCCGTGCTGTACCGCGGGATTCGGGGCATAGCTTGCACCGAGCGCTATCTGCCCGCATTTCCTGACAATTCAGTCGCTTAGGCCTTGCCCGCAGGGACCTTACGCGCTCTTCGCGCGGCAGTGACAAGCTCGCTGAACAGCTTTTCCGCCAGCGGATCGCCTACCATACGCTCCGGATGCCACTGCACTCCGGTCACCCAGTTCGCGTCTCCCGTCCACTCCACGCTCTCCACAATGCCGTCCGGTGAGTAGCCTGTGATTTTCAATTGGCGGCCGGGCCTCTCAATGGATTGGTGGTGCGAGCTGTTGACCACCGCCTCAGAACCCTCTGCGAGCGCTGCCAGACGGCTACCCGATTCGAAGCGCGCCGGGTGTACGGGGTCCTCGGCAGGTTCCGGTGTCAAGTCCTTGCGGCGGTGAGCGATTTCGGTGCCGGTCTCGGATCGCACGTCCTGGATCAGCGTGCCTCCGAGATAGACATTGAGCAGTTGGCAGCCGTAACAGATTGCAAGGACAGGCTTTTGGTGGATGAAGGCAAATTCCAGAATGGAACGGTCCGTTTGGTCCCGGGTCGCGTCCGGTGGATTAGAAAGACCTTTGTTGCTACTCCCATACTCAGCGGGATCGACGTCGGCGGGGCTCCCCGGCAAGACAAAGCCATCTAGAGTCGGAAGGAGCCCCCCCAATACCTGTGGATCCTTCAAGGAAAGCTCAACCGGATCGCCACCGGCGCGCTCCACGGCCTCTGCATAATGGCGGTTCTTTCCCTGCCAGGGCTGCGCGCTGGCGCTGCCCTCCTCGGATGTGCGCCACGGAATGCCGATGCGGGGTCGGTTGGAGTCGGCGGGTGTCATGGAACCCAGCATCGTAGCACTCCGCCGGAGGCGTGGGCAACCCGGGGAAAAGCGGGGATGGGGCATGCCGAGCAGGTTTCCCGAGTTCGGGCAACGAACAAAAAATTAAGGGCGACTCGGTTTATTAAGCCGCGTCGCCCTCTTTTGATTGACTGGCGAAGTTCTCGCTTCCCTTCTCAGTTTCACCGGGCCCGGCTCGGTTTTACCCTCGCCGCTCCCCATGTCTTTAGCCGAAAAGCTCGACTTCCTTGTTGCTCTGCCGATTGCGACTCGGTTTGACCCTTGCCGCCCCCGCGAACAAACTTCGAAAATCTCTCCCTGATTCCTTCCGCAGGAACCGGCTCGGTTTTACCCTCGCCATCCCTTTTTCCAGAACCCTGAAGTTGTACCTCGTACTCCGCACCTCAAAGGCGCGCGGTTTTACCCACACATCCCTTGCGGCTTGAACTGCGAAGTTTCCACTTCTGACTTCAACTCGAAACGCCCTGCTCGGTTTTACCCTCGCCGACGATCCGGAATTGACTCGTGAAGTTTCTCTTCCCGATCAATCTGTACGCATCTTATGAATGCCCGCTAAACTTGGCAAGAGGTCTCCCACAAAAAACACTGTGGAAAAATGTGCATGCCTGTGCAAGAAATCGCGAAACCTTCGTGGCAGAAACTCCAGACAGGGCGCTCCCGCACAACTCCACTCCTGCCCCGTGCGAATCTTTTGCTGTGAAATTCAGCTAAGGCTTCCGAGTTTCGGGAGTGTAGTGGCTCTGCAAATACGCGATAATTTTGCGCGTGGCGTCTTCGGGAATATCTGCTCCGAGCGTTTTCTTCATTTTGTTGACCTCGGCTTCCCACACAGGCGCGGGCAGCGTCGGCTGCATTGTGATGTAGCGCGGGCCGTGGCACGTGCTGCAATAGATCCGGACCTCCGCCTGGCCATCGCCGGGAGCAAGGTCGAGATTCGGCACCGGATACGATGACACTTCATACGCCGCATCGGGAGCAAGCGCCTGGGGCGCCGCCTGCTGGATGGTGCCGAGCTGCACGGGAGAGTAGTAGCCTTTTTTTAAGTCGCCATAGACCACGCCCGAGGAAATTCCTACACCAATAGCAATTAATAGCACCGCCAACAATCTATTGATCATGGCAAATCTCCTCTCAGCTCGCGTGGCCGACTACGAATTCCTGCCGCTCGATACGGTTCCACAGGTAACCCCCGGGATTCCACACGGGCTCGTCAGGCTGCGTATTGTTCTTTTCGTCGGTGGCGCGCACGGCGACAGAATAGCGTCCGGGAGACGCCGGCTTCCAGGCTGCTTGCCAGGTGCGGAATGAGTACGGCCCGTGATCTTCTCCGAGTTTTGCGGCATCCCACGTCTTTCCGCCATCGTCGGAAATTTCCACGCGGCTCACGCGGCCGAAACCGCTGAAAGCAATCCCCCGCAACGTAACCGTCATTCCGGCCGGGATTTTCGTGCTTCCATCCGGAGTAACAAGAAAAGAGCGCACGGGCATGCGCGAGATAGGAACCGTCTTCACCTTCCCAGCCTTGATGTCATCCGGTGTCGTGTTGCCGCGCGGCGTATCTGGCACGCGATAGGCTGTCTTCATCCAGAAATTTTCGTCGGGAGCATCCAACACGCGAATCCAGGACAAACACTTCATCCAGTACGTGGCAAAGTATCCGGGAACAACCAACCGCACCGGAAACCCATTCAACATGGGGAGCGGCTCGCCATTCATCAAATAGGCGACGACACATTCGTCCACCACCGGATTCGACAAATCCAGTGATTTCAGGAACCGGTTGGAGCCAAACCCTTCTGGCCCTTGCCCTGTCTCCAATCCCTGCATCTGGATTTGCAATGAGCCACTTTTCAATCCGGCCATATCCAGGATTTCGCGCAAGGGCGCGCCGGTCCACAGCGCATTGCCCATCGCTCCGTTCCCCCATTGTCCTCCCGGCACGCGCGGCTGCAGCCGGCTGCGGCTGTTGCCGGAACACTGATTCACCGCAGCCACCGACACCGGTTTGAACTTCTCCATCAGATCCGCCAGGCTCAGCGCCAGCGGCTTGTTGACGTTTCCCTCCACTTTCAGTCGCCATTCGTTCAGTTCGATGCGATTCGGAATGCCTTCAAGATGCCAGCGAACGTAAAACGCGTCATTCGGCGTGAATGCACCGGTGAAATACGGCCGCGGCGTTTCCATTTGTACCGGACGGTCGGTGAGAAGGAGCAACGGGACCTTTTGTGGTTCGGTGAGATATGGGCCAACCGAGTTCCAATGGGAATTGGCGCCGGGCCCGGTGAAGGTCTCAAGAGCCGTGGCCCTTTGCGGGTCCTGAGCCAGAGCGCGTTCGCCCATGGGCCAGCGAGCTACGGCAAGTCCGCCTCCAGCCAGGCTCAACATCTTCAGCCATCCACGTCTTGAAACGAAAGCTTCTCTGAGATTCATTTACTGTTCCCCCCGCGGAGGAATATTCACCAACACGGTGAGACGTGTCAACACACCAAAATTGCTTGGCCGGAAAAACCCAGATGAATATGGCGCAGAGGTAAGTTGACCGCTGTCTATTACCGTTTGCGCGGACCACGGCGCAAGCTCCCAATATGCAACTAGACAGCCCCCCACCATAGCTAGGCCACCCGCGGGGGGTGTTTTTTACGGGCTGCCCGGGTATAGTATGAAACCTGCTTTAAAATGGCCAAAATGCGTCACGGACCTAAATGCAGCTTTTTTCTGGCGGCGCTGCTTGCGGGCCTGCTGCTGCCTGGATCTAAACTCGCAATCGATCGATTCCCATTTTTGCCCGGTCTGCTCTGTAGCGGGCACAGCGATCGTCACCACACCTCCCTTGATAGAAATGGTGCCGGCTGTTGACTGGCTGCAGCGATCCGGTGTTGTCATTGCGGTTCCTCTCGTCGTTCCTCAGAGTATCGCGCCCCGCGCGCCCCCTATCTCCCAGTAGTTCCTTCTTCGGCCCACATCTCTCAACACTCATGGAGTCCGCCTCTGTTCCCTGGAGCCGGACAAGGAGTCCGCTCTTGAAGCAAGGAAGTTTATTGGTTTTGGTATTGATGATGTTGCCGGCGATTGTCGCCGGACAGCAGCAGCCCGCGCCTGCGGCAAACGCTTCTGCGCATACGACGGCGGCTGCCTCAGGACCAACCCGGATCACCCTCGACGATGCCATCCGTTTGTCTCTGCTACACAATCACGCGTTGCAAGCGATGCGTACCACGATTCAACAAAGCATGGCAGAAGAGATCACTGCGAACCTTCGTCCCAATCCGGCGCTGGGACTCGACGCGCAGTTTTTGCCGATCTTCCAGCCCGACCAGTTCAGCGGGGACTACATCGACCAGCAAGCGCAGTTCGACGCGGGTGTCAGCTACCTGTTTGAACGCGGCAAAAAACGCCAACATCGATTGCAGGCGGCACGCGACATCACCGCCGTGACGCGCTCCCAGGTTTCCGACACCGAGCGCCAATTAGTCTTCAACGTCGGCCAGCAGTTTGTGGATGTTCTGCTTGCCGAATCGACCCTGGCCTTCGCGGAACAGGACCTGGACAGCTTCCAGAAGACTGTGGGCATCAGCAACGAGCGCCTACGCGTCGGCGATATGAGCGAAGGCGACTTCCTGAAGATCAAGCTGCAGTTGCTGCAGTTCCAGAGCGACGTAGCCGCGGCCACACTCGCGAAAATCCAAAGCCTCGCCGCCCTCCGCCAACTGCTCGGGTTCGAGTCCGTCCCCGACGATTACGACGTCCAGGGAACGCTGGACTACCAGCCCGTGCACGCGGACTTAACCAGCCTGAAGACCCTCGGTGCGATGAACCGCCCGGATCTCCGTGCCGCACAGCAGGGAGTAACCGCGGCGGAAAGCCAGTTGGCCCTGCAGAAAGCCAACGGCAAGATGGACATCACCGGCACGTTCAACTACACGCATACCGCTGGTGTGAATACGGGCGCCTTTTACTACAACATGCCGCTGCCCATCTTTGATCGCAACCAAGGCGAAATTCAGCGCGCCCAATACGCCGTGACGCAAGCGCAGGAACTCGCCAGCGAGACCGTTCAGCAGGTTTCCACCGATGTCATCGCCGCGTATGCAAATCTCCAGACCAATGACCAGATTATCCAGCTATACCGGGGCGGCTACGTCGATCAGGCCAGGCAGTCGCGTGACATCAGCGAGTACGCCTACCAGAAAGGCGCGGCGAGTCTGCTTGACTTTCTCGATGCCGAACGAACCTATCGCGCGAACCAACTGGCTTACCGCCAGGCGCTGGCGAGCTACATGCTCGCGCTCGAACAAATGCGCCAGGCCGTTGGCACAAGGAATCTCCCATGACGCTCTCCATGCCGTACGCGAAAAATACTTCGCTCCTCGTAGCGTGCAGCCTCTCGCTGGCACTCGCGCTTTCGAGTTGCAGCTCCGGTCCCGGCGAGTCGGAGTCGAAGATGACGTCGTTCACATCCAGTGAATCAAAAACGGATACAGCCGAGCTCTTCACCGTGCCCAAAGAGCAGATGGCGCATGTGCAGATTGTTGCCGCGCAAAAAGGGCCTCTGGCGCGCAAGCTTCGCCTCTCGGGAGCTGTGGCGTTCAACGCATTTGAAACCACACCTGTATTTGCGGCGATTGGTGGTCCGGTCCACGAAATCCTGGTGGCCCCAGGACAGTTCGTGCACTCCGGGCAGCCTTTGCTGACGGTCACCAGTCCCGATTACTCCGCGGCGCGCTCCGCTTACATCAAGGCTCTCGATACGTCTGCCCTCGCGGACAAATTGTACGCACGGGCGAACGACCTCTACGCGCACGGCGCGATTGCGGAGGCTGACCTGCAACAAGCCGAGTCAAACCGCACCCAGGCGCACGCGGACGTAGAGTCCACCGCGGACGCGTTGCGCGCCCTGGGTTTGAAGGACCCCGATGCGGTGGTGAAAAATCCTCTGCCCTCCACGGCGGAAATCCCGGTGCCCGCACCCGTGGCGGGTGAAATTGTGGAACGCCTGGTGGGCCCCGGCCAGTTGCTGCAGGGCGGTGCGACGCAGTGCTTTACGATTTCCGACACCAGCACGGTTTGGGTGCTCGTCAACGTCTTTCAGAGCGACCTGCCCTACGTGCGTGTGGGAAATACCGTTGACATCAGCACCGATACGTACCCTGGAGTATTTCACGGCAAAATTTCCTATGTCGCGCCGGCGCTTGATCCCACCACGCGCACGTTGCAGGCGCGCATTGTTACGCAAAATCCGGATCGCAAATTGAAACGAGACATGTACGTGACCGCCACGGTCGATGCAGGGTCCATTCCTGACGCGATCACCGTGCCCAACGCCGCAGTCCTGCGCGACACCGAGAATCAGCCCTTTGTCTACGTCCTGACCAACGGCAACCAGTTTGCCCGCCGGGGTGTAGCCCTCGGCCTCAGTAACGCCGGCCGAACACAAGTCACCAGCGGACTTAAGGAAGGAGAACAGGTCGTGGGCGACGGCAGCCTGTTCCTGCAGTTCAAGAATTCCATTCAACACTAGCAAGCGCGCACCGGAGACTTTTCGATGATTCATCGCATTGTCCAATTCGCTCTGCAGCAGCGCTTCCTGGTGCTGATGCTCACGGCATTGATGTGCGTGATGGGCGCGTGGTCCTTCCGCCAGATGCCCGTGGATGCCTACCCGGACCTCTCTCCGCCGATGGTGGAGCTGATCACTCAATGGCCTGGCCACGCCGCGGAAGAAGTGGAGCGGCTCACCGCCCTGCCGTTAGAACTCGCCATGAACGGCTCGCCACATCTGCAGGTGATGCGGTCAATCTCGCTCTACGGTCTGTCGGACGTACGGCTGACATTTGACGAAAGCGTCGACCCCTATTTTGCGCGCCAAGTCGTGTTCGAACGAATTGGTGATGCCACCCTTCCCCAGGGAGTCACGCCGAGCATGGCTCCCTTGTTCAGTCCGAGCGGACTCGTCTATCGCTACGTCATCGAAAGCCCCGACCGCTCGCCGATGGAATTGCACACGCTGGAAGATTGGGTGATCGAGCGGGCTTACAAAAGCGTGCCGGGTGTGGCGGACGATTCCGGCTTCGGCGGTCCGACCATGGAATACCACGTGCTTCTCGACCCGGTGAAACTCTACAACTATCACTTGCCGGTCGTGCAGGTCCTCAATGCGCTGAACGCCAACAACGCCAACACCGGCGGCGGTTTTTACACGCAGGGAGGCCAGTTTTACTACGTGCGTGGCCTCGGCCTGGTCAAGAACACGGAAGACATCGGCGAAGTGGTCGTCGCCAGCCTGAACGGGGTACCAGTGCGGATCAAAGATATCGGCCGCGTGGAAATCGGCCACGCTCCACGCCTCGGTATCTTCGGCTTCCAGACCAAAGAGAAAAACAACGACGACGCCGTGGAAGGCGTGATCCTGATGCGCCGCGGCGAGCAGACACAGAACGTCCTCGAAGGCGTCGAGAAACGCACGGAAGAGATCAACAGAGGCCTTCTGCCGCCGGATGTGAAAGTGCGGCCTTACTACGACCGCAGTGATCTAGTGCGTGTCACCACGGATACGGTCGAGGGAAATTTGTTGCGCGGCATGATCCTGGTCTTGGTCGTCCTGATCTTTTTCCTGGTGAGTTTCCGCGCCGCGGTTATTACCGCGCTCACCATTCCGCTCGCGCTCCTGTTTGCCTTCATTTTCCTGCACTGGACGGGCGAAGCCGCGAATCTGCTCTCCATTGGCGCCATCGACTTCGGCATCATCATCGACGGCACGATCGTCATGGTCGAGAACATTTATCGCGAACTCGGCCTGCGTCACGGAACGCCCTACCGGCTCTCCGACGTGATACTGGCGGCGGCACGCGATGTCGATCGGCCGATTTTTTACTCGGTTGCCGTCATTATCGCGGGCTATCTCCCGATTTACGCCCTGACGGGTCCCGCCGGAAAGCTTTTCCACCCGATGGCCGACACGATGGGCTTTGCCCTGCTCGGTGCACTCATCCTCACGTTGACCGTGGTTCCCGCCCTGGCCTCTTACTGGTTCACGAAAGGCGTGAAGGAAAAAGAAAATCCCATCTTCGACTGGATCCGCGACCAGTACGCCGGTGCGCTGGACTTGTGCCTGAATCATCCTTTCCTCACCCTGCTCCTTGCCGCTGTAATCTTTGGCGCCACGCTTCTTCTGGTTCCGCTGATTGGCGGAGAATTTCTGCCGCACCTCGACGAGGGCGCTATCTGGGTGCGCGCCACGATGCCCTACACGATTTCTTTCGAAGAGGCCGCCAAGTTTGCTCCCAAGGTGCGCAACCTGCTGATCGCGTATCCGATGGTGACAGTTACGGGTTCCGAGCTCGGCCGCCCCGACGATGGCACCGACCCGACCGGCTTTTTCAACTGCGAGTTTTACGTGGGGCTCAAGCCTTACAACGACAAGGCCTGGTCGCAGACCTCCATCCACACGAAAGAACAGCTTGTCGAAGATCTCCAGAAGAAGCTGGACACCTATCCCGGCGTGATTTTCAATTTCACGCAGCCAGCCGAAGACGCTGTGGACGAAGCGCTCACAGGCCTCAAGTCCGCTCTTGCTGTGAAGATCTTCGGCCCGGACCTGAGTGTGCTCGAAAGCAAGGCCGTGGAGATCAAGCGTATCCTCGAAAAGACGCCGGGCTTCACCGAACTCACAGTGGTAAAAGAACTCGGGCAGCCGAGTCTCTTGGTCGAGGCCGATCGCGCCAAGATCGCTCGCTATGGGATCAACGTGGCCGACGTCGAAGCTGTGGTGCAAGCCGCCGTGGGGGGCCAAGCCGCCACGCAGGTGATTCAAGGGGAAAAGCTCTTCGACCTCGTCGTGCGCATGGAACCGAAATACCGCTCCGACGCCCGCGAAATCGGAAATCTCCTGGTGCCTGCTCCCGCCGGACAGCAGATTCCTGTTTCCGAGCTCGCCACCATCAAGGAAGCGACGGGCGCATCCTTCATCTATCGCGAGAATGATTCGCGCTATATCGGCATCCAGTATTCGATCGAGGGGCGGGACCTGGAAGGAATCGTCAGGGCCGGCCAGCAAAACATCGCGAAAGCCGTGAGGCTGCCTGAGGGCTATCACCTCGATTGGGGCGGAGAATACAGCGAATTACTCGAGGCCAAGGCTCAGTTTTACGTTATTGGCCCTCTAGCGGTGTTCCTGATTTTCCTGATTCTGTTCGCGCTCTACGGCAACTTCAAATTCCCGGTCACCATTGCCATCGGTGTCGTTGCCACGGAACCCGTTGGGGCGCTGATTGCTCTGAAGCTGACACACACGCCCTTCAGCGTTTCCAGCGTGTTGGGCCTGCTTGCGCTACTCGGGGTGTCAGTGGAAACCGCGGTCATTCTGGTGAGCTATATCAACAAGCTACGGCTGGAGGGAAGAAACATCCGCGAAGCGACGCGTGAAGCATCGCTGCTCCGCCTGCGTCCCATCATGATGACGGCCCTGGTGGCGTGCCTGGGCCTGCTCCCGGCTGCCACATCCACCGGAGTGGGCAGCGACACGCAAAAGCCGTTCGCGATCGTCGTCGTCGCCGGCCTATTGTCACGCCTATTGTTGGGCTTCTTCGTCAATCCGGTGCTCTACGAACTTGTCGCGCGCGAAGGCGACGTGTTGCAGGTGTAAGCTTTCGCAAATAGCTCTCGGTTTTCTTCTACATCGGCAGTTCTTCCTTCTGGCTTAGGCGCAAGCCGTGTGATAGAAGAGGTGCGAATAAGAAGGTGCCTCACTCATGGCTAAAGCGGAAGATGCAGGGATCAACCGCCGCGATTTCTTGAAAAACGCAGCCGCCGGAGCGGCCGTACTGGCAACGCCGCATGTGGCCCCGGCACGACCAACGGAGACAAATCTCGCGAAAAATCCGCCGCCCATGTCGCGCGAAGCCGAAGTCGAAACTCCGGCTCCCGTGGAAGTGCTCACCGAGGAGCGTAGCGGCTCCGATTTCATGATCGACGTCCTCAAGTCCCTCAACATTGAGTACGTTTGCTCGAACCCCGGCTCGAGTTTCCGTGGGCTGCAGGAATCTCTCATCAATTACGGCGGAAACAAGAATCCCGAATTCATCACCTGTATGCACGAAGAGTCGTCCGTAGCTATGGCCCACGGCTATTTCAAAATCGAAGGAAGGCCTCTGGGAGTGTTTGCGCACGGCACTGTCGGCTTGCAACATGCGGCAATGGCCATCTACAACGCGTACTGCGACCGCGTTCCTGTCCTTATCATCGGCGGAAATATTCTGGACGCAACCAAGCGCATGCCGCCCGTGGAATGGGCGCACAGCGTGCAAGACGCCGCGGCATTTCTTCGCGACTTCACCAAGTGGGACGACTGTCCGGTGTCGCTGCAGCATTTCGCGGAGTCTGCGGTTCGCGCCTACAAAACGGCCATGACCCCGCCGATGATGCCGGTGTTGCTGATCGCCGACGCGGAACTCCAGGAAAATCCGATCCGTGCCGACTTGAAATTGCGCGTTCCGAGCATGGTGTTGCCCGCGCCTCCCCAGGGAGAGTCCGGCGCGGTGTTGGAAACCGCTCGCCTGCTGGTGGCAGCGGAGAACCCCGTGATCGTCGTCGACCGGACCGCGCACAATGCAGCCGGAATGGCGATGATTGTGGAGCTTGCGGAGACGTTGCAAGCCGCCGTGATTGACCGCGGCGGGCGCATGAATCTTCCCTCGCGCCATCCCCTGAATCAGACGCGGCGCGCGTATCAGGAAATTTCGAACGCAGATGTGATCCTGGGGCTGGAGGTGAACGATTTCTGGGGCACGGTTCATTCCTTCCGCGACCAGATGGAACGCACCTCCCAACTCATCGCCAAGCCGGATGCCAAGCGCATCAGCATCGGCGCCGGGGGACAACTGTACAAGGCAAATTATCAGGATTTCCAGCGCTACCCGGAGCTTGATCTCGATATCGCCGCCGACGCGCAGGCCACATTGCCCTCGCTCATCGAAGCCGTCAAGAAACAACTGGACGCCAACAGCAAGAGCGCCCTGCAGGCTCGCGGCGCAAGATTTGCCTCTGCGCGCTTGCAGTCGCTGCAAAGCGATCGCGAAGCGGCCACCTACGCCTGGGACGCCAGCCCGATCAGCACGGCGCGCCTTTGCGCCGAACTCTGGGCGCAGATCAAAGACGAAGATTGGTCGCTGGTGTCGTCCGTGGTGAATTTTGTCAGCAACTGGCCCCTGAAACTCTGGGACTTCAACAAATATCACCAGTTCATCGGTAATTCGGGCGGCTATGGCATCGGCTACAACGCGCCTGCCTCGGTTGGCGCGGCGCTGGCCAACCGGAAATACGGCCGCCTGTCGGTCAACATCCAGTGCGACGGCGATTTGATGTACGCCCCTGGGGTTTTGTGGACCGCCGCGCATCACCGCATTCCGCTGCTGACCGTCATGCACAACAACCGCGCCTATCATCAGGAAACAATGCAGGTGCAGATCATGGCCGATCGGCATAGCCGGGGAATAGATCGCGCAAAGATAGGCACTGCCATCGACGACCCCGACATCAATTACGCGAAATTGGCGCAAGGGTTGGGCCACTATGCCGAAGGTCCGATCACCGATCCCAAGGATCTGCGTCCGGCCCTGCAACGTGCAATCGCCGTTGTCAAAAAGGGAGAGCAGGCGCTTCTGGATGTGCACACGCAGCCACGCTAGAGGAAAACGATGAACACGCAACCGTACAATCGTAGCGCGGGCTCAAAGGAAGTGGAGCACAAACAACAGAAGCGTTTCGTGAAAGGGTGGAGTGTCTTGGTCGCGTGCCTTATCGCGATCCTCGCGACCTCCTCCCCTGCGTTTCCCCAGCAAACCACCAAGCTTGGCGATTCGCAGAACGGAAAAGCCGTCTACGAGAAATTAGGCTGCACCCAGTGTCACGGAGCACAAGGCGAAGGCGTCTCCGGCGCCGGGTCGAATGCCGGCGTGCCGCGTATCGCTTCCACCAGATTGTCTTTCACGGATTTTCTGCAGCAGGTACGCAAACCCAAAGGCCAGATGCCTCCGTTCAGCACCGAAAAGGTTTCGGATACGGATCTGACCGATGTTTACACCTATCTCCAGTCGCTGAAACCTGCATCCGAACAGCCAGTAAGCACGGCGAGCGCTTCAAAGGGCGAGCGCCTCTACAGAGACTACGGCTGCTACGAATGTCACGGCTTTCAAGGGCAGGGTTCCTCGTCCACTGGTGGCGCCCGCCTTGGCCCGCCCCGTATTCCATTTTCCGCGTTTGTCAGCTACATCCGCCAGCCAACGGGGGAAATGCCTCCCTACACAGCAAAGGTTGTTTCTGACGAAGATGCCACGGAAATTTACAATTTTCTGAGATCCATTCCGCCTCCGCCCCCGCTGAAGAGTATCCCGCTCCTGAATCAGTGATCCAGCAAAACAACTCCCTGCATGTCTGAAAGTGTTTGGGATGCCAGAACTACGCGCGTTTCGCGTAAGGCTCCGGCAGAACCTTTTCCAGGCAGAACTCGGGGCGGCGGAAAAATAGAGGAAGCGCAGCCAGCCGCTGTTGCAATTTTTCGGCTTGATCGGCGCGTACGGTCACATGCCCGAGTTTTCGCCCCTCGCGTGGCTCCTTGCCATATAGATGCAGATGTGCGTTGTGAATTTGTAACACATCAGCGCTCTCGGGAAGCTCCCCGATCAGATTGATCATCGCCGAAACTCCCGCAGTCGCGCTTGAACCCAGCGGGAAACCCAGAATTGCCCGCAGATGATTCTCAAACTGGCTGGTGACCGCCCCCTCTATCGACCAGTGGCCGGAGTTGTGGACGCGCGGCGCCATTTCGTTAGCCAACAGCCGGCCGTCCATTTCGAAAAATTCGATACATAATACGCCCACATAATCAAGCGCCTCCAGCACGGCGCGAGCCGCACGTTCTGCCTCGTTCTGCAGGCTTGCAGTCAGATTCGGTGCAGGAGCCAGCGACAAACGCAGGATTCCTCCGCGGTGGTGATTCTCGATTAGCGGGTAGAACACGATTTCCCCGTTGCGGCTGCGCACGCCCAGGACCGAAAGCTCGCGCTCGAACGGCACAAACTTCTCCAGAATCAGCGGCGCATCCGGCAGCTCCGGCCGCGACCTCTCGACGTCCGCCCCCATACGCAACAGCCACTGGCCTTTCCCGTCATAGCCCATGCGACACGTCTTGAGCACCGCGGGCAATCCCACCTGCTTTACCGCGGCGTCTAGGTCGCCATGCTTCTTCACCTCGGCGAATTCCGTGGTCGGTATGCCCAATTTCCGGAACAGCGTCTTCTCGCGCATGCGATCCTGCGCTTCTTCCAGAGCAATCGCAGGCGGATAGACGGGCACGCGCTCTGCCAGAAATTTCGCGGCGGCCACGGGCACGTTCTCAAATTCGTAGGTGACTACTTCCAACCCGTGCGAAAATCTTTCCAGCGCCTGCTCGTCGCGATAGTCGGAGGTCACACGATTGGCGATGCGGCCCACAGGCGCTTCCGGTGACGGATCCAGAAAGCGAAAATGGAGCCCGAGCGGATAGCCGGCAAGTGCCAGCATATAGCCGAGCTGCCCGCCACCGAGAATGCCGATCGTCGTCACTCTTTTTTTCCGGGGAACTGTTCGTGCACGGCCTGGAGCGCTTGTTGCGCTGCAGCCGCGGGGTCCGGCTGGGAAAGAACTTTCTTCGTCTGTGCCAGCCGGAACGCGCGCAGTGCCTCCCGAATCGCAGCGTGCTTGTTGCCCAGGATGGCTGCCGCCAGTAGCGCCGCATTAATTGCGCCGGCCTTGCCGATCGCCAGCGTGCCCACGGGAATACCGCCAGGCATCTGTGCGATCGAAAGCAGCGAATCCAGGCCCTTGAGCGCTTTCGATTCCACCGGCACACCCAACACCGGCAACACCGTCTTCGACGCGGTCATTCCCGGCAAGTGCGCCGCGCCGCCCGCGCCCGCAATAATCACTTCGATGCCGCGCTTTTCGGCGCTCGCCGCATATTCAAAAAGCAGGTCTGGCGTGCGATGTGCCGAAACCACGCGTGTCTCAAACGGGACGCCGAGGTCCCGCAAAGTATTTGCGCCGTGCTCCATTGTTTCCCAATCCGAAGCCGAGCCCATGATGATGCCGACAAACGGCGCTTCCGGCTTTTTCCTCGCAGTCTTCGCTTTTTTCTTCATGCGCTTGATCTTCGGCCTGAGATTCCCTTATTCCCCAAAACAGAATGCCGGCGGGCTATTCAAAGAAGCTCCATTTTACGGACTTTTCTACTGTGGCGCGACCTTTCTGCGCAATTTCCAGGCATGCCGCAGCTCGCCGACAAGGTAGAGCGAACCAGTAATGAAAATCGCGTCTTCCGGCCGCGCCTGGGCCAGAACCGTTTCCATTGCTTCTTCGGCGTTCCTGATAATCGAAAACCTCGACGCATGATCTCCGGCCATCTCTGCAAGCTGCGCGGCACTCACAGCTCGCGGCGTGCTTGGTTGGGTGAAGATCACTTCATGGACATGGGGGAACAGCAAGCCGGTGACTTCGTCCACCGCCTTATCACGCATGGCTCCATAAATCAGATAGATCTTGCGACCTGCAAAAGTTTCTTCCAGGAACTTTGCCAGTTCCCTCGCCGCGCCAGGATTGTGCGCGCCATCGAGATACACATCCGGCCGTATCTGTAGGCGTTCCAGGCGCCCGGGCCATTCCGCGGCAGCGATGCCGTTGACGATATTCTCATCGCTGACTCGGTAGCCGCGGTCCTGCAGGATTCGTGCGGCCGCCAGCGCATTCAGAGCGTTCTGCAATTGAAACCTTCCGGGCAGGTGTGGCCTGAGGACAAAGCTCTTGTTCTCGCCTGTGCTCGAAACAGTTGCGCGCACAAAGCCTTTTTCCATTACCTCATCTTTCACGCTGTAAGCAGCAAAGGTTTCCACAACGGGGCAGTGCAATTCTTTCGCCCGCGCAAGAATCACTTCCCGCGCCTCGGCGAACTGCTCGGCAATCACCACGGGCACTTGCGGCTTAAGGATTCCGGCTTTTTCCCCGGCGATTTCTTTCAGTGAGTGGCCCAGATAGTTTTCGTGATCAAAATCAATGCGCGTGATGATGGAAACCACCGGCATCACCACGTTGGTCGCATCCAGTCTGCCTCCCAGGCCCACTTCGATCACCGCAAACTCCACGCGTTCCTGCGCGAAGGCTTCGAAAGCCAGCGCTGTCACACATTCGAAGTAAGTCGGATGCGCCCTCAGTTTGCCTTCGGCAAGTAGTTCTTCGATCACTCTATGAATGCGGGTGAACACCTCCGCGAAGCGCTCGTCGGAAATCTCTTCGCCCGAAATGCGGATGCGCTCGTTAATACGCTCCAGATGCGGCGAGGTGTTCAGGCCGGTGCGGAAGCCCGCCTCTCGCAGGATCCTCTCCATGAATGCAGCCGTCGAGCCTTTGCCATTCGTCCCGGCAGTGTGCACCAGGGGATAAGCGCGGTCAGGCCGCCCGAGGCGCTCCAGTAATATGGTGATGTTCTCAAGATTGAATTTTGCTGCTGCCGCCTGGGTTGGCGCGGCAAGTTCGCGGCCCAACGAGAGAAGATAGCGAACCGCGCCCTGATAATCCATTTCAGGATGTCAACAGGTCGAGCGAGTTAGAGATGAAGCCTTTGAGGTCCTTGCGGTGAACAACGGCGTCTAGGAATCCATGTTCCAGCAAAAACTCCGAGCGCTGGAAGCCGTCCGGCAGTTTCTGCCGGATGGTCTGCTCGATCACGCGGGGGCCGGCAAACCCGATCAGCGCTCCGGGCTCGGCAATATTCAAATCGCCCAGCATCGCAAAGCTCGCGGTGACGCCGCCGGTGGTCGGATCGGTCAGCACGGAAATATACGGCAATTTCTCTTCATCCAGCCGAGCCAGCGCCGCGGAAACTTTGGCGAGTTGCATCAAGCTGATCGTGCCCTCCATCATGCGCGCGCCACCCGAGCAGGAAACCACGATCAGCGGTTGCCGCGTCTCCATCGCCATTTCAATCGCGCGCGTCACTTTTTCGCCGACCACCGCGCCCATCGAACCACCTATAAAACCAAACTCCATGGCGCAACAAATCACCGGTTTGCCGTTTAATTGCCCTTCGGCGGTGATGATCGCATCATTCATCCCCAACTTTTTCTGGGCTTCTTTGATGCGCTTGGAGTAGGGCTTGGTATCCACAAATTTCAGCGGGTCGGTGGAGACCATCCCCGCGTCATGCTCGGTCCATTTTCCATCGAACAACAGTCCCAGCCGCTGCTTCGCGTTCATGCGGAAGTGAAATTGGCACTTCGGGCAGACGAAAAGGTTCTCCTCAAGGTCCTTGCGGAACACGATTGCACGACAGGACTCACATTTCGTCCACAACCCTTCGGTGCGCACGCGCCGTTCTTCGGGCGGCGTCGCCTGTTCAATGGCCTTTTTGTCCCGCTTGAACCACGACATGAAATGCTTCGTCCTGAGCTTTCCGCTAACGCCATTAGCTCAGTAATCGATCCCCCGTTGCGCCAGTATACCCTTCGTGTAGGGGTGTTTCACTTCCTTCATTTCCGTAACCAGATCCGCGGCCTCCACCAGCTTTGGGTGTGCATTTCTTCCCGTACAAATCACGTGAACCTGCTCCGGACGCCTCTTCAACGCCTCAACCACCTTCTCCACATCCAGCATTTTGTAGCTGATCGTGTAGTTGATCTCGTCCAGGATCACCAGATCGTACTTCCCGCTATCGATCGCCGCGCGCCCTGATTCCCAACATTCTTCCGCCAGCCGGATATCCTGGGGATCGGTTTCCGCGCCACCGATTTTCACAAAACCCCGCCCCATCGGTCGAATCTCAAACTTGTCGTCCCCGAGCATTTTCGCGGCATCCAGCTCCCCGTAATGCCAGGAACCCTTGATGAATTGCACCATCAGCACGCGCAATCCCTGCCCCACGGCGCGAAATGCTGTGCCCAGCGCGCAGGTTGTTTTGCCCTTGCCCGGGCCCGTGTAAATAATTAGCAGTCCTTTTCCTTCTGGCATGAAGCCATTTCCTCGATCGGGCGCTCTGGTGTGAATGTTTTAAGTCTGCGGAGTCGTTCGCGAAACGTCAAGTTGCAGGGACGTGCTTTAAGAATGGCGCGGTGGGAGCCTCAAATGTCAAGGCGCTTCACCAATTCTTGCGCGATCAGCCGAGCGTGTTCCAGTGCGACTTCGCCCAAAGGCTGCTTTCCCTGCACCTTGCGGTCCCTCAGTACAATCCAAAGCCCCGGGCGATAGACTTCGTCTTCCGAAGGGCAAATCGCTCCGGTGAGTTGGGCAATCTCAAAGTCAGGCAGTGTGGTCAATTCCAGATCTACGAAATGCGTGTAGTTTGGCAAGGGCGGAGGATTGGCCACCAGCTCCGTCAGCACACCGCGCGCATCGTCAACCAAGTCCCGAAAGCCCTGCGACACCAGCAGCCCGTCAATATCGCGAGGAGTAGGTTGTTCAATCTGTTCCAGATCGTAATCCGGCAACGGCTTCTCCAAAGGAATTTCAATCGCCACCGAGGGCTGGTCTTTATCTGGGGCAATCCGTATGGCCATGGTCTTTTCCGCTGCACATCATTTCATGGAATAGAAGAAAACGCATCCGCTCAGAAAACCGAACCATCCTCACCATGGCCTATTTGGGATACGGACTTCCGGACAAGATCGCAAACGCCCGGTAAACCTGTTCGGCCAGCATCACGCGCGCCAGTTCGTGCGAGTAGGTCATGGCACTCAGCGACATCTTCTGCTGCACGCGTTCACGCAGGCTGGTGGGAAAGCCCTCCGCGTCTCCGCAAACGAAGAAAATCTCGCGCAGGCCGCGGTCCCGCTGTTCACCGATCCACTTGGCAAATGCGTTTGAGTCATAAGCCTTTCCCCCGGCGTCCAGGAGCACGGATGCAGCCGCGCGATTGGCACCCAGCCGCTTCAGTGCCGCACCGGCGTCGCGCACTTCGACCACCTCAACCGGGCAGCACCGCGAAATGCGCTTCACGTAATCCTGCAGCATCGCGTTGATTTCCGGCCGCCGGGTTTTTCCGAGCATCAGCAGGCAGATTTTCACTGTTCGAGTCTACCCTGCTCTTCGCCCCGCGTCTCGCGGCCCCGGAAAGTTTTCGTTTGGGAAACGCCTGTACTCCCGTATGATGGCCCTGCAATCGCTTCTTCATTTCCGTACCCATGAGCGAGAGTCAAATCCCTTCCCAGGCGTTTCATGTCGCTGAACTGCGTAGCGAGCGTGTGCGCATCTTTGGCGTGCTCGCGTTTCTCGCCGTGGTTGCCCTGGTCCTGACGGTTCGCGTCTTCCTCCTGCACACCACGGTCGTCAATATTCATGTTGGATGGAATCTGACGTTGTCCGCCACGCTCGGCCTCTACGAATTCCTGATGCTGCGGCTCGTGAATCGCGCGCTGCGTTCGAATCAGGAGTTTCCGCGCATCTTCTGGTTCAGCAGCACGATTCTGGAAACCACCGTACCCGCAATCGGCGTTGCCTGGCTCACCGCCCCCGGCTTCGAAACCATTTACCGCCCCCTCGCCAGCCCCTCCACGTTGCTTTTCTTTGTGTTCATCATCCTCTCGATTTTGCGGCTCGATCCCTGGATTTGCCGGCTTGCCGGAATCACCGCTGCGGTCAGCTACATTGCCGCCGCAGTGTATCTCGGTTGGATTCCTCCCACGCCCGGCCACCCGGCCCCGGTTACCCAAACCGACGTCAGCCTCTATGCAATTATCCTGCTTGTGAGCGGGTTCATTGCCGGCGGTGTGGCCGGCGAAATCCGGAAACACGTCGAGGCCGCCCTGCGCGAAGCGGAGACCCGCCGTCAATTGGATCGTGTCCAGCATGATCTGCAAACCGCCCGCGATATCCAGCAGGCCCTACTGCCGCAACAACCTCCTGAAATCCCGGGCATCGCCGTCGCCGGCTGGAACAAACCGGCCGACGACACCGGTGGCGATTTTTATGATTGGGTCACCCTGCCTGACGGTCGATTGATTGTGATTCTGGGCGACGTCACCGGGCACGGCATTGGCCCGGCCTTGTTGGCCTCCGCATGCCGCGCTTATGCCCGCTCCGGCTTTGCGGCACACGCGGACCTGCTGCCGGCGGTGACGCAAATCAACGCGTCCATTGCCCGCGACCTCGATCCCACCCGGTTCGTGACCTTCGCTGGGGCTTCCTATATGCCCGGAGGGAGCGAATTGGAAGTTCTCTCCGCTGGACACGGTCCGATTCTGCTTTATACGGCTGCGACCGATTCTTTCCAGGAGATCGATTCGCAGGGTGTGCCCCTGGGAATTTTGCCCGAACTGGTTTCCGTGCCCCCCACAACCATCCAATTGCAGAAAGGTGACATTTTCCTGCTGATCACCGACGGATTTGTGGAGTTCGAAAATCCCGCACAGGAAGAGTTTGGCAAGCAGCGCCTGGAAGAAGCCGTACGCAAGTCGCGCGCATTGCCGCCGGATCAGATCATCAAGGCGCTCTACGAGGCCGTGCTGGCCTTTTCCAACGGCACTCGACAAGCAGACGACCTCACCGCGATTCTCATCAAGCGCCTTTAAACCTCAAAGTTGTAATTGGAATCAGTTGGAGTCTTGGCCGAATTCGCGCCTATCCCGCTTTTTCCGAAAGCTCATTCCGGTGCGGCGCTCCCGGCTCATCGGGCAGCACTAGCGAAGGCGCCTGCCGCCACAAACGCTCCAGATCGTAGAACCGCCGCGCCTCGCCGCCAAACACGTGCACGATAAAGCCGCCGAAATCCAGCAGTGCCCACTCCGCCGAACGGTGTCCCTCGCGATGCTCCGGCGTGCGCTTCATCTCGCGGTACAACACTTCTTCAATTTCCAAGCAGATAGCCTGCAACTGCGGCTTGCTGTATCCCGTGCAGATCACGAAGTATTCCGTGAAAGCGCCCAGCCCGCTCAAATCGAGCACGGTAATCGCGCTCGCTTTTTTCTCTTGCGCCGCTTCCACGGCCAGCCGCACGCCCTTGGGTAGCTTTTCCAATTTCACCGGTACAGCCCCTGTTTCAAAATGTATTCTTCCACTCGCGCGGAAACAAGGCCGTGGATTGATTGCCCGCGGCTGCATTTCCGGCGAATATCGGTCGCGCTCGCCTCGTTGGAAACGTTTTCCAGCAGGTAGACGGTCGTCTTGTCCAATTGCGCCACGATCGGCGAGCCGTGCGCGATCGATTCGTCTTCCTTCTCGCGCTTCGCATTTGGACGCGCGTGCAGGTCCGGCGGTATCACTAGCCGCAGGGCCTCCAGCCGGATGCCCGGCCGGTTCGCAATCACGAAGTCACAAAGGCCCAGCAGGGTTTCGTATTCCTTCCACATCGGAATATCCAGAAACGCGTCTGCACCTACGATGAAGAAGATTCGGTCGCCGTGGCCGTGGTACGCATGCCGGAAATAGCGCACGGTATCCACCGAATAGTGCAACTGCGTGCCGCTGAAATCTTCTCCAGCTTCCGCCAGTGATGGCACAAAATGCGGATGCTCCGTGCACGCCAGCGCCACCATCGCAAAGCGGTGCGGAAACGGCGCCAGATGCTGTTTCAACTTGTGCGGGGGCCGGCTGGCGGGAATGAAATGGATTTCGTCAAAATTGAAACGCCGGTCCGCCGCTCGCGCAACGGCCAAATGCCCGGCATGAATGGGATCAAAGGAACCGCCAAACAGCGCAATGCGTCTCGGATGGTGTTTCGCCGCCGTGCGGTGCACCGGAGCCTGTGCCGTGGTCAATCCGCCTCCCGGATGTTCCCCAATCCGATTCTCTCACGAATTTCCGCCACTCGCTGCCTCCTCCTCACTCTCATCCGACTCTTCGTCATCGGCCTCGTGGGCCGCTCCCTCGAAAAGTTCTGCCCTCGGATCCTTTACTTCTTCTTCGTCCTCGAAGGCCTCCTTCGGAATTCGCTCCAGCGCATCCGCCATTCCTCGGACCAACTCTTTCAAGCCTTCCCCAGCCGCAGCGGAAATAGCATGAAACTCCAGCCCCCGCTTCTTGCAAAACTCGCGAAGTTCCTCGAGCTTGCTCTTGTCCGTCGTGGCGTCGAGCTTCGTAGCCACCACGATCATCGGTTTTTCCAGCAACTTCTCGCTGAATGCGCCCAATTCGCCTTCGATGATTTCGAACGCCTTGACGGGATCAAGTTCCGCCATGTCGCTGGTATCAATCAAGTGCACCAGCAGCCGTGTGCGCTCCACATGCCGCAAAAAGCGAATGCCCAGACCCGCGCCCTGGCTGGCGCCTTCGATCAATCCCGGCAGGTCTGCCACAACAAAGGTGCGTCCGAGCTCCGTACCATGTCCGCCAGTTCCGCCATCTGCATTCACCACGCCTAGATTCGGTTCCAGCGTCGTAAATGGGTAGTTCGCAATCTTCGGCCGCGCAGCGCTGACAACAGAAATCAGTGTGGACTTCCCCGCATTCGGAAAGCCCACGAGGCCAACGTCCGCCAGCAGCTTCAGCTCCAACCGCAAATTCCGCTCTTCGCCGGGCTCCCCATCTTCTTTCTCTCGCGGAGCCTGGTGCCACGGCTTGGCGAAATGCTGATTCCCGCGCCCGCCGCGGCCGCCCTGCACCACCAGCACGCGCTGTCCCGGCCGCTTCAAATCCGCCAACAATTCCTCGCCCTCGGCGTCAAACACCAGCGTGCCCACCGGCACTTTCAGAATCATGTCGTCGCCGGATTCGCCTGTGCAGTTCGATCCTTCGCCGTGCCGCCCGCGGTCCGCCTTGAACTCCCGGTTGTACCGGTATCGCAGCAGCGTGTTGTCGTTGGGATTCGCCTCCAGGTAAACGCTTCCGCCCTTGCCGCCATCTCCACCCGATGGACCACCGCGCGGGACATACTTCTCCCTGCGGAACGCCACGCACCCGTTGCCGCCGTCCCCGGCCTTCACATAGATTTTCGCTTCATCAACAAACATCTCTTCACTCTTCCTGCTTGCCCTGAGTGCCTCTCGCGAAGGGCGTTCTCTGCGCTCTTCCTCTGCGGCACCCTGCGTTAAAGTCTTTCTTCCCGAAAACAAAAAACGGCCCCGACTCGCGCCGGGGCCGCCGCAATGCCGTTGGACTTAGTTCGCGGCCTTCGCTTGCTCCGCCGGTGTCACGCTGATGAAGCGGCCCCGGTTGCCTTTGTCCTCGAACTTCACATATCCGGTGACTAGCGCGAACAGCGTGTCGTCCTTGCCCTTCGCCACGTTGTCGCCCGCCTGGTGCTTCGTGCCGCGCTGCCGCACCAGGATCGTTCCGGCGTTCACCAACTGCCCGCCGAACCGCTTCACGCCCAGCCTCTGTCCGTGTGAATCGCGGCCGTTTGTAGACGAGCCGCCACCCTTCTTATGTGCCATGATTGAATCCTTCCGTGTAGTGGCCGGACTTTAGACCGGCCAGCAGAATCCTCTGAAATTACAGCTTGATTTCGCTGACCTGCACGGCGGTGTAATTCTGCCGGTGGCCCCGCTGAATCTTGTACTGGTTGGTCTTCTTGTACTTCAAAACGGTGAGCTTCTTCGCGCGGCCCT
>Ga0335085_10002966_pt1 | contig 30527 bp, 30 predicted proteins | sample Lox_Sample_45_FD_206712 | JGI IMG/M metagenome (GOLD analysis project Ga0335085, IMG submission 206712) | Soil microbial communities from Loxahatchee National Wildlife Refuge, Florida, United States - Lox_Sample_4.5 | ecosystem: Environmental > Terrestrial > Soil > Wetlands | place: USA... | reverse complement strand
GAACGGTCATTCTCCTCGCCTACCGCCTGACCCGGAAGAAGTTCTTCAGCAGCTCCCCGCACTCCTCTTCCATGACCCCACCCAGCACTTCGATGCGGTGATTGAGTCGAGGATGCCGCAGGAGATCTTCGACCGAGCCCGCCATCCCGGCCCGCTTGTCGTGGGCGCCGAAGACCACCCGCCCGACCTTGGCCAGGACCAGGGCTCCGGCGCATTGGGCGCAGGGCTCCAGCGTGACATAGAGAACCGCGTCCGGCAGGCGATCCGCTCCCGCGGTCTCCAGGGCCTTGTGAAGGGCGAGGATCTCGGCGTGGGCGGTCGGCACGTTGCGGCGCACGGTTTCGTTGTGGGCCTCACCCAGCACCCGCCCCTCCTGCATGATCACGGCACCGACCGGTACTTCTTCGAGCACCGCCGCAGCGCGGGCCAGCCGGAGCGCGTGCTCCATCCCGACGACGTCGGTGACATGCGGGAACGGGGCGCTTCTACGCACTCGCACTCTCCCGCATGGTTGACTCCTTGGCGAACCTGAGGTGGGCGTTGGTGCCGTCCCGCTCGACCCGGATGGTGTCACCTTCGCTGAAGCGGCCCTCCAGGACTTCGAGCGCGATGGGATTCTGCAGCTCCCGCTGGATCACGCGCTTGAGCGGGCGCGCTCCATAGACCGGGTCGTATCCTTCGGCCGCCAGCAGCGCGAGCGCGTCCGGCATCAGCTTGAGGCCCAGCTTCCGCTGGCTGAGCAGCTTGGCCAGGTGCCCGATCTGGAGGTCCACGATCTTTTCCAGGTCCTTTCGGCTGAGCTGGTGGAACACGATGATCTCGTCCACCCGGTTGAGAAACTCGGGACGGAAGTGGTGCTTGAGCTGGTCCCGCACCTGCTGCTCGACCGCGGCCCAGCGCTCCGGTTCGGTCCGCTCCCCGGCCTCCACGATCAGCTGGCTGCCGATGTTGGACGTCATGATGATGACGGTGTTCCGGAAGTCTACCACTCGGCCCTGGCTGTCGGTCAAGCGGCCGTCATCCAGGATCTGGAGCAGGACGTTGAAGACGTCCGGGTGGGCCTTTTCGATCTCGTCGAAGAGGATCACGCTATACGGACGCCGGCGTACCGCTTCGGTCAGCTGCCCGGCTTCTTCGTAGCCCACGTATCCGGGCGGGGCCCCGATCATCCGGGACACCGAGTGTTTCTCCATGTACTCCGACATGTCGAGCCGGACCAGGGCCCGTTCGTCGTCGAAGAGAAATTCGGCCAGGGCCCGTGCCGTCTCGGTCTTGCCCACCCCGGTCGGGCCCAGGAAGATGAAGGACCCGGTCGGGCGATTGGGATCCTGCAACCCGGCCCGGCTCCGGCGTACCGCGTTCGCCACGGCAGTCACCGCCGCTTGCTGGCCGATCACCCGCTTGCCCAGCTCGGCCTCGAGCCGAGTCAGCCGCTCCCGATCGCTCTCCAGCATCTTGGAGACGGGGATCCCGGTCCACTTGGCGACGATCTCGGCGATGTCCTCCGCGTCGACCTCTTCCTTCAGGTACTTGGCCTGGGACTGGATCTTGGCCAGCCGCTGTTCGTGCTCGCCGATCTCCCGCTCGAGCTGAGGGATCTTCCCATACTGAAGCTCGGCCGCGCGCTGGAGGTCGCCCCGGCGGGTCGCCTGGTCCATCTCGGTGCGGAGGGCCTCGACCTGGGCCTTCTTGGTCTGGATCTCCTGAATTGCAACCTTCTCCGCCTGCCACTGCGCCTTCATGCCCGAGCTGCGCTCCTTCTCCGCGGCGATCTGCTGCTCCAGGGCGGTGCGCCGTTCCCGGCCGGCCTTGTCCTTCTCCTTGAGCAGCGCCTGGCGCTCGATTTCGAGCTGGACGATCCGGCGCTCCACCTCGTCGATCTCCTGAGGCAGGCTGTCGATCTCCATCCGCAGCCGGCTGGCCGCCTCGTCCACCAGGTCGATCGCCTTGTCAGGCAGGAACCGGTCGCCGATGTAGCGGTCGGACAGGGTCGCCGCCGCCACCAGCGCGTTATCGGTGATCCGGACTCCGTGATGGACCTCGTACTTCTCCTTGAGGCCCCGGAGGATCGCGATGGTGTCCGCGACGGACGGCTCGCCCACCAGGACCGGCTGAAAGCGCCGCTCCAGGGCGGGGTCCTTCTCGACGTGCTTGCGGTACTCGTCGAGCGTCGTGGCCCCGACCACGTGCAGCTCACCCCGCGCCAACGGGGGCTTCAGCATGTTGGCGGCGTCCACCGCGCCCTCCGCCGCGCCCGCCCCGACGATGGTGTGCAGCTCGTCGATGAAGACCACGTAACGGCCCTGGGCCTCGGTCAGCTCCTTGAGCACCGCCTTGAGGCGCTCCTCGAATTCGCCACGATACTTGGCCCCGGCCAGCATGGCCCCGATGTCGAGGCCCACGACCTCCTTGTTCCGGAGCGAGTCGGGCACGTCCCCGTTGACGATCCGCTGAGCCAGACCCTCGACGATGGCGGTCTTGCCGACGCCGGGCTCGCCGATCAGCACCGGATTGTTCTTGGTCCGGCGGGAAAGCACCTGCATGACCCGGCGCACCTCCTCGTCCCGGCCGATCACCGGATCGAGTTTCCCCTTCCGGGCGGCATCGGTGAGGTTCCGGGTATAGCGCTCGAGCGCCTGGTATTTCTGCTCGGGGGACTGGTCGGTCACCCGGTGGGCTCCGCGCACATCCTGCAGTGCGGCTTTGAGGTCCTCCGGGGTGATCTTGTGCGCGCCCAGGAGGTTCCGGGCGGCGGTTCCCTTCTCTTCGACCAGCCCGATCAGCAAGTGTTCGGTCGAGACGTAGGCATCGCCCATTTCCTGGGCTGCCTTCTCGGCGCGCTCGAAGACCTTCTGGAGCTCGCGGCTCAGGTGAGGCTCGGCGCCGCCCCCGGCCTGCTTGGGGAAGCGGTCGATCTCGCGCTCCGTCTCGGCGCGTAGCTCGGAGACATTGAGCCCGCTCTTCTGAAGCAGGGGTTGAACGATTCCTTCATCCTGGTTCAGCAACGCCAGGAAGAGGTGGGCATCGTTGACGACAGGGTTGCCCCGCGTGCGGGCGTCCTGCCCGGCGGAGGCAAAGGCCTCCTGGGCCTTTATGGTGAGGCGTTCGGGTCGAATCATGGTCTTGGCTTAGGGCTCCTTCCCCGGGGCGGCCAAGCGACTTCCGTACCGCCAAATCCTGCCAAACTGACACCCCAAAAGCAAACCGCCAGCCCCGCGAGGCGGGACCGGCGGTGCAAGCGTGGGGAGCATCTCACGGCTGCTGGGCGACCATTTTCCGGGTGTATACCTGACCTTCGACCGTCAACTGATAGTAGTACACTCCGGGTATAACCGAGCGCTTCCGATCCTTGTACCGCCCGTCCCAAAATGCCTGGTGCTCGCCGCAGGGGATCCGGATGTTGTCGAGGCGCCGACCCTCCTTACTCGTCTCGCTCATCAAGAGCGGGATCGCAACGACCTGGACCAGCAGATTGTAGATCTTCAGACTGACCCGCGGCTTTTTCCCCTTTTCGCACAGAGAGGGGTGAATGTAGAACGGAATCGTGGTCGCCGTGGTGAACGGATTGGGGTAGTTCTCTCGCAGCTCGACGAGCGGTGGTGTGACAGGCGTTTGTTGCGCCCCAAAGGCCACTACCGGTGCGGAGATCCCCAACAGGAGCCCGAGATACCACCCTGGCCGGCGGAGCCTGACCATGGGGACTCCCTTTCCTAACCAGTTGAGTGTGTGGTGTCTCGTCCTCCGATCGGGGGTCATGACGCGCGAGGGGCACGTACTCCCATGCCCCTCATGGACTTTGATCCTAAGATGGCTAGCCCCTCTCAGGCCCGCAAGCTATCGCAACCGGCGGGATTCCCCGTTCCTTACGGTCACTCCGCGGGCATCGCTCCATTCGAGCAAGGGGATCAAGAACTTGCGGCTGAGGCCCAGTCGCTCGCGAAGCGCGGCCGGAGCGATGTCGCCGCCGGCACCGACCTCCCGGACCACCGCGACGAAGCGGTCCAGGGCTGGAGTCGCGAAGTAGCGGTCTCGTTCCACGGCCGTCACCCGACCCTGCCCCGCCGCAATCTTGAGGATGGCCACGACATCGCGGCGCCCCAGACGCTGCTCCAGCTCCGCCACCGACGGCGGAGTGAGCCCTCCTTCCACTACGGCGGCGACCACGCGATCGACGTCGCCTTCGGGCACGGCCGGCGCCCGCGGCCTCCCCGGCTCCCGGACAACCGCACCATCAATCTCCAGAGCCCGATTTGTGACCAGGGAGGCCAGGGCGGCCTCGACCAGCCAGGCCGGGGCCCGAAGCTCCTTGCGCAGGGTCTCGAGCGGGACCCCCAGATCATCGGGGCGCTTCTGGCGATGGGCCTTCACTTCGGCAATGGCCCGCTTCGAGACCTCATCCACCAGGTCGGATCGCACCAGCTTATCGTTCAGCCGCCGAAGCCCCGAGACCGCGAGCAGCCCTTCGACTTGATCGGGGTGACAGCCCAGTAACAGCGGGATCTCTCCAATCGTGATTCCATAGCGCCGGCGACCGACCAGGGCCCGGAGTCGAACCAGGGGTTCGTCCGCCCTCAGGTCCTCGGTCCAGGTGGCCCCGCGGCGCGGAGGGTTGGGATCAAGCACCCGCCCGCCACCGATGGTGCTGACCGGGCTATAGCTCCGGAGTACCAGGCGGTCGCCGCCGCGTGCCACTAACGGCTTCTCCAGGGCCAGGCGTGCCAGGGTCGAACGGCCGGGCCCATACTCCTCCCGCGGGTGAACCCGAGCCAGTACCTCGCCGGTCCCGAGCAGCACTCGGACCCGGGTTCGGGGAGGCAGTGGCTGCCCCTCGGGATCGAGGCGACGCAACGCGACATCCAGCGCCGTCACCGCAACCCAGGGATCCTGGGGCGACACCAGCCAATCGCCACGGCCGATATCGGCCCGTTCGATGCCGGCCAGGCCGAGCGCGTTCCGCTCCCGGGGCTGGCTCCGGGAGGCCTGGCGGCCATGAATCTCGATCGAGCGGACTCTCGCCTCGCGCCTGGAGGGGAGGACGCGCACCACATCTCCCACTCCAACGCTTCCCGACCAGGCGGTCCCCGTGACCACGGTGCCGACGCCCGCAGTCGAGAAGGCCCGATCCACCGGCAACCGGAAGTAGTCGCTGGCGCCGCGGGGATCGGCCGACCGGGCCAGCCTGGCGATCTCTGCTTTGAGCTCGGCAATCCCTCGGCCCGAGGGGGAGGCCACCGCGAAGGCAGGGGTGAAGTGAATCGGAGAGTGGCTCAACCAGGAGTTCACTTCGCCCCGGACCAGGTCCAGCCAGTCGGGCTCCACCAGATCGGCCTTGGTGATCACCGGAATCCCTGCCGGCACGCCAAGCTGCTCGACGATGGCGAGATGCTCGCGGGTCTGCGGCATGATGCCTTCGTCGGCCGCGACCACCAGGAGCACGAGATCGACACCGCTCGCCCCAGCCACCATGGTCCGGACGAAGTCTTCGTGACCGGGGACGTCCACGACGCCGGCCTGCACCGGTCCCAGATCGAGCGGCGCGAAGTTGAGATCGATGGTGATGCCTCGGCGTCGCTCCTCCGCCAGCCGGTCCATCCGGCGACCGGTGAGCGCCTCCACCAGGGCCGACTTGCCGTGGTCGATGTGGCCAGCGGTGCCGACGATCATTCCTGACTCCAGGGACGCCCCTGCCAGAAGTCGAGCGCGGGGAGCTTGGCGCCTTCGGCGAGATGATGGCGGATATAGCGGGTCAGGAGGCGGCGGTGCGCGGCACCGTGCCGGGCATCCAGGGCGGGCAGTTCGCGATCGGGCTGGACCAGGGCGATCAGGTCGTCACGATCGGCGGCGGTCAGTCGAGCCGCATCCGCCCGATCCCGGGCGCAGGCCGGGCACAGCATGCCACCATCGGCGGGGCTGAAGTAGAGGGTCCCGCTCCCAGGCAGGGGGTTGCCGTCCCGGGCGCAGCTCTCGAGCGCGGGGGCGAATCCCAGTACGCTTACGAGTCGCCAGAGCAGCCGGAGGGTCAGAGGATCGACTGCGACCGATGGAGCCGCCTCCAGAATTGCCAGACCGTCGCGGAGCAGATCGAAGGCCTCAGGCTGCGCATCGGGCGGCGAGAGCCGAAGCATCACTTCGGCCAGGGCGTTGGCGGCGGCGTACCGGTCGAGGTTTTCCGCCAGTCCCAGCGGGACCCGGACCACGTCGAAGGCGGTCAGCGTGTGCAGCTCGCGGTGGGCATGCATGACCAGGTGGGCCTGGCCCTCGCTCAGGAGTTGGAGCGCGGCTCCGAAACTGCTCCGGGGCCGGTAGGCGCCCCTGGCGATCGCGCTCTGGACCCCGAACTCCCGGGTGGCGAGCCGCACGATCTTCGAGGTCTCACGGTAGCGGAGCGCGGAGAGCACGATGGCGGGAGTGCTGACCAGCGGCATCGAAGAAATATAGAGCCCGGCCGCCACGTCACGCCTGGCGGGGTGCTCAGGCCGGAATCTTGGTCACCAGGACCCCGACCGGGCATTCTCCCAGCGTGATGGAGCCCGATTCGCTGAGATCGTCGGCGCGGAGCACGTGGGCCACCCCGGCCACCCCTCCGGAGCAGGGACCGCTACTGATGGCGTAGATCCGCCCCTTGCTGTCCACTGTGACGGCGGAGTTGGAGGCGATGGCGATCCCGTGACCGGCCCCGAGGACAATCGAACGGGTGTCGGTGTCGAACTCCATCAGCCCTTCCGTGTAGGAACTGATATAGAGCTTGTGCCCGCCGTCGCTGGCGATGGTCCCCGGGCCAGTCCCGAAGCCAAGCACACCGACCGCCACGGTTGCGTTCACCGGGTCGATGATCGATAGCGCGCCCTCACCCGAGAAGTAGCTGCCGCTGTTCATCACATAGAAGAAGGGGTCGTTGACCCCGCCCGGGGTCGCGAAGCCGGCGTTGCCGGGGCCGGGCAATCCGATCGAGTCGGGCCCGCTCATGGTCTTCTGGTTGGTGACCGGGTCGATCACGGTGAGCCAGCTGGGGCCGGCCGGGGCGAAGGTGGCATCCAGATTCCCATTCACCACGAAGACCTTCCCACGCAGGTAGATCACGTTCTGAGGGTAGACCCCCACCGCGACACTGGCCGTGTCTCCCGTGAGGTAATTGACCCGAGTCACGCTATTCCGATTGGGGTTGGCGACATACCCGATCGAGTCGTCGATCACCGCCGATCCGGTCGCGCCCGAGTTGGACGGCAGGGGCACGATCTTGCTCACGGTGGCGGTCTTGAGATCCACCACCGCGACCGAGTTGTCGAATCCCATCGGCACCAGGGCGATCCCATTGAACGCGGAGACGCCCACCGGGGTCGGGCTGGTTCCTCCCAACGGCACCTTCACCGCGGCACTCGGCTGGTCAACGGGCACGATGCTCAAGCTGGCCTCGGTGCTGTTCACGGCCAGCAGGACTTCTTGCGGCGGCGGCGCCGAGGGCGAGGTAGCGGCACAGGCACTCACCCACCAGGAGGCGAGACAGGCGGCGAGGCGGACAGTGGCAGATCGAGTCATCACGGTCTCACGTCTAGAGAAAGGGTAAAGGTGCGGCCCGGTGAGGGATAGCCTGAGATGAATTCGGCCCGCTCGTCGGTGAGATCCGAAACAGCGGCCCGAAGCAGGGCCACGGCGCCTACCTCACGTTGAAGACCGACGTCGAAGAGGTTGATGGTGGGGAGGGCGTTGACCGCGCTGTTGTCGCGGTAGCGGAGGCCGACGAAGTGCCACCGAACATCCGCGCTCCAGGGACCCGGAGACCAGATCGCGGAGGCGGAGGCGGTCCCCAGCGGGCGATAGGCCACCTGGGCACCGCCGGGCCGATCGTACGTCACCCGACTCAGGCCGGCACTTCCTTCGAGGCGGAGCCCCGCCAGCGGGCGCAGCGACAGCGACGCCTCGCCGCCGCGACGAAAGACGTCGAAGTTGTCGGGGCTCCAGATGCCTCGATAGTTGCTGGCCCAGAGGATCATGTCGGCCACTCGCCCGATGTAACCCCGCAACGAAAAGGTGGCGCCGGTGCGTGAGGTCCCCACCGATTGGGTGAACCCACTGATCACTTCCCAGCGGACCCGCTCCGGCTGCAAATCGGGGTTGAGCTGGACCCCTACCCCCTCGCGGAAGAAGAGATCCAACAGCGCCGGGGGCGTGACGCCGTTTCCCACGCCCAGCGTGACCGCGGTGCCGTTCTTTCGCCAGCCGGCGTCGAGACGGCCGCTGGCGTAGGGAGACGCACGACCGGTCCACTGATCGAGCCGCAGCACCGGCGCCAGGCTCCAAACCGATCCGCTACCTCGCTGCCAGGTACCATCCACCCGGATCGCGCCGAGGAGAAAATCCGCCCCCGGCGCGACCGCATCGCCGAAGAAGCGATCGTAGCGGCCATCGAGCCCGATCCCCGCGTCTCCACTCCATCCAACCAGCCGGACCGCTCGGCGGAGGCCGACTCCCGCCGTCACCTCGCCGCCACTGGTCCTGGTGTCATAGGGTTGGAAGGGGACCGGTGGCGCCGGATCCCACACATGGGACGTCAGCCACTGGGCCGATCCGCTCCAGGAGAAGGCCGCGTCATGGCGGGCGCCCAGAAACACCGTACCGTCCTGCGCGCGAGCGGTGGGGGTGGGATTGGTCACGATCCCCGGCAGCTCGCGGTCGGCGAAACTGCCGCGGAGCTGGAGATCCACCGTCCCCGGATGTCGCGCCGTCAAGGTGGCGAGGTAGCCACCGGCGTTGGAGCGGCTCCCCTCGCCACCACCACTCCCAGTGGGGATGTCATAGGGATAATTGTTGGCGTAGCGCTGCGCGCCGGCCGAGACGGCAACCGAACCGAGGGAAGCCGCCACCCTGCCTTCCAGGCTGCCGAAACTCGAGACCTGGCTGAACAGCTCGGGGTCGAAGTGGGTGCGGCTCTCCACCACGATCACTCCCGCGATGGCTCGGCTCCCGAGCCGGGCGCCCTGCGCGCCCGGAAGCAAAGTGACCCGTTGGACATCTCGCGAGTTGATGCGGGAGAGATCGGCTCGACCGGTCAGCGGGTCGTTGAGCGAGAATCCATCGAGCAGCACGAGCACCTCGTCCGGGGCGCTCCCCCGCACTTGGGGAGCGGCAGGTCCCGAGCCGACCGAACGGCGGACCGTGACCCCCTCCCACCCATCGAGGGCGCTGGCCAGGTCGCTGCCGCGCCGCACCAGGTCGGCGTTCCCGATGGCGATGGTCCCGACGTCTTCCGCGGTGACGATCAGGGAGTCCAGTTGAATGGGAAGCGGCTGCAGCCGTACACTCACGGTGGCCTCGAGTCCGGGCAGCACTTCGATGGTCTCCCGATCGGGGCCGTAGCCGATTCGCCGTACCTCGAGGACGCGTGTCCCCGGCGTAACCGAGCCGAAGCGGAAGCTCCCGTCGTTGGCGGTGACCCGGTGCTGGTCGCCGAGACGCACGTCGGCATCGGGTACCGGCGCCTGGGAGGCCGCATCGACGACGCGACCGGTCACCGATGCCGGAGCCTGGGCCGAGAGCGGAGCCGCGGCAGCCAGAAGCGAGATCAACCAGACCGTGCGATCAGCGCGCATCCGGTCCTCCGGCTCCCACCTCTCGAGGCCGCAGAGGCACCACCTGGGGTGATCCATCGGACCAGGCGGTGACGGCGACCGGCCAATCGAACACCCCGGCCACCACATCTCGCCGCAGAACGGTGCTGGGCGTCCCTTCGCCCGCGATCCTTCCCCGGGAGAGCAGGACCACCCGATCGGCGTAACGGGCGGCCAGGTTCAGGTGATGGGTCACGATCAGCCCGGCCAGGCCCTCGTCCACCAGGCGGCGCACCAGCTCGAAGACCTCCATCTCATGCCGGACGTCGAGGGCCGCGGTCGGCTCATCGAGCATCAAGATCTTCGGCTCCTGGGCCAGCGCGCGGGCAATGCGGGTCCGTTGCCACTCGCCGCTGGAGAGGGTGTCGGTCTTCCGTTCCGACAGTTGTTCGAGGTCGCAGCGCCGCATCGCCTCCGCGACGACGCGACGATCCACTTCTCCCTCCGCCGCCAGCGGACCCAGGTGAGCATACCGGCCCAGGGCCACCGTCTCCCGGACGCGAAGCGGGAAGAGCAGGTCCTCCCGTTGGGGAACCACCCCGACCATCCGGGCCAGTTCGCGTGACGGCCAGGCGGCGAGGGCGCGTTGGGCGATCTCGACTCGACCCGATTCGAGGGGGACAGTCCCGAGCAACGCGCGCAGCAGCGTGGTCTTCCCGCTCCCATTGGGACCGACCAGTGCCACCAGCTCGCCCAGGCCGAGCGAGAGGGAGACGTCCTCGAGGGCGGGGGCGCCCAATCGCGAGTAACGCACCGTCAGGTGCTGGGCGAAGAGTCTCATGACAGCGACCGGCGGAGCAGCACCGCGAAGAGCGGCACGCCCAGAAGGGCCGTGACCACACCGACCGGGAGCTCGATCGGCCGCGCCACCGAGCGGGCCAGCGCGTCCGCCATGACCAGGAAGGCACCACCCAGGAGAAAGGCGGCCGGCAGGAGCGGACGATGCAGGGGGCCCCAGAGGCGCCGGATCACGTGCGGCACGATCAGCCCCACGAACCCGATCATCCCGCAGGTGGCCACGGTGGCGGCGGCAATCAGCCCGGTCGCGAAATAGGCCAGACGCTTGAGCCGCTCGGGATCCGCGCCCAGATGGCGGGCGGTGTCTTCTCCCAGCACCAGCAGATCGAACCAGCGCGCGTTCCAGAGGAGCAGCACCAGCGGCGGCAAGGCGTAGAGCGCCAGGGCGCCCACCGCTTCCCACGAGGCGCCGCTCAATCCACCCAGCAGCCAGAGAAACGCGTTCCGGAGCCGCGCCGCGTCGGACAGAGAGAGGACGGCGGCCAGCACCGCGCCGGTGAACGCGTTGGTGATGACTCCGGCCAGCAGCAGGGTATGCGGATCCATTCGCCGCCGGTCGGCGAGGCTGAGCCGGTAAACCAGGGCCAGGGTCAGCAATCCGCCCGCGAGCGCTGCGACCGGAAGAGCCCAGGCGCTGGCCAGGCCCAGGGCGATGGCCGCCACCGCGCCGACCGCGGCCCCGCCGGAGAGGCCCAGGATGTAGGGATCGGCCAGGGGATTCCGGATCAGGGCCTGGAGGATGGCGCCGGAGACCGAGAGGCTCCCGCCCACCAGGAAGCCAAGCAGCACGCGGGGGACCCGGAGGTCGCGGATGATGGCGGCATCGGGGCCCGCATTCCGGAACAGGGCGGCGGCGATCGCGGCGAGCGGCAGGGGCACCGCACCGACGGCCACACCGACCAGAAGGGCCCCCGCCGCCGCGAGGGCCAGGAGCGGCCAGCGGGCCCGAGTCAGCGCATCCATGGGACAAGCGCCGCATGCAGCTCGCGGATCGCCTCGGGGGCCCGCGGGCCCGGCCGGCTGAACGCCGAGCTGGTTATTGAAAGGAAGTGGGCCTCGCGCACCGCACGGACCGAGCGCCACTCCGGCCGTTTGGCAAAGGTCGGAGTCTCCGACGCCTGGGTGAAGATCAGGTCGGGGTCCCGCTTGGCCACCGCTTCGATGCTCACGTTTCCCGACGGCGCCGGCAGGTCGGCAAAGAGATTCTCTCCGCCGGCTCGCGTGATCAACTCGCTCAGAAAGCTCCCTGCCCCGATCGTCATCGGTGGCTGGTCCCAGGCCAGGATGAACACCTTGGGACGCCGAGTCGGCGCCGGCTCCGAGACCGCGGCCAACGCGGAATCGAACCACCGCGCCAGGGAGTCGGCACTCTGGACTCGCCCCAGCAACGGGCCCAGTAGCCTCGCCAGGCGGGGGACATCGGCCAGCCGGTCGACCGTGAGTTGAAGCGCGGGAATTCCCAGCTGATGGAGGCGGGCGGCCGCATCCGCGTCGTGCGGCGAGCGATACAGCAGGACCAGGTCGGGCTGGCGAGCGAGCACCGCCTCGAGATTGGGTGCCAGACCGTCGCCCACGTTGGCGACCGCCTGAGCCGCCGGTGGGTAGTCGCACCAGACAGTGCGTCCCACCACCTGATCTCCCGCGCCCAGGGCGAAGAGCAGCTCGGTGGTCGCGGGGATCAACGAGACGACGCGATGAGCGGGACCGGCCAGCCCCACCGTATCGCCGGCGTCATCCACCACTCGCAAGGCAGCGGCGGGTTGGTTCGACGGCCGGGCACAGGCGGCCAGGAGCAGCCCTGCCAGGAACCAGCGAAGCGGAAGGCGACTACCGGACATCAAAACCGCCCATCCCGAGGTGTGGGAAAGGGCGGACGAAGAGCCACTCTGGGCGGCGCGTTCGCCACCGGCCCTCCCCCGAGGGTTACGTGGTGGCGCGAGCGGAGAGGTCTCCTGGCTCCGGGCCTCCGCTCGCCTTCCCAGTTGCCCAGTGGCGTTGTGAGCGGAGTGGTCTTGCCCGTTACAGTGGCGGGGCCGCGCCGGACTCTCACCGGCTTCCGAGCTTCCGCGCTCGCTGCTGTTTCGGTTGTCGCTAAGCTATGCCTGCGGCCCCTGCGAAGCAAGCTTGGCCGTGAGATCGGCCTTGAGCTTCTCCCTGGCCTGTTCGTATTGCACCCATTCCTCCGGCGAAACCTCGGATTTCCGTCCCGCATACCGCGCGTCGAGCCGAGCGAGCGCATCGATCAAGCCGCCCGCGGTGACCGGTTCGGCGGAGGAAGCCCGACGCCGCAACCCGATCCAGGCGCCGACTCCCAACGCGGCGGCCATCAGGGCCACGGCCAGCGGAAGTGCCAGGGTCGCGAGCCAGTCGGTGGCGAATTCGACCCGGAGCGTTTCCGGCCGAGGCACTTCCGCCGTCCAGCGCCAGAACCGATGCCCCTGGACGCTCTGGGTGTCCACCACACTCGCGACCGAGGAGCCACGCAGCCGGGCATCGGCGTCCTCCAACAGGACAAAGACCATGCCGCCGGCCGGAGGCATCGGGATCCCGAACTCGCGCGCCCGGGCGGGGACTGCGTAGGCAATGGAGAGATCCTTCTCGCCCGGGGCGATCGGCGCGAACAGCTTGAGGGTGTCCCCCGCGATGATCATCGCATCGGCCGAGAAGTCGCTTTGCCCCGGCTCTGGATGCAGGACCCCGACCGGAAGCGCCATGGCCCAGGACGGAGTCTGCGAGTCGGTGGGCACCCGGGTGCGCTCACCGGAGTTCCGGAGCGTCACGATGTCCAGGACCTGCCGGGTGCCATCCTTGCCGGGTCGGCTCACCAGCAGATGCCGGCTCCCCAGTCCCACCGGCTGACTCTTGGAGGTATCCGATACCACCAGCACCAGCGCGGTGTCCGGGAGGAGCCGATTCACGTGCACCGGTGCCGAGAAGTACTCGACACCCGCGTACCGGGCGCTGATCAGGTAGAGGGCGGCGGTATCGGGCTTGAAGCGGAAAGCGAAGTGACCGCGAGGATCGGTCACGACCGAGTCGATGGGCCCCTGCACCTCCCGCGAGATGTGGTGCAGCACCACCCGCTGACGGGCCACCGGCAGCGTGTCCCCCCGCGCCACCCGGACCACTCGCCCTTCCGCGCGGGCAGGGACCTGTTGGGGAGTAGCGGGCGCGGCGATGGCGTGGAGCGCCAGCAGCAGGCCCGCGACCCGGCTAGGGCATGAACCTCCCGAAATCCTGGGGATCCATCTTCTCCAGGTAACGCTTGAGCTGTTCGGCATCGAGGGAGGATTCTTGCTCGGTATCGGCCGCTTCGATCGCGGTCTGCTCCAGGAGCTGGTCCTGGGTGAAGATCGGTGCGCTCAATCGCAGCGCCAGGGCGATGCTGTCGGACGGCCGGGCGTCGAACTGATAGTGGTGGTCGTCCCGCTGCAGCATCAGCTCGGCGAAATAGGTCTTGTCCTTGAGGGCGCTGATGACGACCCGACGGAGCTCGGCGCCCAGGCCCGTGATGATGGTCTTCAGCAGATCGTGGGTCATGGGACGCGGCGGTTTCACGCCCTGCATCTCCATGGCGATGGCGCTCGCCTCGGCGGGGCCGATCCAGATGGGGAGGACCCGGTTGCCGTTCTTCTCCCGCAGGATCACCACCGGAGTATTGGTGGTTCGGTCCAGCCCCAGATGCCCCACAGTGACTTCGATCATACCTGCTCCCTCAACGTGCCGCCGACAACAGATCCTGCACCCGGTTGATCTCTTCCCACGGGAACAACCGTACCGACTTCCCGCCAATCTTGTGCGTGTGCGGCTTCCGGCCGAAGTGCCCGTACGCCGCCGTGGCCTGGTAAATAGGACGCTTGAGACCCAGGGCGTCGATGATCCCCTTGGGTGTCAGGTCGAATACCTCGCGGACGATCCGCTCCAACTTCCAGTCGGGCATCACGCCGGTGCCGAACGTGTCGACCATCACCGAAACCGGTTGGGAGACTCCGATCGCGTAGGCGACCTGGACCTCGACCCGCTCGGCCAGTTTGGCGGCGATCAGGTTCTTGGCCACCCAGCGCATCGCGTAGGCGCCCGAACGGTCCACCTTCGAGGGATCCTTGCCGCTGAACGCCCCACCGCCGTGACGGGACATCCCGCCGTAGGTATCCACGATGATCTTCCGCCCGGTCAGCCCCGCGTCACCGTGGGGGCCGCCCACCACGAACCGGCCGGTCGGATTGACCAGAAACTTGGTCTTCCGATAGTCGTACTTGTGGTCCCGGAGCACCGGCTTGATCACTTCCTCGATCACCGCATCCCGGATGGTGTGCCACTTGAGGACCCGGCCGCGATGATGCTCGGCGTGCTGGGTCGAGACCACCACCGTGCGCACCGCCACCGGCTCGGCCCCGTTGTACTCGACCGAAACCTGGGACTTCCCGTCCGGGCGCAGCCAATCGATCCGCGTCCCGCTGGTTCCCTTGCGTACCGCGGCCAGCCGCTCGGCGATGCGGTGGGCCAGGATGATGGGGACCGGCATGCGCTCGCGGGTCTCGTTGGTGGCGTAGCCGAACATCATCCCCTGGTCGCCGGCGCCCTGACTCCGGTCGGTACCGCTCCCCTCGTCCACCCCCCGGGCGATATCGACTGACTGGCGGTCGATCGAGGAGAGCACCGCACAAGTCTGGGCGTCGAAGCCGTACGACGCATCGGTGTAGCCGATCTTCCGGACCGTTTCCCGTACCACATCGGGAATGTGGACGTAAGTGTCGGTGGTGATCTCCCCGGCCACCACCACCATCCCGGTGGTCACCATGGTCTCGCAGGCGACGCGGGCGTTCTTGTCGTCTTCGAGGATGGCATCGAGTACGGCGTCCGAGATCTGGTCTGCGACCTTGTCCGGGTGTCCTTCGGTGACCGATTCGGATGTAAAGACGTGGCGTTTACTGGCGGCCATGGAATGCGAGGTTAAGGGCACGAGTGGTGGGACCGACCTCAGGATAATGGGGGCGCGTGAGTGAGGCTAGTCTCACCATCGTGTACCGGCAACGAGGTCTCCAGATCGATCAGCTTGAGGTCGATATAGGGCCGCACCGCCTCTCGCAGGGCCTGCGTCACCGCCTTCGCGGTCCGGCACTCGAGCGCCGCCTCGGCCGCGGCGCGGGCCGCCGAGAGTGGCACGGTGCGCACCACCCACTTGACCAGAGGCAGCGCCGGCGGCCCCACGCTCAGCGATTGGTATCCCAGGCCGACCAGCAGGACGCAGGAGAGGGGGTCGGAGGCCATTTCGCCGCAGACACTGACGGCGATGCCGGCTTCGTGCCCGGCCTTCACCACGGTACGGAGCAGGCGCACCACCGACGGGTGATGGGGGGTGAAGCGGGTGGCCAGCCGGGCATTCCCGCGGTCCACCGCCATGGTGTACTGCACCAGGTCGTTGGTCCCGACGCTGAAGAAGTCGCTCACCGTGGCCAGCCGGTCGGCCATCACCGCCGCGGCCGGGGTCTCGACCATCACCCCGATCGGAATCGATTGCGCCGCCCGGATACCATCGGCCGCCAGCGCCGCCGCCTCTTCCCGCATCAGCTCCCGCGAGGCCGTGACCTCCTCCTCCTGGGTGACCAGCGGCAGCATGAACTCGATCCGCCGGTCGACCGCGGCCCGGAGCGCCGCCCGCAGCTGGGTCCGCAGGATTTCCGGGTGATCGAGGGTGACCCGGATCGACCGCCAGCCCAGGAATGGATTCGACTCCGGTGGCGCCCGGAACGCGGTGGGGAACTTGTCGCCGCCAAGATCGAACGACCGGATGATCACCGCGTGGCCGGGAAAGGCATCCGCCACCCGCCGGAAATATTCCGCCTGTTCGTCCTCGGTCGGCAGCATGGTGCGACCCAGCACCAGGAACTCGGTGCGGAGCAGCCCCACCCCGTGCGCGTTGTAGCGGACGGCGGGCTCGATCTCTTCGGGGAGATCGACGTTGCCCATCAGGGTGAGCGTGTGTCCGTCGGGAGTAACGGCCGGCTGCCGGACCGCATGCTCCAGCTCGAACTCCAGCTTCCGCCGCCGGGAGATCTGCGCCCGCACCTGCTCCCGCTCGGCATGGGTCGGGTCGATGATGACGGTCCCGCTCTGCCCGTCGAGCAGCAGGAGGGTTCCCGAGCTGATGCGCTCGAGCGCGCCGGGCACCCCCATCACCGCGGGAATGCCGAGCGAGTGGGCCAGGATCGCGGCGTGGGCGGTCTTGGTTCCCTCCTCACTGATCAGCCCGGCCACGTGGTCGCGATCGAGCTGTACCGTCAGTCCCGGGTACAGCTCGTGGGCCACCACGACCACCTGGTCGGCGGAGGGAGATTCCCAGGGCTCTTCGTCGACCCAGCCGGTCAGGCATTTCAGCATCCGGATCTGGATCCCCGAAAGGTCCGCCAACCGCTCGCGCAGCACCGTGCTCCCCGAGGATTCCCACAACGCCCTCGTCTCCAGCGCCTTGAATTCGTAGGCCGTCTCGGCGCTGAGCAGGTTCTGGCGAATCAGCTGCTCGACCTCGCCCAGGATATCCTCGTCCTGCACCATGAGGATCTGGGCGTCGAAGATGCGAGACTCCTCCACGCCGGCCCGCTCCATCACCCGGTCGCGCAGCCCTTCCAGCACCTTGCCGACGTGAACCGCCGCATCCCGCAGCTTGCGAATCTCGGTGTCCACCTCCCCGGCGGTGATGGTCCGGTTGGGGACGTCGGGGACGTCGAACCGGATGATCATCGCGGGTCCGAAGCCCACCCCCGGTGAGACCCCGATACCGTGAAGGACGCGCGGCGGGTTCACTCGCCGAACCCTTCCTCGATCAACTGGGCCAGCGCCTGGACCGCCTCGTCGCTGTCCAGTCCGGTGGCCTTGACCGTGATCGTACTCCCGCACTCGGCGGCCAGCATCATGACGCCCATGATGCTCTTCCCATTCACCCACATGCTGTCCTTGCCCACCTCAATGTGAGACCCGAAGGTGCTGGCCAACTTCACAAACTGGGCGGCCGGCCGGGCATGCAGTCCCAGCGGGTTGATGATCGTGGCCGCTCGCGTCGCGGTCGTCATGGCACCAGCCAACGCCAGAGCAGCGCCGCGGCCACCAGCGTGAGTCCGTAGCGCAGCGCGGTCACCATGGCGGGCAAGCGGTGGAACAGCACCATGCCAACGATCGCGGTGCCGAGAGTCGAGGCCAGCGTGCCCGCCGGAGCCCCTTCAAGAAGGTAGCCACCGCTCGCGGGCACGGCGAAGCCGACCAGGAATCCCGCGGCCGGGCCGAGCCAGGGCCCAACCCGAGGCAGCCAGGAACGCTGGATCGCTCCCGCCACCTGCAGTCCGGTCTCCAATCCGGTCCGGAGCCCCCACCAAGCCGTCGCCAGACGGAGCCCGTTGAACACGATCAGGAACGACACCACCGCCCAGGCTCCGACCCCGCCGGCCACCGCGATCATCGTGAGCGCCATGAGCGCCGGCAGCAGCCCGGCCCAGAAGACCTGGTCCCCTAGGGCGCCCAACGGGCCACAGAGCGCGGTGCGGAGCCGCTGGATCAGGGGGCCCGGGACCCCGTCTTCTTCGGCCCGGGCCAGCGCCCCAACCGCCACCCCGGCAAGGAAGGGATGGCAGTTGAAGTATTCGGCGGACCGCGCCACCGCATCGGCGTAGCGGCCAGGCGCCGTGCTCTTGAGGCCTTCGAGGAGGGGGGCGGCGGCGTACCCCATGCCGATCCCCTGCATCCGCTCGTAATTCCACGAAGCCTGGATGGTGAAAAGCCGGAGCAAGGCGCGGATGCGGCTGGTCATCGCGTCCACACCGCCCAGATCAATCCCGCCACGGCTCCGGCCTCGACCCAGGTCAGTCGAAAGCCACGCCCGGCGGTCCGGATCGAGCCATTCCAGGCCGCCGCCATGGCCGCCCCGACGGCCGCGACGGCCGGGAGCCACTCACTGTGAGTCGGGATGCGCAACCAGAGTGCGACGAGCAGGAGGCCGAAGGCAGTCAGCGCAAAGCTCCGGACCGCATCGCGGATCAGGCTGAGCCAGTGGATCGCCTCGATCCTGCCGAGGTCCCCCGTCGCCAGTTCGGCACTATGGAGCTGCACCACCCGGGCGTTGGCGTGCCGGAGGTACGGCATCGTCCAGCCTCCCAGTCGGGCGAGGAGCAGCCCCAACAACGCGGCCGGCCCCAGCACCGCCTGCCAGGCGGCTGGAGAAGCCGCGGCATACGCGGCGGCCACCACGGTGGCCGGACCGTAGTCGGGATACCGGGCCGCCCCGACGGCGAGCACGTCGAGCGCGAACAGCTCGAGCAGGAGACCGACCCGCATCCCGCTGGCCACGTCCCCGGCGATGGCCCCGGCGATGGTGCCCGCCACGAGCGGGCGCGAGATCATCATCTGGGGCACGCTCACCAGGTCGAGCCCGACCAGGGTCCCCCAGCCGAGCAGCCCGAGTACGATCGAAAGATCGAAGGGGAGCGTCACGTCAGGGCGCGGATCGGTACCGGGGCAGAGGTGGGAACGTCCTGGGCGGTGACCACTGCGCCCGCACCGTCCAGTGCGAGGAGGAACTTCAGCTCCTCATCGGAGAGATAGAGATAGGGGAGCCGCTCACGGCGCCCGGGCTTGAGATGCAACCCGCCCAGGTTGATGTGGGAGACCTCGGGCCGCGCCTGCCGGAGTCCGGCCATGGTCTCGATGTCCCCGGTGAGGACGATCCCCCGCCGCGAGTCGGCCGCCCACTCGGGGTAGCGCCGAACGCCCTCCGCCAGAGTGGTGAAGATCGCTTCCACGGAGCTGGGTACCCCCATCCGGTAGAGATCCTGCTCCCAGGCGCTGGTCCCGACCTGATCGTCCACCAGGGCGATGAACCCCACGCCCAGCGGCGCGGCCCAACCCACGACCACCTGACCGTGAATCAGGCGGTCGTCGACTCGGTGAAGCACGACGGTCATGCCGGCTGCTTGATGGAGTCGGCGCCGGCCTTGACCACCCGCGCAGCCGCCGCCTCGGGCGACAGCTCGCGGTGAAAGACGAAGTCGATCAGCATCGGCAGGTTGACCCCGGTGACCACGGGAACCTGGCCGTCCCGCGCGCGCTGCATCGCCGCGATCAGGCAGGAGCCGCTGGGCAGGTCCACGAAGACCACGGCGGGATGATCGGCCACCGCGTCCCCGATCCGTTTGACGATGCTCCCGCGATCGCAGCCGGTGTTGCTGACCGGGACCAACGCGCCCTTGACCCCGCTGATCTGCTCGACCGCCGCCACCATCGCCTGGGCGATGTCCCCGTGTGACACGACCACTCCCCGGAGCGGCTCACTCATAGTCTTCCTGCAGGTACTGCCGGATCCCGCTCTTCTCCTTCATCCGGCGGATCAGGCGCTCGTTGAAAGCGGCCGCGACGTCCACGCCCGAGTAGCGCAGCAGGTGCATCATCGCCACCACCTCGGCGATGACGGTGATGTTCTTCCCGGGGTTCAGCGGCACGATGACGCGAGGGAGGGCGACGTCGAGAATGGTGGTCTCGTTCTGGGCCAGTCCGGTGCGGTCGGCGTCCTTGGCGGTCTCCCAGTCTTCCAGCTGCACCACCACCTCGATCCGCTTCTGCTGGCGAACCGACCGCACGCCGAAGAGGGCGGGAATGTCGATCAGTCCCACGCCCCGGATCTCCATGTGATGGCCCGCCAGCTCGTGCCCCTGACCGATCAACAAGTCGGTCCCCCGCCGGCTGATCAGCACCACGTCATCGGCCACCAGCCGGTGGCCCCGCTCGACCAGGTCCAGAACGCACTCGCTCTTGCCGATCCCCGAACGCCCAATGAAAAGGAGACCGACCCCATACACGTCCGCCAGCGAACCGTGGAGCGTGGTGCGCGGCGCGAACGCCTCCTCCAGCACCGGCTTGATCCGCTTATAGAACTCCGCGGTCTTGAGCCGGGAGCGAAACACCGGGATCCCCCGCGCCCGCGCCCGCTCGAGCAGCTCGGCCGGAACCTCCTGGCCCTTGGTGACGAAGAGGCACGGAAGATCGAAGCCGAAGAACCCGTCCAGCGAGCGGCGGCGTGCCTCGGGATCCAGGGAGGCGAGGTAGGTGATCTCGGTTTCGCCGAGGACGTGGAGCCGCCGCGGCATGAACCGGGTGGTATACCCCGCCAGCGCCAGGCCGGGGCTCGCGACTTCGGCGTCGGGCACCGGCCGGTCGAGTCCCAGCTCGCCGGTCAGCGCCTCCATCTGGAGCGCGTCCTTCCGCCCCAGCAGCTCCCGCATGGTCAGACTCACTTCGGTTCGGCTCCTGCGCGCCGGGACCGGCGCGCGCGCGCGCCCCTCTCCATCTGGCGCCGCAGCTTCTGCTCGGCCCGATCCAGCGCCGACCGGTGGTCCACCGCCTCGGCGCTGGCCACCAGCATTTCCCCGCTGGAGAGGTGGAGTCGCAGCTCGACCGAGCACTGCACGGTGTGGTTATCGAAAGTCACCGTCGCATCCACCGGACGGCTGACGTGACTGGCAAGGCGTTGCAGCACCCGTTCGGCCCGCTCCCGGAGGTCTTCCGGCAGCGAGCTGTGGCGAGCGGTGATCTGCGTGTGCATCGGTTTTCCCTTTCGCAAATCCATGGCTCATTCAAGTCTGACGAGACGGGAGCAGCGAGACCAGATGCTGCTCGGTCAATTCGGCCGCGTGCTCCCAGTTCAGGGTTTCGGCAAACCGCCGCGCCGCCGACCCCAGGCGTTCGACCAGCGCGGGATCGTTGGCCAGGAGCAGCATCCGCTCGGCCAGCGCGGCCGGATCGCCCAGGGGCACCAGATACCCGGTCTCTCCCTGGCGGACCGAATCGCGCAGCCCCGGACTGTCGGCCGCGATGGACGGCGTCCCGCAGGCCGCCGCCTCCACATTGGTCATTCCCCACCCCTCTTTGCGGGAAGGGAAGAGGTTGGCCGTGGCCGTGCGCATCAGCCGGAGCTTTTCCGCCTCGGAGACCGGGCCGTGAAACCGCACCGCGTCTCCCTGCCCCAGCTCGGCGGCAACCCGCTCCAACCGGTCGCGATCGTCGCCGCCGCCCGCGATGTCCAGCGCCAGCTCCGGCCGCGATCGCCGGGCGATGGCGAGCGCGCGGATCGCGGTCTCGACGCCCTTGTAGCGCTTGAGCCGGCCCAGGTAGAGAAACCGGGGCGGCGTCGCGCGCGGGACCTTGGGATCGGGGTGCAGGGTCGCCGTGTCCACCCCGGAGAGCACCACCCGGATCCGCTCGCCCGGTACGCCGCGGGCGATCAAGTCGGCCTTGGTGCTGTCGCTCACGACCTCGAAACCGGCCCGTCGGTAGGCCCAGGGAATCGGCCGCTCCAGCAGCCAGAGTGCCCCACCCACCACCGGCCCCGCCTCGTCAAAGGATACCTCGCCAAAGAGGTGATTGACCAGCACGAGGAAGGGGGCGCGGGTCAGACCGGACAGGAAGAGCGGCATCTTGTTGATGTTCTCGACCACCACCTCCGGAGGCTCCTCCGCCACCCATCGCCGGAATGCACCCCGGGCGTGGAGGGCGAATCCGTTCCGGGTGCTGACCCGCCGGACCTGCACACCCCGGACGGTGGTCTCTCGAATACAGCCGTCCCAGCCCGAGCAGAGCAGTCGCACGCGATGGCCCCGGGCCGCCAGCCGGGCGAAGACTTCGAACAGATGGATTTCCGCGCCGCCGGCCCTGGGGTTGTCGATGTCCAACCAGTTCACCAGGAGAATATTCACAGCCGGCCGAGGGCACGGGCGACGCGGTCCAGCACGCCGTTGATGAATGCGGGGGAACGGGGACCGGCGAACCGGTGGGCCAGCCAGAGCGCCTCATCGATGATCACCCGGGGCGGCGCCGACTCGTGCCGCAGCTCGTAGACCGCCAACCGGAGAATGCAGCGCTCGACCGAGCCCACCCGTTCCAGCCGCCAGTGTTCGGCCGCCTCCGCGATCTCCCGATCCAGCTCCGCCTGCTCCGCGAGGATCCCCTGCACCACCGCTTCCGCCTTCCGGGTGACCTCGGGCGAAGACCCGGTGAGATCGGCCACCTTGGCGGCGGCCTCGGGAAGCCCGCCGCCCTCCGGTCCGGCCCCCGCTCCGGTCTCACAGGCGTAGAGCATCTGGATGGCGCGGGCGCGGGCCCGGGTCTCCTCCCTAATCACGGAGGGTCCGGAGCTGGTTGAAGAGGTCGGCCTCGCTCAGCGCGGCGGCGGTCGCCTCGTAGCCCTTGTTTCCCGCACCGCCACCCGCGCGGGCCATGGCCTGCTCCAGGGAATCCACCGTGAGGACGCCGAATCCCACCGGGATCCCGGTCCGGGTCGCGACCTCGCCCAGGCCCCGGGTGGCCTCGCCCGCCACGTACTCGAAATGCGCGGTCTCGCCCCGGATCACCGCGCCCAGCGCCACGATACAGGCATAGCGGCCGGTGGCGGCGGCCGTCGCGGCGGCGCCGCCCAGCTCGAAGGCGCCGGGAACCCAGATGACGTCGCGCTGATCCTCCGGGACGCCCGCCTCCCGACAGCAGTCGAGGGCGCCCTGCAGGAGGCGCGAGGTGACCAGCTCATTGTAGCGGCTGACGAGGATGGCCACGCGACCCGTGGCCCGGAGACGTCCGGTGTATTCCGGCACCATTTCGGTGGATCAGTGGGTGAGCAGATGACCCAGCTTGTCGCGTTTGACGTCGAGATAGCCGCGGTTCTCGTCGTGCGGGTGAGTGACCAGCGGGACCCGCTCGACGATTTCCAGGCCGTATCCTTCGAGGCCTACCAGCTTGCGCGGGTTGTTGGTCATCACGCGGATCGAGGACAGACCGAGGTCCCGGAGAATCTGGGCGCCGATCCCGTAGTTCCGGAGATCCGGCGCGAATCCCAGACGCTGGTTGGCCTGGACCGTGTCCTCGCCCTCGTCCTGGATCGCATACGCGCGGATCTTGTTGAGCAATCCGATCCCCCGCCCTTCCTGATCCAGGTAGACCACCACCCCGAGCCCGGCCTTGGCGATCATCTCCATGGCGCCCTGCAGCTGAGGACCGCAGTCGCAGCGCTGGGAGCCGAACACGTCCCCGGTCAGGCACTTCGAGTGCATCCGCACCAGCACGTTTCGCTGTTTGGCCACGTCGCCGTAGACCAGCGCCACGTGCTCGGCCTGGTCCACGTCGTTCTTGTAGGCAACGATCTTGAAATCGCCGTAAGAGGTGGGAAGCCGGGCCTCGGCGACCCGATGCACCAGCTGTTCCGTCTTCAACCGGTGAGCCACCAGCTGGGCCACCGTGACGAAGGTCAGCCCGTGCTCCCTCGCAAATCGCTCGAGCTCGGGCCGGCGCGCCATCGAGCCGTCGGGGTTGAGGATCTCGCAGATCACGCCGGCCGGATAGAGACCGCCCAGGCGGGCCAGGTCGACGCTGGCCTCCGTGTGACCCACCCGCTGCAGCACTCCGCCGGCGCGCGCGCGCAGCGGCAAGACGTGCCCCGGTCGCCGCAAGTCCTGGGGGGTGGTCTTGGGATTGATCGCGACGTGGATGGTGACCGCGCGGTCCGACGCGGAGATCCCCGTGGTGACGCCGAAGCGGCGCTCGGCGTCGATAGTGACGGTAAAGGCGGTACTCTCGGCCTCGGTGTTCCGGTCGGTTTGCTGAGCCAGCCCCAGCTCGTTGCAGCGCTCGGCGGTCAGCGCGAGGCAGATGAGACCGCGCGCGTGGGTCGCCATGAAGTTGACCATCTCGGGCGTGACCAACTCGGCCGCGCAGACGAGGTCGCCCTCGTTCTCCCGGCCTTCATCGTCCGCGACGATGATCAACTTGCCGTTGCGCAGGTCTTCGATCGCCTGCTCGATGGTTCCGAACGTCATCTCCCACGTTCCCGGCGCTCGACCAGCGCCACGACGAATTTTCCGATCAAGTCACCCTCCAGGTGCACCCGGTCTCCTGCCTGGCGTTCACCCAGCGTGGTGTGCTGTAATGTATAAGGAATAAGGGAGATACGGACGATTGACGGCTCCGGTCGGGCCTCGACCGTGAGACTCACCCCATCCACCGAAATCGACCCCAGAGGAATCGACACGGCGGCCACTTCGGCCGGAACCCGAAGGTCAAGCCGCCGGGCGTCCTGGTCCTGCCAGACGCGCACCACCTCTCCCACCCCGTCCACGTGGCCCTGCACCAGGTGCCCACCCAGCCGGTCTCCTACCCGAAGCGCCCGCTCGAGGTTGAGTCGCCGTTTCGCGGCATAGGACGCGAACCTGGTTCGCGCCAGGGAAGTTGCCACCACGTGGACCGAGAACCATCCCGCGCCGGTGCGCTCCACCGTCAGGCAGGCGCCATCCACCGCGATCGATTCCCCCTTGGCCAGGCGCTTGTAGGGAGCGGCGATCTTGAGGGTGAGGCCCTCGTCGGTTCGGCGAGCCTCCTTCACGGTCCCAATCGCGTCGATCAGTCCAGTGAACATCAGCGCCGATCCAATACCAGAAGGGTGTCCTGTCCCAGGGCCCGTCGCTCTACCACCGGCCACCGCTCGGCTTCCGCCATGCTCCGCCCCATCCGGCCGGCGAAGGCCGGTACGCCGGCCTCCCCCAGCCAGAGCGGCGACTGGATCCAGTAGAAGCGATCCACCAGACCGTCGTTCAGCAGACTGGCAGCCAGGCGGCCGCCACCTTCCACCAGCATCGAGGTCACGCCGCGGGCCCGCAGAAGGGACATCGCCGCGGTCAGGGTTCCGGCCCGCTCGACCTGCACGCCGGCCCGCTCCAGGGTCCCGATCCTGGAGCTGGATGCCTGGGGGCTGGCCAGGACCAGAGTGGGGATCTCCTTGGCGTTCCGCACCAGGTGGAGCGACTCCGGCAGTTCGGCCTGGGGGTCGAACACGACCCGGAGTGGCCGGACCCGAGGCTCCACGGGCCCCCGTACCGTGAGCTGGGCGTCGTCCACCCGCGCGGTGTGGCCGCCGATGCCGATCGCCTCGAAACCGGCTCGCAGCCAGTGCACGAAGGTGCGCGCCTCCTCTCCCGAGATCCACCGGGAGCGTCCGTGTCGGTCGGCGATCTTGTTGTCGAGGCTGGTGGCCAGCTTGAGGGCCACATAGGGGCGTGAAGGGTCCGCGAACCGATGCAGGAAGATGGCGTTCTGGCGAGCGGCCTCCTCCAGAAGGACACTGGTCTCCACCGTGAGGCCGGCCGCCCGGAGCCGCGTGGTCCCTCCGCCCGCCTCGGGATTGGGATCCGGAAGCGCCAACACCACCTCGCGCAGCCCGCTGCTCACGATCAGGTCGGTGCAGGGCGGCTGTTTCCCCTGGTGGGTACAGGGCTCCAGCGAGACCACCAGGGTGCCTCCTCGCGCCCGCTCCCCGGCCGCCGCCAGCGCGTCGGCCTCCGCGTGAGGTCCGCCGAATTCGGCGTGGTACCCCTCGGAGACCGGCTCACCACCGGCGAGGACAACGGCTCCCACCATCGGGTTGGGATAGACGCGCCCCCAGCCGCGCCAGGCCAATTCCAGGGCCCGGCGCATGGCCTCGTTGTGATTCATCGGACTGTAAAGGTGAACCGCCTCGGGCCAACAGTAAACCGGCTACCGTTGGCCCGGAGCGGCCCGGGTCAGAACCCGAATCTCAGACCGAAGTTGGCGAAGAAACGGGAGTCGGAGGGATTGTTCTGCTCGAAGGTCGTGGCAAACTGCTCTGACTTGCCGAACTGCCAGCCGGCCTCGGCGGCCAGCTTGACCACGCCCATGTTGAGGGCGGCGTCTCCAAAGGCCATGGTGCGCTTCTGGTCCAGCGAGATGGCGATCGGAGGCTGGACCGTATTGGTGAGGGGGTCGCGGAAGCTGGTGTTCGCGCTCCCGGTATAGCTGTTCCAGCCCAGGCCCGCGGCGACGCTCACCAGCCCCAGGTTATAGCCCCCCATCGCCCGCAGGTTCACCGCGTGGAGGTCCACCGAATACTGAAACTGGTCTCCGGCGGCGACGTTCCCGTAGGTGATCGTGGGAATGTTGCGGTACATGGCGGAGACCGAGACCGCCGGGATGGGGCCGCCACCGTGGAGAACCCCCACCCGTCCACCGAATCCCAGGCCGAGGCCTACCTCTCCGATCCTGGTCGCATTGGGATCGAGGGTGACGTTTTGGAACTGGTTGGTGGGGAGCAACTGGGCCGAAATCAGAGCGTCGATGGCGAGCAGTCCGCTGGGCAGTCCTCCGAAGAGGCCCACGGCCGCGTCCACCTGCGGCAGCGGAGCGAACAGCTGGTTCCCGGCCGGGACCGTGGTGCTGCTGCCGTCATAGCTCAGGGATGGTGGCACCACCTGGCTCCCATTGACTCTCAACGTGATCGAGAAGTGGGGGAGTCCACCGAGGGTACGGGCGGTTCCAATCTCGGGGTTTCCCCCGCTCACCAGCATCCCCACCACCGGGTGGAACAGCACGGTGCCGTCGATGGCGGCGTTGCAGACGTTGTAGCCCTGAGCGTTCGACTGATAGGGCGCGCATTGGGCGTTCTGCGCGAAGAGGGGAGTCACGCCAAGCAGCAGCGCGGCGATCGTCAGCGGAATCGGGCGCACATGGCACTCCAGGAGGTAGTCTAGTGGCTGAATCGCACTCCTCTCGCTCCGGCACGAACGTCCCCGATTACCCAGGTCTCGATGGCCTCATGGGCCGCCGCGGCACGTACCCCATCCACCACATTGGGCGGGGCCACCGCGATTATTCCGATCCCGAGATTGAAGACGTCGCGCATCTCGTCGGTCGAGATGCCACCCGCATCCTGCAAGAGCCGGAACAGTGGCGGCAGCGGCCAGCTTCGTGGATCCACCACCGCCTCGCAGCCCTCGGGCAAGATCCGCACCAGATTTCCCGGAATTCCGCCTCCCGTGATGTGCGCCAGTCCATGCACCATCGCTAACACCGGTCGCAGGGCCCGCGCATAGCTCCGATGCACCGCCAGGAGCGTATCGGCGACTGAGTGCCCAGTCTCGTTGAGTTGATCGGTAAGCTTCAGCTTGAGACGATCGAATAGAACGTTTCGAGCCAGGGTGTACCCGTTGGTGTGCAGCCCGGTGGACGCCAATCCGACCAGTAGATCGCCCGAACGGATGCGGTCCCCGTGAAGGGCCTCGTCTTCCTCGACCACGCCCACGATGGTTCCCGCCAGATCGTAGTGCCCGGGCTGATAGAGCCCCGGCATCGCCGCCGTCTCGCCGCCGACCAGGGCCATCGAGTGGTTCCGGCAGCCGCGGGCGACTCCTTCGACGATTCCCAGAATCTGTTCCGCGGTGAGTCCCGCTCCCGCGATGTAATCGAGAAACGCGATCGGAGCGGCACCGTGCACCAGGATGTCGTTCACGCTGTGGTTGACCAGGTCCTCGCCCACGGTATCGAATTGTCCCGCCTCGCGCGCGACCATCACCTTGGTGCCCACGCCGTCGGTACTCATGACCAACACCGGTTTCCGAAGGCCCGGTGGCACCCGGAGCATTCCACCGAACCCACCCACCAGGCCCACCGAGAGCGGCGTTCGCGTCGCCGCGACCAGGCGCCCGATCCGGGCCTTGGTCTCGTCGGCCTTTTCCAGGTCGACGCCGGCTTCGGCGTACTTGCGATCGGTCACGGAAGCGGCTCCAGGAGACTCACCTGCGTCAGGTCCTGGAAATCGTGGGCCCGCTCTTCGACCCGCTCCCGCGTCACCTGTTCGAAACCGCGAATCCCGAAGTGAGAAACGGCGTAGGAACCCATGGCGGCGCCGTAGATCATCGCGCGGCGGAGGCCATGCGTGGACTGATCGCCGGAGCGAGCCAGGTACCCCATGAACCCGCCCGCGAACGCGTCGCCCGCACCGGTAGGATCGAAGACCTCTTCCAGGGGATATGCGGGGGCATAGAAGGTCCGATTCTTTTCCAGCAGAAGCGCGCCGTGCTCGCCCTGCTTGATGACCACCAGCCTGGGGCCGTGCTCGAGGATCCAGCGCCCGGCCCGGTGAATGTTCCAGTCCCCGGCCAGCTCGCGCGCTTCGCTGTCGTTGATCATCAGGGCATCGACCCGCTTGAGCAGCTCGAGCAGCGCTTCCTTTTTCCCCTCGATCCAGAAATTCATGGTGTCGCAGGCGACGAAGCTCGCCCCCTTCACCTGGTCCAGCACCCCGTGCTGCAGCTCCGGGTCGATGTTGCCGAGAAAGAGGAACTGGGCTCCCGCAAAGGCGGGCGGCAGCTTGGGTCGAAAGTCTGCGAAGACGCCCAGGCGGGTCTCGAGGGTTTCCCGGCTCTGGAGATCGTACGAATACTTGCCCTTCCAACGGAAGCTCTCGCCGTCCGCCGTCTCGACCCCGGACCAGTCGATGCTCCCCTTGCCCAAGGCCTTCAGCTGGTTGACCGGATAGTCGCTCCCGACCACGCCGACCACCCGCACCGGATTGAGCAGCGACGCCGCCACGCTGAAATAGACGGCCGAGCCCCCCAGGGCATCGAGGGTTCCGCCGAACGGGGTCTCGATCGAGTCCAGCGCGATGCTGCCGACGACCAGGAGAGTCATGTCACATCCGCTCCGGAGCGGTGAGGCCCAGCACCCCGAGGCCGTTGGCGAGGACGATCTGGGTGGCGCGGGCCAGGGTGAGTCGGGCGGCCTCCACGTTGGGGGCCTCTCCCAGGACCCGGCACTTGTGATACCAGCCGTGCGCCAGCCGGGCCAGCTCCTCGAGAAAGCCGGTGATCCGGTGGGGCTCCCGCTCCCGGGCCGCGCGGGCCGTGACCTCGGGAAAGGCGGTGAGCTTCTTGAGCAGCTCGGTGTCCTCGGGCGCCGGCAGGTCTTCGACCCTGGCGGATGGCTGCACCGACTCGGGCGCCCGATTGGCCACGCGGAAGATACCGCTCATCCGCGCGTGAGCCATCTGGACATAGAAGACCGGGTTCTCCTCGGTCTGGCTCCGGGCCAGGTCCACATCGAAGACGAACTGGGAATCACCGCGCCGCATCATGAAGAAGTAGCGCGCGGCATCGACCCCCACGTCATCCAGCAGGTCCCGGAGCGTCACGAACTCTCCGGAGCGCTTGGACATTTTCACTTCTTCCCCGCCTTTCACCACCTTGACCAGCTGGACGATGGTGACCTCGAAGAAGTCGGGCGGATACCCCAGCGCCGTCAGAGCCGCCCGCATCCGGGGGATATAGCCGTGGTGATCGGCGCCCCACACGTCGATCGCGGTCTGGAACCCGCGCTCGTGCTTGTCCATGTGATAGGCCAGATCGGGGGTGAAGTAGGTCAGCGATCCGTCGCTCTTCCGGAGCACCCGATCCTGATCATCGCCGAATGAACTGGTGCGGAGCCAGAGCGCGCCCTCCTGCTCGAAGGTCAGCCCCGCCCTCTCGAGGTGGTCGAGCAGCTGTTCGACCTTTCCCCGGTCGTACATGGTCTGCTCCGAGGTGAACACGTCGAAGTGCACCCCGAAATCGGCCAGGAGCTGATCCTGTTCGGCCCGCTGCGCCGCGAGCACGAACGCGCGTGAACGTGCGATGCCCTGATCCGCCGGCAGTTCGGCCAGGCTCTGGTCGCTCGCCAGGAGCGACTGGGCCATCTCCTCCAGGTAGCGCCCGTGGTAGCCACCCTCGGGGATTTCTGCCGCGCGACCGGCCGCCTGCTGAAGCCGGGCCCAGAGACTCTGCGCCAGCTTCTCGATCTGAGTCCCGGCGTCATTGATGTAGAACTCACGCGTGACGGCATGGCCGGTCCTCTCGAGCAGGGCCGCGATCCCGTCGCCCAGCGCGGCACCGCGTCCGTGCCCCACGTGCAGGGGACCGGTCGGGTTGGCGGAGACGAACTCGACGTTCACTCTCCGTCCGGCGCCGAAGTCGTGACGGCCGTAGTCGCGTCCGGCAGTAACGATCGAAGCCAGCTGCTGTCCCAGCTCATCGGAGGCCAGCCAGAAGTTGATGAACCCCGGGCCCGCGATCTCACTCCTGGCCACGCCCGGAGGCAGCCCCAACTCCTTGAGCACCTTCTCGGCCAGCGGGCGCGGCGCTGTCTTGAGCGCGCGCGCCATGACCATCGCGAGATTGGTGGCCAGATCGCCATGGCCCGCGTCGCGAGGGCGCTCGAGCACAAACTCGATCCCCGGGGCGCCGAGCTGCTCGGCGACCCGCGCCAATTCGGCCCGGA
>Ga0335085_10002965_pt1 | contig 30536 bp, 26 predicted proteins | sample Lox_Sample_45_FD_206712 | JGI IMG/M metagenome (GOLD analysis project Ga0335085, IMG submission 206712) | Soil microbial communities from Loxahatchee National Wildlife Refuge, Florida, United States - Lox_Sample_4.5 | ecosystem: Environmental > Terrestrial > Soil > Wetlands | place: USA... | reverse complement strand
CTGGGAGTCTACCTGTTCTTCTGGGGTTTTTCCCAATGGCGTACCAAACGGCTGATGCAGGACATCCCCCTTTCCACCATCCGCGCCATGGCGCCCGGCCTGGTGGAGGTCACCGGCGCGGCGGTGGAATGGAACCCCCTCGAGGGGCCCATGACCCGGGACAAATGCGTCTATTACCAGTACCGGATCGAGCAATACGTCAGCAGCGGCAAGAACTCCCATTGGGAAACCATCCTGAGCGGGGATTCGAGGGAGAACCCCTTCTTCCTGCAGGATGACACGGGCGCGGTCATGGTGGCGCCGGTGGGTTGCAAAGTCGTCATCCCCCACGATTACCAATTTGAAACAGGAATGTTCACGGACGTTCCACCGCACATCAACGAATTCATGGGACGGCACGGCCTTTCCTGCCACAGCTTCTTCGGCTTCGAGAAGAAACTGCGCTTTACCGAGCACAACCTCAAGCCCTCCGAAAAGGTTTTCGCCGTGGGCACCTGCCAGGAAACGGCGGTTTTGCCTCCCGGCCCGCCGGCCGGGGCCAAGGAAGGCATCTGCCTGGCCAAGGGCCAACGCTCGGGGGATGTTTTCATCCTCTCGGACGAAAGCCGGCGGGAACTGGAAAGCTCCTATAGCGCCCACGCCCTGGAGGGCATCCTCGGGGGGCTGGCCCTCATCGGCGGCTGCCTTTACGCCCTCTTGAACCTGCTGGGGGTCCGGTGAAAAAGGCTTTAAACGTGGAAGGCTATATCGCGGGGGCGCCCAGGGCGCTGCGGGGAAAATTGCGGCAAATGCGCTCGGCCATCCGCAAGGCCGCTCCCAAGGCCGGGGAAAAGATCAGCTACGGCATGCCCTATTACGGCTACAAGGGACGGCTGGCCTATTTCGCCCTCATGAAAAACCACATCGGGCTCTATATCCCGCCGCCCATCCTGCAAGACCATCAAAAGGAACTGAAAGGTTACAGTACCTCCGCCAGCGCCACCCTGCGACTGCCCTTGAACAGGAAGCTTCCGCTGGCGCTTATCCGCAAGCTCATCAAAGCCCGGATGAAATATAACGAGGCCAGGAAAGGCTGAAGTGCCTTCCCGGCCCCCGCCGGAACCATTTTTTAAAAGGATTGCGTGATGTCCAATCCCGCCGCGTCCGGGCTGGAATAAGGCGCCAGGGAGAGGGAATCGGGGTGCCCCACCACGTAGTTGTAGCGGTTGACGGCGTTGTAGCGGTCGCTCCCCGCATCCCCCTGCAGGAGCATGCCGCCCACCCAACCCACGTTGCCCGCCATGATCATCACCAGGCTGGGCCCCAGGTTGGGGGTGTAGTCCGTCACGTTCCCGGAAGCGTCGATGGAAGCATTTCCTAACTTCGACATCTCGACCGCGAAATCCACCCAACCGGCCATTTCCACCCCCAAGCCTCCCCAGAAGAGGCCCGACCCTAACGCGTCTTTGTCCGAGGCGGAATTCAGGTAAGCGCTGGCCTGGGCGTCGTTCAAGGGATCAATCACCTTCTTGAAATCCGAAGGCGACTGGAGGGGAAGGCCCTCGTAGTAATAACCGTTCGAAACGGAGTCCTCCCCGCTCCAAAAGGTCTGGATATCAATGGGTTTTGGGGTCTGGTTGGAAGAAACGGTGGAGAGGGCAGTCTCCTGTTTGTTTTCCTGGGCCTGGGCCTGGGCCATGGCAATGGGGGCCATTAGGATGACCAGCATAAAGGCGATGAATTTCCGCATGACATACTCCTTTCCGTCACACCGGCTTCTTGAAGGTTTTTGGCCTTCAGTAGTAGTGACGAAGGGGAGGAGCGGAAAGGGTTGGACCGGAAAACGGGGCTGAAGTCATTGGGAACAAGTCGGATTTGCCCCGCGCAACTTTTCAGCTTCTGGAACGTCTGAGGTTCCCGGGCCGAAATTACCCGTTCATATATTCGTCGTAAGCCGTCAAGTCCAGCAGGCCATGGCCCGACAAGTTGAAAAGGATGACCCGCTTTTTTCCCTCTTTTTTCGCCGCCAGGGCCTCGGTGATGGCCTGGGCGATGGCGTGGGAGGATTCGGGCGCCGGGATGGTGCCTTCGGTTCCGGCGAACTTTAAGCCCGCCTCGAAGACCTCTTCCTGGGGCACGGCCACGGCCTCGATGAGCTTTTGGTCGTAAAGGTGGCTGACCGTCGGCGCCATGCCGTGGTAGCGCAAGCCCCCGGCGTGGATGGAAGGCGGCATGAACTGGTTGCCCAGGGTGAACATTTTCATCAACGGCGTCATGCCCGCGGTGTCCCCGAAGTCGTAACGGAATTCGCCCTTGGTCATGGAAGGGCAGGAGGAAGGCTCCACACCCACGATGCGGGTCTTCTTGCCCTTCTTGAGGTTCTGTTCCACGAAGGGAAAAGCGATGCCCGAGAAGTTGGACCCGCCCCCCGCGCAACCGATGACCACATCCGGGTATTCCCCCGCTAATTCCATTTGTTTCAGGGCCTCCTGGCCGATGACGGTCTGGTGCAGGCAGACGTGGTTCAAGACCGACCCCAGGGAATACTTGGAACCGGGGTTCTTCACAGTGGTCTCGATGGCCTCCGAGATGGCGATGCCCAGGCTGCCGGGACAATCGGCGTCCTGGTGGAGCATCTTGCGGCCGAAATCGGTCTCGTGACTGGGCGAGGGAAATACCTTGGCTCCCCAGGTCTGCATCATGAGCTTTCGGTAGGGTTTCTGGTGGAAGCTCACCCGCACCATGAAAACCTTGAGGTCCAAGCCGAACATCTTGCAGGCCATAGCCAGGGAGGAGCCCCATTGGCCCGCGCCGGTTTCGGTGACCAGGTGCTTCGTGCCCGCCTGCTTGTTGAAATAGGCCTGGGGCACGGCGGTATTGAGCTTGTGGGAGCCGCCGGGGGAGACCCCCTCGTACTTGTAGTAGATATGGGCGGGGGTATCGAGTGCCTTTTCCAACCGCACGGCGCGAAGCAGCGGCGTGGGGCGCCAGAGGGCGTAGATCTCCCGCACTTCCTCGGGGATGGGCACGCGGTTCTCGGGGCTCATTTCCTGCTGGATGAGGTTCATGGGGAAGATGGCTTCCATGAGGTCGGGCGTCACGGGCTTCTGGGTGCCGGGGTGCAGGGGCGGGGCCAGGGGTGTGGGGAAATCGGGCAGGATGTTGTACCAGTGGGTCGGGATGTCCTTCTGGGTCAGCTCGAAGCGCAAGGCGGTCGCCATGACGGGTCCTTTGCACGCGGGATGGAGGCAAGGGGGATTCTACGGGGACGGTGGAGGGCCCAACATGACGGGCATCAGGTTTTGAGTCCTGGAAAACCGGGGGAGAAGGGCCAGCCCCAGGGCCCATCGTTCACATTTTTAAATTCACGGCCAAGGTGCCTAAAAAAGCGAAGACCTCCAAGACCGAGCTGAAAGTGGCCACCAGGGCCAGGATTTTGAAAACCGACCAAGCCGAAAAGGAAAGCCCGTGGATTTTGAAAACCAGGAAGATGACCAGCAACTGTATCAAAGACGAAAGGAGGAAAACACCGCCAGCCATGGGTGCGGTCAAGCCGGCCATGTTTGGGGGCTTGGTGGCGGCCAGAAAAAACCCGTTCAAGACGATTGAAAACAGGTCGATGACCAACACCGCCAATAGGGAAGCCCGGAGACCCCTTGGGATGCCCGCCAAGAGGGTGACGTGGAAAACCGAAACTTGGATGGCCAGAAGGACAAGGGGGACACCGAGCCAAAATAATAGGGCGATCATTGATTCCTTGATCCGGGAGGACTCCCAACGATCATCAAGTTTAGCTAATCCGTCCCAAACGTCAAAAAGCTTTCGACAATTAAGAGCCAATGAAAAACTAAGTGACCCTCATCATAAAAGGGACGCGCGGACTCCCCCAAAATGGCCCCGGATTCAATCCAAGGCGGAGGTTTGGGGAAATGGCGGAAGGCAGGGGTGTTTCCAGGCAGGCTTTGCTGGTCGTCATCACGGCGGGCCTGGCCTCCCTTCTCCAGATGATTGATACCTCCATCGTCAACGTGGCCATTCCCACCATGATGGGCAACCTGGGGGCCACCCTGGACGATATCGGATGGGTGATAACCGGCTTCATCATCTCCAACGCCATTATCCTGCCCATCTCAGGGTGGCTTGGCGCCCGGTTCGGCCGTCGCCGCTATTTCATCACCAGCGTGGCCCTGTTCACGGTCTCCTCGGTGGCCTGCGGGCTGGCCCCCAACTTGGGTTCCCTCATCTTCTTTCGCGTCATCCAGGGCATCGCCGGCGGGGCCATCCTGCCCACCTCCCAGGCCCTGATCCAGGAGGCCTTCCCGGACAATATCGGCCTGGGAAGCGCCCTTTACGGCATGGTGGTCATCATCGGTCCCACCATCGGCCCCCCCTTGGGCGGTTACTTGACCGACCATTTCGGCTGGCGGATGATCTTTTACGTCAACCTGCCTGTGGGGCTCCTGGCCCTTTTCCTCGCGGGGCTTTACGTGACCGACCACGCGGAAGAAGGGGAGCACGGCGAGGCCCACCGACGGATGAAAAACGCCCCCGTGGACACGGTGGGCCTGACTCTCCTGGTCTTGGGCATGGGATGCCTGCAATACGTGCTCGAAAAGGGCCAGCACGACGACTGGTTTTCCTCCCACCTCATCCTAATCTTCACGCTGGTCGCCGCCATCTGCCTGCCGGCCTTCGCCTGGTGGGAGTGGAACCACGAGCATCCCATCGTGGACCTGAAGCTCTACCGCAGTCCCGCCCTCGTTAACGGCACCCTGCTTTTCGTGACGGTGGGGGCGGTGCTTTACGTGCTCATGTTCCTCATGCCCGTCTTCGCCTCGACCATCCTGAACCTGGACGCCCGGCAGACGGGGAACCTCTTCACGCCCGCCGCGGTGATGGCCGGCCTGATGATGCCCTTCATCGGGAAGATGATCCACAAGGTGGATCCCCGGTGGTTCATGCTCTGGGGCATCCTTTGCACGGAGGTGGCCCTGGTCATGATGGGGCATTTCACCGCCCAGACCGGCTATTGGGACGTCTTCTGGCCCCTCATGATCCGGGGCTTGGGCATGTCGGCCATGTTCATCCCCATCAACGCGGTGGTGCTGGGGCAGTTCCGGGGGCCGGCCCTGGGGCAGGCGGCGGGCATCATGAACCTGGCGCGGCAGCTGGGGGGCAGCTTCGGCATCGCGATCTTTTCCACCCTTTTCAGCCATTCCCAGGACGTCGCCTACGAGAACATGCGGCAGCACATCAGCCCGCTCAATCCCCAATACGTGAACTGGGCAAGGCACATGCAGGGCCTTCATTACCGCCTCGCCGGCGAGGTGGGCATGGGCACCCCCCAGGCGCTGACCGCCAAGGCGGCCTATTACATCGTGAAGAAGCAGGCCTTCGTCATTTCCTTCGATACCCAATGCTGGTACATGCTGATCGTTTTCGGCCTGGCCGTCATCCCCATCCTGCTGCTCAAGCGGCCCCAGCACTTGGTCGCCCAAGCGGCGGGGGACTAAGAGCCCCTAACGAAACCCATGGAACTATGATGGATATGATAAATGGGATTCAAAAAAACCTTTATTTTGGCCATGTCCGATCCATCCCATTCATCACAGTTTCAATGAATTTTAGTTTTGTTGGAGATTCTAAGAAAAGAACCTAAGGAACACCCATGCCGGAAGCCTATCTCGTCAAGGAACGGCGCATCTATCCGAGGATCTCGGTCAAGGTTCCCATCAGCTATTCGGTGGTGGAGGGGGAGCGGAACATCCAAGACGCGCTGGAGGAACGCCGGAAGGTGAAGAACGGCCATACCCTGGACTTGAGCCTGGGGGGGCTTTGCGTCCTGTCCGGGGAACCGCTCCGGGAAGGATGGGTCCTGGAACTGGAGATCGCGATCCTCCCGCTGGACACCAGCCTGAGGGCCACCGCCGAGGTGGTCTGGGCGAACGAAACAGGCGGCGGGGTGCGCTTCCTGAAGATGAAGGAAGAAGATATGAAAACCCTGAAGGCCTACCTGGATAAAGCTTCCCAACGCTGACCTTAAGAGGAGAACAAATGCCGCGACCGAAATTGTCCGTTGAGAGACGCTCCGACCACCGCGCCTTGGTGAAGATCCCCGTCAAGTTCCGGCCGGTGGACGACGACAAGGTGCTCCAGGACATCGAGGAATGGCGCAATACCCGGCAGAACGGCTATACCTTGGACGTGAGCTGTTCCGGGATGCAATTGGCGGTCGACCGGCCCTTGAAGCAGGGCAGCGTGTTGAAATTCGACCTCTACCTTCTCGACCAGGTCACGATTGTCGGCGTTTTCGCCAGGGTGGTGTGGTCCAGGGGGGGTGAAGCGGGCCTGCACTTCCTCATGATGAAACCCAAATGCCTGGAGGCCCTGAAGCATTTTCTGGCCAAGGCCCCGCGGGATCATTTCGGACCGAAAACCTAAAAAGAAACCGCCGATAACGACCGATGAACGCCGATGTTATCGGCCTTTACCGGACTTTGATCGGCGGTTCATGAAGCCTTGCCTTGACGGGCTATTTCCTCTTGTCGATCGGCACGTAGGCCCTTTGGGTCGGGCCCTGGTACACCTGGCGGGGACGGTTGATGCGGGTGTTCTTATCGTGCCGCATCTCCCTCCAATGGGCCAGCCAGCCGGGGACCCGGCCGATGGCGAAAAGCACCGTGAACATGTTCACGGGGAAGCCCGCGGCCTTGAGGATGAGCCCCGAGTAGAAGTCCACGTTGGGATAGAGCTTGCGGCTGAGGAAATAGTCGTCCTTCAGGGCGATCTCCTCCAGCTTCTTGGCGATGTCGAACATGGGGTCGTTGAGGCCGGGCTTGTTCAGGAGCGAATCGCAAAGCCCCTTGATGATCTTGGCGCGGGGGTCGAAATTCTTGTAGACCCGGTGGCCGAAGCCCATGAGCTTTCCCTTGTTGTTCTTGATGTTGTCCACGAAGGCGGCGGGGGACATCTTGCTGTCGCGGATCTCCTCGAGCATCTCGATGACTTCCTGGTTGGCCCCCCCATGCAGCTTGCCCCAGAGGGCGCTGATGCCCGCCCCGATGACCGCGTAGATGTTGGCCAGGCTGGAGCCCGCCATGCGCACGGTGGAAGTGGAGCAATTCTGCTCGTGGTCGGCGGACAAGAGGAAGAACATGTCCAGGGCTTTCACCACGTCCGGGTCCAACTGGTAGTCCTTGACGGGCGAGGCGAACATCATGTTCAGGAAGTTCTCCACGAACTTGAGCTTGTTGGAGGGGTACACGATGGGCTCGCCGATGGACTTCTTATAGGAGAAGGCCGCGATGGTGCGGATCTGGGACATGAGGTTGGTGATGATGACCTCCTCGTCCGCCGGGTCCAGGTTGTCCTTGACCGGGTAGAAAGCCGAGAGGGAGGCCACCACGGAGGTCAGGATGGCCATGGGGTGGGCGCCCTTGGGGTAGCCGGTGAAGAAGTGAAGCATATCCTCGTGGATGAGGGAGGACTTGTTCAGGTGCTCGGAGAAGGTCTCGAAATGCTTATGGCTGGGCAGTTCGCCGTACATGAGCAGGTAGGCCGTCTCGATGAAGAAGGACTTCTCGGCCAGGTCCTCGATGGGGATGCCGCGGTAGCGCAGGATGCCCTTGTCCCCGTCGATGAAGGTGATGGAGCTCTGGCAGGCGCCGGTGTTGCCGTAGCCGTTGTCCAGGGTGATATAGCCGCTGTCGGCGCGCAAAGTGGAGATGTCGACGGCTTTTTCGCCCTCGGTGCCCACGACAACGGGGTATTCGTAGGTTTTTCCGTCCAGGATGATTTTGGCTTTATCGGGCATGACGCTTACCTCCACCGGACCGCGTCCGGGCGTGATAGGGGATTCTAGAGAAAAAACCTGTAATAAGACAGGTTCTTTTTGCGGAAATATACGTTATTTAATCCATATCCGAATCCGTAATTTTTCCTGAGAACCTTGCGGTAGTTACGACTTGGAAACGAGGCCAAGCTTTTTGAACACTGGCGCTTTACCGGCCTTTCGATTTAAATAACGCCATGAGATTTTTCCCAAGAAAAGCCTTGGTTCTTTTCCTGGTATTGGGATTCGCCGGGAAGGCTTGGAGCGGGTCCGGGGCCTTCCCCGACGGCCAACCCATCGACACCCGGATGGACCTGGGCCTTTTCGGCCTTTTGGGCGGCGGCATGAGCTATTCGGTGGGCGGCCGGCGCGTCACGCGTTATCAGGACTTCAAGGAATTGATCTATCCCCTGCGCGACGAGGCGGCCTCCGGCCTGATCCGGGACGCGGAGGAGTGCCATTTCGCCGCCGACATTCTTTACGTGACCGGGGTCGGCACCGGCGCCGATGTGGCCCTTTTCTTCAAGCCGACGCCCTTTTTGCGCGTGGATTGGTTCGACCGGATCGCCACGGGTGTGGTGGCGGCCGAGTTTTTTTGGGGTGTCGGCGTGCTATTGGATACCAGCGCCGAGGGCCACAAGTACAACGCCGTCCAGCGCTACAACCAACTGCTGAGCAAGAAGGACCAGGCCTTCCTGGAGTTGAAGCCCCAGCTGACCCTGACCCAGCAAGGCCCCGGCCTGGGCCTGGGCTGCCGTTTTTGACCGTGGCCATTCCTTTTAAAAATCCCCGCCTCTTTTCATTTCTCATCCTTTTTTTCGTGGCCCAAGGGGCCAGGACGGCTCCGCCTGAAAGCTTTTGGGGAACCTGGGAAGGCACCATGGGCACAGGCTCAGAACGCCTTCGGGTGGCCTTTGTCCTGGCACCGGAAGGCGGGAAATACCACAACATCGACGATGGGATCCATGGCGAATTCATGGCCCTTGGACAGGACGGGAAAAAACTCCAGGGGCGGACCGCCGGAGGAGGAAAGCTGGAACTCGTAAAATCCGCCGATGGAAACAACCTGATAGGGACTTTCCAACAGGGGCCCGGCACGGATTACCAGTTGAGCCTCGTCTCTTCCAAGAAAAGCTTCGCCGTGACCTTATGGCGGGGCGGGGATTACCTGGAGCCCCGCCCCCCGGCGCAAGGCCCCTACCGATACGAGCCACCGAAAGAGCTTTCCGACGGTTTAGAAACCGGGGCCCTGCGGGAGGAAAAGGCGGACCTGGCGCGCATTGAATCCACCGTCCAGGAGCTCGTGGATGCCCATTACCCCTATATCCACAGCCTGCTCTTGGTAAAAGGGGGACGGCTGGTTTTGGAGGAATATTTTTACGGTTACGGGCGCCAAGACCGCCACCCGGTCCAATCCATCACGAAAAATATAGTTTCACTCCTCTTCGGAATCGCCCAAAGCCGGGGCCTTTGTGGTCCTTCCCAAAAACTCTACGATTTTTTTCCAGATTACCGCAACCGCCCGGGTTGGGACGCAAGGAAAGACCGGATCACCTTGAGCATGCTCCTGACCATGACCTCCGGGTTGGGCTGTGACGACTTCAAGGATTCCAAGGATTGTTCCTGGGCCATGGTGCAATCCCCCGACTGGCTGGATTTCTCCCTTTCCCTCCCGCAGGGTTCGGAGCCCGGGGACGCTTTCGCCTATTGCGGGGCCTGCCTGACCCCCTTGGGTGCCATCTTGGAAAAGCAAAGCGGCCAAACCCTGCCGGATTTCGCCCAAAAATTCCTTTTCGATCCCCTGGGCATCGGCACGCCTCCATGGTGGGAAGGCCCCAAGGATATTCATGTGCCGGCTTTCGGGATTTTTTTGAGTTCCCGGGATATGGCCAAGCTCGGTTACCTGGTCCTGCGGAAAGGAAGGTGGAAGGGCCGGGAGATCGTCCCGGAAGGCTGGATCGCCCAATCCACCTCTCCCCATGTGCCCAACACCAAAACCGGAAAGGAGGCGGACTACGGTTACTTATGGTGGGAGAGGGATGTCATCTGGCATGGAAGGAAATTAAGGAGCCTGGATGCCTGGGGTAACGGCGGCCAGCACATCTTCATCGTGCCGGACCTCGACCTGGTTTGCGTTTTAACCGGCGGAAATTATAAGGACGGTCCTTTGGCCAACAACAGTTTCAAAATCTTTCACGAAGTGTTGGAGGCCTTCCGATAGGGAGGGCATAATGATCCCATGAAATCTCCCTCCGGCCCGGCTTGGCGCGATAAGGTTTTCGCAGGTCTGCTGCTGGTTTGGGTGGGGCTGGTTTTCAGCCATTACTTTTCCCTTAAAACCGCCTTCGATCTCTCCTTCCTTTCGACGGCCTTTTCGGTTTTGAGCCGGGCCGATCTTCACAAGCTGGCCGATAACTGGTTGAACTTCCTCAAAAACTTATTTTGCGCCGTCTCCGTATTGTTCGTCCTTTGGCGCCTGGGACGGAAGGCGCTTCTTTGGATCGGATTGCAGGTCAAGGGCACCGCCCCGCGGTTCTGCTTGGAAACAGCCCTTGGGATCATCGCCATCAACACGCTCTGGCTGGGCCTGGGGCTCAACCGGCTTTGGTTTGAACCGCTTGAGTGGGGCCTGGGGCTGGCGTTATTCGGAGGGTCCCTTTGGGAGTTTTCCCGGAATTTCCTTAAAATCCAGAAATTCCCCCGGGTTCCCAAACCCGGGAAGTTCTTTCTTTTACTGGGTTTTTTGGGCGGGTTGAGCCTCGCTTTGGACTTGCTGCAAGGCATGACCCCGGACGTTTATTTTGACGCCCTGGTTTACCACCTCGCGACCCTCCAATTTTGGCAGTTCCACCACGGCATCGCCGACTTTTACACCAATCTTTATTCCTATTTTCCCTTCGGTGGTGAACTCTACTTCGCCAACGGTTTCTTTTTCGCCGGGAGCGAGGCGGCCAAGATGCTCAACGCCTTTTCGGCCGGCCTTTGCGGTCTGGCCGCGGCGGGTTGGGTGGCCGAGGAAACGGGATGGGACAAGGGGCTGCTGGCCTGGACCATGGTGCTGACCCTGCCCCTGGTTTCGGCCGCAGTTTGGACCACCCAGAACGACGTCGTGCTGGCTTTCTTCCTCATTCTTTTTCTTTACACCTTAATGCGTTGGGTTCAGGGGCCGGCCAACCACGCTTGGGCCTTGGCCGCCGGCCTTTTGGGCGGGGCCGCTTTGACGGTTAAGTACACGGCCGTCGTCAGCATTGGAATAGGCCTGCTAACGACCTTGGTCTTCTACATAAAGGACGTCGCCAGCCCGAAAAAGGGTGCCGGCTGGGTCTGGGTGATTCTGTTGGTGGTTTGTTCCATAACGCCCTGGGTTTTAAAGAACAGTGTCTTTACCGGCAACGCCTTTTATCCCTACCTTTCATCCGTTTTTGGCGGCAGGGCCCTTCCGGATGAAAACATGAAGTCGCTTCTCGGTGACAATGAGGTGGCCTTGGGCAAAGCCTTCTCTTTATGGCATTGGCTCGGACGGGTATTGGCGGCGGACCTGAATAAAACCATCGCGCCGCTGCTTTTTGCCTTTGCCCCCTTTTTATTCCTCGGAGGAAAAAGGCGGCCGGTTACCCGGTTCTTGCTTGTCCTCAGCGCCATTCTTCTGCTTTCCGGATTCCTGATTTCCCACCAGCTTCGTTTGATGATTCCCACATTCGCCGTTTGTTTCCTGGCGATGGTGCTGGTACTGGGTGATGCGGAAAAGAAAGGAGCCGTTTATGCCTGGGGCGGGATCGTCGCGATCTTCGCCGCCTTAGGCCTTCTTTCACTTGGCCGCCTCAGCGTGGATTATTACCAAACCCCGGAAATGGCCTTGGGAGCCGAAACCCGTGAAGAGTACCTGGGCCAGGCCGCTCAAACCTCGACTTATTACGGCCTCACCCAGGCGGTCCAAAATAGGCTGCCCCCGGACGCTCGCATACTTGTGGCGGGGGACTCCCGGGGGCTTTATTATTCACGTTCCTTTTACGCCAATAGCGTTTTCGATGACCAAGTGTTGACCAGGCTGATTCAGGACGAAAAAAATGGGGATGGGATTTACAAGAAACTCCGGGAAATGGGAATCGACGCCATCGCTTTTTCCGGGGATGAAGCCCTCCGATTGGCCCAACAATATCCCTTCGATTTTCCCGGCCCTCCGGGAGCATGGGGCGAATTTATCCAACGCTGGATCGACCCCCTCTACGTGAACGGCTCGCAGGGACTTTACCTCATCCGGAAGATTCCGGCCGGCCCCAGGAAGCCAATCCCCGGGTTCGGGGTTTTCGTCAATACGGACCAAGGTTGAGGCACTCTTTAAGGGGCATCTGTGGTTAAATAGTTCCGGCTCTTATCCCGTTTTTGGAGGCTTCGGTGGCCATTCCTTTGGCGGCGGTCATTCTGGCGGCGGGCGACAGCAAGCGCATGAACTCCAAGACCCCCAAGGTGCTCCATCCCCTGGCGGGCCAGCCCATGATCGAATATGCCCTCCAAAACGCCGAGGCCCTTTCCCCGTCCAAAGTCTTCGTGGTCGTGGGGGCCCAATCCCAGGAAGTCTCCGATTACGTCGGCAAAAGGGCGGTCCCCGTCCCGCAAAAAAAGAGGCAGGGTACCGGCCACGCCGTGGCCCAGGTTCTTCCGAAGCTGAAATCCTTCAAGGGACACATCCTCATCCTTCACGCGGACGCCTGCCTGGTCCGGCCCCAGACCGTGCTGGCCCTGCGGCAATTCCACCTGCTCCAAAACGCCTCCGCCACCCTCCTGACCGCCCGGGTCGAGGAGCCCTTCGGTTACGGGCGCATCGTGCGGGGCACGGACGGGGCAGTGGAAAGGATCGTCGAGGAAGTGGAGGCCACCGAGGCCCAAAGGCGCCTCAACGAGATCAACGGCGGGGTCTATCTTTTCAGGTCCGAGGTCCTGGCTCCCGCCTTGAGGAACCTCGAACCCAAGAGCGGGAACAGGGAATACTACCTGCCCGACGCCATTCCCCAGGTGCTGGCCGGGGGCGGCAAGGTGCATGCCCTGATGGTCCCGGACCGAACTGAAGTACTGGGCGTCAACAACCGCAACCAACTGTCGCGGGCCCACCAGCTTTGGAACCTGCGGCGGGTCGAGGAGCACCAGCGCAATGGGGTGACCTTCCTGAATCCCAAGACGGTCGAGGTCGGGCCCCAGGTGGTCATCGGCCGGGATACGGTCATCGAGGGAAACGTCAAGCTGTCGGGCGCAACGGTCATCGAGGAGGACTGCCGCATTGAGGCGGGGAGCGTCCTTGAATCCTCCAAGCTGGGTTGGGGCGTCGTGGTGCGGTCCTCCCGCGTTGTGGACAGCCAATTGGCGGACGGCTGCGACGCCGGGCCCTTCGCCCACGTGCGGGGGGGCTGCGTCTTGGACAAATACGTGCACGTGGGGACCAACACGGAGCTCAAGAACGTCCGGGCCGGCGCGGGAAGCAAGGTGGGCCATTTCTCCTACGTGGGGGACGCGGTTTTGGGCAAGGACGTCAACGTCGGGGCGGGATGTGTCTTCGCCAATTTCGACGGCAAGGCCAAGCACGAAAGCCGCATCGGCAACAAGGTTTTCTTGGGGAGCAATTCGACCCTCGTGGCGCCGGTTTCGATCGGCGATCGGGCGGTCATCGGCGCGGGAGCCGTTGTCACCAAGGATGTGCCCGCGGGCGTGACGGTCGTGGGGGTTCCGGCGAAGCCCTTCGGGAAAAAATAGGCCAGGTTCCACCCAACGTCCTGGTTGCCGCATTGTTTCATTTGTGGTAAAAGATTGCCTTCAGTTATCCGCCAGACACCCATCGACATCTCTAAAGCAACGAAAAGTCTTTTCCGGACCCGGACGCGCTTTCAGGCTTTCCAGGGTTTGAATTCATTTTCACGAGGGGTTTTCATGAGTCCCAGGGTCGCGGCGCCGAATGGAATGAAAATTTTCTGCGGGACGGCCAATCCCGAGCTGGCGAGGGCCATCGCCAAATCCCTCAAGGTGCCCTTGGGCGAGATCATGACGAGCCGTTTTTCCGAGGGGGAAGTCCGCATCAAGATCAACGAGGACGTCCGGGGCCGGGACATCTTCCTCATCCAGCCCACCTGCCCGCCGGTGAACGACAACGTGATGGAACTGCTCATTATCCTGGACGCCTTCCGGAGGGCTTCCGCGCGGCGTATCACCGCCGTCCTTCCCTACTACGGCTACGCCCGCCAGGACCGCAAGGACCAGCCCCGGGTGCCCATCACCGCCAAGCTCATCGCCAACATCATCACCGAGGCTGGCGCCGACCGGGTTTTGACCATGGACCTGCACGCCCAGCAGATCCAGGGCTTCTTCGACATCCCGGTGGACCACCTTTATGCCTTCCCGGTCATCGCCAGTTACTTCCGCAAGAAGAAGCTCAAGAACCTCACCGTGGTCTCGCCCGACGTGGGCGGCATCAAGATGGCCCGCGCCTACGCCAAGGGCCTGGACGCCGACCTGGCCATCGTGGACAAGCGCCGTAGCGGGCCCAACGAGGTGGAGGCCATGAACCTGATCGGGGAAGTGAAGGGCAAGACCGTGCTTATTCCCGACGACATGATCGCCACCGCGGGATCATTGGTGGAAGCCGTCAACGCCCTGGTCAAGTTCGGGGCGGGGGAGATCTACGCCTCCTGCACCCACGCCATCCTGTCGGGAAATGCCGTGGAAAAGCTCCAAAAATCAGTCTTGAAAGAAGTCGTGGTTACGGATACCATTCCTATCCCCCAGGAGAAGCGGATCGATAAAATCACCGTCCTCCCGGTGGCTCCCCTGTTCGGGGAGGCGATCATGCGCATCCACAACGAAGAGTCCATCAGTTCGTTGTTCAACGACGTGATCTAACCAATAAAAATCCAAAAGAAACTTGGAATACGTGACGGCTGAGTTCGCGCGGTCACGCCCCAGGCGGGAGCCGAAGAAATGAAGCAAGTACCTTTAGCCGCAAAAATCAGGACCATCCGGGGAAGCAGCCACACACGCCGCCTGCGCTCCAGCGGGTTCGTCCCGGCCGAAGTCTATGGCCACAAGTAAAACAACCAATCCATCGAGGTCTCGGAGAAGGATCTGGCCCAGATCCTCTCCTCGGCCAAGGGCGACAACATTTTCTTTGCCCTGAACATCGAGGGCGCCCAGGGCGAGCCCGTCCTGGCGGTCATCAAGGAAATCCAGTACCACAAAATCAACAACCGGGTGCTTCACGCCGATTTCCATAAAGTAAAGATGAACGAGAAGATCCGCATCCGCATCCCGGTCCGCGTGCAGAACGCCGACACCTGCGAGGGCGTCAAGGAAGGCGGGACCTTGCAGCTCTTCCTGCGTTCCCTCGAGGTCCAGTGCCTGCCGGCCCAGATTCCCGACGCGGTCAACGTGGACGCCCTCCATTTGGCCATCGGCCATTCGGTGCACGTGTCCGAACTGAAAATGCCCGAGGGCGTCAAGGCCATCACTCCCGGCGATACGGTCGTGGTGTCCGTGGCCCAGCAGATGGCCGAGGAAGTCAAGGCGGTCGCCACCCCCGTGGAAGGTGCCGCTGCCGCGCCTGCCGCCGGTGCCGCCGGGGAACCGGAAGTCATCACGGCCAAGAAGAAGGAAGAAGGCGAAGCCGAGGGGGGCAAAGCCGCCCCCGCGGGCAAGGCTGCCGCCGCCCCCGCCGCCAAGGCCGAAAAGAAGTAAACCGAACGAAAAGTTCGAAGTTAGTAGTGAGGAGTTGGGAGTTATGGAAAAGTTTTTCATCCCAGATGAAAAACTTCCTGAACTCCTAACTCCTAACTTCGAACTCCTAACTGAAATCACCCCTGTTTACGCAAGCTTCCGTTTTGTCCATCAAGCTTCCGCCCATGTCCTCGGATAGTTGGCTGGTTGTGGGGCTCGGCAATCCGGGCGAAAACTACCGCTTCACCCGGCACAACGTTGGGTTCCGCGTGGTGGAAGCCCTCGTGCTCAAACACGGTGTCAAGGTCCGCGAAAAAGACGAGGCCATCTTCGGGAGTTTTGTCCTGAAAGGCTCCATTCCACCGGCCGATGCCGAAGTTTTTCTTTTCTTCCCCCAAACCTTCATGAACGAGTCCGGGCGGGCCGTGGCGCCTTTCGCCCGTTACCGCAACATCCCGGCCGAAAGAATCCTGGTGGTTTCCGACGACCTGGACCTGCCGGTGGGAAAAATCCGCCTGAAGCCCTCAGGAGGGTCGGGGGGACACCACGGCCTGGATTCGATCATCGCCCACCTGGGCGGGTCCGGGTTCCCGCGCCTTCGCATCGGCATCAGCAAGCCGCCCTCACCCGAGGAAGGGGCCCATCATGTCCTGGCCGGGTTCACGCCGGAGGAAAAAAACAAAATCGAAAAGGCCATTGAGCGGTCGCGGGATGGGGTTGAGACTTTTATACTCAAAGGGCCTGAAGCCGCCATGAATGAACTGAATAAGGACGCCCCATGAAAAACCTGGTTTTTTCGCTCCTGCTCCTTGCCCTGCTTTCCTTTTACGGTCCCGCCAGGGCCGCGGACAATGACTCATCCTCCACCCGAGGTCAGTCCAAGGACAGCTGGACGGGTTCCAAAATGGACGTGGACAAGGAAGTGGACGAGGGCGCAGGCGATGACAAAAGCGACGAAGCCACCGAACCCAGCCGGTTTAAAAAGGATAGGGATGACTCCCATGGTGATGCCGCGACAGGCGGGGATGACTGGCTCAAATCCAGGTTCGGCGAAGATAAAAGCGACGACGACAAGAATACCGATGATTCGGATAAAGAATAGCCAAGCCATCCCCTCATGGATGGAACGGTTTGAGAATCCACCGGGTCATGGAGCCCAAAATATCCGATACGGACGTCTAAATGACTGGCTTTTCCGACAATTTCCCAGGAGAGACACCCCATGAATAAACGGATTTCCCTTTGCGCCTTGCTGGCGGCATCCCTCGTTTTTTGGCCCCGGCCCTCCCAGGCCGTGGACGAAACGGCAGCCGAACTGGTGGCCGAGGGAAGGATCAACCTCTCGCACATGATCGACACCCTCAACCGGAAATACCCCCAATACCGGGAAGCCTTTTTCAACGTGTCAGGGATCGCCTACCATGACTTTTCGGGTTCTCCCCAAACGGACGTCATTATCGGCCTTTCCGGCTACAAGGACGTGGGAAAGTCCTACAACAACGGGAAGCAATTGGTGGAAGACGCAGGCGCGGCCTTCGCTTACTTCCACCTGGAGAAGGACGAGTGGAAACTGAAACAGGTGGAGTTGGTAGAAGGTAAAAAATACGAGGGGTTTGAGGGCGCCGACCTCGTGGGAACGGGTAAGGACCAATTGGTGATTTACACTTCGACCGGAAACAGGCAGATGGCGTCCCTTTACGAAATCGGAAAGGGCGGAGCCTTCGACAAGGTGACGCTGATAGCGGGTTTGGGGTTGGGGCCCCGGGTGGCCCAAGAATCGGGCAAACCGTTGATGGTGGATTTCCAGCGGGCCCTGGTCAACACTTGCGATGAATGCGGCGTCTATTACGGGCGGCCCTACCATTGGAACGGAAAACAATTCCTCGAGGCCAGCGATGATTTTCTCGACCACGTCCTGGCTTATGACCCGTTCCATTCCCCGGCCGAGGAGGCGGCCCAAGCCCTCTCTTTTTTTGAGGATTACCTTTCGGCCCACGCCGGGGATTTTTGCGCTACCGCCAATTGTTACGACCTGAGCAACCGGCTGGGCCTCAAGGACAAGACGGAAAAATACAAGCAGATGCTGGCCCGCTTGGGGGAGAACTCACTCCAATGCAAATATTGCGACGAGTGGCTGGAGAACAAGAACAAGGCCACCCAGGAGGAATATTTAAACCAGGTCTTGGGGCGTAAAAAGAGAAAGTCCCCCGCCGAGGGGTTTTAAAGCCGACAGCCGTTTCCACCTAAATAAAAAAGCCCTTCCCAATCCGGGAAGGGCTTTTTTTGTCCCTCAGCCCCTGGCTTTGGCGGGGCGAGCCTTGCTGATGGCCCCCAGCAGTTTTCCCGGTTTTTTCGAACGCCTGCCGTTTTCATTGGCGTATTTTTCGTAACCGGTGGTGTGGTGGGCCTTGCGGCGCTCCAGACCGCTCATCAGGCTGTAGGCGCAAGGTACCACGACGAGGGTCAGCATGGTCGAGAAGATGATGCCCCCGATGATGGCTACCGACATGGGCTGCCGCAGTTCGGCGCCGGGTCCCAGGGCGAGGGCGGCGGGAAGGGCTCCCGCCACGGTGGCGGAAGAAGTCATCAGGATGGGCCGCAGGCGCACGGGGCAGGCGTCCATCAAGGCCTCATACACGTTCATCCCCTGATGGCGGCGCTGGTTGGTGAAGTCCACCAGCATGATGGAGTTCTTCTTCACCAGCCCCATCAGGAGGATGATTCCGATGATGCTGTAGATGCCCAGGCTCTGGGCGAAAAGCCACATGGAGAAGAAGGCGCCGGTCACCGAGAAGGGCAGGGCCAACAGGATGATGACGGGGTGCAGGAAGCTGTTGAACTGGCTGGCCAACACCATGTAGGCCACAATGATGCCCAAGCCCATCACCAACAGAAGCTGCTTGATGGAGTCGGAATTGGCCTGGGCCGAGCCGGTCAGATGGACGTTGTAGCCCGGGGGCAGGATGCTCTTGCAGATATTGACGGCTTCCTGGACGGCCTCCTGCTGGGAAGCGCCCCGGCCCACGCCGGCGGTGAAATAGACGGCCCTTTGGCGGTTGTCCCGGAAGATCTGCTGGTAGGCCGGCACCTGCTGAAGGGTGGAAACGGCCGAGATGGGCAAAACCTCCCCGCGGTTATTACGCACATAGATGTCCTTGATGGAATCGGGCCCTTTGCGCTGGTCGACCGGGACCCGGATGGCGATGGGATTATCGTGGCCGCCCTCATGGAAATAAGTCCCCTGGAACTGGTACCCGCCGATGGTGGCCCCGATCACATTGCCCAAATCATCCATATTGACGCCCATGGCCGCGGCCTTCACCCGGTCGGGAATGACCCGGATCTCGGGCTGCCCGTCCAGGAAGTTGTCGTTCACGTTGGCCAATTTGGGGCTGGCATGGAAGGCCGCCCGGATCTTCTTGACGCTGTCCGCCAAGGTATCCCAGTCGGGGCCGGTGACCATCAGTTCCACGGGGTAGCCTTGGCCCGTGGACATGCCGCGCTGCGAAAGGTCCAGGCAGAAGACTTGGAGGTCCGGGGAAACCTTCGTCAGGGCCTTCCGGGACCAATCCATGAACTCGAATTCCGTCAGGTGCTGGGATGTCATCCTTTCCCAAATCTTGGAGACGAAACTCAAGGGCCCCACAGGCGTGAATTTCTCGGAAAGGGGCGCCGCGGGACGGGCCGAAGGTTCCTTCATGGTCAGGAAGATGATCCCCTGGTTGGGGGTGGTCCCGCCGAAGCCGCCCACGGCCGCGTAAATATGCTTCACCTCGCCCCGGGTTTTCAGGACGGCCTCGCATTGACGGACGATCTGGTCGGTTTTGGCCAGCGAATAGGTGACCGGCAGCTTCATGTTGATGATGAAGGCGCTTTGGTCGGTGGCGGGGCTGAAGTCCACCTTGATCAGGTGGAAAACGAGGAAGCCGAAGGAACTGATGAAGATGGCGCCGGAGAGGAAGATCACGGTCCAGCGGTGGCCCAGGCTCCACTTCAACGTGGCCTTGTAGGCATTGGTGATCTTGGCGAATTGCCCGTTGACGAACTGGTTGAACCAGCTGTGCTCGTCGGCCGCGTGCACGAATTCCGCGCAGCGCATGGGCGTCAAGGTGATCGCTTCCAGCAGCGAAATAAGGACCGCGCCGGAGAGGGTGACGCCGAACTGGTAGAAGAATTTGCCGATGATGCCCTGCATGAAAGCGATGGGCAGGAAGATGGCCACGATGGCGATGGAGGTGGCCATCGCCGCGAAAGTGATTTCCCGGGCCCCCACCAGCGCCGCCTGGACCTGGTCGTCCCCCTTTTCCTGGTGCCGCACGATGTTTTCCAAGACCATGATGGCGTCGTCCACCACCACGCCGATGGAAAGGGAAAGGGCCATCAGGGTGAAGGTGTTCATGTTGAAATGGAACAGGCTGATCACGATGAAGGTCCCGAAGATGGAGGTGGGGATGGCCAGGAACACGTTGATGGTGGAGGACAGGCTGCCCAAAAAGAGGAAGCAGACGCTGGCCGTCAGGACGGCCGCCAGGAGGATGGTTAATTCCAGTTCCAGCACGTTGTCCTTGATGAACTTGGTGGTGTCGAAGTTCAGGTCGATGTGGTAGCCCTTGGGCAGGTTCTTGCGCACCTCTTCCATGCGGGCTTTGGCGGCGTTGCCCACGTCCACGGCGTTGAAGCCGTCCTGCATGACGATGCCCAATCCCACGGAGGGAACGCCGTCGAAGCGGGAGAGGCGCACGACGGGCGTCACCACGCCATCCTCCACCGTGGCCACGTCCTTCAGGCGGGTTAGGGTGTAGTTGGGGGAACCGCCGCGGGTCAAGATGGGCAAGTTGGCGAAATCGGGCACCGTGTAGGCCTCGCCCATGACCCGGATGTCGTATTGGGTGTCGGGGGTTTCCATGGAGCCGGCGGGAGTTTCCTGGTGCTGGTGTTGGATGGTGTTGATGATGTCGGTGGCCGTCAGCTGGCGGGCGTTGAGCTTGTTATTATCGACCCAGAGGTTGATCTCGCGGTTCAGGAAGCCGCCCAGGAAGACGTTGGAAACGCCGTTCAAGCTGGTGAACTTGTCCTGGATGTGGTCGCGGGTGTAGAGCATCATGTCCTTGAGGGTCAAGGGCGGGTCCGCGGTTACGGCGAACCAAAGGATGGGGGAGGCGTTGGGGTTCTGCTTGCGGATGACCGGCGGAAAGACGTTGGTGGGGAGCTGTTTTTCGGCCTGGAAGACGAGGGTTTGCACGTCCTGCACCGCCGAATCCACGTTTCGGGAAAGGTCCAGGAAAACGGAGATGTTGGCGTTGCCCTGAACGCAAGTGGTTTGCACGTCCTGCACGCCCTGGGCGCCCAAAACGGCCTGCTCCACGGGATCGGCCACATCCGATTCCACGACCTCGGGCGAGGCGTTGGGCAGGGTGATGGAGACGTTCACCACCGGGAAGTCGATGTCGGGCAGGTTGGAGATGCCCATCTGAAACCAACAGATGAACCCGAAAATGATGAAGGCCGCCATGAGCATCCAGGCGAAGACGGGGTTTCGGATGGAAATATCGGATAGGGTCATTTCAAGTCCTTTGAGTTGAATATCCGCACGAGGGCGGGTTTTATTTTTCCTGCGCGATCTTCGGCAATTCGCCCGTGGCGACGCCCAGCCAGACCCAGTCGTAAAGGGCCTGGTATTTGGCCTTGATGTAGCTGATCTTCGTGTTTTCGAGGGAAGTCATCACCTGCAGCAGCTCCAGGTTGGTGGTCAAGTTCAACCTCAGGTCGTGCAGCACATCCTGGTAGTCCTGTTCGAAGGCTTGTTCCGCCTTTTGGTAGGCGTCGGTCTCGGCCATGGAATCGGTCAGGCTCTTGTAGGCTTGTCGGATTTCGTTCGCCGCTGAACGCCGGATGAGGGAAAGCTGCAACTCGGACTGGCGCTTCCGGGAGGCTGCCGCATCCTCCTGGGCTAAAATCTGGCCTCCCTCGAAAATGGGGAGCGAAGCCTCCAACTGGACATTCCAAAGCGGCTGGGGGAAGCTTCCGTCCTTGGCCAGGTAATATTGGCCCTGGACAGCCAGGGAGGGAAGGTGCTCGCCATGGGCCTGCAAAAGTAAGGCGTCCGCGATTTCCACGCTGGCGGCCGCCGATTTCACGTCGGGCCTGTTTTCCGCCTTGGCTTGGGCCTCCTCGACGGTATAGGAAGGCTGGGAATAAGCTTCCTCGGAGGCCAAGGTTTGTTCAGGTTTGATGTTGGCCAAGGTGGCCAGGGTTTCACGGGCCTGGGCCAATTGATACTTGTTGTTCTCCAGGTCAGCCAGCACTTGCATGAGCTGGGCCTGGGTATTGGAGACGTCCGCCGTGCGTGACCGGCCCATCCGTTGCCATTGCTTTTCCACGTCCAGGGTTTGTTGGTTCAAGTCCCTGGATTTCTCCAAGGCTTGCAAGGATTCCTCCAGGGCCAATACGTTGTAAAAGGCGTTGGCCACGTTCAAAAGCAAAAGACGGGACTGGTTTTGAAGGCCGTACTGCTGGCTGTCGATGTTCGCTCCCGCCCCCTGGACAGCGGCCACCTGGGTCAAGCCGCTGAAAATGGTTTCGGCCCCCGAGAAATAGGCGGTGTCTGAAGCGATGGGGCTCAAGGACGACGAGCCGCCCCCGATATAGTCACCGGAGGTGAAGGCCTTGGTGCCGTTCAAGAAAATTTGGGGGAGCCAGGCGCCGATGGCCTGCCGGTCCTGGGCTTTGGCTTGTTCCACATTCTCCACGTTGGTGGCGAGCGTTTCGGTGTGTTTGACGGCCAGGGCGTAAACGTCCCAAAGGTTTAAGCTGGATTTTTGTGCGGCCTTTTCAACGTCGTCGGATGTCAACCCGGTGACCTGTTGGAGGGGCTTTTCCACGTTGTTGTCCCCGACTTTGACCGGCGCTTCCGCGCAACCGGAAAGTCCGATTAAAAGGAGACCAGCCATCAAAAGAGTCGTCGAATCACGGGTCAAGAGATCTCTCCTTAAATTTATGAATAAAATTAGTTAAAACCGAATGTCCCACATGAATGGTGGGGGACATTATGTCCATCCAGGGTCCCGTTTCAATCCTTGAATATCGGCCGGACTCAATAAAACAAAACCGCCTTGGGTTTGGGCGCCCCAAGGCGGGAAAAGAAGCGGTATAGCTATGCCGTTACCGGCCGGTGACCGGGTCAGAGCATCCGGGTTTTTCGCGCTGGTCCCACTTGGCGGTCATTTCTTCGAATTTCTTGGCCTGGTCGGGGGTGAGTAGGGTGCGCAATTGGGAGCGGAAGGAATCCCGCAGGGCCTGGAACTTCTGGTCGCCTTCCTTGCGCAGGGCGTCCGCCTTAGGAAGCTCCTGTTTCAAGAGCTGGGCCACCTTGTCCCTCTGGTCGGAGGTGAAATGTAAATTGGAGTCGAGGCGCTTCAGGACGCGGTCGGCATCGGCGGCGCCGGGGGGGTGATGGGGATGGAAGCAAAGGCGGAAGGTGAGGCCGGTCGCGGCCACGCCCACCAGGAAGCCGATGAGGACAAGGATGGAGTTTTTAAGCCAGGGTTTCATGCCGCCGCTCCTTTAAGGGACGATGTCTTGGGAAGAATAGGAGGCCAGGACGATTCCATTGCCCGAGCCGGAAGAATAGGAAGAATCGGAGGAAAAAGCCGCCTCGACGTTACTGCTGCTGGTGGAAGAAAAACTGGACGAATCGGACAGGACGGAAAAGAAGACCCAGCCGGCCACCACGGCCGAACCCGCCAAGGGTACCATCCAACGGAAGAACAGGGTTGTCCATGATTCCACCTTTTCGCCGGCGGACCGGACCCGGCCCATGACTTTGGCCACGAAGGCATCCTCGGCGGCTTCGGAGAAAGTATGGACGGGGAAGAGCCGGGCGGAGACGGCCTTCCCTTGGGCGATGGCCCTGCGGCATTCGGCGCACTGGGCCAAATGGCTCTCCACCAGCTTCCTTTCCTGTTCGGTCAGGGGGCCGTCGTAGAGGGCGAAGAGTTTTTGTTGGATCATTTCGTGTGTCATTGTTTTCTACTCCTCTTTATAGACGTCTTTTTCGCGAAGGAAGTGTCGGAGGTTCTCCTGCAGCTGCCGGCGGGCCCGAGAAAGGCGTCCCTTGACCGCGTCCAGGGAACAGTCCAATGTTTGGGCGATTTCCTGGTATTCCAGGCCGTCGGCTTCCCTCAAGGTCAGGATCATCCGGTAGTCCTCGGGCAAGGTCGAGAGGATTTTACCCGCCAAATCGCGGTTTTCCATCTGGGAAGCGGCCACGGCATCGGAGGAAAAAAGCCGATGGATCGAGTCCCCCTCCTCCTCCACCAGGGCGTCCAGGGAATAGGTCTTGCGGCGGTTGCGTTTCCGGAGCACGTCCAGGCAATGGTTGGTGGTAATGCGGTAAAGCCAGGTGGAGAAAGCCGAGTTGCCCTTGAACTTAGGCAGGTTCCGGTAGGCCTTCACGAAGATATCCTGGGCGGCTTCCTCGGCGTCGGTGTGGTTTTGGAGCATGGAGAGGCAATAGCCCACAACCTTCTTGTGGTACTGGCGGATAAGATCGGCATAAAGCTCTTTGTCGCCCGACTTAATTTTTTCGACAAGTTCTTGGTCGGTAATGGGAAAGCTCCCCTTAGCTTCAGACGTATTTTAGACGTTTCGGATGGGTTTCAAGTGTTTCAAGGGGGAAACCCGTGAATTGCCTGGCCCCCGGAAGGAATGACGGGTGAATGGAAGGGGTTCTTTATATATATAATGAGCGCCTTTGGAAAAGGCGGTATCCCGGAGGATGCAATGGTGGCCCTAACCTCCCAGGAAAAGAAAGTCCTCGGTTTCCTCATTCTTATGGCGGGGCTGGGTTTGGCGGTTCTGGGCCTCAAAAGGCTGGCATCCCCGAAAACAGCCATGGGGGGACCGGCTTTCAGCGCGACTCCCCTGAGCAAGGTCCCTTAAAGAAAGGAAAGTGACATGCCCCAAACCCTCTCCCTCAACGGCCGTTGGAGGTTCAGCAAACTTTCCGAGTCCACCCTGGACAAGCGGTCCATCCCCCTCAAAAGGATTTTTAGCCGCTTTATCGAGGTGCCTTCCAACTGGTACTTGCAGGGGGAGGAATTCGTTGGGGAGGCCCTCTATGAGAGGGAGTTCAAGGCCCCCATCCTCAAGAAAGGGCAAGCGGCCTTCCTGCGTTTCAAGGGCGCCGATTATTTCCTCCGGGCCGAACTCAATGACCACCTCTTGGGGACCCACGAGGGTTATTTCCAAACGTTTGATTTCGCCGCCACCGGCGCGATCCGCGAATACAACCGGCTGCGGGTTTGGGTGGAGTCTCCTAAGGAGAACCGGAAAGTCTGGCCCCACGACAAGCACCTGATCAAGGGCATCTTCAACCACCATGATGCCCGGCCGGGAAGCTGGGATATCGAGCACGGGCAGGACCACAACACGGGCGGGCTTTGGAACGGGGTCGAACTCGTGGTGGTGGACCACGTCTTGCTGAAACGAACCCAGGTGGATTCGGTCCTCTTGAAGAGCGGCGAAGCCGTGGTGAACCTGAAGCTGGTCCTCATCAACGTGGCCGAATCGGGTACCTACGACATCGAGGTGGACTTCAAGGGCCTGGGCTTCCCCGACAAGGCCAAGACCAAGAAGAACGTCCACCTCCAACGCGGGCAAACCGAAGTGCACATCAGCCAGACCTTCAAAAAACCCCGACTCTGGTGGACCTGGGACCAGGGCGAGCCCAACCTGTACCAAGCCTCCATCGCCGTCCATCACTCGGAAACGGGTCATGTGGTGGAAAAGGGCGAAGTGAAATTCGGCATCCGCCGGATCGAGGTGACGCCCGACTGGAAGTTTTTCCTCAACGGCCGCAAGTTCTTCCCCCGGGCGACCAACATCATCCCCACCCAGTGGCTTTCCGAATACACGGCGGACAAGGCCAAGAAGGATGTGGCCTTGATGAAGGCCGCCAATCTCAACGGTGTCCGGGTGCACGCCCATGTGAACCGGGAGGAGTTCTACGCCGCCTGCGACGAAGCGGGGCTTTTCGTCTGGCAGGACTTCGCCCTGCAATGGAGTTACGAGGCCACCGATGCTTTCACCCGCAACGCCTGCCGGCAGGTGAAGGACATGGTGAAGCTTCTCTACAACCACCCCTCCATCATCGTCTGGTGCTGCCACAACGAGCCTTCCCATAACCGGGAAGTGCTGGACCCGGTCCTGGCCCGGGCGGTCAAAGAGGAGGATGACAGCCGTTTTGTCGATACCCAAAGCGACTTCCGCTACCACCCCTATCCGGGCTGGTACTGGGAGGAATCGACGATCAAGGACGCCTTCGGCGCCATCGGCCCTGAGACCACCTTTTTCTCCGAGTTCGGCGCCCAGGCCCTGCCCGATGTGGACAGCCTGAAAAAGACCTTTTCGAAGAAGGAGCTCTGGCCCCCAGACTGGAAAGCCTGGGCCCGTCACGATTTCCAATACCACCAAACCTTTAACATCGCCCGGGTGGAGATGGGGAAGTCCCTCCCCGAATTCGTGGCCAACAGCCAGAAGTACCAGGCCTATTTATTGAAGGAATATATCCAAAGCTTCCGCTTAAAGAAGTACAAACCCATGAACGGATACTTCCAATTCATGTTCGTGGACTGCTGGCCTTCCATCACATGGAGCGTGGTGGATTATTTCCGCAAGCCCAAGCTGGGTTATTTCGCCCTGCAAAGCGCCTCCCAGCCTCTCTTGCCGGTCTGGCGCATCCATACCACGCGCTATAACCGGGGGGACGTTTTGAATTGGGGTTCTTCTTTCCTCACCGGCCTGCAAATGATCAATGACTACCCCCGCCCCTTGAAGGGCTTGAAAGTGGAAGCCCGGGTGGTTAATCCTCGTGGAAAAGTGTTGTTCCGGGAGAGCCGCAGCTGCGGAGTGCCGGCGGATTCGGTGACCCAGCCCTTCGCCGTTGAGGAGCGCTTCAACCACACCAAAGGGTTTACCATCCCTGAAAAGGGGCTTTACGGCACCTACCAGGTCCAGTTGCGCGTTTTTGATAAGAAAGGTAAGCTCATCGCGCATAACGAGCAGGATTTCGAGGTTGTGCCCAAAAAGTTAAGACCGTGAACCAACGGCCAACACGAAGCCATAAAGTCTCTAAGGTAGGATCGAAAATTTTATGAAGAACATCAAAAACATTTTACCATTTCGTGGCTTCGTGGCTTTGTGTTGGACCTTGGTTTTGACAGGGGTGGCTTTTGCCTCGGGAGTGCAGGTCTTGAAGGATGTCCCCTCGACCTACGTCTATCCAGCCGACGGATTCCTGCCTTTCAACCTGCACCGCGCCACCCAGACCATCGCGTCCATTTACGCGGGCTGCCGGTTCGACGACCCCCAGGGAGTGGCCTGCGCCCTTTTGAAAAGCGACCATAACCCCAAGGACCCCAATAACGACGTAGTGGTGACGGTCATCGGGGTCAATTCGGGCGCGGGGGAACTTATCTACAACACCGGATTAAAGGATATCCACCGGTTCGGTGCTCCCGGGCAGGGGGCGAAGGAGTTCCTCCATCCCACCGGGGCCGCCATCGATTCGGACGGGGACGTGGCCATCGCGGATACGGGCAACAACCGCATCGCCTTGCTGCACCACGACGGCCTCCGGCTCACCTGGGTCAAGGCGGTGGGCCGTTTGGGAAGCCGGGCGGGCCAATTCAACGCGCCCATGGGTGTGGCCTATGATTCCCAAAGGAATCTTTACATCGCGGACACGGGCAACAACCGCATCCAGGTGATGGACCCCAAGGGGCATTTCAAGGTTCTGGCTACCCCGCACCTGCAGGGGCCCTCGGCCATCGCGGCCATCGACGCCCATGAGGCCTGGACCTTCTACCAGCAGGGGCCCTATGCCGACCGCCTGGCCGTGATTGACCAGAAGGGGGCGCGGCTCCTGACCCTGACGCTCGAGGGGCAGGGCCTGGCGGCCATCTCCAGCGTCGAGCTGCCCGACCCCCCGATGCAGTTGTACGGCTGCGCCTTTGACTATTACGGAAACGTGGTGGCCACCGATTTTGGTAAATCCTGCCTGCGCAAGTTCGACCGGGATCTTAAATACCTGGTGAGTTTTGGGGGTCCGGGAGAGGACGACTTCCAGTTCACTGAGCCCCGGGGCATCGCCATCCACCACCAGTTCGGCCAGATGCTGGTGGCGGAAAAGGAAAGCGTGCAGTATTTCTGGAACGGGGCCGATGCCGTCAGCCTGAAGGTGCAACCCTCGGCCAAGGGGTTCCAGATCCCCTTTTTCCTCACCGAAAGGGCCCTGGTCAGCGCCGATATCCTGGACGACGCCGGCAACGCGGTGACCAACCTGGCGAAAAGCCAGGACCGGGAACAGGGAAGCCAGGAGATCGACTGGGTGCCCGCCCCCTCGGTGCACGGCGGCGCCTATACCCTGCGCATGCAGGTGATGGCCACCTATTCCTCCCGCGACCGGATCGAGAAGGAAATCAGCCTTCCGGTCACCTACACCAAATGATGGGATTGTTTTCATCCATGCCCACAACTCGCCGCAGGGTCGGCGCCGCCCAAGGGATTGTCCCGGCGCTTTTAACGGCTTTCATCCTCGCCGGATGCGGCACCCAGGCCCCTCCGCCCCAGCCCAAAATCGACTTCGACAAGGCCAAGGCCATCAGCGACGCGGCGGTGGACAACCTTGTCCACAAGGACATGAACGCTTTGTACAGCAAGCTCGACGTAGGGTTCCACCTGGTCGTGAAAAACCCCGAGGACCTCAAGGGGGTCGTGGAGAAAATGTACGGCGCCTACGGCCGCCCCCTCAAATGCGATTACAAAATGGCCCAATCCGGTATGCGTACCGACGACCACTGGCAACGGCCCACGCGGACCTTTTTCTACGCCGTCAAGACCACCAAATATCCCGTAGGAAAATATTTCCTGAAGGTGGAAGTGGTACGGGCCTTCGACGGCGGCTTCCTGGATGTTTCGGGGTTTGGGTTCTTCACTTTCAAGGAAGGCACGGAAGTGCCAAACTACCTGAAGTAAATTACGGAACTACCAAAAATCGAACAGATTGTTCCCGCTTGGGTATGCTTTTTTTGAAGACCCAAAGGGTGGCCTTATGTCGCCCCGGCACCAAATTCCACCAAGTCTTGCCGTCCGTCTTTTCCACCCTCTTACCGTCTAATTCCCAAAAATATTCCTCGGAAGGGAGTAGGGCAGCTTGGAAGAGGATGGCCTGGGATTGGAGGTCCACCTGTGGATTGATCTTGAACACGTCCCCCTGGCGGGGAAAAACGATGCCATGCCTCCCCGCCACTTCTTCCTCGGGGTTTTCATGGCGTAGGGAACAGGGATGGGAGGGAAGGAACCGGTCGTCGTAAACCTCCAGCAGATGGTTCGGGCATCCGGCGGTGGGAAGGTCGCCGGAAAGGGGGCAAACCTCCACTTCGCGGATACCGGACGGCCTTACAAAGGAAGAGGGAGGATAGCGCTTGGCCACCATCATGGCTGCGTCATGCAGGAGCGGGCCAGCTCCCGTGACCCCCGAAACGTGCTGCATGGGCGTGCCATCGAAGTTTCCCACCCAGACCGCAACTGCCCAGTCGGGGGTATAGCCAATGGCCCAATTGTCCCGGTAATCCTTGGTAGTGCCGGTTTTAGCCGCGAATGGGAAGGGCATTAGCAGGGAAGAATAAAGGCCAAAGGCCCCGGAGCGGGCCACATTGTCCGAAAGGATGCTGGTGACCAGGTAGGCTTCCCGGGGGTCAAGAACCCGATGGGGTGATTGGCCGTCGGCAAGCAAGGAAGAAGGGCCGTATTTCAGGACCTGAAGGGGCTTCCAAAAGCCCCCCCGGGCCAGGGTGGCGTAAGCTGAAGCCTCCTCCAGCATGGTGATCTCGCCGTCCCCCAGGGCCAACCCTAAACCGTAATGCTCGGCAGGCCAGGTGAGGGACTTAAAGCCGCAAAGATGGAGGAAGTCCAGGTATTTGACCGGGGTCATCTTCTCGGCCAGGCGGATTGCGGGCACGTTATAGGAACAGGCCAAGGCCACCCGCATGCGTACCAGGCCGTGGTACTGCTCGTCGTAATTGCGCGGCATGAAGCCGCCCTCTGTATAGGTGGGTTCGTCCAAAAGGAGGTCGGAAGGCTTGTAGCCCCGGCTGAAGGCCAGCCCGTAAAGGAAAGGCTTCAAGGAGGACCCCGGCTGACGAAGGGCCCTCACCCCGTCCACCTGGCCCTGGATGGAAGGATCGAAAAAATTGGCTGAACCAACCCAGGCCAACACCTCTCCCGTAGGTACGTTCACCACCAGGATCGCACCGTTGGTGACATGGTTTCCCTTTAGTCTTTTGAGCTGGGTGGTCAATAGGTCCTGGAGGTCCCTTTGAAGGGGTAGGTCCAGAGTGGTCACCAAGGTGTCTTCAGTGCCGTTGTAATGTTCCTTGAGATAAACCAGGAAATGGGGAGCGGCCTGCTGGGCGGAGGGTTTGTGGACTCGTATCCGCTCCTCCATGGCGAGCCTGTAGCTTTCATCGTCCACCCAACCCTTATCTTTCATCGCTAAAAGTAAACGCCGTTGGCGATCCAGAACCTTCCAAGGTGCGCGGTAGGGATCGTAATGGAGCGGCGATTTAGGGATGGCGGCCAGGTAGGCAGCTTGGGCCAAGGACAAAGCGGAGCTGTGAACACCGAAGTAGCGTTCGGCGGCGGCTTCTACACCTTGGCACTGGTTGCCGTAGGAAACGGTGTTGAAATAGGATTCTAATATGTCGTGCTTGGACTCCCTTTTTTCCAAGGAAAGGGCGCCTAGGGCTTCGTGGATTTTACCCACGAGGTTCCGGGGGTGGGGCTCTAAGGATCGTACAAGCTGTTCGGTCAATGTGGAGGCGCCTGAAACCACGCGGCCCCGGCTGAAGTTTTGCCAGAGTGCGCGCAGGGTGGCTTCCAGGTCCACGCCCGGATGAAGGTAAAATCGTTTGTCCTCGGTTTCGATGGTGGAAAGGATGATCCAAGGCGAGAGTGATTCCAGGCTTACGGG
>Ga0335085_10002961_pt1 | contig 30549 bp, 24 predicted proteins | sample Lox_Sample_45_FD_206712 | JGI IMG/M metagenome (GOLD analysis project Ga0335085, IMG submission 206712) | Soil microbial communities from Loxahatchee National Wildlife Refuge, Florida, United States - Lox_Sample_4.5 | ecosystem: Environmental > Terrestrial > Soil > Wetlands | place: USA... | reverse complement strand
TCCTCCTCGTCCAGGTCTTCCTCTTCCAGATCGTCGTCGAAGTCCTCGTCCAAGTCCTTGTCTTCCTCGAAATCCTCGAACTCCTCGTCGATGTCGTCGCCGCGACGCTTCAGCGACCAGTCCATCGACGTTGCCACGGCCTGCATTGTCACCCCCGGCTGAGGTTCGCCTGCGCTGCGACTTGGGTTCCCTACTCTTCGGCCGCCCGCTCGCGGCGGGCCTGCTTCCGTCGCTCCGTCGCGGACAGCGCCCGCTTGCGAAGCCGCACCGACTCCGGCGTCACTTCGATCAGCTCGTCGTCCTCGATGTACTCGAGCGCCAGCTCCAGCGTGATCTGCCGCGGCGGCTCGAGGATGATCATCTCGTCCGACGCGGTGGTGCGCATGTTCGTGAGCTTCTTTTCCTTGGACGGGTTGACGTCGATGTCCCCCGGCCGCGCGCTCTCGCCGACGATCATCCCCTCGTACACCGCCTCCCCGGGACGGACGAACATGGTGCCGCGCTCCTGAAGATTGAACAGCGCGTACGCCACCGCCACCCCCTCCCGGTCCGCCACCAGCACCCCCCGCCCCCGCCCCGAGATCGGCCCCGCCCAGGGACCATAATCAAAGAAGCGGTGATGCATAGTCCCGGTCCCCCGGGTATCCGTCAAGAATTCCGACCGGTACCCGAGCAGCCCCCGGGCGGGGATCTTGAACCGCAGCCGCACCGTCCCCGCCCCCGGATTCCGCATATCGAGCAGCGTCGCCCGGCGGGGCCCGAGCTTTTCCATCACGACCCCCATGTACCCCTCGGGCGAGTCGATCATCAGCTCCTCGTACGGCTCGAGCAGCGCGCCATCCGGCCCCTCCCGCGGGATGATGCGCGGCCGGCTCACCTGGAACTCGTACCCCTCGCGGCGCATCGTTTCCATGAGAATGCCGAGATGCAGCTCCCCGCGGCCCGACACCGTGAACACCTGGGGATCGTCGGTGTCCTCGACCCGCAGCGCGACGTTGCGCTCCAATTCCTTATAGAGCCGCTCCCGCACCTGCCGCCCGGTGACGAACTTGCCGTCGCGGCCGGCGAACGGCGAGTCGTTCACCTTGAAGTCGACCGAGATGGTCGGCTCCTCGACCGCGATCCCGGCCAGCCGATCGAGATGATCGGGGGCCGTCACGGTCTTGCCGATTTCCACGCCGGCGAGCCCCGCGAGCGCCACGATCTCTCCGGCCGCCGCCTCGGGCAGCTCCACCCGCTCCAGCCCCTCGAACCCGAACAGCTTCACGACGCGCGCCTGCTCGTACGGCGCGTCGCCCAGCGGCCCCGGCGCGCCCAGCGGCAACAGCGCCACGGTATCCCCGACGTGCACCCGTCCCCGCTCGATCCGGCCGATCCCGATCCGGCCGAGATAGGACGAATAGTCGAGCGTCGAGATCAGCATCTGGAACGGTCCCTCGGGGTCGCCGCCCGGCGGGGGCACCGTCGCGAGAATCGTCTCGAACAGCGGGACGAGATCCTTCCCCGGCACCGCCACATCGGCACTCGCGATCCCCTGCCGGCTCGACGCGTACAGGAACGGGCAGTGAAACTGCTCCTCGCTCGCCTCGAGGTCCAAGAACAGCTGCAACACCTCGTCGTGCACGCGGTGCGGCTCGGCGTCGGCGCGATCGATCTTGTTGATCACCACGATCGGCTTCAACCCGAGGGCCAGCGCCTTGCCCGCCACGAACCGCGTCTGCGGCATCGGGCCCTCGGCGGCATCCACGAGCAGCAAGAACCCGTCCACCATCCGGAGAATCCGTTCCACCTCCCCGCCGAAGTCGGCGTGCCCCGGGGTGTCCACGATGTTGATCTTCGTGTCTCCCCAGCGCACCGCCGTGTTCTTCGCGAGGATCGTGATGCCCCGCTCGGCCTCGATGCCGGTATCCAGGAAGCCGGTGGCGCCGTGACGCAGCGCCCGGGCCTGCCGGAGCAGCTGCGACACGAGCGTCGTCTTCCCATGGTCGACGTGGGCGATGATGGCGATGTTGCGGATCTGCAAGGAGCGACCTGACCGATGGAGTTGTGAGGGGCGCAGTATAAAGAAGGCGGTCGAGGTGGGTCAAGGTGGGTCGAGGTGGCGACCCACCTCGACCACTGCGACCACGCTCAGTCGCAGGTTTCGTCCTTCTCCATCTGTACCGTCACGTGGTGAATCCCCAGTCGCCCGAGACTCTCTTGTGCCGCCTCCAGAACGCGCTGGTTGTCCCCGGGGTTCCGCACCACGAGATGCCCGCTCATCGCCACGACCCCGCTCGTCAGGGTCCAGACATGAAGATCATGGACGGACGTGACGCCGGGAATGGAGATCAACCGCTCGTGGACATCGGATAAAGGAATGTGACCCGGCGCCGCCTCGAGCAGAATCTCCACGCTCTCCCGGGTGAGCCGCCACGCCCCGGCGAGGATCAGAAGCCCGATCCCGGACGAGAGAATCGGATCCGCCGGCCACCACCCCGTGGCGAGGATGATGATGCCCGCGAGCACCGCGGCGATCGATCCCAGCAGATCGCTCAGGACGTGAAGGTAGGCGGCGCGCTGATTGAGGGAGTGCTCGTGGCCGCGGTGCAGGATCCACACGCCGAGCGCGTTGGCGCCGAGTCCGGCGAGCGCCACGCCGAGCAGCAGGCCGCCCGCGACCGGGGCGGGCGACTGGAGCCGGCGCCACGCCTCGACGCCGATGCCGGCCGCGATGATGAGCAGCACCGCCCCGTTGATCAGCGCCGCGAGAATCTCGAGCCGCAGCAGGCCGAAGGTGCGCTCGGGGGTCGCGGGCCGCTGCACCACGCGCGCGACGAACACCGCGAGCCCCAGGGCCGCGACGTCCGCCACCATGTGCCCCGCGTCCGCCAGGAGCGCGAGCGAATGCGCGAACCATCCGCCCACCGCCTCGCCGATCGTCACCACGATCATGAGGCCCAGGACGAGACCCATGCGCCGCGCGCTTTCCGCCCGTGCCGGCGGGCGATGCGCGCACTGGACGTCGAGCGGAATGGACTGCGCCACCGGACTCCTTGCTCTTTCCCTGACCGCCTCTAAGATAACTACTCTTGTCGCCGCCCCCCATGTCGGACGCGCCCGGGTTGTCGCTCGAGCTCCGCCTCCTCGCCGTCGCCGGCCTCGTGGCCGCGAACGCCTTTTTCGTGGCGGCCGAGTTCGCGCTCGTCGCGGCCCGCCGCACCCGCCTCGAGGCGATGATCCGCCGCGGCGACCGCCGTGCCGCCGCCGCGCGGCAGGCGATCCAGTCGATCACCCGCTACATCTCGGGCACCCAGCTCGGCATCACCCTCGCAAGCCTGGGGCTCGGGTGGATCGGCGAGCCGGCCCTCGCCGCCCCTCTGGAACGGGCCTTCGCCGGATTCGGATCGATCGCGCCCGTCGCGGCGCACAGCATCGCCGGGATCACCGCCTTCGCCACGATCTCCTTCCTCCACGTCGTGCTGGGCGAGCTGGTGCCCAAGAGCCTGGCGCTGCTCTACCCCGAAGCGGTGGGACGCTGGCTCGCGCCGACCCTGATCCTCTTCACCACCGCCACCAATCCATTCATCTGGCTCCTGAACAGCTCCGCCACCGGCCTGCTCCGGCTGCTCCGCGTCCGCCCCATGAGCGAGCGCGAGCGCGTGCACTCCCCCGAGGAGATCCTCATGCTGGTGGAGCAAAGCCAGAAGACGGGGGAGCTCGCCCCCGAAGACGCCCGCCTGATTGAAGGGGTCTTCGAGTTCAGCGAGAAGAACGCACGCGAGGTGATGACGCCGCGAACCCGCATGATCGCCTTCCCCGTCACCCTGTCGCTCGCCCTGGCCGCCGACCGGATCGCCGCGGCGGGGCGCTCCCGCTATCCCGTATACCGTGATTCGCTCGACGACATCGTCGGCGTGGTGCACGCGAAGGACCTGCTCCGCGCGCTCCGCACCGGCGGCCAGTCGCTCGAGTCCATCGCCCGCCCCCCGCTCTTCGTGCCCGGGACGCGCGAGGTGGAGGACGTGCTCGCCGACATGAAGCGGCAGAAGGTGCACCTGGCCATCGTGCTGGACGAATACGGCGGTACCGCGGGGCTCGTGACCATGGAGGATCTGCTGGAAGAGATCGTCGGCCCGATCTACGACGAATACGATCGCCCCGAAGCGGGCACGGCGGGCGCGGGGACTCCGGCAGCCGCGGCGCCCGCCGCCTCCGTGATCCCGGGCGCGACGGAGCTGGCCGAGGTCAACGAGCGGTTCGGCCTGCAGCTCGAGAGCCCCGACTACACGACGCTCGGCGGGCTCGTCTTCGGACGCCTGGGGCGGCTGCCCCGGGTGGGCGATCAGGTCGTGATCGGGAAAGCGACCTTTGAGGTGCTGGAGATGGAAGGACGGCGGGTCGAGAAGCTGAAGGTCACCGCGGCGGCGTAGCCGCGAGCGTCGCCGCCGTCTCCAGCGCCGTGCGCATCGAGCCCGGGTCCGCGAGGTTCTTGCCCGCGATGTCGAAGGCCGTCCCGTGATCGGGCGCGACCCGGGGGAACGGCAGTCCCAGCGTGACGTTGATCCCCTTGCCGAACCCCGCGACCTTCACCGCGGTCATCCCGACGTCGTGGTAGGGCACGAGCACCGCGTCGAATTCCCCACGCAGCGCCCGCACGAACACCGTGTCGGCCGGGAGCGGGCCCGTCGCGCCGAGCTGCTCCACGGCGGGGCGCAGCACGCGATCGTCCTCGTCCCCGAAGAGACCCCCCTCACCCGCGTGCGGGTTCAGCGCGCAGACCGCGAGCCGCGGCGCCGGGAGGCCCCACCACCGGGTGAGCGCGGCACGCGCGATCCCGCCGACGCGCACCACGCGCTCGGTCGTGACCGCCCGCAGCACCTGGGCGAGGGGGATGTGCGTCGTCACGAGCACGACGCGCAGGGCGCCCGTCGCGAGCATCATCACCGTTTCGATCCCGCCCGCCAGGTGCGACAACAGCTCCGTGACGCCCGGAAACCGGTAGCCCGCGAGATGCAGGGCCTTCTTTTCCACCGGCCCCGTCACGATGGCATCGACCTCGCCGGCCCGGGCGAGCCACACCGCCCGCTCGATCGATCGCGCGGCCAGGAGGCCCGCGGCGCGGGCGGCGTCTTCCCCCTCCGGGCCCGCCGCCCACGCCCCCACCCCGATCCGGCTGCGCGCCGGGATGCGTCCGACCTGATCGTCGGGCCCGATCAGCACCACGTCCGCCTCGAGCGGCGTGGCGAGCGCCTTGGCGGTGACTTCCGGCCCGATGCCGCGGGGATCGCCGAGCGTCACGGCGAGACGCGGGCGTCGGGGGGGGGCCACGGGGGCTACCAGCGGACGTCGATGTAGGTCTTGCTGCGGAGCTGATCGACGAAGCGTTGTACGGCGAGGTCCTGCGACAGCTTCTGCCGGATCTGATCCTTCACGTCGTCGAAGGTGAGGTCGCCTTCCGACGCGCGGTTGGTCAGCTGCACGATGGCGAACTGGGGGCGGGCGCCCGTCACCTCAAAAGGCGGTCGCCACCCGAGCGTCGTGTCGGCGAAGACATGCTGGTACTCCGGCGAGAGCTGGGCCAGCGGCGTGTTCTCGGCCAGACGCTGCGCCGTCGAGTCGCCGAAGCGGCGGGTGACGGTGTCGAACGGGACGCCGGCCTGGAGCTGCGCGAACGCGGTGTCGGCGCGGCGCTGGGCGAGCTCGACCTGCGCCGCCGACACGTGCGGCTGGATCAGGATGTGCCGCACCAGCGCTTCCCCCGCCTGCACCCGCTCCACTTCGATGACGTGGTAGCCGAATTCGGTCTCGGTCACCGGCGAGATCTCGCCGGGGCGGAGCTTGAAGACCTGCTGTTCGAACGGGCGCACCATCACCCCGCGGCGCACCCACCCGAGATCTCCCCCCTGCTCGCGGGAGCCGCTGTCGGCGGAGAAACGCCGGGCCGCGGAGCCGAAGTCGGCGCCGTGGCGCAGCGCCGTCGCCAGCGATTCCGCCTGCTGTCGGGCCTGGGCCTTCGTGGCGGAGTCCGCCTCCGCAAGGACGATCACCTGGCGAAAGCTCACCGTGGCGGGCCGCTTCCCGGCGTGGCCTTTCTGCTGATCCCAGAAGGCCCGCATTTCCGTATCGGTCGGGGGGATCGGCTTCAGCTGGCCTTTGTTGCGCATCTGCTCGAGCAGCCGGTCGCGCTGCAGCTCGCGGCGCTGATTCTCCGTAAGCCAGCGTCGCCACTCCTCGGTCGACCCGAACTGCGCGAGCCGGAGCTGGTGCTGAAACTCCTGGTCCGAGGGGAACTGCCGCTTCACGTTCTGCGCCGTCTGCTCGACGGCGTCGTTGACCTCCTGCTCGGTGACCTTGATCGACGTATCGCGCTCGGCTTCCTGCACGAGCAGCTCGGTGTTGATCATGTCCGCGAGCACCGCGTGCTCCAGGGCCGAGCGGGCCGCGGAGTCGGCCGGGACCTGCTGTCCGTTGGACTGGGCGCGGGAGATGACTTCCTCTTCCACCTGCGAAGCGAGGATCGGGCGACTCCCGACCACAGCCACCACGCGACCCTGCGCGGCGGACGCCTGCACCCCGCACAAGGCAGCGCTGGCCAAGAGGAACACCCGCCCCACACCGGACCGTCGCATGCCGCTACTGGAGGATGCGGCGGGTGGGTCCAATCTGCTTGCCGCCGGGCGGGAGCGGCGGGGCGGGAGAGGGGCGCAGGCCGGGCCGAAGCGCCGGGGCCCGTGACGAGTCCGTGCCGCCGCGCAGCTCGCCCGCACGTTCCAGCGCGCGCCGGATGCCCGGTTGATCGAACGAGGGTGTCGAGCGTTGGCGGAGTACCTGCGCGAGAAACGGCGGCAGCGGCATGAAAGGCGCCTGGCCGGACGACGCGCGGTCGAAGTAGTCGTTGACCCGGCCCATCGCCAGCGTCTCGCGTGCCAATGGCGTCGCGGCTGAATCACGCAACAGACCTGGCGACACCTTGAGGATTCCTTCGAGCAATCCGAGCGCCGAGTCATAGTCCGCCTTGAGTCCGGCCCATTCCTCCGGGTCGAGCCGCGCCCCTGCCGAGTCCGCCTGCCCGACGGCGATGTGGCGTTCGGTGAGCTGTAGCAGCAAGTCGTCGATCTGCTGATCGTTGGCGGCCGGGAGCGTCTGGGGAATCCGAGGGTCGACGGCCATCATCCAGCGCGCGAGATCCTTCTCGCGAAAGGTACCGCCCTTGAACGTGGCGATCGTTTCGTCGCTCTGCCAGGCCTCATCCAGATCCTGGACCGCCCCGCGTGCGATCACCGCGGCCCGGCCGACGAGCCTGATCTTCCGCTCCTCCTGCAGCCGCGCAAAAAAGGTCGAATCGTAACGCGCCCTCAGCATCTGTGTGATCCCGTCGGCGAACGTGTCACGCACTTCCGTAAGCGGGGGCCGCCGCACGATGTGAAACCCGAACGGCGAACGCACGACCGCGGTAATGCCTCCTGGCGGCAGCTTCCAGGCGGCGTCCTCGAACTGCGGCACGAAACGGCCCCTTCCGCCGACTCCGAGCAGGCCGCCGTTCGCTTTGGAACCGGGATCCTCGGAGTATCGCTTGGCCAGCAGCCCGAAATTCCGCCCGCCGCTCGCGTTGACCTGCTGCCAGATGCCCTGCGCCGTTCTTTCCTTCAGCTGAACCACCGGCGGAGCCGCGTTCGGCGGCACCTCGATCAGGATGTGCTGGAACAGCCGCTGATTACCGGCCTGGTAGACGGAGTCGATCTGTGTTGGGGTGAGCTGCGCCTGCCCCGAAGCCTGCGTGCTGACGAAGTGCTCGAACTTCGCCTGCGCCACCCGCGGCCACAGCGTCTGGACGACGAGGGTGGAGTCGCGAAGCGAATCTCCGTGAGCCAGTGCCAATGCGAAGAGGGTGTAGTCCGCCCAACTCCCCGCCAGGCGGCGCAGGTTCTGCTGCTGCAGCGGCATCCCTTTCACGCGGGAGGCGAGCTCGGCGAGCCGGTCCACGGTCAGGACCTGGCCGGCGGCCCGGGCCGCCACCGTCGGGTGCGCCGAGAACGCGTCCCGCAGGACGTCGCAGCCCGCCAGCGCCAGCACGACAACGACCAACCCCATCCGCCGCATCGCATCTCCTAGCTGTGAGAGTCCTGCAGAACCGCCGTGAGCGCCCGCGCCAGCCCGGGGCCGATCGCCTCGCCCCCCAGCCGGCGGAGCCGCAACGAGAGCGGCACCGCGCGTCGTACCTCGGCCTCGAACTGCACGGCGTCGAGAGCGGCCGTGAGGCCGGCGAGCCGGGGATGCGCCTCCCGCCGGAACGTCAGGCGGGCTTCATCCCCCCGCACCAGCACCGACTCGACCCCCGCCTGGGCGCCGAGCGCGCGGAGCTCGGTCACGAGGAGCAGGCGCTCCGCGGCGGCCGGAACGGGCCCGAAACGGTCGCGCAGCTCTTCGCGTACGGCCGGAATCTCGCCAGGCCGCGTCACCCGCGCCAGCCGCCGGTAGACATCGAGCTTGGACGCATCGTCGGCGATGTAGTCGTCGGGGAGATGCGCCGGCTGATCGAGCACGACCTCCGGCGGCACGACCTCGCTCCGGGCGGCGCCCGGCTCCCGCTGAAGCGTCCGGACCTCGTCCTCCAGCCAGCGCAGGTACATGTCGAACCCTACCGCCTGCGCGTGTCCCGATTGCTCCGCGCCGAGCAGATTCCCCGCCCCGCGCAGCTCGAGGTCGCGCAGCGCGATGCGGTACCCCGAGCCCAGGTCCGTGTGGTGCTCCAGTACGCGCAGCCGCTCGTCGGCTTCGGGGTCGAGCAGCTCCGGCACCAGGAGATACGAGTAGGCGCGGCGGTGACTCCGGCCCACGCGACCGCGCAGCTGGTAGAGCTGGGCCAGCCCGAAGCGGTCCGCGCGGTCGACGATCATCGTGTTGGCGTTGGGAACGTCGAGCCCCGACTCGACGATCATGGTCGACACCAGCACGTCGACCTCACCCCGCACGAACCGCGACATCACCTGGTCGAGCTCCGTCTCGGGGAGCTGGCCATGCGCGACCGCGAGGCGGGCCCGGGGCGCCAAGCGTTGCGCCCGCGCGGCCACCGTGTCGATCGTTTCGATGCGGTTGTGCACCAGATAGACCTGACCGCCGCGATCGAGCTCCCGGGCGATCGCCTCCTCGAGCAGGGCATCGTCCCAGGGCTCGATGAAGGTGAGCACCGGGGAGCGGTCCTTGGGGGGCGTCTCGAGCAGCGTCAGATCGCGCAGACCGGCCAGCGACAGATGCAGCGTGCGGGGAATCGGCGTCGCCGTGAGCGTGAGCACGTCGACCGAGAGCCGCAGCGCCTTGAGCCGCTCTTTGTGCCGCACTCCGAAGCGGTGCTCTTCGTCCACGACCACGAGTCCCAGGTCGTGAAACAGGACGTCGGTCGAGAGCAGCCGGTGCGTGCCGATCACGACGTCCAGCTCCCCCGCCGCCAGACGGGCGAGCGCCGCCGTGGCCTCTTTGGCGGATCGGAACCGCGACAGCACCTCGATCCGCACCGGATAGTCGGCCAGGCGCTCGCGAAAGGTGCGGCCGTGCTGCTCCGCCAGAATCGTGGTCGGCACGAGCACCGCCACCTGCTTGCCGGCCTGCACCGCCTTGAACGCCGCCCGCAGCGCGATCTCGGTCTTGCCGTACCCCACGTCGCCGACGAGCAGGCGGTCCATCGGGCGGGGCCGCTCCATGTCGCGCTTGACCTCCTGCGTCGCGCGCACCTGGTCGGGAGTATCCTCGTACAGGAACGCCGACTCGAGCTCGCGCTGCCACGGCGTGTCGGGGGGAAACGCAAATCCGGGAGCGAGCTGGCGCCGGGCATACAGGTCGAGCAGCTCCTGAGCCATCGCCCGGATCGCGGCGCGCGTCCTGTCGCGCTGGCGTTGCCAGGCGGTGCTGCCGAGCCGGTGCAAGTGCGGGGGCGGCGCGTCCCCGTCGCCACCGGCCCGGTACGGCTCGAGCTGGTCCAGCCGGTACAGCGGCACGTTGAGCCGGTCGCCCCCTTCGTATTCCACCACCGCCACATCGAGCGTCGCCTCGCCGACGGGAATCGTCTGCAGCCCGCGGAACACCCCGATCCCGTGCTCCAGATGGACGACGTACTGGCCGGGCGTCAGAACTCCTGGCCCCGCCGCCGCGGCGGAGCGATAGCGCCGCGGGCGCCGCAGCCGGCGCGCGCGGCGGAAGATCTCGTGATCGGTGAGCACGCGCAGGTTGGGGAGGAGAAACCCGCCGTCCAACGCGCCAAGCACGAGCATCGCGGGGGCCCCACCGAGCAGCTCCTCCAGCCGCTCGAGCTGGCCTTCGTTGTCGCACAGGATGACCGTCGGGGGCTCGCCGCTCACGACCTGACGCAGGCGCTTGAGATCGCGCTCGATCGCCTCCGGCGGCACGATCGGGAAGCGCTGCTGCGCGGCGGCGGCCGGGTCGAGGGCCAGCCGCGCGAACCGGCTCACGAGCGCCCGCCACGGCGCGGGATCGACGAACAGGTCGTCGCGTGACGGCCCCTCCTCTCCCATCCGGCGGGCCACCTCCAGGTGATGCGCCGCGTCGACCCACGCCCGCTCGACCTCACGCTGGACCGCCGACTCCTGATCGACCACCACGACGGCGTCCGCGGGAAGCAGCTCGAGCAGGGAGGTCCGCACGGGCGCGGTCCCCGGCGATCCGCCCTCCCCGCCTTCCCGCCACTCGACGTTCACCGGCAACGCCGTCACCCGCTCGATGGGAAGCCCTGAACGCTGAGAATCGAGGTCGAAGCTGCGCAACGAGACGATGTCGTCCCCCCACCACTCGATGCGGGTGGGGGCGGCCATGCCGAACCCGTACACATCGAGAATCCCGCCGCGCACGCTGAACTGCGCCACCTCGAGCACCATCGGCACCCGGGTGTATCCCATCGCGGTGAGTCGCGCGACGACCTCGGTGAGACCCCGAGGCCCCCCGCCCGCCTGCAATTCGAGCCGCGCCGTGGCCAGGGCAGCCGGAACCGCCGTCCGCTCGGCGCTGGCCCGCGCCGTCGTGACGACGACGCGCGCCGCGCCCCCGAGGAGAGCGGCCAGCGTCTCGGCACGTTCACCCGCGATCTCGTAGTGCGGCTCCTCGGCCCCGAGGGCTTCGCGTTGCGGGTAGAGCGCCGCACCCTCCCGCAGCAGCATCTGCGCATCGGCGAACCATCGCTCGGCGTCCACCGGCGTGGGGGCGAGCACGACGAACACTCGCTGGGGCAACGCCCGCGCCAGCACCGCCACCAGGGCCGCCGGCGACGACCCCGGCAGCCCCGCGACCGAACGGCGCTCGCCCGCTGCCGGGAACTGCTCGAGCAGGGCCCGGGACGCCGGGAGATCCGACAAGCGGTCGACCAGGAATTCCAGCGACATCAGGAGGTCTGGGCGGCGACGCCCGTTTCGACCAGCGCCACCAGCAGCGCCAGCGCGAGCATTGTGACGGTGATTTCGGTCCGGCCCTGACCGGTGAAGGCGGCGTCCGCGAAGCCGGCGTCGTCAGTGACGTCGGCCGCGAGCGCGGCGTGGATCTGGTCGGTCGTGGCCGGCGTCAAATCCGACTCCCGCGGATCGGGACCGAAGACCGTCGCCCCCGTGGTATCCGTGCCGACGACCGTGAACGCCACGCGTGGCGCGCCCGCCGCATCGCTCACACCGGCTTCACCCCGCACCATGCGATTCACCAGCGCGTCCACGAACGGCACAAACGCCGGCGTGGCGGGCAGCGCTGTCCAGGCGGTGTCCAACCGGCTCCCGACGAGGACGACCGTGCCGGACCGGACGAGCCACGGCTCGCCGTTGACGCGCGCCAGCACGCTGGCGCTGTCGCCGGGCGGTCCGTCCAGCCGCAGCCGTCGCGTCACCGCCTGACCGTCGATCCCGGCGGCGACGCCGCCGGGTGCGACTTGCAGCGTTCCCGGCGTACCCGTGGCCCCGAAGGTCCACCTCCCGCCGCGCGCCGCGAGCGCGCGATTCACCTGCCCGACCAGGGCGGGGTCGGCGGGAGGCATCACCACCATCGGCCCGCCGCTTCCCCCGCCGCCGCCCGGGGCATCGGACACCAGGACTTCCCGTCCCGCCATCGCGCGGTGCCCGGCGACGAGGACGGCGACCGCCGCGGCCGCGAACGGCCCGGCCCCCGCCGTGACGGTCACCCCCGCCGGCGGCACCACGTGCCAGGCGAACAGGCGGCGGTCGTCGGCGCGCAGCTCATCGGGCTCGAGCGTCACCTCACCCACGCCCCACCCGCCGGATCCGCCGAGTGCCGGCAGGGGTAGCGTGACGACCGCCCCCGGCGCTCCGAGTCCTCGTGCGACCACCTGACCACGCCAGCGCAGCGCCACCGGGGCCGCGGGCGCGCCGGGGGTCCCCACCACCGGCACGACCGCCGCCCCCTCGGTCACACGCACCGGACCGACGCCGTGATTCATGACCGTTTGCCGCGACGGGGGGGGGAGCGGCGCCAGCGCGACGATGCGGAAGCCCGGCGGGGCGTCGACGCGCCCCTCGGCCAACGCGCTGCGCTGCTCGTCGCTCGCGACGGCCACGGCCCGGGTGCCGAGCGGCTGGGCGGCGACGGCGCTGGCAGCCTCGCTCACCGCTTGAACGAGGTCGAGTCGCTGCGGCAGCGCGGTGGCCGAATCGATCACCGTCCCGAGGTCCGCCGGCGACCCGGCGCGCAACACACCATCGGCCAGCATCAGGAGTACCCGATCCGCCGACCCGGCGCGCCCCAGCACTCCGCGCGCCGCGACTTTGAGGCGATCGAGCGCCGGACGGCCCTCGCTCACGACACCGGCCGAAAGGGAGTTGTCCAGAATGAGCGCGAGGGCCGTGGGCGGATGCGGGCCCACCGCGCGTCGTGACGGGATGACCGGTCGTGCCGCAGCGAGCACCAGCAGCACGACCAGCAGGGTGCGCAGCACGAGGAGCAGGAGGTGGCGCAACCGGACCCGCCGGGCGCTGCGGCGCTCCGCCTCGGTCAGATAACGCACGGCGGGGAACACGAGCTCCGGCGGGGTGCGACGCTCCAGCAGGTGCAGCAGCGCGGGGATCGTCGCCGCCACGAGCCCGAGCAGCGCGAGAGGATGAACGAACATCACGTGAGCCGGCGAAGCGCCAAGCCGAAGGGCTGATCCGTGGTGACGTGATGGTAGGCGATGCCGTGCCGCCGGCAGACGTGACGCCAGGCGTCGATCTCGCGCCGGACCGTGTCGCGATACGCGCGCGCGAGATCGCGGGGCCGGACCACGATGCTCGAGGGAGATTCGGGGTCACGGAAACGGACCTCGGGAGGACCGGCCAGCTCGAGCTCCGCCGGATCCATAAGATGAAAGACGGTGACCTGGTGCCCGCGGTGCCGGAGGTAGCGCAGGGCGGTGAGCAGCAGCTCCCGGTCGAGCAGCAGGTCCGAAATGAACACCACGAGTCCCCGCCGCACGAGGAGACCGGTGAGTCGGCGCAACGCCGTTTCGGCCGCCGTCCCCTGCCCATCCGGCGTCGTCAACAGAGCCTGCACGATCCTCGCCCACTGACCCGGCTTCACGCGCGGGGGGACGACCTCGCGCACATCGTCGTCGAAGGTGACGAGCCCCGTCGCGTCACGCTGCCGCAGCAGGATCAGTCCCAGGGCCGCGGCGAGACGATCGGCGTACTCACGTTTGGACAGGCGCTCCGGCGGCGGCGGCCCACGCCACGCCATGGAGCGACTGGTGTCGACGAGCAGCATGGCGCGGAGGTTCGTCTCCTCCTCGAACTGCTTGACGAACAGACGGTCGGTCCGGCCGAGGATCCGCCAATCGAGGTACCGCGGTTCATCGCCCGGCTGGTAGGCGCGGTGCTCCGTGAACTCGACCGAGAAACCACGGAAGGGCGACCGGTGCAGCCCCGAGAGAAATCCCTCGACCACTCCCTGCGCCACGAGCTCGATCCCGCCCAGCCGGGCCACTTCCGCGGGGTCCAGCAGGTCGTAGCGCACCGGTTTGGGGGGAGCAGCGGCGGGGGGCATCGGTCGCAGAAGCTAACGGTCGGTCAGATGTCCGTGGTAGAGGACAGCGCCTCTGGTCCGCTGGCTGCCTCTCCCGGCGTAACATGATGCGCCGCAAATTGTTACCTGACCACAGTCGGCTGGCACTCTCCCTGCCCTTGGCGTGCGGGGGAGGGCACGATGATCACCACGCTGCTGCTTGTGACCGCGCTCACGCTTCCGGGTACCGATGCTCCTCGAGCGGTCGGCGACCGGCCGAAGGTGAAGGTCTGGACCAACAACAGCGACTCGCCGTATCACCGCGGCGACGCCGCGCGTGTCTTCGCCCGCGCCGAGGACGACGGGTATCTGACGCTGATCCGCGTCGACACCGACGGCCGCCTGCGGGTCCTGTTTCCGCGGCAACCGTGGGATGACAACTTCGTCCGTGGCGGGGAGGAGATCGAAGTGCAGGGGGGCCCGGATGAGACGGCCTTCGCCGTGGACGACGATCCCGGCGTGGGGTACGTCTTCGCGGTGGTGGCGGTCGACCCGTTCGATTTCGACGGGATCACCGTGGCCAGCCATTGGGATTACCGGGCCATGGACCAGGGCCGGATCACCGGCGACCCCTACGTGGCCCTCACCGATCTGGCCGGCCGCATCGCGCCCGCCGGCGACGACGAGTGGGACTACGACCTGGTCCCCTATTACGTCGAGCAGCACTACGACTACCCGCGGTTCGTCTGCTACAACTGTCATGGGTACAACGCCTGGAGCACGTGGAACCCCTATGCCACGGTGTGCGACCGCTACCGGGTCGTGGTCTATGATGACCCGTATTACTACCCCTATCGGTACCACGGTGGCACCCAGGTGGTGGTCGAGCGGCCGTACCGTCCGGAGCCCCGCTTTGTCTTCAAGGACCGCGACGGCTCGCCGAAAGGGCCGTTCATCACCGTGCAGCATCGCGACGACCGCCCGATGAACGACGACCGTCGCCGCCAGGTCCCCTCCGTCGATCCTCGCGGCCGTCCCGACAAGCCGCCCCGAAACGGGGGCGGCGAGAATCACGGCGGCGGCAACCCCGGCCGGGGGCGGCCTGATCAGCCGAGTCGTCCCGACCATCCGGACCACCCGGATCGCCCCGACCGCCCGAGTCGGGCGGATCACCAGGTCTCGTGGGAGCGCCCGGCGCCGCGGCCGTCACAGCCTTCGAGCGCGAGCCGGCCCGCGAGCGGGAGCGATCACCGCCGCCGGCCCTGACCATCCCTGCAACATCAGGCCGTGTCCGGTCGTACTACATTCTCGACCGGACGCCACTGAGAGGGGCGCGGCCACCGCGCCCCTTCTCGCGTTCCGAGCGACCTTCCAACGGAGGACCGGCCCTCGTGTCCCGAACCCACGTGATCCTCGCGCTGATCGTGCTCCCCGGCGTACTCGGCGCCCAATCGGCCACGTCGCTGCAGCAGGCCATCAACTCCATCAAACCGGCCGACATCCAGCGGCGCATCGGCATCCTGGCCGACGATTCGATGCTCGGCCGCGCCACGCCCTCTCCCCAGCTCGAGCAGACCGCCGCCTACGTCGCGTCGGAGTTCCGGCGCTTCGGGCTGCGCCCCGGGGGCGACAGCGGTACCTACTTCCAGCGTTACCCGATCGCCTTGCGCCAGCTCGATACCTCGCGCAGCACCCTCACCATCGCCGCTCCGGCCGGGACCACCACGCTGCATCTCGGCGTGGACGTCTATCTCCCGTTCCGGCCGTCCCCGACCGCGATCGCCGCTGCCCCGGTCCTGTTGTTCACGGGCCCCGGCGACACGTTGGCCCCGCTCGCCGGCGCGGACGTCAAGGGCGCGTGGATCGCGATCATCGCCGCGGCGGAAGCCGCGGGCGTCACGCTCAATGACCCGGCGATCCCCGCCGCGTTACGAGCGGGGGCGGCCGGGGTGCTCGTGATCTCCAATCGTCCCGACGCCCAATGGCAGAACCGGTTGCAGCGGCTCCGCACCCCGGCCGTGTCCCTGGGCGGTGAAGCGGAGGAGGCGACGCCGCAGCCCGCCCTGGTCGAGATCCGCGATGCCACGGCGGCGCGCGCGCTGGGGATCGACCCCGCGCGCTTGCGTGGCCAGACGACCCGCGGCGTCCGCCGGCTCGAGGGGGTCACGCTCGCGTACGCGCCGGCGTACGCGGCGGGACGGAGCACGAGCGCGCCGAATACGATCGGCATCCTCGAGGGGAGCGATCCCCAGCTCAAGCGGCAGTATGTGTTCTTCACCGGTCACATGGATCACATCGGGACGCCGGGTGCCGGCGAAGGGTGTCAGCCGCGCGGCGCCGACTCGATCTGCAACGGCGCGGACGACGACGCCTCGGGCACGGTCGCGGTCCTCGAGGCGGCGCGGGCGTTCTCCCAGCTCGAGCCCCGGCCCAAACGCTCGCTCGTTTTCATGACGGTGAGCGGCGAGGAACGGGGGCTGTGGGGATCGACGTGGTTCTCCGAGCACCCGACCATCCCGCTGGCGGACGCGGTGGCGGATCTCAACACCGACATGGTGGGCCGCAACTGGAAGGACACCATTGTCGTGATCGGCAAGGAGCACTCGGACCTCGGGGCCACGCTGAACCGCGTGGCCCGGACGCATCCCGAGCTGCGGATGCAGCCGATCGACGATCTCTGGCCGCAGGAGAGCTTCTATACCCGCTCGGACCACTACAACTTCGCGCGGAAGGGCGTCCCGATCCTTTTCTTTTTCAACGGCACCCACGCAGACTACCACCAGGTGTCGGACTCACCGGACAAGATCGACGGCGAGAAGGAGTCGCGGATCGTGAAGCTGATCTTCTATCTGGGACTCGAGGTGGCCAACGCCCCGCAGCGGCCGCAGTGGAACCCAGACAGCTACAAGCGCATTGTGCAACGGACGGCGCCGTAGCGGTCAGGACGACCCGGCCAGGAGCTCCGCGTTGGTCTTGGACCGGCGGATCAGGGTGAGCAGGGTTTCCATCGCCCTGGCCGCCGGTTGTGCCACGAGGGCGCGCCGCAGGGCCTGCCGCGCCGCCACGATGTCGGGGGACGCGAGCAGCTCCTCGCGACGCGTGCCGCTCGCCGCGATGTCGACCGCCGGGTAGAGGCGGCGGTCCGCGAGCTCGCGCGACAGCCGCAGCTCCGCGTTGCCCGTCCCCTTGAACTCTTCGAAGATGATGTCGTCCATCCGGCTCTCGGTTTCGACCAGGGCCGTGGCGATGATGGTGAGCGAGCCCCCCTCGGGAACCGCCCGCGCCGCGCCGAACAGCGCCTTCGGCTTGGCGAGCGCGTTGGCGTCGAGGCCGCCCGACATGGTCCGCCCGCTCGACCGCCCGGTGGTGTTGTGCGACCGGGCGAGCCGCGTGATCGAGTCGAGCACGATCACCACGTCGCGACCGATCTCCACCTGGCGGCGGGCGTGCTCGAACACCATCTCCGCCACCGCGACGTGGCGCGCGTGCGGCAGATCGAAGCTCGAGGCGATCACCTCACCGCGCCCCCAATCGATCATCTCGCTCACCTCCTCCGGCCGCTCGTCCACGAGCAGCACCAGGAGGGTCGCCTCGGGGTAATTCCCCGCGACCGCCTCGGCCACCGCCTGGAGCACCGTCGTCTTCCCCGCCTTGGGCGGCGACACGATCAACGCCCGCTGGCCGAACCCCAGGGGACAGACGAGGTCGATGACCCGCCCGATCTCCGCCGTGCGGGGACCGGACGCGTGCGCGGACTCGAGCCGCAGCGGGCGCGACGGATGGACGGCGCCGAGCTTCGCGAATTCGGGACGCTGGGCCAGCTGGTCCGGCGGCCGGCCGTTCACGCTCGCCACGCGGCCGTTCTCGAGCACCACCGCGTCGCCGCGGCGCAGCCCGGGGAGCTTCACCGGCGGGTCCCCGGGACCCGGGAGATAGCTGTGCGCCGCACGGCGCAGCAGCCCGCCGCGGGGCGTCGGATCGAACCAGCCGGAGATGGATGTCAGGGGGAGCGCCTCGGCAGGAAAGATACGCTGTCAGGTCCGCTGTCAGCTATCAGCTGAGAGCTATATTCTCGACTCGCATGCGCCAATCGAACATCCGCAACTTCTGCATCGTCGCGCATATCGACCACGGCAAATCCACCCTCGCCGACCGGTTGATCGAGCTCACGGGCACGCTCGACAAGCGCCAGATGCGCGCCCAGGTCCTGGACACCATGGACCTGGAGCGGGAGCGCGGCATCACCATCAAGTTGAACGCCGTCCGGATGAACTACCAGGCGCGGGACGGTCAGCTGTACGAGCTGAATCTGATCGATACGCCCGGGCACGTCGACTTCACCTACGAAGTCTCCCGATCCCTCGCGGCGTGCGAGGGCGCCATCCTGGTCGTGGACGCGTCCCAGGGGATCCAGGCGCAGACCCTCTCCAATCTGTTCCTCGCCCTCGATGCCGGGCTCGAGATCATCCCGGTGCTGAACAAGATCGACCTCCCCGGCGCCGAGCCCGACAAGCGCGCCCACGAGCTGCACGACCTCATCGGGGCCAGCGAGGAATCGATCCTGCGCATCTCCGCCAAGGAAGGCACCGGCGTCCCCGAAGTGCTCGAGTCGGTGGTGCGCCGCGTCCCCGCGCCGGCCGGGAATCCCGACGCCCCGCTGCGCGCCCTGATCTTCGATTCCTATTACGACCGGTACCGCGGCGCCATTCCCTCAATCCGCGTCGTGGACGGCCGCATCGCGGCGGGGATGCCGATCGCGTTCGGGTCGCACAAGGACGACCTCTACCAGGTGGACGAGGTCGGCTACCTGCAGCTCGGCCATAAGCCGACCGCGGAACTCGAGGCGGGCGAGGTCGGCTACGTCATCGCGAACGTGCGCGGCGTGCGGGAGACCCGGGCGGGGGACACCGTGCTGCATGGCGAGCATCGCGAGGCCCCCCTGCTGCCGGGGTACCGCGAGATCCAGTCGATGGTGTTCGCCGGCCTCTACCCGACCAACGCCGAGCAGTACGAGGAGCTGCGCGACGCGCTGGCGAAGCTGCAGCTGAACGACGCGTCGCTGCACTACGAGCCGGAAACCTCCGTGGCGCTCGGGTTCGGTTTCCGCTGCGGCTTCCTCGGACTCCTCCACATGGAGATCGTGCGCGAGCGGCTGCAGCGCGAGTTCGACCTCGACCTCATCTCCACCGTCCCGAACGTGGAGTATCACGTCTACCGCACCGACGGGTCGATGGAGCTGGTCGAGAACCCGAGCCTCATGCCGCACGGCTCCACGCTCGACCGCGTCGAGGAGCCGTTCGTGAAGGCGCGGATCCTGGCCCCCGCCGATTACATCGGCGCCGTCATGAAGCTCGGCCAGGAGCGCCGCGGCGTGTATCAGGGGATGCACTACGTCGATCCCACCCGGGTCGAGTTCAGCTGGGAGTTCCCCCTGGCCGAGATCATCCTCGATTTCTACGACAAGCTGAAAACCATCTCGCGCGGGTACGCTTCCCTCGATTACGAGTTTCTGGCCTACCGCCCGAGCGACCTCGTGAAGCTCGACATGCTCCTGAACGGGGAGCCGGTCGACGCCTTCAGCGTCATCATTCACGATGCCAAGGCGTACGACTGGGGGCGCAAGCTCGCCGAAAAGCTGCACGAGCTGATCCCCCGGCAGCTGTTCGAGGTCGTGATCCAGGCCGCCATCGGATCCAAGGTGATCGCGCGGGAAACGATCCGGCCGCTGCGCAAGAACGTCCTCGCCAAGTGCTACGGCGGCGACGTCACGCGCAAGCGCAAGCTCCTGGAAAAACAGAAGGAGGGAAAGAAGCGCATGAAGCAGGTCGGGTCGGTGGAGATCCCCCAGGAAGCGTTCCTCGCGGTGCTCCAAGTTGACTAGCCTCGTCGTCCAGACGGCGTTCCTGGGCGACGTGGTGCTCTCGACCCCGCTCCTCGAGACGCTCGCCGCGGCCTCGGGACCCGTGGACGTCGTCACCACCCCCGCCGCCACTCCCCTGCTCGAAACCCACGCCGCGGTGCGGCACGTGATCCCTTACGACAAGCGCGGCGCCGACCGGGGGCTCTCCGGGCTCCGCCGCCTGGCCGACCGCCTCCGTGCGGAGCACTACGCGGTGGCGTACCTTCCCCACCGGTCCCTGCGCTCGGCGGCCCTGGCGTATCTCGCGGCGGTCCCGCGCCGCATCGGGTTCCGGGACGGCTGGCGCCGGTTCTATACGGAGGCGGTCCCGCGGCCCACGACGGGCCACGAGATCGATCGTCTGCTCGCCCTGGCGGGGGTCGCGGGCGACGCCCAGCGCCGGCCTTCGCTCTGCCTCACGGCCGACGACGCCAGCGGGGCGGCGGCGGTCCTGCGCGAGGCGCAGATCGACCCGCCGTTCGTGGCGCTCGCCCCCGGCGCCGTGTGGGGGACCAAACGCTGGCCGGGATACGCGGAGCTGGCCCGTCGCCTCGCGCCGCGGATCGCGGTGGTGGTCGTGGGCAGCCGCGACGACGCGCCCCTGGGCCAGGCGATGGCGTCGGTCGGTCCGGGCGGTCGGCCCGTGGCCAACGCCTGCGGCCGGCTGACGCTGCGGCAGACGGCGGCCCTGATCGGGCGCGCGGCGGTGCTGGTCACCAACGACTCGGCGCCGCTGCACCTCGCGCAGGCCGTGGGGACGCCCACGGTCGCCTTGTTCGGGCCCACGATCCCGGCGTTCGGGTTCGGGCCGCGCGCGCCTCGCGACCGGGTGCTCGAGCGGGCGCTCGATTGCCGGCCCTGCTCCCCCCACGGTCCGGCGACGTGCCCGCTGCGACACCACCGCTGCCTGACCGGGCTGGCCGTCGAACAGGTGTTGACCGCCATCGAGGAGACCGGTGCGCTACATCGTCGGGATTGACATCGGCGGCACGAACGTCGTCGTCGGCACGGTGGCCGAGGACGGCTCGGAGATCCTCGGGGTCCGGTCCGATCCGACCCTCCCCGAACAGGGGCCGGATGCGGTCGTGGACCGCATCATCAAGGCCGCCCGGGCCTCGATCGCCGAGGCGCAGGGCCGGCAGGTGGTCGGCGTCGGGATCGGCGCGCCCGGCCCGCTCGACACCAAGCGGGGGCTCGTACTGCTCACGCCGAACCTGGGCTGGACCAACATGCCGTTGCGCGACCGTGTGAGCGACGGCCTCGGTCTCCCCGGCAGCCTCGATAACGACGCCAACTGCGCGATCTACGGCGAGGTGTGGCAGGGCGCCGCGCGCGGCGCCAAACACGTGGTCGGTCTCACGATCGGGACGGGGATCGGCGGCGGCATCGTGCTCGACGGCGCGATCTACCACGGCGCGTCGGACATCGCGGGCGAGATCGGCCACATGACGATCGACTCGACCGGCCGGCGCTGCAAGTGCGGCAATTACGGCTGCCTCGAGGCGTACGCCTCCGGCCCCAACATCGCCGCGCGGGCCATCGAGGGGATCGAAGCCGGCGTCGAGTCTTCCCTGCCCGACGACGTGGGCGGCGAGCTGTCGAAGATCACCGCGCAGGTGGTGTATGAAGCCGCGCACAAGGGCGACGCGTTCGCGCTCGAGGTCGTGCGCGACACGGCCAAGTTCCTCGGCGCGGGCGTCGCGAACATCATCAACATCTTCAACCCCGAAGTCGTGGTGATCTGCGGCGGCGTGACGCTCGCGGGCGACCGGCTCTTCGTCCCGCTCCGCGAGGAGGTGAAGCGCCGCGCCTTCAAGCCCGCGGTCGACGTGTGCCGGATCCTCCCCGGCACCCTCCCCGGGACCGCCGGGGTCTACGGGGCCGCCAAGGTGTTCGTCGATCAGCACCGGGGCCGGATGTGAAGCAGGTCGGCGTCGTGGGGAGCATGGTCTGGGATACGATCTACGGTCGCGACCCGGCCCAGCCCGCCGTCCAGGAGTGGGGCGGCATCTCCTACGCCCTGGCCGCGTTCGACGCCGCGCTCGCCGACGACTGGCAGATCGTCCCGCTCGTCAAGGTCGGCCGCGACCTGGCGCGCGAGGCGGGGCAGTTCCTGACGGGGCTGCGCCACGTCGCCGCCGGCGCCCGATTCATCGAGGTGCCCGAGGCGAACAACCGCGTCACGCTGCGCTACGAGTCCGCCGACCGCCGCTGCGAGCTGCTCTCGGGAGGGGTACCGCCCTGGACCTGGCCCGAGCTCGGGCCGCTGCTCTCGGGTCTCGACGCGCTCTACGTGAACTTCATCTCCGGGTTCGAAATGGCGTTGCCCACCGCCCAGGCGATGGCGCGGGCGTTTCGCGGCCCGATCTATACGGACCTGCACAGCCTGTTTCTCGGCGTGGCGGCCGATGGCCTCCGCGTCCCCCGGCCGCTTCCCGAGGCCCCGGGGTGGTTCGGCTGCGCGACCACGTTGCAGCTCAACGAAGACGAGTTCGCGCTGCTCGGTCCCGATCCCCTCGCGGTGGCGGCGGAGGTGCTCGCCGCCGGGTGCCGCGCCCTGATCGTCACGCTGGGGCCGCGGGGCGCCGCCTATTTCCACCGCCCCGATCCGACCCGGCCCATCGCCACCGAACGGGTCTCGCTCGAGGTGGCGGGCGCGGTCACCCTCCCCGGGGTGGGCGGCGGGGATCCCACCGGATGCGGCGACGTGTTCGGGGCGGTGACGTTCAGCCGGCAGTTGCGCGGGGCGCCTCTCGCGGCCGCGATTCGTGAAGGCGTGCGCCTCGCCACCCGGAACGTGTCCTACCGGGGTGCCACCGGTCTGCGCGACCACCTGCTCGGAAAGCTGGCCACCGTATGACCCGGCTCGTCGACGTCCCGGTCCACTTCGACGACCGCTCCTTCGACCAGTTCGCGGGCGCGTTCCGCCTGGCGATGGACGACACGCAGGCGGGGGGCGGCCGCCTCCTGTTCGACGCGCATGCGGCGGAATGGGCCTCCCCCTACGGCCTGGTGGGGCTGCTCGCGGCGGGCGAAGCGGGGCGGCTCCCGGGGGGCGAGAAGCCGCTGCTCACGGCGCCGACGAACGCCGAGGTGCTGTCGTACTGGACGCGCGCCGGATTTTTCCGGGCGGCCGCCGATCTGTTCGAGATTCACGGCAAGGTGCCGCGGATGAAGCCGGCCGAGGACTCGGCCGTGCTGCTCCCCGTGACGCCGGTGCGCGCCGCGGAAGATGTGCACGACGTGGTGAGCCACATCCAGCAGCGCGCCACCGCGATTCTCACCTCCGAGCTCGGCATCGACCCGAAAGCGACGATGGGCTTCGCTATGGCGCTTTCGGAAGCGTGTCAGAATATTGTAGAGCACGCCGGCACGGGCGGCTGGGTCGCGGTGCAGAGCTACGATTGGCGCCGCCGGCTGGCGCGTCGGGTCGTCGTGATCGCCGTGGCGGACGCCGGCGTGGGGTTCCGGCAGTCGCTCGAGCCGACGCAGGCCAAACGCTTCGGCGACCGGTGGGGGGACGCGGCGGCGCTCGAAGCCGCGCTGATTCAGGGCGTCAGCCGGTTCCGGGACCCCGGACGCGGGCAGGGATTGAAGGGCATCCGGAACTACGTCACGCGCTGGGAAGGCAAGATCGCGATTCGCAGCGGCACGGCGCGCATCGCGATCGTCCCCTCCTGGGATGACGACCTCCCCCTGCAGGACGGACTTCCGTCGTTCCCCGGATCGCAGGTGTTGCTGATCATTCCGGAGCAGAAACCTCGGGGCGTGTGATGCAATCGATCGACGTATCGGCGGTTCTGCGGCAGGCGGTCCGCGGCTACTACGCCGACCTGGTCACGCGGGCGACGGGACGCGCGGTGCGCGAGGAGATCGAGCGCGCCATCGCCGCCGGGGAGCCCGTCGCGTGCGCGCGCATGGACTTCTCGGGCGTGCGCACGATCGATTTCTCCTGCGCCGACGAAATCGTCGCCAAGCTGGTGCGGGAGCGGGTGCGGGTCCTCGTGCTGCGCGGCGTCTCGGCCGGCCATCTCCAGGCGCTGGAGCAGGTGCTGGAGGGCCACGGCCTGGCCGTGGTGTGGGAGCGCGAGGACGGCACGCTCGAGGCCATCGGTCCGCGCGAGTCGGGGGCGCGCCTGCTCGAGGAGCTCGTCGCCCTGGAGCTCGCCTGGCGGACCCCCGCCGGCGCTCTGGCGCTGCGGCCCGCGTGAAGCGCCGCCTCGGGCTCGCGACCCACGCGATTCACGGCGACGCCGCCGCCCGCGCCGAATGGACCGCGGTCTCCCCCCCGATCACGCAGTCCAGCACCTTCACCAATCCGGTCGGGTCGTCGGCCGAGGTGCTCTACACCCGGTACGGCAACAATCCCAATCAGGTCCGCATCGCGCAGCGCGTGGCGCTGCTGGAAGGCGCCGAAGCCGCCCTGTTCGTGGCGAGCGGGATGGGGGCGACGGCGCTCGCGCACCTCGCGGTGCTCCGGCCCGGCGACCACCTGCTCGCCAGTGAGTGGATCTACGGGGGCGTGTACCGGCTGTTCAGCGAGGAGTTCGGCCGGCTCGGGATCGACGTGACGTTCGTGAACCCCCTGGAATCCCGCTCGTGGAAGCGGGCGCTCAAGAAGACCACGCGCGCGATCTTCCTCGAGACCCCGACCAACCCGCTGCTCCGCGTGCTCGACCTCGAGCCGGTGGCCGCGCTGTGCAAGTCGGACGGCCTGGCACTGATCGTCGACTCGACCTTCGCGTCGCCGATCAACCTGCGGCCGCTGGAGCACGGGGCGGACATCGTCATCCACAGCGCCACCAAGTACCTGAACGGCCACTCCGACGTGATCGCCGGGGTGGTGGCGGGCTCCGAGTCGGTCGTCGAGGAGGTGCGACGGCTGATGCAGCTGTGGGGACAGGCGCTCGACCCCTTCGCCGCCTGGCTCGTGGAACGGGGGATGCGCACGCTCGACGTCCGGGTGCGGCGGCACAATGCCACCGGGCTGGCGGTGGCGGAGTGGTTCGCGAAGCAGCCGCAGGTCGCGAAGGTGCACTACCCCGGGCTCGCCAGCCACCCGGATCACCCGGTCGCCGCCCGCCTGCTGGAAGGGTTCGGCGGGATGATGGGAGTCGAGCTCAAGGGAGGGACGCGGGCGGCGGAGCGGTTCTGCCGCGCGCTGACGCTCGCCGCGCACGCCCCCAGCCTGGGGGGCACGGAAACCCTGGTGTCCGAGCCGCGGCTGACCTCGCACCGGGCGCTGACCCCCGAACAGCGCGCGCAGGCTGGCATTCCGGACGGCTTCCTCCGATTTTCCCTCGGATTGGAGGATGCCGACGACCTGATCGCCGATTTCGCCCAGGCGCTGGCCCAGCTGTAAGTGATCCGATTCACGAACGTCTTCAAGGCGTACCCCAAGGGCGGGCTGGCCCTGAAGGACGTGTCCTTTCACATCGCGAAGGGTGAGTTCGCCTTCCTCACGGGCCATTCCGGCGCGGGGAAATCCACCGTCATGAAGCTGATCTACGCCGACGAACGGGCCACGAACGGCGAGGTCCGGGTGTCGGGGTTCGTGCTGAACGAGCTGCCGCACCGCGCGGTGTGGCAGCTGCGGCGGCGGCTGGGGATCATCTTCCAGGACTTCCGGCTGCTCGAGGACCGCACCGCCGAGGAAAACGTCGCCTTCGCGCTCGAAGTGACCGGGGCGCGCCGTCCCACGATCGCGCCGCGGGTGATCCGGGTGCTGACACAGGTGGGGCTCGCCGCCAAGGCGCAGGCGTATCCGCGCGAGCTCTCGGGCGGGGAGCAGCAGCGGGTCGCGATCGCGAGGGCGCTCGTGAACGAGCCCACGGTGCTGCTCGCCGACGAGCCGACCGGTAACCTGGACGAGCGGGCGACGCGCGGGGTATTTCAGCTGCTCCGCGACATCAACGCGAGCGGGACGGCGGTGGTGTTCGCCACGCACGACCTGGAGCTGGTGCGCTCGGCCGCCTACCGGGTGATCGAGCTGCAGGACGGCGCGCTGGTCTACGACTCCGCGGTGGACGAGTCGGCCCCCCCCGCGGCGCCATCTCCCCCCGCCTACCCCGAGACCCCGGCCTCGTGAGTCTCGTGGCCCGTGAGGCACTGCTCGCGTTCCGTCGGGCGCCGCTGCTCTCCGCGCTGTCGGTCACGACGATCGCGTTCTCGCTCTTCGTGCTGGGGCTGTTCGGGCTCGTCGCCATCAATCTGCGTGACGCGCTGAACCGGGTGGCCGAGCGCGTGGAGATCGTGGCCTACGTCCTCCCCGGGACGTCGATCGAAAGCGTGACCCTGGCCGAGCAGGACATCGAGGCGTTCCCCGAAGTCCAGACCGCCGAGTACGTGTCCGAGGACAGCGCCTTGGCGCGCGCGCGCCGGGAGCTCGTGGAGTTCCGCGATCTGCTGGCCGAGCTCGAGCGCAACCCCCTCCCCGCCTCGATCGAGGTCCGGCTGAAACCCGCCTACCGCGACGCGGCGCACGTGAACGCCGTCGCCGACCGCCTGAAGGGGTTCGAGTTCGTGGACGACGTGCGCTACGGACGGGACTGGGTGGAAAAGCTCGACCGGCTGCGGCAGCTCGCCGCCGCGGTGGGCATTGCGGTGGGGGCCGCGTTCGCCGCGGTGGCCATCATCATCATCGGCACGACCATCCGCATGGCAGTGCTGCAGCGCAGCCGCGAAATCGCGATCATGCGTCTCGTCGGCGCCACCGACGGATTCATCCGGCGCCCCTTCCTGCTCCAGGGCGCGCTGAAAGGGCTGCTCGGCGGGCTCGTCGCGGTGGGGCTGTCCTACGGCGCCTACCTGCTCATCAACCAGCTGCTCATCAAGGCCGCCTTTTTCACGCCGCTGCAGGCGCTCGGGGTGCTGGGGTTCGGGACGTTGATCGGGCTGATCGGCAGCCAACTTTCCGTTGGCAGGCACCTCAAGAGAGTCTAGATGCCGATTGATGAGATGCGTCGAACGAAGGCGTCGAACACCAGCGTCGAACAGAAGCGTACAGCCTGGACTGTGGTTCGACGCATTGGCTTGACGCTGCTGTTTGACGCCTGTTGTCTCTGTTCTCCTCTTCTCGCCCAACGCCCCACCCTCGAGCAGCAAATGCTAGCCAACCAGCGGCGGCTCGAGGACATCCGGCGCGAGCGGGCGGAAGCCGAGCAGCAGCTCGACCAGCTGCGCGCCCAGGTGCACTCCATCTCCGACGAGCTGGCGAACCTGGAGCACCAGCGGGAAACCACCAACCGGATCGTGAACGAGCTGGACCGCCAGGCGGTGGAGCTGACCGGCGACATCGACCGCATCACCGTGGACCTCATTCTGGCCCAGGACGCGCTGGCCGAAAAGCAGGCGGTGTTCGAGCGGCGGCTCGTGGACATCACCAAGCGCGGCCCCCTCTACACCTATCAGGTGCTCTTCGCGGCCGAGAGTTTCGGCGACCTGCTGTCGCGCTACAAGTACCTCTATCTCGTAAGCCGCCAGGACCGGTCGCTGACCCGCGAAATGAACCGCCTGAAGGAGCGCATCGCCCGCGAGCGCGCCGGGCTCCTCGCCGCACGGGAAACCCTGGAGCGGCGTCGCCAGGAGCGCGTCGTCGAGCTGCAGCGCTACGTGGAGCTGGCGCGCGAACGTGAGACGAGCCTGAAGGAGACGCGGCGCAACGTGCGCGCGGCCGAGGCCCGCATTTCGGCGGCTGACCGCGAAGAGCAGCGCGTCAACGACGCGATCGCCGCCCTTGAGCGCGCGCGGCGCGAAGCCGAGGCCCGGGGCGCCACCACTCGCGGCACGATCACGAGCGAAAGTCTCGGCTCGCTCGAGTGGCCGGTGGACGGCAAGCTCGTCTACGGATTCGGACCCGCCGCGGGGCCCGACAACACCCGGATCACCTGGCACGGCATCGGGATCTCGGCCCCCGTGGGCACGCCGGTCCGGGCCGTGGCGCCCGGCACCGTTGCGCTGGTCGGCCCCCTCGGCACCTACCTGACGACGGTCATCCTCGATCACGGCGGAGGGTTCTACAGCGTCTACGCCACTCTCGACGACGCCACGGTCACCAAGGGGCAACGGCTGATGCGGGGGGAGGTCCTGGGCCACATCGGCGGCGCCTCGACCGATCAGGGGCCGCACCTGCACTTTGAGATCCGGGGGCCGGGGCAGATCGCGCTGGATCCGCTCAATTGGCTGAGCAAACGATGAGACGCGTGAAAGAGGCGTCGCAGAAATGCGCGGGAAAGAGGCGTAGAACGAATCGGTACGCCTTTATCCTGCGTCTCTGTCCTACGCTGCTTGCATACGTCGTCGCAGCTTCCTGTTCCTCCCCCAACTCCGCGCTGCGGATCTCCGGAACCATCGAAATCAGGGAGATCCGGTTGGCCCCGCTCGCGGCGGGCCGCATCGTGGATCTCCGCAAGGACGAAGGCGACACCGTGCGCCAGGGGGATACGGTGGCCATCCTGGAGCAGCCCGGGCTTCAGGCGCTGGTGGGGCAGAAGGAAGCGCAGGCGCGCGCGGCTGAGTCGCGCACGGCCGATATCGTGGCCGCCGTGGCCGACAGCACGCGCGCCGCGAGCGACCTGAGCCGGGCGCAGGGGCTGCTCGCCCAGCACATCATCTCGCAGCAGCAGTACGACGCCCTCACCGCCACGGCGACGGCGTCAGCGGCGCGGGTGACGTCGGCGCGGGCCGCGGCGCAGGAGTCACACGCCGCCCTCCAGGGGGCTGCGGCCACCGCCGCGATCCGCGATCAGCTCACCCTCATCGCCCCCGAGGACGGGGTCGTCCTGACCCGGTTCCTGGACCGCGGCGAGGCGGCCGCGGCCGGAACCCCGGTGGTCTCGATCGGGGTGGTGTCGCGTCCCTGGATCCGCGCCTACGTCGGGGAGCCCTATATCGCCCGGGTCCGGGTCGGAGAAAAAGTCCAGGTGCACGTGGACGGCTACGCCGACCGGCCCTTCCCCGGGACGATTTCGGAGATCGCGCCCCGCGCCGAATACACCCCCCGGCTCGCCCTCACCGAGCGCGAGCGCGCCGATCTGGTATTCGCGATCCGGGTCGCCATCGACCCCGCGGAGGGCCGGCTCAAGGCGGGGATGCCGGTGACCCTCGAGGTGCCCCTCTTGCCGTGACGATCGCGGTCGAGACGCGTGATCTGACGCGCCGCTTCGGAACGATCACCGCCGTGCAACACCTCACCCTTGAGATCTCCAGCGGTGAGGTGTTCGGCTTGCTCGGCCCCAACGGCTCCGGCAAGACCACCACTATCCGCATGCTGTGCGGCCTGCTGGAACCGTCCGAAGGCACGGCGATCGTTGCGGGCGTGGACATCGGCGTCGCCCCCGAGCGGGTCAAGACCCTGATCGGCTACATGTCGCAAAAGTTCGGCCTCTATGAGGATCTCACGGTGGCCGAGAATCTGGATTTCTACGGCGGCATCTACGGACTCGACGGCGCCACCCGCACGGGCCGGGTGAACGGCGTGGTGTCGTTCCTGGGGCTCCAGACCCGGCTCGGGCAGATGGTCGGCACGCTCTCGGGTGGGTGGAAACAGCGACTCGCGCTGGGGTGCGCGTTGTTGCATCAGCCCCCGGTCCTCTTTCTGGACGAGCCGACCGCCGGCGTGGATCCCGCCGCCCGCCGCACCTTCTGGCAGACGATTCACCAGCTCGCCGCCCAGGGCACCACCGTCCTCGTGACGACCCACTATATGGACGAGGCGGAGCAATGCGCCCGCCTCGCGCTGCTGTCCAACGGCCGTCTGATCGCCCTCGGATCGCCGGCCGAGGTGGCGCGGCAGGTGGGCGGCGCCACGCTCGAGGACGCCTTCATCATCCTGCAGGAGCGCGACGAGCGATGATGCCGCGGTTCTGGCCGATGTTCCGCAAGGAATTCATCCAGATGCGGCGCGATCGGCTGACGCTCGGGATCATGATCGGCATCCCGGTGATTCAGCTCCTGCTCTTCGGCTTCGCGATCCAGACCGACGTGCGCCACATCCCGACCGTGGTCCTCGATCAGTCCCGCACGCCGGACAGCCGGGACCTGATCGCGGCGTTCGAGGCCACCGGGAGCTTCCGGATCGTGGGCCACCTGAACGACCGGCCGGCCGTCGACGACGCACTGGCGCGCGGCACCGCGCAGGCCGCCATCATCGTCCCCGCCGACTACCCGCAGCTGCTCGCCAACGGCACGACCGCCACGGTTCAGGTCCTGGTGGACGCCTCGGATCCGCTGTCGTCCCAGTCCGCCCTGGGGGCGGCGGCCGGCGTCGGACAGGTGCGCAACCTCGCCGCGCTCACCGCAGCGGCCGGACGCACGGTGCTGCCGCTCGACATTCGCGTCCGCCCCCGCTACAACCCGGGACTCCGCAGCGAGGTCTACATCGTTCCTGGACTGATCGGCGTGATCCTCACCATGACCATGGTCCTGATCACCGCCATGGCCATTGTGCGGGAGCGGGAGCGCGGCACGCTGGAGCAGCTGATCGTCACGCCCGTCACCAAGACCGAGCTGATGCTGGGGAAGATCACGCCGTACATCGGCGTCGGGATCATTCAGATGAGTCTGGTGCTCACGCTGGGACGGTTCGTCTTCGACGTCCCGCTCACGGGCAGCTTGTTGCTCCTGTACAGCGTGACCTTGCTGTTCGTCGTCACCAGTCTCGCCTTCGGCCTGTTCATCTCCACCCTGGTGCG
>Ga0335085_10002959_pt1 | contig 30570 bp, 31 predicted proteins | sample Lox_Sample_45_FD_206712 | JGI IMG/M metagenome (GOLD analysis project Ga0335085, IMG submission 206712) | Soil microbial communities from Loxahatchee National Wildlife Refuge, Florida, United States - Lox_Sample_4.5 | ecosystem: Environmental > Terrestrial > Soil > Wetlands | place: USA... | reverse complement strand
CGCGGTTGTTTTTCTGTCGGGCCGAATCTAGGTGCCAAATGAAATGTCGTCGCGTTGCATTTATTTTTCTTTCCCCGTCACCCGTTACAATCCCCACCCCGTTACGGGAATCACTTGGCCGGTAATTCCTGCGGCGGCATCGGAAGCGAGAAAAGCCACGACCTCGGCAATATCCTGGCGTTTTGCCCAACGTTTCATGTCCTTGGGCTTCATCGCGGCTATATTCGATGTGGTATCCACCAGCCCGGGTGCCACTGCATTGACGCGGATTCCGAAATCCCGCCCTTCGAGCGCCAAAGTACGCGTGAGAGCCTCGACACCGGCTTTGGCGCAGTTGTAGGCAACCATGTTGGCCTGCGCAAGGCCGGCCCGAGCGAAGTTGATGATCACGCCGCCGCCGGCCTCCCGCATGTGCGGGAATACCCCGCGTGAGACCAAAAAAACACTCAACAGATTATTCCCGAGTTCATGATTCCAATCGTCGAAACTGAAATCCACCGCCGCCTTGTAACGTGTAAGCCCACCGGCGAGATTGACCAGGATGTCGATCTTGCGGAATTCACTTATAGCGCGCTCGATCAACTGGCGCACTTGGGATTCATCAGTGAGATTTGCGGCCAGCGCAAACACACGCGCTCCGGCATCGCGCAACTCTTTTGCGCGCGCCTCCACATTGCTTTGTGTGCGCGCACAAATTGCGAGCGCGGCACCCTTCGCCGCCAGAGCTTTGGCGACTGTTTGTCCGACCTGTCCCTCATGGCTCACTCCTGTCACCAGAGCGACTTTTCCTTCAAGAATGGCTGGCATATTGCCTCCAGGCGGTTACCGTGTTCTGCAATAATCGATCCAAGAGAGCGGTGATAGCAAGCAATATTTGCCATTGGTCGTCAACGCGTACCCAAAATATTTGATCCGGAAATTTCGCATAGAGGTGCGCGGGCCAAACAAAAGGATCGAGCGGCGCGCCTTTTGGAACACCAAACAGCAAGGGTGGCATTTTTATGGGAGAAATTAGGACACAGGGACTGCGAGTGCAATTTGTTGATAAAAAAATGCCCAGGTAACGAAGGCTAAATCTGCGCCACCAAGCCTTCCAACACACGTGTCCGAGTGACTGCCGCGCACTAGCCATGTACGATTTAGCGTCATGCTGTTCCGCTCGTTCCCAAACACCCCGACAGTCATTGGTGCAATAAATCAGGCAACCGGTACCCAAGAAATGAACTTGTGAAAGCACAGCTCGGTTTGCAAAGGCGATCACCTTAGACGCTCGCTGGTCTTCCAATTGGCATCACATAAAACAGCGGGAAATACATTTGCAAGATCCAACGCGAACGCCGGTCAACGAACGCTACGCGTCAAAACGAAAATTCGTCGCCATAACCATAATTTCTCTGCTGTCCCTAAGGCGTTCCGATATAGTCTTGCTTGCCGATCTCCACGCCGCAGTGCCTGAGAATGTCGTAGGCGGTGGTAACGTGAAAATAAAAATTCGGCAGTGCAAAATTCAAGAGAAAAGGCATACCCAAAAATGTCACCGTTTTATTGCGCATCTGCATCGTGATCGTTTTCTGTTCCGAACCGTTAATTTGTTCCGGTTTCAATGTCTCGAGGTAATCGATTGTCTTGTCGATGCGCGCTAAAAGCTCGGGAAAAGTCGCCTCAATATCCTCGAATTTAGGCGGTTCCCGCCCAGCCAAACGGGCGCCACATCCCTTGGCCGCGTCCGAGGCGATTTGAACTTGCCGCGCCAAAGGAAACATATCGGGAAAAAGTCGGCTATTAATCAAGACTGCGGGTTCGATTTTCTTCGCTTCCGCGTAGCTTGCGCCCTTTGCAAGAATCGCAGCGAGGTTTTTCAGCATGCGGATAAAAACAGGCACCGAGGCTTCGTACATTGATATCGTCATTGTTTTGTCTCCATAAAGGTTATTTGGAAAGCGTTTCCATTACAAAATGATTCGTGCCAAGCAACACGGCTGATCGCGCCGACCCACGACTGAATTATGTAACTATTCTATTCGGATCCATGTCCGCTTGCGACCAAACAAAGACATGCCGACGTACCCGCGCACTTCAAGCTTTGTTCCGCCGTCTTCCAAGGTCATTTGCAGCGATAAAGTTCTCCGTTGTCTGGATCGAGGATCTCGCCACCGGTATATTCGTCTCCTTGCTTGCTGATGCTGGTGACTATGGCCATGTCGAGCGGCTTTTGACCATGTCTGCAACCTTCGCATTTCTCGCAGACCGTATTTTCATCCTTCCCCGGACGGCAAGGTGCTGACCACGCCGAGATCGAGCCACCAACGCGGAAATACACGGAATGAGCCGTTGCGCGGCGCGCTTGATAAAGTGCGTTTCACCTCAACTCGCCTCGCCCTAGCCCGCCAAGCGAACTATAACCAAAACAAAGGCCGCGCCCAAGCACGTGAGCCCTATCAGGCTGGCGGCGGTAGTCGAGCGCGCCTGGGAATGTGCCTCAGGCAAAACATCTGAAGCGCCAATATACAAAAGGAACCCCGCAAAAAAGCCTAAATAGAGCATGAGAATGAAAGGCGGAACTTTAAAAAATACGGTTGAAGCGGCACCCACAACCGGAGCGAGTGCATCCAGCAAAAGCATTGCAAGCGATCGAGGCGTTGTATTGCGATTAACCAGCATCAAGCTTACTGTGTTGAGACCGTCGCAAAAATCATGCGAAATGACAGCAATGGCCACGGCGATCCCGACGGCTTCCGAGACTTGAAACGCCAGGCCGATGCCGACGCCATCCATAAAGCTGTGTCCAGCCAGCGCGAGTGCAGAGATAATTCCTACCTGCGGGTGGTGATGCGCGGCATAATCGGACTCGCGCGCGTGATGGATAAGTACGAATTTCTCCAGCGCATGAAACAAAAGGAACCCGACCACGAGTGCAATCATTGCATCGCTAGCGTCAAAGCCCTCCTTCTGCGCTAGATCAAAAAGTTCGGGCAGGATTTTGAAACTGACGACACCCAGCAGCACGCCGGCCGTGAAACCAAGAACAAAGTGCAGCCGGTCACGAAAATGAAGCGCAAACAACCCGCCGCCGAGGGTCGAAAAAAAAGTCGCAATTGAAAGAAGTATCGCAGTCATAGCCCTATATACGATGAGCCCAGCACGGTTTTCGCACAGCAGTCCGAATAACCGCGGGCGGCAAGGTATTTCAAATATTGAGAATAGTGCGTTACCGCCCTGTGGCAGCAGGGGCATTGCACAACGGTCTCCCTGCCTCCGCTATCTTAATTTTTGGCAACTGTCCCGGTTGGTTCGCAAGAATGGAAAATATCCAGCTCGGGCCGGTAAATTTTGGTCCGCACATCCATCAGGCCTAGAACTGAATGGAACAGGTTGTCGTGAGAGTATGGGTTGTTGCGGTGCGCCAGAAGACACTTCATGTCAATGTCGTTGCGGTGCAGCGCTCCTTTCGACATCCAGACAATCATCGGAATATGCGTTTGCTCCTCCGGTGCGATCATACGCGGCAGCCCGTGCAGATAAAGATTATTTTCGCCCAGAGACTCACCGTGATCGGACATGTAGATCATTGAAGCATCGAAACGGCCGCTATTGTCTTTTAGCAAAGCGATTATCTTATCAAGCACGTAATCGGTGTACAGAAGCGTGTTGTCATAAGCGTTGGTGATCTCCTCCCGGCTGCATTTTTCCAGCAGATTGGTCTTACATACGGGTTTAAAAACGTCAAAATGCTCGGGATACCGCAAGTAGTAAGCCGGTCCGTGGCTGCCTTTCAAGTGCAATACGATCACGGCGTTGCGATCCAGTTTATCGAGATACTGCTGCAAATTCTCAAGCAGGACCTCGTCATAGCATTCGTCCGGCCGGCAAAGCGCGGGATCTTTCGTATTCGACATATCCTGGTAGGCCACACGGTTGCAAACCCCCTTACAGCCTGAGTTATTGTCGCGCCAAAGCACTGCAATGCCGGCCCGCTTCAGCACGTCAAGCAGGTTCTGCTGTTCTGCGGCCTTGCTTTCGGAATAGCCTCTGCGACCAAGGTCCGAAAACATGCACGGAACGGAGACCGCGGTATCGGTTCCGCACGATGTCGCATTTGGATAGTACACAATGGTCTCGCGCGCCATCAGCGGATTGGTTTGCCTCGAGTAACCACCCAACGAGAAATTCCGGGCACGCGCGGTTTCTCCTACCACGATAATGGTCAGCGCTTTCTTTCCATCAGGCGAGGGGGGCGCATCCAGGTGGGCGTCCGCCCCGATCACACGAATTTCCCGCGGTTGCGTGTATTTGGTTTTTAGCAATCCGAAGGATGCGGTCAGATAGTTGGTCGGGGTCAACAGAAAGCGGATCTCCCGGTGGTTTCTAAAGATGGAAGCATAATCTTGGTAGTATAAAATCACTACGGCGACAACGACGATTGCGGAGCCTGCTATCCATCCGAGCTTTCGCGCGATGCCGCTCCAAAAACCGTGGTAATCGATACGTGCCCACAAAGTCAACGCTGATGGAAGGATACCAAGAAACAAGACATAAAAAAGCAGTTTTAAACTGAGCAGATCGCGGACTTCCCTCGGGTCGGTTGCGAAAACGTTTCGCATCATGCCCTTGTCGATCATTGTGCCGTATTCATTCATGAAATACGCCGCTACGGAAGTTGCAATCAGCAGAAAGATCAGGATGGGTTTAGTCGTCCCCGGATGGCAGATCAAACAGAGCACCATGTTGAACAGTAGAAGAAATGCCAAAAACAGGCATAAAAGTACCAGCGTCCTGCCGGGTCCATTGACAATCCGAAAAAGCGTATGCCAGAACGACCAGTTGTCTAGCAGCAAAAGCCACAGGGAAACACCCAGGGTCACGAATGATATGCTGATTTCCGGGCGGCTTTTCACCTGCCGCGCTAGCCACTGGGACATAATTTCCAGGATGAGGAATTTCTAAACATTACGCATAGTGTATGTTGCGCAAGACCGGGATTGAGTTTTGACGTCATACAAATATCTTAACACGGCATGATCAGTCGCATCGCTCGCGTAACAAACCCTGGTATTTAATTTTCGCCGCGCCACTACCGCATTTTCTCCAATTAAAGCCCGGCAATTCTCCTGCTTGTTTAATTAGTGCCGTGAAGTCCGGCGAAGTTTCACCAGATTCAAAACAAGAAAAAATAAAAGCAATACGGAACAAGGTCTAGAATTAAATTTGAGGCGCGGACTTTTGCTAAGGTTCCATGCGCCGGACTTGCGGGAAAATTTAGGTGGCGAACCTGTCGCCGAGCTTGCGGTAATCGGGCTGCGGCTCTAAAGAGATCGCCTAGCGCGCGATGGATGGTGCAACGAGGAAGTGACGCTGTTGCAAACATTCGGGGCTGTTATAACTGATCAGAACGGTACGTTCCGGTGATTTCTGAATGAGCCCTTTGAGCGGCAGATCGGTCGCGACTGAAGGACAACGGTTCAAAAGCAGTCTGCCACCTTTCGGATCGCCAAAGAAAAATAGCACCATCGGTCGCACCGTCATCTACAAAGTTTGCGAGCTTGATCGGTATAGGATGCCATCTGCAAATCGAAGCATCCCATTGGCAGCTCCGACCATCATCGCTCAAATTCAGTGAACGCGAATGGCCAATCCGTAACAGATGAGCGAAGGCTTCGATCTCCACGACGCTGGGAATAATCCATTGTCCTCGGAGCAGACCACATTGATTATTCCGTTTGCGCCGAGGCGGGCCGCTTCCGCCTTGAGCGCCGTTACGCCGTCTTCTTGAGCGGAATAGGACGGATACCAGACCGCTGTGCGCCATGATTCGACCCAAAGGTGCTCTATAGTATCGTATCGACCAAGGCTCAACTGCGTGGGTTCATAAAATGTTACGTCTTTGGCTTCGAGCCGGCTCCCCCCGCTCTGTGGATTGGTTGCGCAACCAAAAAGGGCGGCCGCTAAAGCGACCGGGTATAAAATACGCTTAACTTTCATATTTCGGTCTCCAGGCTGGCCACACAATACTTCTGTTCATACTATCATCTATCCGCCGGTTTATGAACTCGAAGAATTGCACGGTACGTCACAAGCCGCAAGCTCCTTTACCGAGCCGCCATCAAGACCCTTCCATCAATTATTTCTGCGGCGGCATTTGGGTGGGGATTGCAAATATTAGAACTCTGAGCGAATAATCACTGGATTGCAGGTAGAGCGGGAAGGTTCGAACGCAGCGCGTCTTTGAAAGGTCAAATTTTACATGCGCTCGTCAGTAATTCAAGTCGCTATCGGCTGCAGCTTTGTGGTCCTCGCAGGGTGCGCATCGGTAACAAGCCAAGTCACCGTCTTCGACCCGACGCGCCATTATGCTCCGACGCAAAATGTCGTTATCTTGCTACGTTTTCCGCAACGGCCTCACACGAATATTGGTCTGATTGAGGCAAAAGGTACGGTGGGCGGCAGCGAATCGGAGCTGCTTGAAGTTGCGCGCGAAAAAGCACGGGCATTAGGCGCCGACGCGCTGGTACGACTTGATGTAACATCGGTCTATGAGCCCCCGCTGCCGGTTTTCTATCCGGGTTATGGCGGTCCCTTCTTGTGGTGCCCAGGCTACCGGTACGGTCCCTACTATTACCCTCCGTATGCGTACGGCCCTTATCCCTTGGGCAGCTATGGCTGGACGGAGGGCGGCAACGTGCAAACGCTGAAAGCGGTCGCTATCAAATATAGCGCAGACCAAGCCGGAAAACCTGAACAATAAGCTTACGCGCAATCTCGCGGCCTGGAAAAATTGACACAGCAAAGAACTGCTGCGCCTTCTTACTTCGGGTGCTGGCAAACCCGCCAAGCTAGCATAAATTGCATAGGCAAACATACATGAGCGAGAAGATCCCGTTTACAAAATTTGACGATATCGAGTTAAGACCCGGCACTTGCTACCGCTCTTCGGGACCGATGTTCATACCACGGCCGGCTGCGGTTGACGATCTTCACGACCGAGAGCATCACGGGCACCTCGATCAATACCCCTACGACGGTCGCGAGCGCGGCACCCGATTCGAACCCGAACAGGCTGATTGCAGCGGCAACCGCAAGCTCAAAAAAGTTGCTGGCACCGATCAGCGCTGACGGACACGCGACGCAGTGCGCAACACCGAGTCTGCGGTTAAGCCAATACGCGAGCGCAGAATTGAAATAGACCTGGATCAGGATTGGCACTGCCAGCATCGCGATCACCAACGGCTGACGGATAATTACGTCGCCTTGAAATCCGAACAGCAGCACAAGTGTGGCAAGCAGCGCCAATAGCGAGAGTCGATGCAGCGCGGCAAGCGTGCGGTCGAGCGCCGCCTGCCCTCCACGCGCAAGCAGCCCCCGGCGCCATATCTGCGCAACCAATACCGGTACAACAATATACAGCGTCACGGAGATAGCCAGCGTTTCCCACGGCACGGTGATTGATGCCAACCCAAGCAACAGCGCCACTATGGGCCCGAAGGCAAAGATCATGATGACGTCGTTCAACGCCACTTGGGTCAACGTGAAATAGGGGTCGCCATCCGACAACCGGCTCCAAACGAAAACCATCGCCGTGCAAGGCGCGGCTGCGAGCAGGATCAGTCCGGCGAAATAGCTGTTGATCTGATCAGTCGGCAGATACGGTGCAAAAAGGTGGTGAATAAATAACCACCCTAGCAGCGCCATCGAGAATGGTTTAATGGCCCAGTTAACCGCCACGGTGACCGCAATGGCCCGCCACTGCGAGCGCACCTGCGAAATTGCGCTGAAGTCGATCTTGAGCAGCATCGGGACAATCATGACCCAGATCAGCGCGCCAACCGGCAGATTAACGCGAGCGATCTCAATCGCACCAATAGTCTTGAACAGACCGGGCAACAACTTGCCGAGCAGAACGCCGACGGCGATGCACAGAAATACCCACAGCGTAAGCCAGCGCTCGAATCCGCCCAAAGCGGGGCGTGCCACGGTCTCAGAAGCGGCGCTCATGCTTGCGGAGCGCGGCTTGTGGTCTTGCCGATTTCGTCGATCTTCTTCTGGATTGCCAACCGATCCAGTTTGTCCAACGGCAAGCTCACGAAAATGCTGATGCGATTTCTGAGCGCGTCAAAGGCCTGGGCAAAGGCTCGCTGTTTTTGTTTGTCTGTGCCGTCCACTGCAGAGGGATCGGGTTGTCCCCAATGGGCTGTCATGGGCTGGCCCGGCCACACGGGGCACATCTCCTTTGCCGCGCTGTCGCACACGGTAAACACAAAATCCATAACCGGGGCTCCGGGTTTCGCAAATTCATCCCAGTCTTTGCTTCTGAGCCCTTCAGTGCTCAGCTTTACGCGTTTCAGGAGTTCAATCGCCAAGGGGTTTACTTTTCCTGACGGCTGACTGCCGGCGCTGTACGCCTTGAAGCGTCCTCGGCCGTAGGCGAGGCTATTAAGGATTGCCTCGGCCATGATACTCCGGGCAGAGTTGTGGGTGCAGAGAAAGAGGACGTTATAGACTTGATTTGACATTGGGTAGCTCAGTATGTTTGCGGCATGCGACAGGCACCACGGCTGGCGGGTTCCTGTGCTTCGCTCTTGGTTGCCACATCCTCTCCAAAAACAGGAATGGTGCCAAGCGTATGATACGTTTCCCACGCGATGCCTTGCGGGTCGATGATCCAATACTTATCGGACTTCGCGTAGCAGCAGGCGGCTTCCTTTTCTTCGAGCACCGGGCCTTGAGCGCGAATCAACCGTGTGCGCATATCCTTGAGTTCGGTATCCGATTCCGCCTGGATTCCAATGTGGTTGACACCGTGGCGCTGGCCGCGGGTTGAAATGGCGAAGTTGATGCGCGGATCGTCAAGCATCCATTTGGCGTAGTCGTCCTTGCGCACTGCCGGTTCGTGGCCAAAACGGACGAGTAAAAGTGGATATTCGCCGTGAGATCGTCCACGGAAATATGAACGTGAAAACGTCTCATGCTTTGACTCCTCTGCTCTTGGATTTGGATCCGCCGGCGGCGCACGACGGCCGAGTGCGGGCAATCGGCGCGCACAAGGTGCCGTCGCGCGTGCAACAGTTTCTGGTAAGGTACGCGACCAGCGCGCCCATCTGATCGAAATTCGCTGAATAGAAAATGAAACGACCCTCTTGCCGCCCAGCTACCAAGTCAGCGTGACTCATTTCTTTCAGGTGAAAGGAAAGAGTGGCAGGAACGATCTTGAGCTCGGCGCCGATCTCACCTGCCGACATCCCGGTCGGTCCGGCCTGCACCAGCAGCCGGAAAATCCGCAGGCGAGTCTCCTGCGCCAGTGCAGCAAGCGCGCGGATCACAATTTTGGGTTCCACATTTTTATTATTGTCGAATTATAGAAATGTGTCAACGCGTGCTGCAGTAGCCTCTGGACGAGCGGTCGTAGCCTGATAGACAAATTACGCGATTGTCCCGAGACTGGAATGCCCGCCTCAGGTTACTCACCTGCTTTGGGGCGTGGGCGTCCGCTTACAGCGCCCCGGCGCCCGATCAGACCCGGGTTTGCTCTCGCACCTACGAGCGCCAAAGTCCGCCAGCTCATTTTAGATAGAGTTTCTTTTCCTCAATGCTGGAGACCAGTGCCTTAATGCCCCGCGACCAGGAAACATCGGTATTGCCTCTTATGTCGACCGACTCTTGATAAACGACCTTGTCAGTATCCGAATCGAACACTTTGATGTTTATATTTAGGATGAGATTGCTGACCTTTTGAACCCAGCAAAGCGCAACTCGATTGGTATGCAGCGCCTGCCCGATTTCTTGGGCGCAGGGATCACACAAATACAACGACTGCCTGGCTCGCATATCGCCGATAAGCTTCGACGCCGCCTGTGCACCGACTACTCTATAAAGGTGCTTCTCTTCAAGCAGCTGACGCAGATTGTCTCCAATCATTTGCGCCCGTTTGTCCTGCGCCGCATTTACCTCGGGCGTATTGTACTGCCTGGTATCATCAAGCACTTCGAAATCCGAAATGTAAATCGATTTGAGACCACCGGCGATACCGATATTGCAGCACAGAACGGTGATCGAAAATAAAAACAATATTCGAAACGCCAAGTTCATTTCGTTTCCTTCTAAAGGTGGCACGACCACAATTTAGGAAAATAGGAGCAGACGACACGGCCGATCTATTGTAGCGGGTCAAATGGTCGGTACGGTGGCCTTTGTTATTACCCGTTCGTCGGGACGAAATGAACAAGCGCAGTCGGTGGTGCCTAATTCAACACTTGGCTGGTTGACCCAAAAACAAATACTGGAGCAAATGGGCGGCCCGCCGCCCTTACGCGAGCAGCACGGCGAGAAGGCCCGCTATGAATATTCCGTCAAAAGAACCGGCGCCCCCGATGGAAGCTACCGGCGCGCCCAAGCTGCGAATGTCTTTGAGGCGTAACAGATCGGCGCCAACAAGAACTCCAAGTGTACCGCCGATGTAAGCAAGTTCTGCACGTTGCTCCGAATTTAGCCATGTAGCGGCCAGCGCGGCGACTACAGGCGCAAGCAGGATCGGCATCGCAATACCGATGCCGCGAACCGGTCTGCTGGACCAATGTGCAACAGCAGCCACCATTGCCACCGCAATTAAAACCTGCGCAAGACTTATGGGATTATGGATCAGCAAGTAAATGGAGAATGCAACTGGAACCACCGCCCCGCCCACGTTGACTGCAACCAACGTCTTGCCAGTAAAAGATCTACGATGCAGCCGAAACGCGTTCTGGATTTCCGGTGGCAATGTGTTCTGGTCATGGCGGGAACTTCCCATGCTAAACAAGGGCAGATTGATCATGCTGCCAAATAACGTGGTTATCAATAACACGTAGGCGGAATGCGACGACAATCCCAATTTTTCAAATGCAATGGTAACGACACCGAACTGAATCAGCGCTATCAGAAATACCAGTACGACTAAAAAGAGAAAGAGGCGCAACAGCGGAGGCGGCATGTATGAGAATTCCTGTTTCTGAGACTAAATTTGCTCAAGACGCGAAGCAACGATGCTGTTCTTGGGCTCGTCCGCGATGAAAACTGGACCCTGAGTTCAAACTGAGCCGAGAACAAGGCATTTGGGACGGCCCAATGGTGAACTCAAATTCTGAATGACCGACTTGGATCGAACGCAAAATTAATCGCCAGTCAACAGCGCGACCGCGGTATCGCACGGCCTGGGCAACATTGGGATAGACGAATTGTTACTATACAGCGGGACTTGATTTGCGAATAGCTACGCGGGTTAACGCGAACTGGCCCGCGGCCCCGGAACGTGATTTATTCCTATGTGAGTGAGTTAATTATGTCTAGGGCTGTTTGGCTCAGATTACTGGCAGTATTTTTGGTTTGCCAGGAGAGTCGCCGCGTATTCCGTTCGCGACGCACCGATATCGAGCCTGCGCCGCCAATGGCAAACTCGTACGCAATGAGGATGCAGTGCCTATAGAATAGTCTTTGACTTATGGACATCGAGACGGCTTTTATTCTGCTATTCGTAGTGGCAACCGCTGTTGCCATCGCTGCGCGGCGCGTGCATCTGCCCTACACTGTCGCGCTGGTGCTCGCCGGTCTCGCGCTTGGTGGCCTGGAACTATTTCCGGCGCCGCAACTGACCAAGAACCTGCTGTTCTCCGTGTTTCTGCCCGGGCTCATCTTCGAAGCGGCTTTTCATATCGACTTTCGCGAGTTCCGGGATAATTGGATTACCATCCTCGCGCTCGCTGTTCCGGGAGTCGTAGCTTCTACCGCGCTTATCGCCGTCATTCTCACACCGGTCATCGCTGCGCTGGGGGTGGTTCCCGGCTTCGGTTGGATGGACGCGCTGGTTTTTGGCGCCTTGATCTCAGCTACCGACCCAGTTGCGGTCGTCGGCCTGTTTCGAAACATGGGCGCGCCACGGCGGCTCACCATGCTGCTCGACGGCGAGAGTCTGCTCAACGACGGCACAGCTATTGTCTTTTTCACCTTGAGTCTTTCTCTGCTCGGCGGAACGAGCGTGACCGCGAGCCAGCTTACACTGCAGTTCCTGACCATCGTAGGCGTCGGCGCAGTGATTGGCACAGTGATTGGCACCGCAGCCTCGTTGCTGATGCGGCAAATCGATGACCCGATGATTGAAATCACTCTCACTACAATCGCTGCGTACGGCTCTTTCGTAACGGCCGAGACGCTGCATGCTTCGGGCGTGATTGCGACCGTGGCCGCTGGAATGCTTTGCGGAAACCTCGGTGCGCGCACCGGCATGTCCGCGTCCACGCGGGTTGCTTCGGAAACGTTCTGGGAGTACGTGGCCTTCGCGCTCAATTCAATCGTATTTTTGCTAATCGGTTTCGAGGTTCAGCTGCCTACACTGCTTTCCTATTGGCTGCCGATCTTGGTCGCCTACTTGGTGGTCACCGTGGGCCGCGGGTTGGTGATCGTCGCCGGCCGCGCGCTGGTGGGATTGACGCGCGAGCGCTTCCCATGGCGCTGGAGTATCGTGCTCACCTGGGGCGGACTGCGCGGCGCTCTGCCCATGGTTCTTGCGCTTAGTCTTCCGTCAACGTTCGCCTACCGCGAGCTGGTCGTGTCGATGACCTTTGGGGTGGCGGTGCTTTCAATTCTGGTGCACGGGCTCACGATGTCTGGCGTCCTGAAATGGTTGGGAATCGTTACCGAACCGGCGGATAGCACGGCTTACGAAATTCGAAGTGGCAGAGTGCAGGCTGCTGCAGCGGCCCTTCAGGAGCTCGATCAAATGTCGCGCATGCGATTGGCGGCACCCGAGACCCTCGATTCCTTGCGCGAAGAGTATCGCCATATTATCGAAAGCACTGAGCAGGAACTGCAAAAGCTCGCAGTGAGCAGCAAGGAACTGCCCAACCGCGATCTGTTTCGCATCCGCCGACACCTTCTCGTCGCCGAGCGGGACCAGGTTATGCAGGCCTTCCAGCAAGGCACGATCGGCCGCAAAAGCTTGGACAGGCTCCTCGCCGACATCGATGCGCGGCTCCTCAGGCTGGAGACCGGCGAGGAGCAAGCAAGTCTATCCTCTGAGAGCGGCGACGCCGCGCGTGCGCCATGAGCCAAATTGAGGGATGGTTGCTTGATGCTGCGTTCCCGGCCAACCACGCGCTATCTGCGCACGGTCGATTTCGAGACCGCGAGTACTCGATAGCATAGGTTACCCCTGGGGCGGGGGTGGAAGTGGTTATGTTTTCTTCGCCACGTGATACTCGCGGCGAATCTGTTCGATATCGACCGTGGGCTTGGGGTAGTTCAGCTTGAGCCCTTCCAGGTGTTCGACAACGATGCGTGCAACGGCAAGATTCCGAAACCATTTGTGGTCGGCAGGAATGACGAACCAAGGCGCATGTTCGGTACTGCAGCGCGACAGCGCATCCTCATAAGCCGCCATGTAGTCGTCCCAGAAGCGCCGCTCCTTGTAATCGGCCTCGCTGATTTTCCATTGTTTGGTTGAATCGTCCAGCCGCTCCTTGAAGCGTTTAAGTTGTTCGTCCTTAGACATGTGCAAGTAAAATTTCAAAATATGGGTGTCGTGCTCGACGAGACCCTTTTCGAACGTGTTAATTCGATCATAGCGTAGCGACCAGACCTCTTTCGGGACAATTTTGTGAACGCGTACCACCAGCACGTCTTCGTATTGAGAGCGGTTGAATATGACAACTTCCCCTCTGCCGGGCGCGGCCCGGTGCACGCGCCATAGAAAGTCGTGCGCCGCCTCCTCGGCGGAAGGTTGTCGAAACGGCGCCACTCTACAGCCCTGAGGATTCATTGCCGCCAGGACGTGATTGATGGTCCCATCCTTGCCACCGGTATCCATCGCCTGCAGGCAGATGAGAAGTGAGTGGCGTCGTTCGGCGTAGAGCAGGTCCTGGAGTTCGCGCAATCTATTTTGGTAATGCTCAATCTCTTCTATCGCGTCCTCGTGGCTCTCGTGGCGGTCCTTGAACGCCGGATCGATTTCCTTGAGCTTTACTTTGGCGCCAGGCGCCACTCTGAAACGTTCCAGATAATTCACCTTAAATCTCCTATCACCGGTTACCGGTTTTCCGAATGTTTAAGAGTGTAACTCAGCGCGTCTTGTTTTACCGGATGCCAGATATTTCTAATTGGTACAGCGTTAACCGTATTTCCCATAGGCGACAATCGATACATGTCTTCGATCGTTCGCAGGACATCATAATGATCAATACGCTCGTGGTAAGTGCCCGCCTTTGTCATGGGACCGGCAAATATTGTTGGAATGTGATTATTGCTCCAGCCGTCGTCCTCATCCCAGGTGATTATTAATAGACTGTTATGTCTTTGGGCCCACCGCACGTAAGAATTAAGGTTATTACTCAACCACACGTCACCTCGAGTGATTTTTTCCGATATCGTTCGCCCATCGTGCATATTATTAATCTGGTTAGGGATCACCATTGAAACCGTTGGGAGCTTCGAAAAATCTGAAGGAAACATATCAAACGGCATGTTCTCATCGGGCGGCAAATTCTTGCCCTGCCAGTTTACTGCGGGATTATGCTTCCGGGCGTAAAGATGATTCGCGGCGAAGCACCCTTCGTAGCCAACGGAAGGCATCGCCTCCGCGTAGATGCCGAAACTCAAACCCTTCTTCCGCAGCTCGTTCGCAAGATTATCCCCCGTGACATTGACCGGGCACTCGTTATTCGTCACGTCGTGAGTTGACCCGGAAAACAGCGCAAGATAATTCGGCTGACTTGGATGTGTAATCGCAAATGAATTGTCGAACAAAGCGCCGTCACGGGCCAGTTGATTTAGGTACTTTGCGGCCTTGTTGCCGATAATTTGCCCATAGGACTTGTTCTCCTCGATGACAATTACGATGTGATCCGGGCGCGGGACTTGCCCGATCGCGGGTGTTGCTTGTTCTTCACCATAAGCGTGTCCACAAATTATCAACGGGTTACATAGGGCCGTTGCATAGACGGCCGCGCGAATTAATTTACGATGGTTTGTTATTGAGACAGGCCGCATCCGAGAAGAACTCAAAATGCCCGACGCAATGTTGTTATTGCTGCATGCGCGGGGTTGCGTTCTTATTTCAGCCCGGCGTTTTCAGATACCGCTAAAGCGATCGCGGTCCAATCCATATCCTGCCTGCCTTGTGCGCTCGAAGCCAGCAGGCGGTCTCGCAACAGGCTGGCCAAAGGCATCGGCACCTGGCTTGCTTGAGCGGTGTTGAGGGCCAAGCCGATGTCCTTCAGGCCCAGCGCCAGCTTAAATCCGGGCGGAGTGTACCTTTCTTCAGCGATGATCCTGCCGTAGTTTACATAAATTGGACAGGCGAAAATTGTCTGCGCGAAAAAACCGGCTAGCGCGCCACGGTCGACATGATTCTTCTGACCCAAGGCCAGCGCTTCGGCTAATGCTTCAATTGCGGAAGCGATTAAAAAGTTGCCCGCAAGCTTAACCACGTTGGCTGCGCCGGGGTCCTCGCCGAAATAATGCACGCCCTGCCCGAGTGCCTGCAGCACGGGTGTTGCAGTTGCATAGGCTGCCTTGGGGCCGGAAACGCAGATCCATAGTTTGCGGTCCGCCGCGGCCTCGGGGCGGCCGAACACCGGCGCCGCCAGATACAGGCTGCCGTTTTGCTCGTGCGCAGTAGCGAGCTTCCTTGCGGTCTCAGGCGAAATTGTGCTCATGGAAATGTGCACGCCGCCTTTGCCCAGCACTTTGACAATACCGTTAGTACCAAGGACCACCTCTTCCAGCGCCGCGTCGTTGGCAAGCATGGTGACGACCATTCCCCCCGGCACGACCACGCCCGCAGGCCGCTTTGCAACTTGCGCACCTTCGCGAGCCAGGCTCTCTGTCTTGGCTAGAGTGCGGTTATAGACGCAAACCTTAAATCCGCCCTTAAGAATGTTGCGAGCCATGGGCTCGCCCATTTGCCCTAAGCCGATAAATCCGATTGATTTGGTCATGGCTCTCCTCGATTGACTAACATTTAATGATCATAACCCCGAAACAATGGGGGAGCATTTCTTGCCAACGCTGAATGTCCAAGTGAATTTTACAGCCTTAAGAATATTTCGTCTCCTCGCCGATTCTCCCTACGGTGCATCATTCCCCAATTGGAATTTCCATGCTGAAGTTCTCAGCGCACTTCCTCCATGCACTTCGGCAAAATAATGCGTGTCACTCAACCAATTTTAGGTTAAGTTGATGAATACGATTTGACTGCGGCAAATTTGTGTTCATTAATGTAAGCTGTAATGTTGATTTACGGTAGACCAAGCGGGAAGCGCGATGGAAAAACAGCAATTTGATTCTTTGCGGCAGCAGATGATTGCCGAGGTTGTCGCGGAAACTGTGTTTCTCACATCACAGCTGGGAAAGGCCGCGCTCAACGCACGCGTGATCGAGGTAATGAGCAAGATTCCGCGCCACGAGTTCGTCCCGCTGGAACTGCAACCGTATGCGTATCTCAACCGGCCGCTGCCCATCGGGTACGACAAAACCATTTCTCAGCCGTTCATCGTCGCGCTCATGACTGACCTTCTCGAGCCGCAGCCCGGCGATTCCGTGCTGGAAGTGGGCGCGGGGGTCGGCTATCAGGCCGCGATTCTGTCGGAGTTGGTAAAGCACGTCTACGGAATTGAACTCATCGATGAGCTCGCCCGCAACGCCCGACGCCGGCTCCAGCGTCTTGGATACCACAACATCGAAGTGCACATCGGCAATGGCTATTACGGCTGGCCGGACCACGCACCGTTCGACAAGATCATGGTCACTGCGGCGCCTGACCTCATCCCGCCGCCACTGATCGCGCAGCTGAAACCCGGCGGCAAAATGGTGATCCCCACAGGTATACCCGACAATCAGCAACTGGTGCTTGTGGAGAAAGCGGAAAGCGGCAAGCTGGTTACCACGGAGATATTGCCGGTACGCTTCTCGCCACTCGATGAAAGCGGCGACACCGCAGGAACATTGTCAAGTTAACGAACATCGTGCAATTCCGGTGAAAGCGAACGCGCTATTTCCTGCGGGACGCCGAGCTACGACAAACTTCCGGTAGACGAAAACATTCGACGCTTCCAACCTCACGCGGCCGAAATGATTACTAGATTTATTTCCGCCCCGGACTTATTACCGAGCGCACTATTTCTTTCTAGCGATAAAATTGGGCACTTCAGGCACCACGCCTACGCCATTGGCTCCATGGCAGGCGATACAGTTCCCTTGAAAGATTTGCCGGCCGATCCTACCTGGGCCACTCTGCCCGCCCAACATCACCAAGGGCCAATGTATTTCCTGTAAGCTTGAATCCAATTGGTACTCATTTCCTGTTGTGCCTGGTCAAGCGTCACATTCATATTGCAAACGAGCTCATGCAACCTGTATTCCAGTTTGTCCTTTCGTGAAGCGGACCAGTGACCGTTCCTGGGTTCAGGCCAAAGATTTTTGGGGTCGGTCGGATTGCCGCCTATTCCCAGCGAGATGAGATGGTCCTCCTCAAAAGCCTTAGGATTGGCGTGTCCATAACCGTACTGCGCTATTTGTTTTTTCTTTAGGCGATTGGTGTAGTTGGCGGGTGGCCGAATGGTTTTTGTGTATCCCCTAATGCAGATGGTATTTTGAATGTTGTTTTGCGTAACATCCGGATTTTTCGTACCCGGCGTCAACCGGTGGTCAGGAAGCTCACCGCCTGAGGCGACACCGATCGACAGGAACAATAGTAATAGAGCACCCCAACAAAGCACGTTTCGGATTTCAGGCTGCCGGCCTTGCATTTCCGCTGCGCAACGCTAAATGCCTGGATTCGGATCCTAAGCGATTTAGAAAATGCTTCGAATGCGAACTCAGGCTGTCTTTAATTGCGCGCCGCGGCCATCTGCCCTCATGCCGCGCTCCCCAGCACCCGCACTTCGTGTTGCGGAAATGGGATGACAATGTTCCTGCTGCGAAAGGTTTCCACGATCGTCTTCTTGAGTTCGGCTCCCGCCGCGTAGTAATCCGGCACGTTGGCCCATGGCTTCACCGAAATGTTGATCGAGGATTGTGCGAACGCGCTCACCGCAATAATGGGAGCCGGTTCTTTCAGTATCCGCGGATTGTTCTGCAATATCTCGCCGATCACCGAAAGAGCTTTGTTCAGGTCGGTATCGTAGGCAACACCAACCAAGATATCGAGCTGCCTAATTTTTCCGTAGTTGTGCAGGACCTCGCCGACAATCTTGCGGTTCGGGATAATCACTTGCGACAGATCCGGGTGACTCAACACTGTGCTGAACAGACTGATTTTTTCAACCTGGCCTTCTTCGCCGGCGATCGATATGTATTCGCCGACGCGGAACGGCCGGGTAAAGATGATGGTCAATCCCGCCACCATATTTCCAAGCACGCCTTGCATCGCTAAAGCGACACCGGCGCCGGCCACGCCGAGGCCTGCGATCAAAGGCAGCAGTTCCACTCCAAGGTTCTGCAGCGCCATAATCGCGAACAAGACCAGAACGAAGATGCGCACGATCCGAACCAGCAGCTCGCGAACCGGTGGTTCAAGACTGAGTTTTTTGAGACCGTTATCGACGATCGTGCCAGTCCAGCGCCCCGCGAAAACGCCGACGACAATTATCGCCGCGGCAACCAGTGCCCGCGGTCCGAACTGGATCGCCAAATCCATGGCCGTGCGTTTCGCGTGTTCCAGCGTTGCAAGTTCTTCGCTCATAGGCGTCCTTTCCTAGTACCCGTGACGCACATTGGCCGCAGAATTACTTGAGCAGCCCCTTGAGTTCCCCGCCGACCGATCCTGCGCTTTTCTCGACGCTCTCAACTGTTTTACCAAGATTAAGTGAGCGGGCTTCCTTGGTTACGCTTTGGGTGATCGCGGCCAGCACTTCCCCGGTAACCTCGCCGGCAGTTGCGCCATTCGATTTCTTGCCGATATCGCGCAGATGCAGATCGGGCAGCGATACCGATTCCGTCTTGCCTTTGAGCATTTCAGTACTCACTTCGACCTTGCCGTCCTTCACATAGAGATTTTCAATTATGAATTTCTTACCCGAACTCTTCCCTTTGGATTCGCTCGTTCCGCGAAGGCTTGCGCCAACGTAGCGGTCGACGTTGTGCTTGATGACGTCGAGATTGCTGCCGCTCGGTCCGTAATCGTAGGCGATATCCGGCTTGATAATCGAGATGTCCTTGATCAGAACCACATCCTTGGTGAGCGAGGCGATATCGAGCTTCATGCTGATTTCGCTGAGTGACAGCGCATGCTCGGTGTTAAAGCCTTTAGGATTTCCAATCACCAGGCCGCGAAGCGACGCCGTGCCGTCGGCGGGCAGGATTTTCACGCTCGAGAGCCTGACCGAGACGCCGGTAATCTGCGGTCCGTATTCGCGAATCGCTGAGGCAACCACCGAATCGAGCGAGGTGTAGAGCCACCAGACCGTACCGGCGATCACCAGCAGCACGACAACTGCAATTCCCAGCAAAACTTTTTTCATGGCTTTCTCCGTTAAAGTCCAGATTAAATCGAGGGCTCGGCACAGGCCGCATTCGTCTCACCGGCCACAGGAAAAGTATGCCGGAAATGCCGGAAGAAAGGAAAGCAAAAATATATGCCGGTCTCACGGCGAAACTGTCGGCGTGCCGCAGTGCAACTAACTGTGCCGGATCGCATTTTGCGTGGAGTATCCATCGTGCAGGCATTTTTTAAGAGCTAGAAAATTTTCCGTCGTAGTGAATTTTGCTCACCTGCGAACCACGAGGAAAAAAGCAACTGAAATGCTATTTTACCCTTTTCAAAATTGAATTGTCTCTGCGTGTGAGAGTAGTACTAAAATTCCCCCGCAACTAGAATTCCAATCAAAAATGCCATGCAAACACTAGACGACTATTTGCGCCCCAACCTCGATATTATTTCGATCGGACTCAATCCGTCCGTGTACTCGGTTAAGTCGGGGTTTTATTTCGCGCGACCGCAAAACCGCTTCTGGCAAGCCTTCAACGCGTCGCGACTCGCAGAACAGGAATTGACTCCGGGTAAGACTGCCATGACAATTTTGCTGCGCGACCACGGGATCGGATTCACAGATCTGGTGAAGCGTCCTACTTCCGGGGCCGCCCAGATCAAACCAGCCGACTTCCGTAAGTGGGCACCGCTCCTGCGCGACAAGCTGATACACCACCAGCCACGCATCGCTTGGTTTCATGGAAAGATGGCCTATAGAAATTACTTGCTTTATGCCGAAGGCCGGAAAATTAACTTTACCTGGGGCCAACAGGTTGCGGTCATCGGACGTTCCGCGGTATTCGTCACCCCTAACCCAAGCCCGGCCAATGCGGTGTTCTCGCTTGCGGAATTGATCAAATGGTACTCTCGGCTGAAAACCTTGCGCGATGAACTGTGCAGAAATGCAAATTTGAAATAGACTTCAAGACAGCTATTTTCATCGGAAGGTCAGTCTTGAATATCAAAGTTTAAGCGCCTTAAAACAAATCCGGCGTTTGCGTTGGAAATAATCGCGCGTCTATTTATTTGCCTGCCCCGCCAAAAGCGTTGGCGTGAAATCCCAATCCAGAGTTTGTACCAACCCGCGATTTGATCTGGTTAAGCGCAGCACCTTCAGCAACTATTTTTGGTCTTCTATCGCATCAGCCCCGCGCGCCTGCTCGCGGGCGCTCCAATCCCTTGCGATCCCAATTGCCCAGGGAAGCCCCGGCGTCATAGGTGCTTTGGCAGAAATCGAGCAATGATGCGCTTGGCGATTCGGCTTTCCGAACCTCCTCGTACATCAAAATGAATTCACCAAGCTGCTTGTGGTAGAAAGCCGCATCCGGCCGGACACGCGCCTCCTTAAACCCCTGCGGTTCGGGTACCGTGTAGGAATAAAAGGCTGCGTCCTTGATATCTCCGCTGCCGGGCCAAAAACCGACACTGCTCACTTCGTGCGAATAGGCTTCCCGCGTCATTGCGTCGGCACCGGGTTTTTCGGGCGCTCGCCGGCCCGAGAAGCGGCTGACCGCAAGGTCGAAGCTTCCCCAGAAGAAATGCACCGGGCTGCACTTGCCGATAAATCCCGACCTGAATCGGCCGAAGACTGCATCCACCGACAATAAGATGCGCCAGAATTTCTCCACCGATACGGCATCGTACGACGCGTGTAACCGATCCTGGTCGAAAGGAATCGGATCGGGAATTTCGACCGGCATGTGCCAAATTTTGACTTCAATTCCTACGGACCGAAGCATTTTCATGAATTCCTGATAGAAATCGGCCACTGCGCGGGGAGCAAGCGGCAGTGTTTTCAGCACTCCGTCACTCGTCTCCAGCACAAGTTGATGGCGTCTGAAGTCGAAGCAGAGCTCAAATGACCTTTCGCCATACGGAATGCGCGACGTAGTCAGGCCCTGGGCGGTTACGTACAGCGGAACATTCCACCAATGGTTGATGAGCGGCGTCAGACCCAGCCGAACCTTGCCCACGATCTGGGTCCACATGTGGAGCGTGGCACAGGTATCTTTCCACGAGTCCAGTGCCAGTGCGGGCCAGCATTCCGGTTTGTCTGCAACAAAGGACACCATAGTTTGAGCCCTACACGATTTCGCGCGGCGATGAGCAGCCCCTGCTACATCCCGCGATACGAGGCGCAACATTTAACTGCATTTGGGATTCGCATTTCGCTCCCTCCGGTCACTCCATTGCGCGAAATGGGCGGTGTACTTCGGCCAGCAGGACTCGATTTTTTTGATGCGCTAAACGCCAGGAGTGACATTAGGATATTTCAAATGCGATTCGTCTCGCGCCTTAGTGCTGCCACGCGTTGTACCAATTTGACCAGCCGGGTCTCGCTTTAACGCGCATAAGGTCTGAAGAGAGGTTACCGCAGATAAGGCATCTCCTATTCCGATTTCTCCCATCCATGCAAGCTGAATCCAGTTGCGCTCGCGAAGGTAACGGCTCAGATATCCTATCCTAAAATACTTGTTGCTCATTTTTTGCCCGATTTCCACGCTATCAAGCTCGGGGGGCAATGCGATCGTAACAACGAATGGCGCCGAATCCGCTCCGTCACCTATCACTTTGAATCCCTCACTGATGAGAGCCTTGCGAATAGTAGAGGACAATACAATTTGCCGTTCAAGATTTTTCTCGTTGAAATGATCAAGTGCCGTAGCTAAGGCTTGAATAAGGGTGGAAGAATGCGTAAATGGGATGCTCTCGTTCGCTGCATACAAAGCAAGATCCAGATATCTGGGAATCGCGCCCCCGCTATGCAAGACTCCTTCCTTGTGAAATACAAAAGCCAGTCCAGGCAATGCCGCCAATCCTTTGCCACTAACTGCTGAAGCAAATGTAACGTCGCGCAGATCTACCTCGACATTGCAAAATGAACTCACGCAATCCAGTATTGGGTTAGCTCCTAATTTCTTGGCTAACCGGCTAAATTTGGTCAAGTCGTTGAGAATTCCAGTTGAAGTTTCACAGTGCACCATCCAGATCCAATGCAATTTTTTGTTGCCCGAAACTTGACGCGCAACAGATTCAAAGTCGAACGTCTCCCCCCATTTTATTTTGTAAGCGCTGAATTTCAAATTTGCACGTTTCGCATGATCAATTAAACGGTCACCGAACTCTCCGTTGGAAAGTACGACGCCCTGACCCTCAATAAAGCGCAATTGCTGAGCAATAGCATCATTCGCCAACGTGCCGCTGCCAAGCATTACTTGCACAACTTCGGCTCGCGCAATTTTAATCAGGCGCTCGCGGCAGTTTTCGAGCACCGCTACAACCTCGGGTGAACGATGCGGCTGGAGTGACGTGGCGGCTGCCCTAATTACATCAGGATGCACTTGCGCCAGACTTGGTAGCATGCATTTATACGAGTTGTCAGTATCGGCAATTGGTGCTTCGTCTTGCGACTCGAGCCAAGCTACCTTTAGCCCTTCTATTGCTATCCCCATGGGCTGAAAAAATGCGCCTGGTTTCCCGATGAGCGGTCCAAAGGGTACAAACCCTAGGTGGAGGTATAGCCTGATTTGTCTGGTACTCCCTGAAATCAAGGCGTAATCCAGGTTACGTTTTCTGCATACATTTAGAAGTTCACGAAAAAGGCCGGGTAAAACATGCTTGTGTCTATATCCCTTTTGCACCGCCAAAAGTCGTAGCTCGCATACGGATCGGTTTGGCGGGATGTACCGGTCAAGATCGGGAAGTTTCTCGTCAAGAGAAAATGGCCTGACTGCGCGTATGGCGATCATGCCCACAACATTTGGGCCGTCCTTGCAAATAACATACTCGTTTTCGGAGTGAAATCTATCAATCAATCTTCCGTCATCTTTCGGAGGATGCTGCGGAATCTCGCCCGTGAAAGTTTGGTGATTTAATCGATAAATCTGATCAAATTCGTCGGGTGCTTTAGCCGACCCAAACTCCAGATGTGCAGTTTTGTTCTTCATCAAGTTCCTCCTTGGCCAGATCGTCCGTCACCCTGAAAAAGCCCATGGCGATGAGTCCAACTAAGAATTGCAAGGATGGCAACGCAAAATGCGGTCGCTCGGGCCGAATTTACCAGCATGGGGCTAAGCAAGATTCCGCTTCCAAACGCGATTAAAGCGCTTTTTTCAATTTTTTGAATCAAAATTCGAGACACTAAATAAGCCAAAGCGACAACAGCTAAAACGGCAGGCTGCCAAACCAAGAGTGCCCCGGCGGCGGGTGCCACCCCCCTACCACCGTCAAACCTTAATTGTGCCGGCCACACGTGACCCATTACCACAGCTGTCGCAGCAACACCGGTGTACAGTTCATTTCCGGGCATTGCCGTTATTGTCAGAGCAACGATCAGCCCTTTTGCAAAATCCAAGCTAAATACCAGAACACCATACCTTGGACCGAGAACTCGAGCAGCATTACGTGCGCCCGCGCTGCCACTACCCATATCACGAACGTCGCGACCGGTTCGCCAATAAGTAAGGTAATAGCCGGCTACCGCGGAGCCGACTACATATGAGAAAACAGCAACAACAAAAGCAGTGATTGCCGTTTGCATTTACTTGTTCACAAGAGTTGAGTACCGAAGTTTAAACAATGGAAGTTGGTTACCAGCCTTTCGTTTTGCCGCAAACGTTGCGGACGCGAATACCTCAACCCGCTAAGCGGTGAGGGTAATCAGGAACATGCCCCAAGGTCTCGGCGCGTCTCCGCACCGCATGCCGTAGTCCAGGTAACCCATGGGCCGAATTGCATTTTTTCCAGAGCCTACTGTTTCAATTGATCACTATGCGCCATGGCTCCCCATCACCGTCGCAGCGATCGTGATCAAGCTCAAGATCAAATAACCCCAGCGGACCGCCTGAATCCGCAGCATGGTTCTGCGCGGATATCGTTTTTGTAAAACCAAAGTGTACCGCAAAGTCAAAATATTTTCCGCAACCGTGGCGACCGCCCCTAAGTCCCCAACAGGCGCTGGAAACGCACCAGCTTGACATGCAACCCAATGGTTGCATATAATTGCCACGTGGTTATGGACGAAGACAAAGTGTTCAAGGCCCTCGCCGATCCCAGCCGCAGGCAGTTGCTCGACCGGCTGCGCAGGAAGAACGGGCTGACGCTAGGCGAGCTTTGCAATGAGCACGAGATGAGTCGTCAGGCGGTAACCAAGCATCTTGTTTTGCTGGAGGCGGCGAATCTCGTCGTCACGGTGAAACGGGGGCGCGAAAAGTTGCATTACCTCAATCCAGTGCCGATCAACGAGATTTACATGCGTTGGATCGGCAAGTTTGAACAACCAAGGGTTCAAGCGCTGTATAACCTTAAACAAGCCTTAAAGGAGCACGATCATGACTAAGCCTGAATTTATCTACACCACTTATATCAAGACCACACCGGAAAAACTGTGGGCCGTTATTACCAACCCCGAGTTTACTCGCCAATACTGGGGCAAAGACAATGTTTCCGACTGGAAGAAAGGCTCCAAATGGCAATCTTTCACCATAGATGACAGTCGCACAGTCGTAATTGCTGGAGAAGTGTTGGAAAGCGTACCGGCCAAACGTCTGGTGTTGACCTGGGCCAGTCCCGACGATGCGGCAGACGTTTCCCAGGTCACTTTCGAAATCGAGCCTGTCGGGAATATGGTACGCCTCATTGTCATACATGGTAACTTCACGAAAGATTCAAATATGGCAAGCCGGGTCGCCGCGGGATGGCCGCTCGTGCTCTCCAGCATGAAATCCTTCCTGGAAACCGGCAAGGCGCTCGATATTTGGGCCGGAAAAGAATCGGGCTGTGCGACACTCGTCGCCAAAGGAGTAGCCGCATGATAACTGTTGCGAGAACACGCGAATGCCCGGCCTTATAAGACGTTCGTGAGCTCGGGCTACGTTCCCGTCAACGGCCTCGAGATGTATTGCGAGATTCACGGCAATGGAAACCTTCGGAGCGCGCTGGACGGGGAGCGGAACTTATGTTCTTATTCGAGATACTAATTATTTACTCCGTCGTCGTAAGGAGGAGCCGACATGACGCGTTTCTTGCTTATGATCATATCCCTGCTGTTCGCCGCGATCGCGTGGGCCGGGGACGTCGAAGTCTCAGGCGCCTGGATCCGGCAACTGCCCGCGGGCGCACCCGCGGGCGGCTATTTCGCTTTGCGCAACCCCGGCCCGCAGGCGACGGCACTGGTAGGCGCGAGTTCGCCAGATTACGGCATGGTTATGATGCACAAAACGGTGGAACAGGGCGGAGTGGCAAAAATGATCGACGTAGACAAGATCGAATTGCCGCCCGGCGGCAAGGTCGCGTTTCACCCGGGCGGCTACCATTTGATGCTGATGAACCCGAAGCATCGGATCGCAGTGGGATCGACAGTACCGGTGACGCTCAATTTCTCCGATGGGCAGAAGGTCACCGCGCAGTTCGAGGTGCGCGGCCCGACCGCGAGATGATACGGACTGCTTGGTGGTCGTTCGCTTGCGCAGATGATGGACGACCTGAAGGCGGCTGTTAGCTTTCTTCTACCTTGGGAGTTCTCTCCCTCGGCGCTCGTCCTGTGCGCGGGAGTTGTCTTGCTTTACGCGCGCGGGCTGATGGACCAGCCGCTGAAAGAGCGGCCCGGACTTGGCCGCAGGCTCGCGTTCATCGGTGGCTGGGCGGCGATTTATTTCGTGATGCAAACGCGCTGGGACTATTTTTCTCAGCATATGTTTTTCATGCATCGCATCCAGCACCTAGTCCTGCATCATATCGGTCCCTTCCTCGTGGTGTTCGCGCAACCGCTGCCGGTGCTTGCCCGCGGCTTGCCTTTCGGAATGGCCGGCCGCGTGTTCCGGCCGTTGTGCAACAATTCGCTGACGCGTTTCGTCTACCGCCTGCTGCAGAACTGGCTGGTGGCCCCGGTGCTGTTCGTCGGGTTAATTTATCTCTGGCTCACGCCCTCGATCCATTTCAACGCCATGCTGAGCGCGCCGATTTACCTCGCGATGAACTGGAGCATGCTGCTCGATGGGCTGCTATTCTGGACGTTGATGCTCGATCCGCGCACGCGGCGCGAAGGCGCGCTGATCGGGTTCGGCCCGCGCATATTCCTGCTGCTCCTCTCAATGGTGCCGCAAATTTATCTGGGAGCGCACATCGGCCTTTCCACCCGGGAGCTGTACGACGTGTACAGCGTTTGCGGCCGCGCCTGGCCGCTAAGTCCGCTCATGGACCAGAACTTCGGCGGGCTGATCACCTGGATACCTGCCGCAATGATGCACGTAATCGCGGTTCTGATATTGCTTGCGCGCTGGATGCGCTCGGATGAGGGACCGAGCGCCGATGCTCAAACCTCGGCGTCCTTGCCGGTCTAGGCACACGACATGCAGCGAAACCCAATAATCCTGATTAGCGCGCTCACCGCCTGCATTGCACTCGTCGCCTGTGCCGAAAAGACGCATTGGCGCACCGATAATATCGACGGCCTGATGCCGACACTCGAATTCAACATGACCGACGATGCCGGACAAGCGGTTAACGCGCGGACCTACCGGGGCAAGACGGTGCTGCTGTATTTCGGCTACACCAACTGTCCGGACGTTTGCCCGACGACGCTCGCCAAGCTCGGCCAAGCGCTCGACGCCACCAGGAATCACGGCGCCGCCACCGTGGTGCTGTTCGTAACCGTGGATCCGAAGCGCGACACCGTCGAACGCATGCACGAGTACGTACAGTCATTCGGTTCATGGTTCGTGGGTCTGCGGGGAACGCCGGACGAACTTGAAGCGCTCACCAAGCGCTACCGGGTCACCTACTCATTCGGTAAACCGGATAAAGACGGCAACTACGACGTTACCCACAGCACCGCAGTCTTCGTGTTCGACGGCACGGGACGCAGCCGGCTTCTCATGCTGCCGCGCGATTCCGCAGCGGACATTACCGCCGATCTCGACCAACTCTACGCCATGTCCGCCTCCTAGGCGGTGTGCGGTGCCGGCGGCGGATTGTTCATTTCACCGCTTCAAGCCCGCGCGATTTCAACCCGGTTATCTGACTGACAACCCGCTCCGCCTAAATTACAGTGCGCCGACGAAGTCGTTGAATTCACTGCCGAGCCGTTGCGGCTCAACCCCGGCCAATAGCCCAAATTGGATACTGCCAATCCTTCAAAAACATCGTTGCTCAATTCCGCCTTACCTTCAAATGAGCCGCGATCGTTGAATACGCGCACGTAGTCACCATTCTTGATGTTGCGAGATGCCGCATCCTTCGGGTGAATAACAACGGTCTGCTCGCCTTGACGTTTCTGCTGAACCGTCTCATTTGCATATTGCGAATTCAGAAACGCATGCGGCTTGGGAGAAATCAGGCTGATCGGGTAGCGCTTGGCGAGTTTCTCATCCGCACCGGATGCCTCGGTTGGCGGAATATAGTCCGGAACGGCGTTAACTGGATCACCGGGTTGCATCTCATTGTAGCCATTGCGCCAGACAGGGACGATAAAGTTGCCGTTTTCGGCTGCGCTGGCTTTGAACTCGCATTTTCCGGAAGGGGTCTTGAAGTTGCCTTGGGCGTGAGGTGCGCGCTTGTCGGGCGCGCCGACATTGAGGCGCATCCACCCCACTTCCTTGAGCTTCTCCAGAGTGATTCCTTTCAAGGCGGGCGAATTCCAGTCGTACATCTTCATCAGCAACTCGTCATCGGTCAATTTCCAGTAGTCATCATTGAAGCCCATGGTCTTTGCAAGACGACGGAACATCTCAATGTTAGACACGCATTCCCCGGGAGCCGGGATCGCCGGTTGGTTGAGCATCATGTAGAGATGACCCCAGGTGACCTGGAGGTCATACTGCTCGGCCTGCAACGTTGCCGGGAGGAGGATATCGGCGTAACGCGCAGTGTCCGTAATGAACAATTCGCTTACCACCGTAAACAGATCCTCGCGCTGTAGACCCTTGATCAGCTTATTTGCGTTTTGTTGCTGAGACACAGGATTGGAGTTGTGTATAAACACGGACATGAGAGGTGGATCGAGTTTCTTCTCACCCGTGAGTGCCGCTCCGAGGTCAAGCTCGTTGACGACGCGCGTGCCGGGTTTGATCCAGTCGGGCCGCTGGATGAAGTCGAAATTGAACGGGAACTCCCAAATCGGCATCTCGACCGCGCCGCCACCGACATGGCGCCAGGCACCCACCAGTGCCGGCAAGGAGGTGACCAGGCGGACCGCGTCACCGCCGCCCGGACAGCGCTCGAGGGCCACGCCTTCGCGAATCGCCGAAGGCTGGCTGGTGGCATATTCGCGTGCCAGCTTGCGAATATCCTCGGCTGGCACGCCGGTAATCGCTGCCACCTTCTCCGGGGTATATTTGGCGGCGCGGACTTTTAAGTCCTCGTAACCGATCGTGTATTTCTTCACGTAGTCGTGATCCACCAGGTCCTCGCCAATGATCACGTTCATCATGCCCAGCGCCAGCGCTCCATCCGTTCCAGGCCGAATCGCAATGTGCCAATCGCCCTGTTTCGCCGTCCGCGTGCGGATCGGATCGATGACCACGATCTTCGCGCCATTCTTCTTCGCCTTGAGGATAAAGGGCCACGCATGCAAGTTGGTGGTCAGCATGTTCATCGCCCATACGATGATGTACTTGGAATAAGCAAGGCTTTCCACGTCGAGCCCGCCCGTCGGGCCCACGGTCATGATCCAGGCGGTGGAGGAGCCCGACTCGCAGTAGCACTTTTCGCCGATGGTGGCGCCAAGCCGGTTGAAGAAGGCGTCGCCGCTGGTCAGCCCGTTCAGGGTTCCCTGATTTCCCAGGTAACAGTGATTTATGATCGCCTGGGAGCCGTATTTGGCGATGATCTCGGTCCAGCGCTTCTTGATCTCGGCGAGCGCCTCATCGTAGGAGATCCGCTTGAACTGCCCGCCTCCTTTGGGACCGACGCGCTTCATCGCATACAGCAGGCGGTCGGGATTGTAGTGGTGCTCGGCATAGTCCTTGAGCTTCACGCAAAGACCGCCGCGGGTCATCGGGTGATCCGGGTCGCCCGTTACCTCCACCAATTTGCCGTCCTCGACATGGTATAAAAAAGCGCAGGTATCGGGACAGTCCTGGGGGCAAGCGCCTCTAACAATACGGGTTTCACTCACATGCACTGCCATGGTGGTTCTCCTTGGGGAAATGAGCCGGGACTTGATGCATTTAACTTTGCTCCCGATCAATTATCATGTCAACGGCCAAATCGAGCGACCCGCTCCCGGCGGAATTCCTCCCAAAAAACCTGACGCCCTGGGCTAGTCAGCTTAGAAGGGATTCTAGGAATTCAGGTCGGATTCTTCTGCGGAAAGCGAGAAGCCGAGAGTGAAATTTCGATTACGTCAAGAATGATACAGCCCCGACCCCCAGTTACTGCGCAAATTTAATTCTGCGATTACGGCCCGAATTTCGGGCTAGACTGACGACCGAGTTATTCCGTTACCTTCGTCGCCGAAACAATCCAGGGCTCATGATCCCGGCCGAAAGCCACAGCCACCTCATAATGCTTAGGCTGTTCACCCGGTTTCGTATACGGATTCCGCGGGTTCATATCCTTTAATTCGCCGATGAATCTATACGGAACATTTATGGTGGTTCCAAGCGTTACGAGATAGCCCATCAGAGTCGGCCCGCCATTAACTTGGTTTAGTTCGGGCCTTATCTGTCCGCGAATGATTGCGTATTTCGATCGGTCGGGGTAGCGCGCGCGAAGCGTTGCATCATCGAGTCCAGCATCCACCGCATACAAACGGTTCGATATGTTTTCCTCCTGCCAGATCATGTTTTTCCTCACATCCGGACACAGTTCGCAATCGTACGTTTTTTGGTCGGGCCAGCAAGAAGGATCTATCGCGTCTTTCATTTGCTTAATCGCGGTCTGGTACGCCGTACCGTCAAGCTCGAGTACGATAAATACTTCTTTTTCTCGCATGTTCCGGTAATGGCTGAATGCATCCGTATCGCTTACGGGCATGCTGACGTCAAATCCCAGCTGGGCAAGCTTCGCTTTGTCCAGCCATTTCGGGGACCCGCTAGGAATATATCCGACGAATCCAGTAATGTTCCTGCAGTAGCTCTTTCCTA
>Ga0335085_10002958_pt1 | contig 30576 bp, 21 predicted proteins | sample Lox_Sample_45_FD_206712 | JGI IMG/M metagenome (GOLD analysis project Ga0335085, IMG submission 206712) | Soil microbial communities from Loxahatchee National Wildlife Refuge, Florida, United States - Lox_Sample_4.5 | ecosystem: Environmental > Terrestrial > Soil > Wetlands | place: USA... | reverse complement strand
CCCCCTGGCAAGGCATGGCAAGCAAGGAAAGCATCACGGCAAGGAGAACCAGCGATGCGCATACCCCTGCTCCCGATCCGACGCCTGACCAGCGGCACCACCGCGGTTATCGCGGCGTGCTCGGCGCTTGCACTCGGGCTCACCAGTTACGGCCTCACCGCGGCCAGTGCCGCCCCCCGGTACACGGGCACCTTCACGTTCAAGCTGATCGCCTCGCCGGGCATCGCCAAGTGCCTGCCCAAGGCCCGCGGCCAGGCCTGGATCACCCCGCACTCGCTCAACGACACCATGAAGGTGCAACTGTGGGGCATGCCGGCCAACGCACAGTTCGACCTGTTCGTCATTCAGACTCCGAACAAGCCGTTCGGCATCTCCTGGTACCAGTCCGACATCAACGTCAACAGCAGCGGCACCGGCGTCGCCACGGTCGCGGGCATCTTCGACAAGGAGACGTTCTCGGTGTCGCCCGGCGGCACCGCGACGTTCAAGCCCACGCACCAGTTCCACCTCGGCGTCTGGTTCAACGACCCGAAGCTGCCGTTCAAGCTCGGCTGCGAGCCCACTGCGACGTCCCCCATCGTGACGCCGTTCAACGGCGAGCAGCACGCCGGCATTCAGGTGGTCAACACCGCCAATTTCCCGGCCAATAAGGGACCGCTTTCCAAGGTCTCGCGCTAGCCGCCAGGAAACAACAGCAAGAAAAAGAAATAGGCCCATAAGGCAACAGGGCCGCCGGAACGCGCCCCCGCGCTCCGGCGGCCTTGGCCGCGTTTACCTGCAATTAAGAAATTACTAAGAAGTAACTCTATATCGGCTAAGGAGACCGTGGTTGAATGTCGCCGTGCCGCGTTTAGGAGGGGAGTCCGGCGCCAGCCGGACGGGGCGGGTAAGCGTCGATGACGATGAGATCGTCAGCGCGCTCTACCGTACTTACCGTGAGCCGCTGCTCGGCTTCGTGCTGAGGCTGACAGCCGGCGACCGGGAGCATGCCGAAGACGTGGTCCAGGAGACGCTGGTTCGCGCCTGGCGCGAGGCCAGCCGCCTCGACCTGAGCGGTCCGTCGCTCATGCCCTGGCTGGCCACCGTGGCCAGGCGCATCGTGATCGACGAGCATCGCAGAAGGCAGGTGCGGCCGGCGGAGACCGGGGAGGGCGTGGTCGCCGAGATGCCTGTCGATGACGACACGTCGGCCACGATCTTGCGCGTGATGATGGCCGACGCGATGCGCGAACTGTCTCCGGCGCACCGCGAGATACTCAACGCGACCATTTTGAGCGACCGGACGGTGAACCAGGCCGCCGAGGTGCTAAGCCTGCCCGTCGGCACCGTCAAGTCTCGTGTCTACTACGCACTGCGCGCGCTGCACGTGGTTCTCGCAGAACGTGGCGTGCTACCATGACGGCCATCAGCAGCGAACACACGGATGTGGGCGCCTATGCCCTTGGCCTGCTGGAAGACCAGGACAGGGCGGCGTTTGAGTCGCACCTTGCGACCTGTGACGCGTGCCGCGCGGAGCTCGAAACCCTGAGTCCTGTCAGCGTGCTCCTGCGGGGCATGGAGCCGGTGCATGTTCCCGGTGACGCGAGCCCGCCCGTCGACCTGCTGCACCGTCGCGCCGAGGTCAGCCGCCGCCGGCGCAGCACTCTGCTGATCGTGAGCGCCGCCGCCTGCGTCGCGCTGCTCGGCGGCGGCATCGCCGTCGGCCTGGCGAGCGCGCCGAACCAGACGCAGGCGGCGCTGACCGGGCAGGTGCACTCGGCGACCAATCCGGCCACCGGCGCCACCGGCATCGTCGGCCTCGTCGCGAAGGGCTGGGGCACCCAGGTGCAGCTCGACCTGGCCGGCGTGACGGGCCCGCAGGAGTGCGAGCTGATCGCCGTCTCCAAGACCGGCGCGCGCAAGACCGTCACCGGCTGGTTGGTCCCCGCGCCGGGCGAGGGTGTGCCCGGGCACCCGGCGCACCTGCTCATCGAGGGCGGCACCGCGATCGCGCTCCGCGACCTCGCCCGCTTCGAGGTGATCGTGGTCAACGGCCCGGTGCTGCTCACCATCCCGGTCTGACCGCCCCCCGGCACGATCAAGAGAACCCAGATGATCCCGAACGGTTGCCTGCTGCGCCCGTTCGGCCAGCGGCTCGGTGTGTGTTAGGACTTGATGATCGAGGTGCCCTGGACGGTGATGGCGATGGAGGCGAGCGGGCTCGTCGCCGGGCCGTTCACCACTGAGCCGTTGGCGGCGCTGAACTTGCTGCCGTGACACGGGCAGTCGATGGTGCCGCCGGCCACGGTGGCGACGATGCAGCCCTGGTGCGTGCATACCGCGGTGAACGCCTTGAAGGTGCCCGCCGTTGGCTGCGTGATCACGATCTGCTTGGCGGAGAGCACCTCGCCGCCGCCTACCGGGATGTCCGACGTGCTGGCGAGGACGTCCGCAGCGCCCGACGATGAGCCGGTGCCGCCCGTGCCGCCGCCGGCTCCGGTGCTGCTCGGCGGGGCGGGCGGCGGACCGTTCACTCCCCCGTTGTTGGCGTTGTAGGTGGCGCATCCCGCGAGCGCCGCGGCGCACGCGCCGCCCGCGGCGGCGGCGAGCACCGCCCGGCGGCTGGCGGATGGGGCCTGCTGCTCGGTCATGACAGTGCTCCTCAGCGGTGAATGCCGAACGTTCCGAAGAACCAGTATGCGGACGTGAACCAGATCGCGACGAGCAGCGTGAAGACCACGGCGCCGAGCACGGGAAGCACCCAGCCGGGCAGCCCCCGCTTCGGCAGCACCAGCATCTTGACGGTGAACGCGCCGAAGAACAGGCAGCCGAAGATCGAGTGGAGCAGCACCCGGGTGCTATAGCCCTGGAAGCCGAGCGCGTACAGGCAGTGCACGGCAACGGGGACGGCGACGATGAAGGCGATCCTGCCCGACCAGGAGTGCAGGTCGCCGATCCAGGACGGCGCGCTGACCCGCGGCACCTTGCCGTACATGACCAGGGCGGAACCAAGCTGAATGATCGCGAACACGGTGACGACCGTGGCAAGCCACGACTTCACCGAGCCGGGGCTGGAGAACCCGGCGAGGTTCAGCGCGATCCCCGTCGGGCCGTGCAGCCGTCCGTAGACGCCGAGTGCCAGCGCCACCAGGCCGCCGATCAGCGCGGGCACGACCAGAAGAGCCGTGCCTGACCTGGCCGGCGCGGGCGGCGGGGCGGTATTGGCCGGCTGTGCGGTCATCGGTGGTCTCCATTCATCCCGGTGTCACCCTGATCGGTGCCGCGGTCGTCAGCTGCCGCCGCCACCGTGCTTCCCCTTGTGCTTCTCGGTGCTCTCCACGGGACTCGGCGCGCTCGTCGGCGGCACGGCGGTGGGCGACGGCGCGGCAGTGGTCTGCACGGGTGAGGCGGACCCGGCGAAGCCGGGCGACGACGACGCCTGCCCGGCGGTGTTCGTGGGCGCCGGAGCCGGCGTGGACGAATCCCACGACGCAGACGGCGACGCAGACGAGGACGCGGACGAACCGGACGCGGCGGACGACGAAACCGCTCCCGCCGGGGTAGCGGCGCCGCCGGACGGGCCGTATCCCGTCGACGTGCCCGGGGGCGCGAACGAACTCCCTGCCAGCAGCATGACTCCGAGCACGGCGCCAGTCAGCAGCGTAATCGTGGGCGTCTCGAGCTTCACATCCGCTTGTACGGCGAGCGCAAGCGCGGAGGTTCAACGACGAAGGTAACGAACCCGCATCCGGCCGCCCACCCCCGTCACGGCAAATGGCCGTCTTTGCTTACCTGACGACCACACATTGCTTACCTGGCGACCAAAATCATCCACTCTTCTTAACCGGCGACCATGATCACGTCCGATTTGCGGCAAATGTCGCACGCTCGGTTAAGCAGAGTCGCGGAGGGATGGTCACCGGGTAAGCAATGTGGCGGCGGCCCCTAGCCAGTGGTGTCGCGGCGGGCCGGGGTGGTGCCGGCGGGGCGGCGGGCGCGCCGGGGCGGGGACTTCTTGGGCGGGTTGCGGACGGCCGGGGACTTCTTGGGCGGGTTGCGGACGGCCGGGGACTTCTTGGGCGGGTTGCGGACGGCCGGGGACTTCTTGAGCGGCTGGCGCACTGCGGGGGACTTGCTGAGCGGCTTGCGGACGGCCGGGCCGGTGGCCGTCGTCAGCAGGCTCGCCGGGTTGACCGCGACCCAGGCGCGCCGCCGCAGCGTTAGCCGCGCGGTCGCGCCGCGCCTTGCCTGGTCGACGAGCGTCCAGACCCGGTCCGCCGCCGCCTGGTCCGGGTCGGCGGGGCCGAAGATGGCGGCGTCCGCCGCCACGGCCACCTCGGCGGCGCGCGGCAGGCCGTTGGCTTCCGCGTGCGCGGCGAGTTCCCGCCGTGTCAGCGCGCCCGAAGCCTGCACGCCTGCCGACTGCACGCTTGGCGCCTCGGGCGCACGCGGCCCGATGCCCAGGTCGCGGCCGAGGTCGGTGAGCTCACGCCAGGCGCCCGCGACCCGCGCCGACGGCGGCCCGGCGCGCCGCCGCCTGCGCCGCCGCAGCGCCTTCAGCGCGACGAGCGCGGCCGCGACCGCCGCGAGTACGGCGATGGGTGTCCCCCCGTAGGTCAGCAGGGCGACCACGATCGCGGGAAGCGCGAACCCGGTCGCGTCGTGCGGCGTGGCCGCGGTGCGGGAGACGGCGTTGCTCGAGTTGGCCGAGGCGACGGGCGCGGTGTCGCCGCGCCGCGGCGGCACGACCTTGACCGGCTGCGGCGGCGGTGACACCTTCTGCTGCTTGAGCTGCGGGCTCTTGGTCCCGGTGAACTGGCTGGCGGGCAGGGTGACCCAGCCGTACTCGGCGGTGCCCAGCTCGACGTCGGCGCGCACGTCCCTGCCGTACACCGCGCCGCCTGGCTGCACGGTCCCGTCGAGGCTCACCCGTGCGGGCACCCCGACCGCGCTGGCGAGCAGCGCCATGGTGGCGGCGTACTGCTCGTCGTCGCCGATGATCTGCTTGCCCTCGAGGAACGAGGTGAGCCGTCCCGCGCCGTGCCCGGCGGTGATCACGCTCTGCGCCCCGCCGCCGTTGCTGTACCTGCCGTTCTCCCGCAGGTAGCCGGCCAGCGCGAGGACCTTGCCCATCGGGCTTGTGGCGGTCGCCGAGTGCGCCTGCGCGAACGCCTGGACCGCCGCGGGGATCACCAGGGACGCCGGCGGCGTGCCGCCTGGGCTCGCGGTGGCCAGCCGGGACGTCGTGGGTAGAGACGAAGCCGCCGCGCTGACCGTGTAGCGCAGCCCGGACGGGACGCCGCCGGGAATGATCCCTGTCGTGGTGGCGACGTTGAAGCGGAGCGCCGCCTGGATGCCCGCACCGCCGGTGCCGGTAAAGGCGAACCCGGTCGTGCCTGCCAGGTCTGGCAGCCAGGGCAGCTGGTAGGCGGGCTGGATGGCGATGGTCGCGGTGCGGGTGGGGCCGGGGACCGAACCTGGCAGCAGCGCGCCAACCCGCTGGAAACCGCCGAAGGAGGCGCCTGCCAAGCCGCTCGTGGCGGAGTTGGCGACGCCCCAGGCGAGCCCGTCGTAGGTGTCCATCGCCGCGATCCGCACCAGGCTGCCCGCCGCGAGACCCGTGGTGGCGAGCAGTTCCTTGCCGTAGACGCTGAGGCTGGCCGGGACGTCCTTGGTGTAGTCGCGGTACCCAGCGAGCGGGCTGGGGTAGGCGGCGACATCGAACGGCGGCTCGACGTAGAGCACGACGCGCTTGTGCGCGTCCGCGCCCGGCAGATGCGGCCCGATGAACGTGGCACCGGCGCCGGCCACGGTGAGCACGGCGACCGCCGCGCCGATCCGCTGCCAGGGGCGCTGCCTGCCGATGGTGCCATGCGCCCGGGTGCCGCGCTGCTGGCGCGCCGCGGCCCAGGCGAGCGTGATGGCGGCGAACGCGGTGCCCTGCAGCAGGGCGGCGGCCGGCCGCGGCGCGCCGAACAGGATGGACAGCGCGACCACGATGGCGGGCGGCGCCGCGGGTGCCGCTGCCAGCGCGGTGCGGCGGGCGAGCGCGTGCCCGGCCACCCCGGAGAACAGGCCGAGCAGGTAGGGCAGCACGAGCAGCCCCGCGGTGCGGCCGACAGGGCGTGCCGTGGTCAGCAGCTGCTGCCAGCCGGAGACCGCCGCGCCCGCGACCGAACGGAGCACCGGCAGGCTGACCGAGCCGGTCTGCCCGACAACGCCGCCGAGGAGCAGGAACGCCATGATGCCCGCGGCGACCACGGTGAGCAGTGGCAGCCGCGCCCGCTGGCCGGCGTGGCTGAGCAGCAGGCCGATCGCCACCCCCGCCGCTCCTGCGGCAAGGTAGCCGTGACCGCCGTAGGCAGGGCGGAAGCCGACAATGCCGATCATGGTGAGCGCGGCGAGCACCGCCGCGTCGATCAGCTCGTCGCGCTCGGGCAGGATGCCCCCGCCGATCCGCCGCGTCCGCCCCGCCGCCCCCGAGGCGGGCATCGTCAACGAGCTCATGTCATACGCTCCCCGCGTTCAGCAGGGCTGGCAGGTCGGAGAGGCCGCGCAGCGCGAGCACAGTCAGCTCGCCCGAGCGGTTGAGACCGGGCGGTGCGTCCGGCTCGCAGCGCACCGCGATCACCCGGACGTCGGGACCGAAGTGCACCGAGGCGCCCTTCAGCGCGCGGAACGGTATGACGCTGCCGGTGAGCAGCATGAGCACGGTGGTGTCACGGGCCAGCCGGTAGGCACGGCCCGCCAGCGTCTGCATGTCCTGGCCCGAGTCGGCGAGCGCGCCGCGGGCCAGTGTGTCGAGTATCCGGTGCTGCGCCGCCGCGGTGACCGCGTGGCTGGCCGCGACCAGGCAGATGTCCTGCTGGTCGCGGACGGCGCGGACGCAGATCGAGCCGGCCACGCTCATCGCCAGCTCGAACTCGGCCTCGGTGCGGTAGCTGGCGCGTGCGCCGTCCACCACCACGGTGAGCTGCGAGCGCCTGGTGTCCTGGAACTGGCGGACGAGCAGCTTGCCCGCCTTGGCGGACGATCGCCAGTGCACGTGCCGCCAGTCGTCGCCCGTCGCGTAGTCGCGCAGCGTGTGGAAGGCCAGATCACTGGTGGAGAGGTCCCGGGTGGCCTGGCCCTCCAGGTCGCGCTGGAGTCCCGGGCTGAGCGAGTCGAGGCTGATGATCTTCGGGTGCACGAACAGCTCTACCGTGGTCTGCTCGACGGCGTCCCTGCGCAGCAGGCCGAGCGGGTCGGTGCGGACGGCGCTCGGCGGGCCGATCGGGATGACCGCGCGGCGGTCCGTCGGCACCACGAACAGCTCGTCGTGGCTGGCGCCCGCGGGGAGCGACGGCAGCTGGAAGGTGGCGCGGCCGAGGCCGACAGGCACCTCGACGGCGAGGGCGCGCAGCCGGGCACGCGACCGGTTGGCCGCGACGAGCCGCCCCGCGGCCGGCGCGCCGACGCTGACCCGCGCCGGGTCGAGCTCGATCGAAATGTCGAGGCTCGGCCGTCCGATGACGAAGCCGACCGCGATGAGCAGCGCGAGCGCGCAGCAGGCGGCGATCAGGAACAGTTCCTGCCAGCCGAGCCTGATGCCGAGCAGCCAGCAGGCCACCGCGACAAGCAGCGCCGCGCGCCCGGCCGGCGTGGTGACCTGCCAGGCAGGCCGCACCCTCGCCGCGATCGCACGGCTGGTGCCGGGCAGCCGGTGCAGCAGGGGAGCCATCGTCACGCGCCGCGGTTGGTCGGCGGGCGGACCTGGGACATGAGCTGGCCGATCACGTCCTCGACGGTGACGCCGGAGAACTCGGCCTCGGCGTCGAGCAGCAGCCGGTGGCTGAGCACGGGGCTGGCGAGCTGCTTGATGTCGTCAGGCACGACGTACCCGCGGCCGTCGGCGAGCGCCCAGGTCTTCGCGGCGCGGACGTAGGCGAGGCAGCCGCGGACGGACAGGCCGAGCCGCACGTGGCGGAGCTGACGGGACTCGGTGGCGAGCTGGCTGACGTAGCCGAGGATGGCCGGGTCGACGTGCACCGTGTCGGCGAGCTGCGACATCTGCAGGATGGCGCTGGTGGTGACGACGTTCTGCACCGCGGCCGACCTGTCCCTGGTGGCGGCCGACGCGAGCAGCGCGACGGTGGCGGCGTGGTCGGGGTAACCGAGGCTGGTCTTCATCAGGAAGCGGTCGAGCTGCGCTTCAGGCAGCCGGTAGGTGCCTGCCTGCTCGATCGGGTTCTGGGTGGCGATCACCATGAACGGCCTGCCGACCGAGTGCGGCGTGCCGTCGACCGTGACCCGGCCCTCCTCCATCACCTCGAGCAGCGCGGACTGGGTCTTCGGCGAGGCCCGGTTGATCTCGTCGGCGAGCACGATGGTGGCGAAGATCGGCCCGTTGTGGAAGGTGAACTGGCCGTTGCGCTGGTCGTAGATGGTCACCCCGGTCACGTCGCTTGGGAGCAGGTCGGGGGTGAACTGGACCCGGCTGTGCGTGCCCTGCACGGAGTTGGCGATGGCCTTCGCGAGCGAGGTTTTCCCAGTGCCTGGAAAGTCCTCGAGCAGCAGGTGGCCCTCGGAGACCAGGCAGGTCAGCGCCAGCCTGACAATGTGCTGCTTGCCGAGCACGGCCTGCTCGACGTTGGTCACAAGGGTGCCGAAGGCCCGGGCGAACCAGGTGGCCTGATCGGGCGAGATCATCGGAGCGCCCGCGGTTGCTGTGGTCATGATTCTTCCGATCCTTCAGTGCTATGTCTTGTAACTGCCTGACGCGGACTTGCCGCCGCCAGAGACGGTGATCGTCACCGTTTCGCCGTCCGGCGCGTGCTCGCACTGGGTGTACCAGGACGCGCTGCCCGATCCGTTCGCCGTCACGGTGGCGCCGCCCCACGCCTTGGACGAGGTGGAGAACACCCCGGACGTGTCGCTGCAGGCGGCGGTGAGCGTGGCGCCCGCCGGGTAGTTGGTGACCGAGACGTGGAAGTTGAAGCAAGTGGTGAGTACGGCACAGCTTCCGGTCGATGCCTGCTCGATGTTGCCCTTGGCGACGCTCACCGTCGGCTGCGGCGGCGCGGCGGTCTTCGCGGTGGCGCTGACCGTCCCCGTCGCCGGGGCGCGCTGGCCCGCGGTGTCGGTGAGGTAGGCGGTGATCGTGCCCGTCGCGCTGTACCCGACGTTGGACGTCGAGGAGCCGTTGTACCCGCCGGTGGCCGGGACGTTGTAGTTGGTGCAGCCGCCGTTGATGCACACGTTCAGCGTCTCGGCGAGGCCGTCGCTCTGCGCGCTCCAGGTGTAGGTGATGGACGTGCCGTTGGCGACCGCGCTCACCGCCGGGCTGGCGATCGGGCCGTAGGGGATGACCTGGGCCGTCGGCCCGGCCCAGGCGCCGCACAGCCCCGCGTCGTTGCAGGCCGCCAGGTAGATGGAGACGGCCTGGCCGTTGACGATCTGGCTGTTCATCGCGTTGGTCAGGGTGATCGTCGCGGTGGTGCCAGGCGTGAACGGCCCGGCGACCGTGCCGGACTCGGTCTCCGTGTTGATGCCGTACTCGACGTCGCTGATCTGCTTGGCGTTCGCGGCCGGCACCGTGAAGGTGACCTTGACGGTGTTGTTCTGGCCGGTCGCCGCCGCCGTCAGGTTCGTCGGCGTGCCCGGCGGCGCGGCCGCCTGCACCGCCGGGCTGGACTGCGGCGACTGCGCCGACTCGCCCGCCAGGTTGGTGGCGGTGACCGTGTACTCGTACCAGGAGCTGTCGTTCGTCACCGTGAACGTGGTGGTCGTGGTGCCGCCGTCCACGGTGCGGCTGCCCGCCTGCGTCCACGGACCGCCGCTGGACGCGGCCTGGTACTCGTAGACGGTGTAGGCGGTGACCGGGCGGCCGTTGGCCGCGGTTCCCTGCACGGCCGGCCAGCTCACCTGGATGGCCCTGGTGGTCGTCGGGTCGGGCACCGGCGCGCCGGTCGCCGTCGGCGCCGCCATCGTCAGCGGCTTGCCGAACGGCACCCCGGTGACCCCGAGCGACCACGGGCCGTTGCCCTGCGCGTTGACGGCGAGCACGCTGAACGTGTAGGTCGTGCCGTTAACGAGCCCGCCGAACGTGTGCGTGGTGCCCGTGCCCGCCTGCGTGATCTGCTGCTGCCCGGCGGGCGGCGGGCTGATCTCGACGTCGTAGCCGGTGACCGGGGTCCCGTCCACGTGGGCCGGCTGCCAGGTCAAGGTGATCTGCTTGTCGCCGACAGCGGTGGAAAGGCCGGTCACCTGGTCGGGCACCGCGTTGGGCCGCCCGGTCGTGCTCGAGCTCTTCTTGCTCGCACCGACGGTGTTGGTGGCCGTCACGTAGACGGTGTAGACGGTGCCGTTGGTCAGCCCGGTGATCGTGCAGGGCGATGCGGGGCACTGGTGCGGCGCGCCGTTGGTGTAGACGGTGTAGTACTCGACCGGCGCGCCGTTGGGCACGGCGGTGCCGAACGTCACCTGGAGGGTGTGGCTCGACTCCTTCGCGGTCGGCGCGCCCGGCGCGCCTGGGAAGCCGATGACGGTGGCGGTGATCCCGATGTCGATCGAGCGGTCCGCCCGTCCGGGCACGTCGGTCACCGTCGCGGTCAGGTGGATGGTGCCCACCGTGTCGTGCGCCGGGGTGACCGTCACCGTGGCACCGCTTGCGCTCACCGTTGCGCCTGACGGGTGGGTGACCGTCACCACCTGGATGTCCGGCTGGGCGAGCGGGCTTGTGACGTACTGCGCGAGGTTGACCGTGACGCTGCGGCTGGCGTCGACCGTGACGGCGACGGCCCTGCCAGAAGGCGGCGGCGCCTTGATGACCGCGACGTTGACCGTGCCTCCGGTGGCCGCGCCGGCCGGGGTGATCTTCAGCGTCCCCGTCGCGCCGGGCGCGGCGTCGCTCGCGGCGGCGAGTTGCAGGCTGGTGCCGCCGGGTACGGTCGCGGCCACCCCGCCCGCCTGCTTGGCCCATGCTGTGCTGTAGCGGAGGACAGGCGCCGCGACCGTTGTGTCCACCCAGACGTGGCAGAGCTGGCCGATGTCGTAGCTGAGCGGCGCGCCGCCCTCGACGACCTGGAGCGGGTCCTGCGGGCAGCGCAGGATGGGGACGTCGGGGCCGACCTGAGCGGGGATGGTCAGCGTCGCCGTGCTGCCCTTCGGGTCCTGCATGGTGGCGCCGTCGTAGACCTGGACGGTGACCGCGCCTGGCCCGGTGTAGCCGCCGAGCGCGTGCACCTGGAACGCGGTCGCCTGGTTGGCGCTGACCGTGAGGTTGCCGGCCGGGGATGCGTTGAGCTGGTTGTTCGTGGTGATCTTGAGCTGGCGGCCCGAAGTGTCTAGCAGCATTTCGCTGAGCGGCACGGTCGCCGAGCCGTTCTGCTTGAGCATGATCCGCGCGCCGGGCCTGAGCCTGATCGCGCTCGCCTGCGTGCCGGGCACGTAGACGACTGCGGTCGCGGTGGCCCCGTCCGGGGCGGTGACCTGGTAGGGCACCTCGCGCGGCTCCGCCTGGAGTTTGACGGTCAGGTCGGCGCCGTGCACGGTGACGTCGGCGGGCGCCCAGCTGACCTTCAGGTCGTCAGGCGAGCCGAGCGGGTCGTCGTCGTTCTTGAGCACGTCGACCGTCACGGTGCCCGCGCCCGCCGCGGGCGGCGGCGCGACGTCGTCCCTGGCGATGGGCGGCACCTTGGCGCCGGGCACGGCGTGCACGATGACCTGGGCGAGCGACGGGGTGCCGCCGTCGGTGTCGCCGTAGCTGAACTGGACGGGCGGGTCGGACGCGTTCGGCACGTGGACGTAGACGTACGAGCCGGTGAGGCTCACCCCGCTGGGGACTGACGTGTTGGTCTTGCTCAGCGGTTCCACGGTCACCGTGTCACCTGGCGCGGTGAAGTCGTTGCCGAGCACGTTCCAGTGCAGCGTGGCGCCGGGCGGCGCGTTGATCACGTCGTCGACCGCGACCGGCGGCTGCGGCGGTCCAGGCGGCAGCACGGCGATCCGCACGGTGGCGGTGCCCGTCAGCCCGTACGGGTCGGTGACCTGATAGGTGAACGTGTCCGAGCCCGCCGAGCTCGGATAGGACTGGTAGGAGACCGAGTCGGGGCCGACGGCGACGATGCGGCCGAGCGCCGGCGGCACCGTGACGCCGGTGACCGTGACCGAGTCGCCGTCCGGGTCCACCCCGTCGACGGGAATCTGGATGACGGCGACGTCGCCGGCCGTCTCCCTCGTGTCCACCTCCTGCGGGACCGGCGCCTGGTCCGGGCGGGACTTGGACGGCGGCGGCTCGATCGTCACGTCGACCTGGCCGGTGGCGGTCGCGCCGCTCGCGTCGGTCGCCACGTAGCTGACGGTCGTCTCTTCCTCGGACTTCACCCCGGCCGGCGCGTCGATGCGCAGGCTGGTGCCCTGGGCGCTCGCCATCAGCCCGGTGACCACTGGCTGCGTGACCGGTGCGTCACCGGCGATCCGCAGCGGCAGCCCGATCGAACTGGCGTCGCCGGCCAGCACAGGGACGGCCGCGCTGTCGCCCGACCTGACGGTGACCGCCGCCTCGGTGGTGGTGATCTGGTCGGCGTTCAGGTCACCGGGCACCGCGGTGACGGCCACCGTGCCCGTCGAGCTGCCCTTGCCGTCGCTGACCGTGTACTGCACGATGCCTGTCATGCCTGGCCCTGTCATGCCTGGCTGCGGGTTGTCCGCGCTGATCCGCAGCCAGTGCTGGCCGACCACGGTGACCTGGATCCCGGCGTTCGCGGCGCTCGTCACCACCGGCGTGGCGCCGGTGACGCCGAGGATCCAGCCCTGCGGGTCGTAGTCGTCCGCGAGCACGTCGACCACGGCGGGCTGCTGGCCGTGCAGCACCGCCACGTCGGGCGTGGTGACCGGGGGCTTGGGCGCGCCGCTCGCCGCGACGACGTGCACCCTTATCGTGCCGCTTGCCGTGGGGGCCGCGCCGTAGGCGTCGGTGTAGCTGAGAAAGAAGTCGCCGGCGTGCTGCGCGGTGAACGTGACCGTGCCCGTTGCCAGGTCTGTGCTGACCGAGGCGCCGGTCACCGCCGGGACCGGCGCGGCCAGGGTGAGCCTCGCGCCCGGGTTGGTCGGATCCACGCCCGGCAGGTCGTTGGCCAGCGGCAGGATGCTGACCGGCGCTCCCACCACGGCCTGGGCCGCGTCCGGCTCGGCGGCCGGCGGGACGAACTTCGTGGACGACGCGCCGAGTACCTTCACGGTGAGGGTTGCCTTCGTGGGCGAGGCGGCCCTGCCGTCGCTGACACCGTAGGTGATGCGCGCCGTCGTGCCGTCGGCGGTCTGCGGTGCGGTGAAGGAGAGCGCGCCGCCGCTGGTGACCGCGGCGGAGCCGGCACTCGCCGTGACCGCGCTCGTGTCGATGTAGAGCGGGTCGCCGTCGAAGTCCCGCCAGTCGCCGACGACCGGGATGATCAGGGTGCCGGCGGAGGCGACCGACAGGCTGGGCGGCTGGTAGCCGGGGCGGAGCTGCGGAGCCTTGTTCTCGTCCTGCGCCCGCGGCACAAGCGTCACCTCGTTGGAGGCGGTGTGGCCGTGCCCGTCGTCGATCGTGTACTGGAAGTGCGCGTCGGTGGTCAGCGAGGTCACCGTGGCGAGCACGGTCTGCGCGTCAGGCGCGACCGCGACCGTGACACCCGGCTGGTCGGGCTGGCCGACCGCGGTGACCGCGTAGGTGACGCCGGCCGGCCCCTTGTCCACGTCGAGCACGTGCACCACGGTGCTTGTGCCCAGCCTGACGCCCTGGGTGTACGGCTTGGCGGTGAGCTGGGTCTTCTCCTGGACCTGGTAGGTCTGGGCATGTGAACTGCTGTTTCCCGCGACCTTGGCGGGGGTCCACTTCGGCTTGACGTTGGTGACCGTGTTATCGACGAGGAAGACGCCGCCGTCTGTGGTGTCGTTGAGCACCACCGCGCCGTTGTTGACGCGGAAGACGAGTTCTGGCGCCCCGACTGTGTCGTCAAGGGAGAACTGCTGCGCGCTGCTTGCCGGAACCGCTGGCGGCGGCGTGCCGCAGCTGCGGACGTAGCTCCCCGTGGCGCCGTTTGCCCAGGCGGCGTGCACGCAGCCGGCCACCTGGGCCGGCGCAGCCACCGTACCCGAATGCCCGGTGCTGAGGGTGGTGAGCTGGCCAGAGCTGAGGTTGACGCTGTACAGGCCGCTGGTGGTGGCGGCGACCACGACGTCGCTCGCCGCCGACGGCTGCTGCAGCGCGAAGTCCGTCGAGGTGTCCGCGGCGGGCAGCGGCACGGTGTGCCCGCTGTCCGGCAGGTAGATCGTCTTCGTCTTGGCATCCGCCACCACGGGCACGTTGCCGACCGTGGTGACCTGCGTCTGGTCGGTCGCGTTCAGCGGGACGCCCGCGGTGGTCGGCTTGCCGCCCCGCGGGAAGCCGCGGAGCTGGGCGCCGCCGGCCGTCCAGACGGTGTCGTCAGCGCCGACCGCGACCGCGGAGCCGGCCGGCAGGCGGGCGGCGAGCGGCTTGGCCGAGGCGGACAGCGGTGCCAGGCTGCCGCCTCCGCCGCTGAGCGTGGTGGCCCGCAGCGAGCGATCGGTGGACAGCACCGCGATCGTGTCGCCGCCCAGCGCGATGCCGCCGGGTGCGGGGGAGATCGCGGTTCCCCCGTCGTAGAAGGCGGTCCCGTAGACGTTGACCGCGTAGATCCGGCCGCCGCTCGCGTCGTAGGCGGCGACCACCGGGCCGTCTTGCCACACGTTGACGCTGGTGGACGAGGACGGAGGCGCGACGGTCCCGTCGAGCTGCCCGATTGGCTTGGCGAACCGGCCGATGGTGCCGATCGAGTTGTTGGTGACCCAGATGCCGCCGTCGTTGAGGCTGACGTGCTGGACGGGGAACCCGTGCGACGAAACCGCGAGCGCCGCGAATGTGACGACGGCGACGCCGAGCACCACAGGCGTGGCCAGCCTACGTGGGCGAAGCAGCATGCTACGCAAGCCCCTTTACCTTGCGCGAAACGCGCGACCCCGGCGGCGTTCCGATGAACAGCGGGCGCCCATGCACACTGCGGGCACGGTCAAATGCGAAGAGCAATATCCCGGTTCCGTGATTAACCAGGCCGCCATTGGCCTAGAACGCGGATGACACAGAGATCATCGTAAACCGGTACAGATACGCTCAAATGCTTATAGACAATGTTCTTAATATTTGGAGTCTTGCGCAAATAGATGCCGGCTGAAATAGAGGAACACCTATTGCAATACGCTCGCGCATTGTGATTACGCGGGCGCGCCGCAGCCGGTTTCTCGAGCCCGCGCCGGGTGACCAGGAGGGGGCGTCACTCGGGGTCAGGACAGAGGGTGGCTTAGTTGGGCCAGCAGCCGGGGTCGGACTCGTTGGAGGCCTGCCCGTTGGCACGCACCACCTGAACCTCGATGCAGACGGTCTTGCCCGGTGACGCCATGACGAGCAGTTGCGGCTTGGCGGTCGCGCCCCCGCGGCTGCCAGCACTCCCGACGACTCGCTTCCAGCGAAACGTGTCCCCGAGGGCCGGGTTGGCGTAGGTCCAGCGGAAGCGGATCTTTGTGGCGCTCGCCCGCTTCGCCGTCACGTGCGGCGGGCCCGGCGCATCGACGCCTGGGCCGAGCGGGTTTTGCGCGCCGCCCGAGGCGGTGGCCTGGCCGGGACTCGTCGGCGCGGAGCCCGGCTCGCCGTTGCCACGGCCGATGGCCAGGTACGCCACGATCGCGACGACGACCGCCGTGGCTCCCGCAGCGAGCGCGAGGAGGCGGCCGCGCGACCGCGGGGCCGACGTGCCCGCGGCACCGAACTGGCCGTCCGCACCGAACTGGCCGCCAGACTCGAAATTGGCTGCGCCGCCGAATGCGGTGCCCTGCTGGAAGCCCTGCTGGTCACGGCCGGCCCCCTGCGTCTCCGGCGAGAACTCCCAGGGCCGACTGGGGCCGACGGTGGCGCCTTGGCCCGCCGCGGTTCCCTGGCCGGCGCCGGCCGTGGTGCCGCTCCGAGGGTCAAGCCGCATCGGGGCCCTGGCGCGCGTCGGGTCGTCTTGCGTCCGGTTCCCCGTGCCCCACGGGTCGACGCGGACCGGACCGCGGGTGCGGGTCGCCTCGTCGTCGGCGCCGCCGGTCCAGGCGGCGGGCTGCATGGCCGGCCCTGTTCCGTGCGTGCGGGAGTCTGGCTCGCCGCCCCACGGCGGCATGATCGTCTGGCCCCAGGGCGGATCCTGCGGCACCGGACCGGTACCCGGTCCCGGGCCAAGCGTCGACTCGCGGGCCCGCGCGCGGACGATGGTGTCGCCGCCGCTGGTGTCACCGGACGGCTCGCCCGCGGGCAGGATGGGCTGGGTGAGCGGCAGCCGCAGTTCCTGCTCCACCGACTGGAGTCCGCGGATCAGTTCCATCGCCGACTGCGGCCTGGCGGCCGGGTCCTTGGCCATCGACTGGCGCAGCAGCCGTTCCAGGCTGTCCGGCACGTCGGCCCGCTGGGTGCGCGGCGGCGCGTCGGACTTGATCCGCCGCATCAGCGCGTACGTGCCGTTGTCGCCGCCCGGCTCCTCGAACGGCGACCGGCCGGCGAGCAGGTGCCACAGCGTGGCGCCGAGCGAGTAGACGTCGGAGCGCTGGTCTCCTGGCGCGGTGCCGTAGAGGATCTCCGGCGGCGACCAGGGGACCGACAGGCCCTCGGGACCGTCGCCGCCCGTGGTCGTGGCGATGCCGAAGTCGGTCAGCGCGGGCTCGCCGTAGGAGTCGGTCAGTATGTTCTGCGGCTTGATGTCCCGGTGCAGCACGCCGTGCTGGTGGCTGGTCTCCACCGCGCTGCCGACCTGGATGCCGGTGCGCAGCACGTCGGCCACGGAGAAGTGCGAGCGGCGGGCACGGACGGACAGGTTGGGCTGCGGGTAGTACGGCATCACGATGTACGGCCGGCCGTCCGGCGTCACGTTCGCGTCGAAGACCTGGACGATGTGCCGGTGCGCGAGTCCCGCGGTCACGTTGGCCTCGGTAGTGAACCTGCGGCGCGCCGCCTCGGACAGCGCGGACTCGTTGAGCACCTTGACCGCCACCTTGCGGTGCGGCAGGTCCTGCTCGTACAGGTACACCTGAGCGTTCCCGCCGGAACCGATATGGCTGATGAAGCGGTACCCGGGAAGGCCGGGCGGCGCGACGTCACCTGCTTGGGTCCGGCTCACTCGGTTACCTCGTAGCGGAAGTCGATGCCGTCCGCGAGCGTGACGACGGTGTTCGGCTGAATGGGTACCGGCTCACCGGGCCGCAGCTGCTGCGGATCGCGTCCGGGCAGCGTCACCAGGGTGCCGTTGGTCGAGTTGAGGTCGGTGACGAGCACGTGCCAGCCGTCCAGGTCGACCCGGACGTGGTTTCGCGAGATGTCGCCGTCCGCGCTCGGCAGCCGGACCACGTGCGGCCGTTCCTCGCCGTCGGGACCGTCGAAGTCGGCGCGCGGGTTGCGCCCCATGATCACCCCGCGGTCCAGCGTGATCACGCCGCCGAGCGACAGCCGGAGCACGCCGAGTACCGGCCGCGGCACCGGCACCGGATCATGCGGCAGCGTCGCGCCGCACCGGCGGCAGGCCGCGCCGCTCGGCGGGTTCACGTGGCCGGCGGGGCAGATCAGCGCGGGCAGTACCGGGCCGATACGGTCCGGCGGGGCGGTGACCAGCCCGGCAAGGTCGGCGCGCTGGAGCGTGGCGCCCGACTCGCCGGGGCCGGCGTCGCCCCGCTGCGGCTGGGACGGCTGTGGCGGGGGCGGCTGGGGCGCCCAGGCGGGCATTCCGCCGGCCGGCGTCGGCGCGCCGGGCGCGGCCAGCCACGGCGGGACGTCGATCAGGCCGCCAGGCGGGCCCTGCTGGCCGGGCGGATTCGACTGGCCAGGCACGCCAGCCGGCGGACCAGGCGCGCGGGCGGGCGCGGGCATCTGCGGCAACGGCATTCCCGGTGGCGGTCCGACTGGCCCGCCCGGGGCGATGACGGGTCCCGCAGCCGACGGTCCGGCCAGCGACGGTCCGGCCAGCGACGGTCCGGCCAGCGACGGTCCGGCCGACGGCGGGGCGACTGACGGCGGGGCGACTGACGGCGGGGCGACAGGCGGCACACCGGGGAGCGGTGCGCCCAAGGGCGGGGAGCCTGGGTGCGACCCTGGCCAGGCTGACTCGGGCGGTGCCCCCCAGGGCTGCGGCGCGCCCGGGCCGGGCGGGGCCGGGGCGGGCGGGGCCGGGGCGGGCGGGGCCGGGGCATTGCCGGCCATGCTGCCAGGCGTGGTCATCGTGATGGTGTCGGGATAGCCGTTCGAGCTTGCGGCCTGGCCCTCCCCCGGGCCGGGCACGACCACCGGGGCCACTGGCGCGTCGGTGACCGTGTCGGGCAGGACCGCGCCCTGGTTAACGGTGTCCTTGAGCACGGTGCCCTGAACGACGGGACCGTGGGCCGCCGGGCTCTCCGCCACGTGGCTCTGGCCGGCAAGGCTCTGACCGGCAAGGCTCTGACCGGCCGGATTCAGGCCGGCCGGATTCAGGCCGGCCGGATTCAGGCCCGCAGGCTGGCCTGCGGGGTTGTGCGGCGGAGTGGGCTGCGCGCCAGTGTCGAGGACGATGGTCTTGATGATGTCCTCGGCGTCTCCCTGTGGCGCGGCGCCGCTCGATGCGCCGCGCAGCCCGGCGTCGCTCAACCCAGCATCGCTCGACGCCGGGCCCGCGAGGTCGACGATCACGCAGCCGGCCAGCAGCACGCCGGATGCCGCGGGCAGCCGCAGCGCCCCGCCGTCCGGCGGCTCGCCCAGCACGATGCGGGTGGCGTCCGCGGTGACGACCTGCTCGCGCCAGGTCAGCAGGCCGGCGCCGTCGATCCGGCCCGCGCCGCCGCCGTAGACCGTCGCGCCCACGGCGCCACGGCAGAACAGCCGGGGTGTCCCGTCGGCCGCCATGGCGAGCAAGACGAAGCCGGGAACGCTGTCCAGGCCGTCCGCGAGCAGTCCGCCGAGCACCGCGTCCGGCTGGGCACCCTGGCCGACCTGGGCCCAGATCCTGGCCACCACCGGCGAGTCGGGCGACGCCTCGATCAGGGCCAGGCACCAGCCGCCGGCCACCGCGGTCAGGGCGCCGGGCACGTAGCTGACGTCAGGCATAGTCGTCCGGACCGGCATCCGCAAGCCCGAGGCCCGCCAGGCCGACATCCACCGGCGCGGGCCCGCGAGCGCGGCGCTCGCCGCCGGAGCCGGCCCCGCCGAGGTGCGGCAGCACGCTGTCTACCCGGGTCTTCGCCGAGCCTGCCTCCCTGGCAAGCACCTCGCGGGGCAGTGTGGTCTCGTCGGCGCCGTCGTCGTCGGAGTCGATGTCTACGACGACCGCGGTCACGTTGTCATGCCCGCCCGCCTCGTTGGCCGCGACCACCAGGGCATCCGCGGCCTGCTGGGCGGCGCCCGCGCTGAGCAGCGCGTGGATGACCTCGTCCGGCACCTCGTTGAACAGGCCGTCGGAGCAGACCAGGTACCGGTCACCGCCCCTGGCGGGCAGCAGCCAGTGGTCGGCGTGCAGTACGGGATCGCTGCCGAGCGCGCGGGTGACGATGTTCCTGCGCGGGTGGGTGCGCGCCTGCTCGCGGGTGATCACGCCGGCCAGGACCAGTTCCTGCACCTCAGAATGGTCCACGGTGACCTGCTCAAGGCCGTCGCCGGACAGCCGGTAGACGCGGGAGTCGCCGATGTTGAACACCATCAGGTGATCGCCGCCCGCCGTCTCGAGGCCGGCCAGCCCGGTCGCCGTGGTGCCCATCCTGTTCGCCTCGTCCCGCTCGATGATGTGCCTGTTGGCATGCTCAAGCGCGGTCAGCACCGCCTCGGCGAACAGCGGGCGGAGGGCCGCGCAGGCAGTCATCTCCTCGATCGCGATCCGGCTCGCCACGTTGCCCGCGCCATGCCCGCCCATGCCGTCGGCGACGACGAAGAGCGGCGGAAGCGCGAGGAAGCTGTCCTCGTTTACCTGGCGTACGCGGCCCACGGAGGTGGCTGCGCCATGGCTGAAGCGGATCACTGTCACCTGCCGGGAAGTGCTGGCGCGGGTGGTACGGGGATCGCCACTCCACGCCCCTCCCATCGTGGCCTTGCTCCGTGGCAGTATGCCAGAGGAATCGCCGATTTGGACGTCAAAGCACACCGCATCGCCGGTGGCTGACACGCGCGCTGTTAACTTGGTTCTCATCTCCTGCCGAAGGGACAGCGCATGCCACAGCCGGGGGTCGCCCTGGACAAGCTCGGGTTCCTGACGATCGGGCTGTTCGACGGGCAGGACCCTGGCCTCGGGCACCAGGTCACGCTGGCGATGATCGAGCTCGGCGAGCGGCTCGGGTTCGACTGCGCCTGGGTGCGGCACCGGCACTTCCAGTACGGGATCTCCTCCCCGGTCGCGGTGCTCGCCGCGGCCTCGCAGCGCACCGCGCGGATCGAGCTCGGGACCGCGGTGATGCCGCTCGGCTGGGAGAACCCGCTGCGCCTCGCCGAGGACCTGGCGACCGTCGACATCCTGTCCGGCGGGCGCCTCAACCCAGGGTTCAGCACCGGGCAGCCGATGAACTGGGAGGCGGTGCGCGAGGCGCTCTACCCGGACACCTGGGAGCGCGAGGACCTCTCCTACGAGCGGGTGTCCAGGCTGCTGCGGTTCGTGGCCGGAGAGCCGGCGGTGTCGCTGCCCGCGACGATCGGCTTCGAGCAGTTCTCGCCGCGCGCCGAGCCGCACTCCCCCGGCCTGCGGTCCCGGATGTGGTACGGCGGCGCGTCGCTCGCGTCGGCCAGGTGGGCGGGTGAGAACGCTGTGAACCTGCTGACCTCCTCAGTGGTCAGGGCCGAGGAGTCGGAGGACTTCGCCGAGGTGCAGCTGTCGCACATCAAGGCGTTCCGCGCGGCGCACCCCGCGGGCCCCGCGGCGCGGGTGTCGCACGGCCTGGTGGTGATACCGACCGACTCGGCGTCACCAGCGCAGCGGGCCAAGTACGAGGCGTACGTCGCGGCGCGGACGCCGCGCACCGCCGCGCCGAACGGCCCGGCCCGGATGATGTTCGCCAGGGACATCCTCGGCACGTCGGAGCAGATCGCCGAGGCGCTGTACGCGCACGCCGCGTTCCGCGAGGTCACCGAGGTCGCCTTCGCGCTGCCGTTCAGCTTCGAGCACGAGGACTACGTGCAGATCCTCACCGACATGGCGACGCGGCTCGGGCCCGCGCTCGGCTGGGCACCGAAGGGCTAGCGCCGCATGCCGCGGCTGCTCGTCGTCCACCACACGCCCTCGCCCGCGCTCCAGGCGATGCTCGAGGCGGTCATCGCCGGCGCGCGCGACCCGGAACTCGAAGGCATCGAGGTCGAGGTCAGGCCCGCGCTCGCGGCCGGCGTCCCCGACGTGCTCGCCGCCGACGGCTTCGTCCTCGGCACGCCTGCCAACATCGGCTACATGTCGGGCGCGCTCAAGCACTTCTTCGACCAAGTCTACTATCCGTGCCTGCTTGCGAAGGCCGGCGCGCCCTACGGTCTTTACGTGCACGGCGCCAGCGACACGGCCGGCGCCGTCCGCGCCGTCCAGTCGATCACCACCGGGCTCGGCTGGCAGGAGGTCAGCAAGCCGGTCGCGGTCACCGGCCAGGTCAGCCGGGAGACGGAACGCGACTGCTACGAGCTTGGCGCGACCGTCGCCGCGAACCTCGTGACGCCTTAGCGGCGGTGAGCGGAGCCGGCGCCTCGGGTGGCGTGTGGAAGACGGGGCACTCGCCGGCCATGAAGGCGACCGGGTAGTCCTGCCGCAGCTGGCCGATGAGGAACTCCTGGAACGTCCCGAAGATGTCCAGGTCATCTTGCATGGCGCGGAAGTCGGGATCGCTGTCGATCCAGTCCGACGGGCGCTCGAGCTCCGAGCGGGGATTGCCCACCACTCGCCGCAGGCTGGCGATGACGCGCTCCTCCAGGCGCTGCAGTGACTCTCGCGGCGCACCGCCGGCCCGTGCCGCGTCCGCCAGCGCCGCGTACACGCAGGCCGTGTTGTAGGCGGCCTGCCAGGAATCGGTCCGCCGCCTCCGGTGCTTGCCGCCGCCCTTCGCGTCCCACCACTCCCCATGCGGATCGGCCAGCACAGCGTCGATGACCGCCGGGTCACCGGCGATGCATCCGGTGATCCCTATGGCTCGCCGCAGGTGCCAGCGGACACGCGCCTGGCTGAGCCAGGGCGGATCCTCGCCTCCGGGCTCGAGAAGCCTGCACCGGATCGCGATCAGCAGCTCAGCGACGCATACGCCGTCTTGGAATGCCCGCCGGTGCCGCTGGCTCCAGTGCGGCAGCCACACCGCGCGCTCGTCCCGCCGCAGGATCGCGTCACGCACCACGTGCCACGTGTCGAGCTGGGTTCGCACCTCGCGCAGGTCACTGGCCGCGATCTTCAGCAGCTTCATGGCGAGATCCCGTGACACCCGGATCGACCGGGCGGCACAGTCCTGCTGGGTGGCCGCCGACCAGCTCCCGTCGTCCTGCTGGCACTCGGCGCTCACCGTGAGCTTGCCGTCCGTCATTCCGCCGCGGTTGAGTATCTCCACCGTCTCCGTGAGTTTGCCCCAGGTCGCCTCGACGTTGGGCAGGTGATGCTCCGGGTTGGCGATCATCTCAAGCGACATGGCGAACCGGTAGCGTCCGCGGTAGAGACGGCGGTGCAGTTCCCTGTTGAGAGCGTGCAGCCGCAGCGATTCCAGGTGCTGACGTTGCAGGGCCAGGAGCTGAGCCAGCTCGTAGCGGACGATTCCCGCGGTCCTGACGGTCCCCGTCGAGGCGGTGAGGATGGCGATCTGCTCGCCCCTCGAGTCCGCGACGTCCCTTGGGCACGCGGCATAGGCGCGTTGCAGGCGGGCAATCTGCATCGCACCGAGATCCCGCCCGTCTGATACGCCGTAGCACCATTTCGGCACCGTGCGGTCCATCGCGAAAATCTGCCTGGCGATGTATCCGGCGACCATCGACGCCGTCTCATGGAAACTGTCGCCCGCCACGGTATTGGTGGCTATCGGCAGGCCGGTCTTCACGTCCTCGAGAAGGACGGTAATCCGGTTGGCCGGCGCGGACTCCACCCAGCCACGGACGCGGACAAGCCGCGGGCTCGGCCAGAACATGCCCGCGAACCGGAAAACCGCGCCGACCATGCCCGCGCCGGAGACACCGCTCGACTCGGCGATCGAGGCGAGCGCGTTCGCCCTGGTGCCGCCGGGCAGGATGGACGGCGAGCGTATCTCCATCGTGGGCAGGCGGAACCGCAACTCGGCGGCTAGCTGGGCGCGGCGCTGTGCGGCGGTCAGGCCGCCTGCGCCATCGCCGTCGGCCGCGGTGCCATGCCCGTCGAGCACGGTGCCATGGCCGTTGAGCGGAGCCGGCGAGACGGCCGGGGCCACGGCCGGCCCGTCCCGCCCGATGGCGGACAGGTCGAGTTCCGGCGCCTGCCAGCGCAGCGCCCACCTCTCAAGCTCCCGGTACCCGAGGAGCAGCCCGGCGGCGATGATCCAGCGGCCGGCGACACCGGGCGCGGGCGGCAGGCCCCGCCAGATCGGATAGATCAGCGCGATGACGACTCGGTCGACGCCGCTAAGGAAGGAGTCGACAAGGTTGGCGGACGTGTACTCGGGATGCGTTAAGCCGAAGCGCGTGATGGCGATCGCGAGCACGAAGGCGGTCACGCCGGTGAACCACCGCAACGAGCGAAGACTGAACCAGAACCCGATGAAACCGAGCGCCGCCGCGCAGGCGACGAGGATTCCCCACACAGTCACCGAGGCAAGAACCATCACGTCACCGCGCCCGCCCGAATGGTGCTAACAGCTCACCGAGCCACAACTTTAGCGCGCCCTTAGTGATTTATGAAGTTTTTCCCGTGTGCGGACGGGCCAGGGTCACGGCACCGTAGCGGCGGTGAGCTGGGTCCAGGCCAGCGATACCGCCTCGGCGAGGCAGCCGGTGACCACGACGTCGGTGCCCAGCGCGCTGACCCTGACCTCGGGCAGCACCGGGGCGATCACGGCGAGCTCCGCGGTGACCATCTCGGCGAAGCCCGGCGCCTGGCCGATGCCGCCGCCGAGCACGACAAGCGCGGGGTCGGCGACCGCGATCACGCAGCAGACTGCGGCGGCGACGAGGCGCGCCTCCCGCAGCACCACCGCCGCGGCGTGCCTGTCGCCCGCCGCCGCCGCCTCGAAGACGCTGTGCGCGGTGGCCAGCCCGGTCAGGCCGCGCCTGTGCGCCGCCCTGACGATCCCGTCGGCGCCCGCCGCGGTCTCCAGCGTGCCGCGCCGCCGCGCCTCCGCCGGTTCGATGGCCTCCTCGAGCGCCGCGTCCGCCCAGGCGGGCGGGTCGCCGCCGAGCGGCAGGAACGCGATCTCGCCCGCCACCCCGTGCACGCCGCGGACCAGCCGGCCGCCGAGCACGAGGCCCATGCCGATGCCGGTGCCGACATGCACGAACGCGAAGCTGTCGGTCTCCCGGCCGACGCCGAGCGCCTGCTCGGCAAGGGCGGCGGCGTCCACGTCGTTCTCGATGGCGAGCGCGGGCCCGAACGCCGCGCGCAGCCCGGCCAGTGCTTCCGGGCGGTCCCAGTCGGGCAGGCCGCCGGTCAGCGCCATCAGGTTTCGCTGCGGGTCGTAGACGCCCGGGCTGCCGACGACCGTCTGGGTGATGGCGGAACGGTCGATCCCGGCCCGCGCGCACAGCTCGTCCGCGAGGTCGACGAGTTCCGCCACCCGGTCGCCCACGGTGGCCGCGCGCACCGGGACCGACACCCGGGCGCGGACCACGCCCGCGAGGTCGGCGACTGCGCCGCGCAGGTAGCGCAGGCCGATGTCGAGGCCGAGCACGAAGCCCGCGTCCGGGCGCACCTCGTAGAGCACCGCGGTGCGGCCGGGCATCCCCGTCCGGTGCCCGGCGAGCCGGACCAGCCCGGCCCGCTCCAGGTTGCTGAGGGCCAGTGAGACGGTCGGCTTGGAGAGCCCGGAGACGCGGGCGAGGTCGGCTCGCGAATACGGGCCGGCCGAGCGGATGTGCTCGAGCAGCAGCTGCTCGTTGAGCGCCCTGATCAGCGCCGGGCGCGCGGCGGACAGCCCGGTCGGCAGCACGGTCGCCGCGCCGGCTGCCTGCGCCGCGCCTGCTGGCTCCTCGGCCATGGCACCTCTCAGGGCGTGATCACGGTTTCGCCACGGGGTCTAGTCAGCCCCCTGATAGTTAGGATACTGTCCTAACTATATAGGAAGAATGACAAGAACCCCAGCAATAACTTCCGTAACTTCCGCGACCGACGTATAACCGACGGAACGCACCTTCCGGTGAGTTCGCCGCCGAGCTTGCCGACAACCCGGGTCACCCGCACCATCTCTCCTGAGAAGGACACCCCCGATGAGACGCATTCTCCTGACCGGGGCCACGGTGCTGCTCGCAACCGTGGTCGCCGCCTGTAGCTCCTCAGGGTCATCAACCCCTTCCGGCACCGCCAGCACAGGCTCGACCTCCGGCTCGACGTCGAGCTCGACGAGCGGCAGCAGCGCCCCGAGCGGCACGCTGACCATCTCCAACGAGCAGGGCACACTGTGGAACTGCAGCTTCAACCCGTTCAACCCGAGCAACCTCGGCGAGGGCGTGACGATGGGCCAGGTCTACGAGCCGCTGGCGTTCGTCGACACCCTGGAGAACGCCAAGACGACTCCCTGGCTCGCGACGAGCTGGACCTGGGGCAACGGCAACAAGACGCTGACCTTCGCCATTCGCCAGGGCGTCAAGTTCAGTGACGGCACCCCGATGACCGCCGCGGACGTGGCCTACACCTTCAACCTGATCAAGAAGGTCCCCGCGCTCGACGTGAACTCCGTCTGGTCGGTGCTCACCAGCGTCACCCAGTCAGGCAACAACGTCGTGTTCACCTTCAAGGCGCCGTCGGTGCCTTACTTCTACTACATCGCCGACCAGATCCCGATCGTGCCCGAGCACATCTGGTCCAAGATCTCCAACCCGGTCACCTACGCCGACTCCAACCCGATCGGCACCGGCGCCTACGTCGTCAAGCCGTGCAGCGCGCAGAACATCACTTACGTGGCCAACCCGGACTACTGGCAGCCCGGCCTGCCGAAGATCGCGAAGGTGCTCTACCCCGCGTTCACCTCCAACGACCCGGCCAACACCTACCTGGCCACCGGGCAGGCCCAGTGGGGCAGCCAGTTCATCCCGAACATCCAGGCCTTCTACACCGCGAAGTCGGCGGACAACCACTACTGGTTCGCGCCGATCGCCAACGTCTCGCTGATCCCGAACCTGACCGTGCCAGGCCTGAACAACGTCCTGGTCAGGCAGGCGATCGCGTACGCGATCGACAGGAACAAGGTCGCCAACATCGGCGAGTACGGCGAGGAGCCAGGCGCCAACCAGAACGACATCGCGACGCCGACGTTCAGCGCCTGGCTGGACGCCGCCGGCGCCGCCAAGTACAACTACGGCTACAACCCCGCCAAGGCGAAGGCACTGCTCGCGCAGGCCGGCTACCAGCTCGGCAGCGACGGCATCTACGCCAAGAACGGGCAGAAGCTGGCGTTCAGCGTAATCAACATCGGCGGCTACTCGGACTGGGTCGCGTCGATGTCGGTCATCCAGCAGGAGCTGAAGGCGGTCGGCATCCAGCTGACGGCGGACAACCTGGCGTCCAACGACTTCTTCTCCAAGCTGTACTCGGGCAACTTCCAGTTCGCCTACTACGCGGAGACCGGCGGCCCGACGCCGTACTACGAGTTCCGGCAGTGGCTGTACTCCGCCAACTCCGCGCCGATCGGCAAGAACGCATCGTCTAACTGGGAGCGGTACAGCAACCCGGCGACGGACAAGCTGCTCGACAACTACGCCGTCACCACCGACTCGGCGACACAGCACCAGATCGTGAACCAGCTCCAGGAGGTCGTGCTCAGCGACGTGCCGTTCATCCCGATCACCGAGGAGGTGGCCTGGTTCCAGTACAACACCGCCCAGTTCACCGGGTGGCCGTCGCCGAGCGACCCGTACGCCCTGCCCGCCGCCTACGCCTACCCCGACATGGGCCAGGTGCTGCTGCACCTGTCGCCTAAGTCCTAGGCATCCGGAGTCACAACGCAATGAGATTCGTACTGCGCAGGGCAGGGTTCTTCCTGCTCACCCTGTGGGCCGCGGTCACGCTCAACTTCTTCCTGCCACGGATGATGCCGGGCGATCCGGCGATCGCGATGATGGGGAAGTTCCGCGGCAAGGTCAGCGGCCAGGAGCTGAAGACGCTCGAAACGATCTTCGGCGCAGGCAGCGGGGAGTCCCTGCCCTCGCAGTACGTGCACTACCTGGGCGACATCTGCACCGGCAACTTCGGCACGTCGCTGTTCTACTTCCCGACCCCGGTCGGGACCGTGGTCGGCGGCGCCATCTGGTGGACGATGGGCCTGGTCGGCATCACCACGATCCTGGCGTTCGTCCTCGGCACCGGAGTCGGCATCCTCGCCGCCTGGCGGCGCGGCGGCGTGCTCGACGGGATCGCGCCGCCGCTGCTCGTCATCACCTCCGCAATCCCCTACTTCTGGGTCGGGATGATGTTCATCCTGATCTTCGGGCTCAAGCTGCAGTGGCTGCCGTGGTCGGGCGGCTTCGACATCTCCGACACCCCGGCCTGGACCGCCTCCTACATCGGCGACGTCTTCGAGCACGCGGTGCTGCCCGCGCTCGCCCTGCTCATCACCACCATCGGAACCTGGACGCTGACCATGCGGAACAACATGGTCAGCACGCTGGCCGAGGACTACGTGCGGATGGCCCGCGCCAAGGGCCTGCGGCCGCACCGGGTCATGCTCAACTACGCGGCGCGCAACGCCATCCTGCCGAACCTGACCGGCTTCGCGATGTCGCTCGGCTTCGTGGTCGGCGGCGCCATCCTGATCGAGTACGTGTTCAACTACCCCGGCGTCGGCTACATGCTCTTGCAGGCCGTCGAGAATGAGGACTACCCGCTGATGCAGGCTCTCTTCCTGCTGATCACCGTCGCGGTGCTCGTCGCGATCCTGCTCGCCGACATCGCGACCGCGATCTTCGACCCGCGGACCAGGAGCAGCCGGTGACGACCCTGTCCGCCGGGGGGACGACCCCCCATGCCCCCCGGGGGTCCGCCGGGGGGACGACCCCCCATACCCCCCGAGGGTTCGGGCGGATGGGCCGCGCGCTCGCCGACTCGCGCAAGGCGACCCTCGGCGCCATCCTGCTCGCCGTGTTCATCGTGTTCGCCCTGTTCCCCGGGCTGTTCGCGCACGACAGCCCGACGGCGGAAGCGTACGACCGCAACCTCGGGCCGAGCGGCGCGCACCTGTTCGGCACCACCGGGCTCGGCCAGGACATCTTCGCCCAGGCGATCTACGGGACCAGGGAGGTGCTGGAGATCGCGTTCGGCGCGGGCCTCGCGTCCACGCTGATCGCCGCGGTCATCGGCGTGGCCGCCGCCTACCTCGGCGGCTTCTGGGACGGCGCGCTCAACCTGTTCACCGACGTGGTGCTCGTCATCCCGCTGTTCCCGCTGCTGATCGTCATCTCCGCCTACGTGCACAACTCGGGCACCGGCGTGATGATCGCGGTGCTCACCTTCACCGGCTGGTCCTACACCGCCCGCCAGCTCCGCTCTCAGGCGCTGTCGGTGCGCGCCAGGGACTTCCTCGCCGCCGCGCGGGTACGCGGCGAGCGGGCGTCGTACATCATCGCGGTGGAGATCCTGCCCACGATGATCTCGCTGCTCGTCGCGGCGTTCCTTGTCAACGCGCTGTACGACGTGCTGTTCGCGTCGAGCCTGCAGTTCATCGGCCTCGGCGACCCCAACTCGGTGGCCTGGGGCACGATGCTCTACTGGGCGCAGAACAACGAGGCGCTGCAGACCGGCTACTACCTGCAGGCCATCGTGCCGGGCGCGGCCATCGCCCTCCTCGGTGCGGCATTCGCGCTGCTCAACTACGCGTTCGACGAGATCGGCAACCCGGCGCTGCGCCCCGTGCGCGCGCGGCGCCGCTTCGGCCTGCGCCTTCGGAGGCCAGCTCATGCTTGAGGTATCCGGCCTGACCGTCGACTACATAACCCGCGCCGGCCGGGTGCGTGCGGTGGACGACGTCTCCTTCGCGGTGCAGCGCGGCGAGTTCACCGGCATCGTCGGCGAGTCGGGCTGCGGCAAGTCGACCCTGCTGTTCGCGGTCGCGCAGCTGCTATCCCCGCCTGCGGCGATCACGGCTGGCGAGGTGACGTTCCGCGGCCAGAACCTGGTCACGATGGGCACCCGTCAGCTCAACGCGATCCGCTGGCAGAACCTATCGGTGGTGATGCAGTCGGCGATGAACGCGCTCAACCCGGTCATGTCGGTCGGCGCGCAGTTCGCCGACGCACTGCGGGCGCACGGGATGAGCTCGCGCAAGGCCATCGCGTCCCGCTCCGCCGAGGTGCTGGGGCTCGTCGGCATCGACGCGGTGCACCTGCGCAGCTACCCGCACCAGCTGTCCGGCGGGATGCGGCAGCGCGCGATGATCGCGATGGCGCTGCTGTTCACGCCGGACCTGATCATCATGGACGAGCCGACCTCGGCGCTCGACGTGGTGGCGCAGCGGTCGCTGATGACGCAGATCAAGGAGCTGCAGCGGGAGTTCGGCTTCGCCGTCATCTTCGTCACCCACGACATGTCGCTGGTCAGCCACTACTCCGACCGGCTCCTGGTGATGTACGCGGGACAGGTGGCGGAGGCGGGCCCGACCCGGCGGATCTTCGACAGCCCGCTGCACCCGTACTCGCGCGGCCTGCTCGACGCCTTCCCCGGCATCCGGGGCGAGAAGGTACCGCTCAGCGGCATCCCCGGCGCGCCGCCAGATCTTTCGATCATCCCGAACGGGTGCCGGTTCGCACCTCGCTGCCCCGCGAAGATGGCGGAGTGCGAGACGACTCCCCCGGTGCTCGTCGACCGTGACGGATCTCAGGTCCGCTGCCTGCTGTACACGCCCGTCGTCGCGCAGGAGACCGCTTCGGAGCAGAAGGAGGCAGCACAATGACCGACTTGCTCCGGGCAGAGAACCTGACCAGGCACTTCAAGATCGGCGGTTCGCTGGACCGCGGCACCCTGCACGCGGTCGACGACGTGTCCTTCGGTGTCGGCGAGCGGGAGATCGTGGCGCTGGCCGGCGAGAGCGGCAGCGGCAAGTCGACGGTGGCCAGGCTGCTCGCCCGGGTGTACCCGCCGACCGCGGGCACGGTGACCTACTTCGGCGACTCCGCCGAGGGAAAGCCGCTGCCGGAGTACAAGTCACGCCGCGACGCGCTGCGGTACAGCAGCCAGGTCCCGATGGTGTTCCAGGACCCGTTCAGCTCGCTCAACCCGGTGTTCCGTGTCTCGCACGGCGTGCTGCGCGCACTCAAGCTGCACCGGCCCGAGCTGTCGGCCGCCGAGCGGCAAGCCGAGGCGGCACGGGTATTCGACGTGGTCGGCCTCGGCGCGGGCATGCTCGACCGCTACCCGCACGAGCTGTCCGGCGGGCAGCGGCAGCGAGTCGGCTTCGCTCAGGCACTCGCGA